>Ga0310695_10008807_pt1 | contig 15427 bp, 10 predicted proteins | sample RumenRJG_04DNA_FD_203882 | JGI IMG/M metagenome (GOLD analysis project Ga0310695, IMG submission 203882) | Bovine rumen microbial communities from Lethbridge, Alberta, Canada - RJG_04 (v2) (version 2) | ecosystem: Host-associated > Mammals > Digestive system > Stomach > Rumen | place: Canada...
ATTGTGGAAGAAGAATTTTCTCAACAAAATCAAATGGTGAATTCCACGATGAAAATTGTCAGGTTCAAGGTTATACAAAATTATAAAAGTGTTATTGAAAAAATGTACACCAAAGACGGAAAAAACGATTGTACGGAAAATTTGGCGATTTTGGAGAGAATTATTAAATGAGAAAATTTTTAATAAAAAACTTAAAATTAATTTGAAATACAGTAAATTGTTTTTATATTTGCAAAAATAAAAATGTAAGAGGTTTTAATTGATTTGAAACTTCTTTCGAAAATAAACTGCTATGGATCATATAATTAGTGCGGGAAATATGAAAACACCGTGGGTTAATTTGAATCCTCAAATCGGTGTTGTGGAGCTCGGCGGACGTTCTATCCCCGAAAATACTGAAAGTGTATACAGACCGCTTATTGAGTGGGTTGAAGAATATATCAAGACGCCGCAGGAAAAAACTACGGTCAGAATTAATTTTGAGTATTTTAATTCGAGTTCAGCGAAATACTTAGTGAGATTTTTGGAGTATTTTAGTACGCTGAAAAAATCGGGTTATGAGGTTGAAGTCTTTTGGTATTACGATGATGACGAATTGTTGGAATACGGAGAAGATTTTCAAGATGTACTTGAAATGCACTTTAATTTCTTGACTTCTAAGGAATTTAAGAAGAGTCAATAGTTTCTTTTAGATATGTAGAAAAAGCATATAAATTATTTTTTTTGCCTGATTTGCCGGAAGTTCTTTTGGCATTTCAGGTTTTTTTATTATTTTTCGGGCATAAAAATAATAAATGTTATGAAAAATCTTCAGACAGAGCATATTTTAGTAAAACAGAACGCTTTGAACGCTCTTATTAATGCAAATGTAACCGAAAATCGCCGTTATGCTAATATAAAAGCGGCTCTTTTGAATAGTGCTGCCGTTTGTCCTTTGCCTTCGGGGTTTTCGATCGGGGATTTCCGTCAAAAACTTCTTTCGTACTTAAAAGATACGCTTTCGATTGATACACGGGAAGAAATTTTGGGCGGTGATGTTTATTCGTATCAGTTTTCGCCTATCGGATTGGGGCTGATGAAAAAAACTGTTATTTTTACCGTTTTGGATTCTCATCTTTATATTAACGTTGTTCCGCTCAAGGAAATCGAAAATTTGAATTATACTTCAGGTGTTTTTTCTGATTTGCTTAATTCTCTGAAAAATGTTGATGTTTTTTCTTTTGCTCAGGAGTATATTTTGAGTTTGTACCCTGTAGAAACTGTTAAAACCGTACAGCCAGAGGGACGTTATTTCTTTTCTTCAACGCCTGCACTGCCAACTGTTTTGGCATCTCACATTGAGGAGCAAGAAAAAATATTAGCAAAACTTGATATTTATAAAGTTGAAAAAACAAAGTTGAATATTGAGGTTTCGGAATCGGATTTAATTTTTTATGTTTTAACGACTTTGGGAAGTTATCTTTTTGTTACCGATAAAAATTCTCAAGAAAAATATATCGAAAATCTTACCGGTATTCCTATGAATGTTCAGAGCCGTATCGGCAGAGATACCGTTACGGTAGGTCAGACAAAATGGATTACGATGCGTGATAACGATTTTTTGTTTGATGAAATTTCTTCGCTCAACGATAAATCAAAAGAAGAAAAAATTTGGGGCATTGCATCGGAGAGTTTCAATAAGTCCGAAACTAAAGACGAAAAAATGTATTCGGCTAATTTGATTTCTCTATATCATAATCTGACGGGAAAACTTTTTGATAAATTCGTATCCTCTTTCATAAAGTATTGTGCCTTATTAGGTTCGGAAAATATTTCGCAAGCGGGCGTAGAGGTTATTGAAAGCGCAAATTCGCTTTTTTCGGAAACGGAATTTGAGCCGGGTTTGAAAAAACTTTTAACCTCTTTTGAATTTTCTTCCGACGAAATTTCATCTTTGATTTTTGTGCTTTTGAGGGTTAAAAACAGAATTTCAGATGTACAATCTTTTAAGGAGGCGTTGATGCTTTTGAAAGAAAAGTTGTTTAAACTTGATAATTCTAACATTAACAGAGCTTTTACGGAAATTTGTATTGCTTGCAAATTTAATAATTTAGGCGAACATAAGGCAGCTTTTACGCTTTTGGAGGATGCTCTTGAAAAACTTCCCGATATGGTGGAGCCCCAATATTTGCCTATAGAAAACTCAACTCCCGGTGATAAATTTTCGACCTCTGCGCTTTATACTATTGCTTTGGAGGAAATTTTCAAAACTTGTCAATCTGATAAGGATAGATTGCGTTATTCAAAATTATCTGTATTGGATAAGCCGTTGATTATAAAAAATATGGAGGTTTTATCTAAATATTTGGTTAAGGATAATTTTCAAATACGTTTTTTTAACGCCATGTCGATTTTTGATGTGGAAAAATTTAATAGTTTTTCGTCTTTGTCGGATTATAGTTTTACTTGTCAGTTTAAAGCTTTGCCGGAGAAAAAATACGCGCCGGAATTGTTTAAACCTATGCCATACAGCTCTTTGAAGGATTATTTGGCAAAAATTATCCCTGACCAGAGTATTTCTTCTATTCGTCAATATGCCGAAAAAATTACGAAAGATAATTTTCCTCAGTTGGATTCTATGATTGAGTGTTGTAGAAAATGTTTTGAAATGCCTGAGGTTGAGGTTTTTGCAATAAAAGGCAGAAATCAGGGATTTTTCTCTAACGATGACGGTCAGGAAAAATACATTATTATCGACGCTGAGATGTTGGAAGAGGAAGGCGAAAATTCTTTGAATTATCCTGAAATGATTTTTCTGATTTCAAAGGAATTTTACTTGTTGAAATCGGGATTTTCAAAACTTACCTCACATGGGCAATTCAGATATTTTGACGTTTTGGGACGCTCTTCGATTGATATAATTTCGCAGTATGCACCGAATCCTTCTTTTATTTTCCAAAATGTTAAAGACTATGCTAAATTAATGAAATTTAGTGAGTTGATGTATAACGAGCCTGAATATTTGAATTTTGATGTTACGGATTATGAACTCTCAGCGGAACTTTTGAAATCGACTTTGGAGGCTTTGGATTTTAAGTCTGTTAATAAACCTAACAATCAAAAAGAAAAAGAATTTGAAGCACTTTCGCTTTTAATTGATATTATTTCGGATAGGGTAGGGCTTTTGATGTCGAATAATATTGTTTATTCGGTAACTGCTATTATAAAAAATGATAAATATATCAAGGGCGGAATGGAATTTTTGAAGACGGATACGGCCGTTTCTCTTGCTTTGGCGCGTTCTTCGGATTCAAAAGTGTTGAATAAAACATTTTCGATGCGTTTGAGTGCTCTTGTAAGTTTTTATTTATCAGACGAATACGAACAATTGCAAAAAGTTTTACGAAAAAAGTAAAAAAAAGTGCTTTAAAATTTTGCAGAATTAAAAAATGTACTTACCTTTGCAGTGCAAAAACAAAAGGTTTTGCGACATAGTATTGAGTTTATTTAAAAGGGTTATATGGACGGTCCTTTCGTCTAGCGGCTAGGACGCAAGATTTTCATTCTTGTAACACGGGTTCGATTCCCGTAGGGACTACGAAAAGGTTGGAACTAAAATAGTTTCAACCTTTTTTTGTATTTAGAAACTTTTTGTGAAACGAAAATGTGGAATATTGACGAATATATTGAAAATCATACTACTGAGGAAGATCAAGTGCTTTCTTGGTTGAGACGTAAAACTTATCTTACAACAACTATGCCCCGTCAGTTGTCAGGACGTGTGCAAGGTAAACTTCTTGAAATGTTTTCCCGTATGATAAATCCTGAGAATATCCTTGAAATAGGAACTTTTACGGGTTATTCGGCGTATTGCTTAACCAAAGGTCTTAAAGCGGGTGGAAAATTGCATACAATAGAGGTTAAAGACGAATTGGAGGATCATCTTAATGATTTCTTTTCGCGTGCCGGAATCTTAGACAAAGTTGTTTTGCATATCGGCGACGGAGCGCAAATCGTAAAAGAATTTAGCGATTCTATGTTCGATATGGTTTTTATTGACGGAGATAAGCGTCAGTATCCTGAATATTACGAAAATGTTTTTCCGAAGGTTAAAATCGGCGGTTATATCTTGATTGATAATGTTTTGTGGTACGATAAAGTAATTTCCGAGGTTAAAAACAATGATCCTTATACTTTAGGTATTATAAAACTTAACGATATGGTTCAGGCGGATAACCGTGTTGAAAACGTTTTAGTGCCTATTCGTGATGGTCTTACCCTTGCAAGAAAAATTTCTGATTAGCGGTGATGAAAAAGTCTTTTATCGTTATATTTTTGTTGTTTTCGGCTGTTTTGCTTTTTGGCGTTAAGACCTCTTACGCTCAAGAGCAGGACAGTTTAACGCAAGATATTTACGCTTTTGACATTCCTCTTCCTTTAAAAGACACTCCCGAGCAAATTCTTTATCGAAAAGGTTATATAGTTTCTTATAATCAGGAACATAAAATTCCGAATTGGGTTGCATGGCATTTAACGAAGGAGCATACTTTGGGAATTCTTAAACGTCCTTCTAACGCTTGGCATGAGGATACGCAAGTGCCTAAACCACGTGCCGTTAATAATGATTACCGTAATAGTGGCTGGACGCGCGGTCATCTTTGTCCGGCGGGGGATTGTAAATGGGATTCTGTTGTTATGTACGAGAGTTTTCTTTTTACTAATGCCTGCCCTCAGCACGCAAAACTCAACAGCGGAGATTGGAACGAAATTGAAAAAGCTTGCAGAACATGGGCACAAAAATTCGGCGATGTTTATATCGTTTCTGGCCCTATACTTTTCAAACAAGAGCATTTAACGATAGGAGAAAATAATGTTACAGTCCCTGAGGCGTTTTTTAAGGTTGTTGTCTGTCTTAACGGTAAACCTAAAGGTATAGGTTTTATTTGCAGAAATTCTGAAGGAAACCGCACTAAGGATTTTTATCTTAACAGTATTTCTCAAATTGAGCGTATTACGGGCATTACATTTTTCCCAAATCTTCCCTTGGAAATCAAGACAGATTATTCTCTTTCTGATTGGGAATAAAAAATGCGTTAAAGTTTTGTCCCTTAACGCATTAATATAAATCATTGAAAGCTTTTCTACAAGTTCTTTACGATTAACGTTGAGTTTGTTCCGCCAAAACCGAAAGAGTTAGAAAGGAACGTATCGAAATGAGCATCAATTCTTTTGCCCGGAATGTTCAGTTTTGCTGAATCTTCATCTGGGTTTTCAAAATTGAGGTTTGCTGCGATGAAGTCGTTTTTCATCATCAAAATCGAATAAATCGTTTCTGAGGCGCCAGCCATCCACATTTCGTGTCCGGTTTGAGATTTTGTTGAAGTAACATACGGTTTGTTGTCGCCGAAAACCTGAGCGATTGCTTTAGCCTCGTTCATATCGCCGATGTGAGTTGAAGTCGCATGAGCGTTAACGTAACCGATTGTTTTGATGTCGATACCGGCGTTTTTGATTGCTTTTTCGAGTGATTTTGCAGGACCTTCAACATTCGGCGAAGAGATGTGGTCGCCGTTAGAAGAGAATCCCCAACCTAAGATTTCTGCAATTATCGGAGCACCGCGTTTTACGGCGTGTTCATATTCTTCGATGATGACAGTTGCCGCACCGCCGCCCGGAACAAGACCATCTCTATCTCTGTCGAAAGGTCTTGAAGCAGCAGTAGGATTATCTTCTCTTATTGAAAATGCGCTGATACCGTCAAAACTGCCTACTGCGTATGGGTTAACTTCTTGAGCACCACCGCAAACAACCATTTCTTCCAAGCCGTTTTTGATGAGCAATGCACCCAAACCTATTGCGTGGCTTGATGAAGCACAAGCTGCTGAAATTGTCAGGTTGATCCCGCGAAGTTTAAAAATACAGCCGAGATTCATCGTAACGGTAGAGTTCATAGATTGAAAAATTCCGCCGGAACCGATTAACGTCGTGTTCTTTTTTCTGAACATTGTATCGACGCTTTTGTAAACAGGTTCTGCACTTGAGTCATTGCCATAAAGCAGTCCAACATCGTTTTTGTCCAAATACTCTTGGTCGATGTTTGCGTTTTTCAATGCTTCAACGGTTGCTACGTATGCGTATTTTGCTTGTTCGGGCATAAAAACACGTTGAGCGCGTGAAAGTTGCCCTTTCAAATCGGGAATGTCAAGCTTTGATGTTAAACCCGAACGGAAACCTAATTCTTTACGTTCTTGATCTAAAACGATGCCGGAAACACCGTTCCAAAGTGATTGTTTCACTTCGTCAAGGTTTTTGCCGAGGCATGAATAAATGCCCAATCCCGTAATTACTACTCTTTTTTCCATGTATTTTTACTTAAAAATGTTTTCTAAATTATTTTTGCAAAGATAAACGGATTTTTCTTTAATAACAAATTTATTTCAAAAACAGCGAAATTATACTTTTTTTATAAAGTTAATACTCGAAATTTTTGCCGAGGTCGTAAGTTTTGCCGTCTTCAACCTGAGTCATTTTCATAACGCCTGTTACCGTGTGTCCGTAACGGTCTGTTACTCTGACTGTCAGATTGCAGTTGTATTGGTCGAACGGACATTGAAGTTCCCAAAACGCATTGTATTTAAAAGGTTTCATTTCGTAAAACGTTTTACCGTCTTTTGAGAGTTCAACTTTTTTAACGCCGTAACGACCGTTGAAAATAAAAGCCCCTAAAAACCAATTGTTTGAACCGGATTTTATTTTTAAGACGAGATTTTTATCAGTGTAATAAGGTGTTTCTCTCCATTTTACGTTTACTTTGCCGAGACCTTTGTTTCCTGTTAAAAATTCAAAACCTTCGGGCGTGTTGTCAAACCAAGAATTATCGCCATCAGGACAAATATCTTTTCCTACAACTCGGATTGTTTTATCGTTGTACTTGATTTCGTAAGCCGAACCGAGAATATAATCAGGGAAAAAGTAAACGCCTACAGCAACATTATAATAACCTTTTTCCATTTCAGGCAGCGGATAAGGATAACTATCGTTGTCTGAGGGCTGACCATAAAAAGTTATGTAACCATCTTTCCAATCGGTAATTTTCCCCTCAGAATTAGAAGGTTGTTCTTGATTTTCTTGGTTTTCTTGATTTTCTTGATTTTGGTTTTCTTGATTTTGGGTTTTAGTATTTTCATCTTCATTTTCCTTAGAACATGACATGACAGATGTCAATAACAAAACTCCCAAAATTAGTAAGATTATTTTATTCTTTTTCATTGGTATTTAATTTTAATTTCTAACGGCAATTTACTATTTCCATATTCATTTATTGCAAAAATATGAATTATTTTTTGTTTCTACAAACATTTTTTTCTTGGGTTCAATGGTAATTTTTTGTTTAAAAAAAGACGATTTTATAATTTATAAGTTGCCATAACTCAAAAAAAAATCGAGTTATGGCAACTTATTTTGTATTATATGTTGCCATAACTCAAAATTTTTGTATATTTGTGGCATAAAATTGTTATATTATGGCAACAATAATAGCACGAAAAAATGAGATTGAAACTCTTGAAACTCTTTATAAATCAACACGAAGCGAGTTTGTAATCATCTATGGACGGCGTCGTATAGGCAAGACTTTCCTCGTAAATCAAGTGTTTGAAAAACGTTTTACATTCAAATACACCGGCACACGGGGCGAAAATCAGAAGGTGCAACTCGGCCGTTTTGCCAAACAACTCCAAACGTATTCTAAATCCACTTTCACGCCCGAACTCAAATCATGGGACGATGCGTTTGAAATGCTTAAAACATTGATTGACAGTAAGAAAAAGAAAGAACGCAAAGTGATTTTCTTCGACGAAATGCCGTGGATTGATACTCCAAAAAGTAAGTTTGTGTCGGCGTTGGAATATTTTTGGAATTCGTGGGCATCGGCTCGCTCAGACATAATGTTTGTGGCGTGCGGCTCGGCTACCTCGTGGATGGTCAATAAACTACTCAAAAACCGTGGCGGACTCTACAACCGCATCACTTCGCAGATATACCTTAGACCGTTTAACCTTGGCGAATGTGAGGAATTTTTGCAGTCGTCTGGTTGTGTTTGGGACCGTTACACGATGCTGCAATGCTATATGGCGTTGGGCGGAGTGCCGTTTTATATGAGTCTGCTCAACCACAAGCAAAGTTTTGCACAGAATATCGACCGCTTGTTTTTTGGTAAAAATGCTGTTTTGAGCGAGGAGTTCGACGAACTTTTCAATTCGATTTTTGTGCAGTCTGACAATTATATAAATGTTGTCAAGGCATTGTCGCAGAAGCGTGAAGGTATGCTCCGCGGTGAAATTATAGAAAAAACAAAAATCTCCGGCGGTGGTCTTTCCACAATTCTCGACAACCTTGAACGGTGCGATTTCATAACGTCATTCTCCAAATACAAAAGCACAACGCGTAATACAGTTTACAGAATATCAGATAGTTACACGCTGTTTTATTTTAAATTTACCAGCAGTAGACACGGCAAAGACGCGCATTTTTGGAGCAACAACCAAACATCGTCGGCTGTGAAAGCGTGGCTCGGATTCAGTTTTGAATCGGTGTGTCTGTCGCACGTTGAACAAATCAAAAATAAACTCGGAATTAGTGGAATATCAACTACTTGCAGCATTTGGCGCAAGACCGGCAGCGATGAAAGTCAAGGCGCACAAATTGATCTTCTTATAGAACGTTCTGACCGTGTAATCAACGTTTGTGAAATAAAATATTCGGAGTTAAAATACACTATATCAAAAGATTATGCTGATAATTTAAGAAACAAAATGTCAATTTTTGCCGCTGATACTGCCACTACAAAAACACTCTCTTTGGTGATGATAACAACATACGGAATCGTTCAGAGTAAAAATTCTGGAATCGTTAATAATGAGGTAGTTATGGATGATTTGTTTAAAATTTTATAATTTATATGTTGCCATAACTCACAAAAAAATCGAGTTATGGCAACTTATAATTATTTATCCGTTGCCATAACTCGTTTTTTTATTCTAATTTTCCTGTTACTTTTAGATATTCGGTTTCGTAAATTTTGTATTGTGTTTGGGCTTCTATGAGGTTTGACAGCGACTGCTGCCAAAGACTCTGAGCATCAAGCAAATCAGTGAGCGTACAATATTGATTTTCATACTTTTGTGTCATACTGAAAAGACTTTGCTGAGCCTCTTGAAACCCAAGTTGCGCCGTCAAAAACATCGAATAACCGTCTGAAATATTCTGAACCGCTTGCTTAACTTCTATTGACATCAAACGTGTGTTTTTTTCAAGGTCAAGTTTTGAATCTTCAAGTTCTAAACGCGCTTTTTTTACGTTCCTACTGTTTTGACCCCAATGCCAAAGCGGAATTTGCGCCGACAACACAACCATCGTCATGCCTTGATTAAACTTCTGAGTATAAGGATAATAATTGCCGTCAGGACCTTGGGCGTTACCTTCCATTTTGATATTTCCAGCGTATGTGTAACCCGCCGAAAGCGCAATAAGCGGAAGACTTTCTGAACGTTGCATTTTGATTTCTCGCTCTTTTACTTCTACTTGTTTTTCAAGCAGTTGGATTTCGGGACGCAAAGACAAATCCTCGCTTAAACTCTCCGGCGGATTAATCGAAAGAATAGTGTCAGCAGGGATAATTTCCTCGTTTAAATCGGCTCCAATATAATTCGCCAACGCCATTGTACAAAGCGAAAGTCCGTTTTTTGCTTTTTTCAGATTGTATTCTATTTCGCTTTTTTTCGAGTTGATCCTCAATAAGTCCAAATCAGTTGACATATTGGCCTCAATACTCGTTTTTATCACATCTTCAAGATGTTGCATTTGCTTTTGATATGCTTCCAAGAGTTTAACTTTTGCGCCGACAGCAATGCACGAATAATATGCGTTGTCTACATTAGATAAAACTTCCATCTTTGTTTGTCGGGATTGAATTTCTGAAACTTCCTTGCCCGCTTGTGCCATTTTGATTCCGTTGGAAATTTTGCCACCCGTGTAGAGCGGTTGCGTAAGCGTAATGCCGGCAGTGTAAACTCCTTTCAAAACAAGGTCTGAACCCATTACGTCGATATTTGGAAACATAAAAATAAGATTTCCGCTCGCATCCAACGATGGCAAAAGTGATGACTTCGCGTTTTTGAGCGTGTAGTCGGATTCAACGAGTTTATTCGCTGACTTTTTGATGTCTTCTGCGTTTTGTAATGCCAAAGTTCTACACGAATCAAGCGTGAGAATACGTTGCGCATTTACTGTTATTGCACTAAAAATCAATATTATAATTAAAATTTTTCTCATTATTTTCGCTGTTTTTTTATGGTATATATTTTACTTTTTAACCCCGAAAAGTGCGGAGTAGAACACAGGCAAAAGTACAAGCGTAATTATTGTCCCGACCGCAAGTCCAAACATTATCGCTATCGCCATAGAATTATACATCGCGTCCGAGATAAGCGGTATCATTCCGAGAATCGTTGTTAGCGAGGCCATTACGACGGGACGTGTGCGGCTAACGGCAGCAGTTACAACGGCATTGAAATCGCTCATTTTTTCATCGTTTTTCAAGCGACCAATTTCGTCAACAAGCACAATAGAATTTTTTACCATCATGCCCATTAGACCCATAAGTCCGATTATCGCAACAAATGTGAACGGTATTTTCATCAGCAACAACGCCGGCACAATGCCGCAAATCACAAACGGAAAACACATTATCACCAAAATAACTTTCCGCCATGAATTGAAAAGCAACAGCAAAATTCCCAAAATCAAAAGCAAAATCACAGGAACAGTGCCGATGATATTTTGCATAGCCTCGTCAGCAGTGTCGCCTTCACCAACCCAAACAAGCGAATAGCCCTCAGGAAGTGAAATTTGCTCGATTTTTTCTTTGATTTCTTGCATTACTTTGGCTTGTGTGGCATCGTAAAGGTCAAAATCGGGATCACATTCGGCTTCGATAGCACGCTCACCGTTAACACGATAGATAAATTGCTCTTCCCATTCGGGGCGGACATTTTTCGCAATCGCCGAAAGCGGTACGCATGCAAAAATTTTGTCTTGCAAAGTTGATGCTGCCTTTGGATTCTGAATCGTTTGCATAATCTCGTTTTGCGAAAAATGCAAATTCATCGTACTCCAAACGGGTATTTCGTTGAGGGTCTGAATTTTAGAACCGTCAGCATTTCTTACTTTAAGGTTTACAATCACCATGTTGTCTTGATTTGTCAATACGCCGATTGGTGAGCCTGAGGTAGCAGCGGCAAGTGCTGTCGCCATGTCAGAACGCTCTATGCCACAGCGAATTGCGTTTTCGCGGATATATTCAGCAGTAAGCGATTTGCCGGTCGGTCGCCAATTGTTTTGAACCGAATATTTATCAACATACTCACATTGACGCATAATTTCCTCAGCCTGAGCGGATAACGAGCGCAAAACTTCCGGGTCAGGACCTCTAAACTGCACTTCAACGGGGTGCGAGGTCGCAATCGAAAAATTATAACGTCTCAACCTTATATATGCGTCGGGATAATTTTCCCGTAAAAATTTTCTAAGATTAGGCGTAATTTTCTTAATCGTGTTGAAATCTTTGCAGTCGATAATAAGTTCTCCGTAACTTTCGCCGCCGTTTGTCATCGGACGTACCAAACTATAATGCGCAGGTGCTGCACCCATACAAAACGAAACTTTCTGAATGTCAGGATTTTTCATTAGCGTATCGGTGATTTCTTGAAGGTCTTTTTTTACACGGTTGCTGCTTGTTTGAGCCGGCAACCAATATTCTACCACAAATTGATTGTAGTCGAAATCGGGGAAAAACATATTTTTTACCTTTGTCATTCCAAAACCGCTCAGACCAAGAATTATAACGGCGCAAATTATTGTAACAGCCTTATTTTCAATAAGTTTTGTAACAGTTTTGCTGACTAATTTCTGAATAAAACCATCTTGAAAGTTTTTAGATTTTTTATTTGGTTTTGGGCGGGGTTCAATCCACGATTTTACACACATCGGCACTTGAACCAATGCTAAAATCCAACTTGCTAACAAACTGACACACAGCACTAAAAACATATCTCTACAATATTCTCCGGCAGTATCGGGCGAAAGATAAACGCCTAAAAACGTTGAAATCGCAATTACCGTTGCCGCCAAAAGTGGTAGAGCCGTATTTTTGCCGATTTTAAAAAGATAAGTTTTCGGACCAAATCCGCGTTGCTTGTCAATTAAAATGCCGTCCATTATGACGATTGAATTGTCTACAAGCATACCCATTGCCACAATAAACGCTCCGAGCGAGATTCGCTGCAATGTTGTGCCCATCGCATAAAGAATTGGAAACGAAAGACTTATCGTCAGCACCAAACCAAATCCGATGATAAGACCGCTACGAAATCCCATCGCAAAAATCAGCACCACAATCACAATCAAAACCGATTCCACAAGGTTTATCATAAAACCCGAAATTGCAGTTTCAACCTTGTCGGGCTGAAAGAAAATTTTATCTGTCTTAACGCCCAAAGGCAATTTTTGCATTACCTCGGCGAGTTTTTTATCAACAGCCTTGCCAACATCGGGAACGATTGCCGAATTTTCCATAGCAATACAAATCGCAACGGCGGGCTGATTGTTAACATAAAAACCGTTGGTCTGAGGGTCTTCAAAAGTGCGTTTAACAGTGGCAATATCGCCGATACGAACCGTTTTACCATCGGAAGTAGAAATTAAAATGTTTTTTATATCTTCCTCGTTTTCAATGGCTTCTGAAATTCGCATAGAATATTCCGTATCAAAATCGCCTTCAAATTTTCCTCCGTTGACGGTTTTTCCCGCATTATTAAGGCTCAGCATAATTTGCGTTGGGATAAGTCCGTTTCTCGAAAGTTTATCTTTGCTGAGAATAATGTCGATGTTTTCTCTTGGTGCGCCCGATACGATTACACGTTTTACGCCTTTTACTTTTTGAAGTTCACGCCTTATGAATTTTGCATATTTGTCAAGTTCGGGATACGTAAAACCTTCGCCGGTGAGCGAATAAAAAATGCCGTAAACGTCCATCATATCGTCGATTACAATCGGGTCAAGACAGTCTTGCGGCAGTTGAGATTTTACATCGCTGACCTTACGCCGTACAAAATCGAAATATTGTTCCAATTCGGTCATCAAAACCGACATTTCAAATTCTACGGTAAACATCGCCATTGAAGGCCGACATTCGGTTTTTACGCGGCGGACATTGGGCAATTCGCGGAGTTTATCTTCCATCAAAAGAGCCACTTTCAGTTCTACCTCGTGAGCCGTTGCACCCGGATACGGCACTATAACCATGGCTTGTTTGCCACAAACGGCGGGGTCTTCAAGTTTGGGCATTGCCGCAAAAGAAAGCACGCCCGCTACCAAAATTGCCGCTACAAACGACCAAAAAATCGTCGGACGTTTAATAAAAAATTCTGTAAATGATAGTTTCATAATTACATCAAATTTCCTGCGTTGGTTTTAGAATTTTGATTAAAGATTTTTACAATGTCGTTTTCTTTTAACATCGAAACTCCGGCGCGGACAATATTGTCGGTAGAGTTTAACGGCGTGTTTGTCAAAGCGTTACCAAAGTCGTCAAGACCTATGATTTTTATTTCTTTTTTTGACACTTTTCCCTCGGAGTTTACAATCCAAACAAAAGCATTGTCGCCCTCTTTAAAAATCGACGAAAGCGGCAACGAATATTGTGTAGAAGTTTGATTTTCAGATAATTTGATTTCTACATCAACGTTAAGACCGGCAGGAAGTTGTGTATTTGCTTCGGCAAACGAAAGTCGCATTTGACAAAGTTGATTGCCGTCGGCTTTGGGCGTTATTGACATTATTTTCATCTTGAAAGTTTTGCCGCCTTGATAATCCGTATGACAAAGAATTTGAGAAATTTTGTCGCGATTGAGATACACTCCCGACGGCACACTGAGCGAGACTTCCATATTCTTTGTGTCTAAAAGTGTGAAAACGGGCGTTCCTGCGTCCACGAGTTCAGAGGTTTCAAAACTTGCTTTTTGAATGTAACCGCTTGACGGTGAGTATAGTTTGGTGTATTCAAGTTTATTTTTGTTTACTTGCAACTGAACTTTTAATTGTTCGAGTCCCGAAGTGGCTTTTTCGTAATCGTTGCCCGATACGCTGTGGGCTTCGTAGAGTTTTTTCAAACGTTCCAACTCGGTTTCAAGTTGGTTTTTCTGAATTTCAAGAGCCTCAACGCCGAGTTTGTAATCTTTATCGTCAAGAGTAGCAAGTAGTTGACCTTCTTTCACATAGTCGCCCTCCTTGGCATAAAGTTTTGAAATCTGACCGGGCGTTTTGAATCCAACTGCGATTTCTCGACCTTCATTGATGATTCCGGAAAATCGCTTAAAAGTCTCAGTGTCAGTGGTTTTAGGATTTGTAACAATGACACTACGAACAAACTCTGTTTTTTGAGAGTCTGAGGCGCAACCTGAAAGTATTGCGCCGATTGCTAATAATAAAATGTATCGTTTCATATTGTATATTTTTTACGCTGCAAAATTGACTATAATTTACGTATAATTCTGTTCTATTTTTCTTATAAAATGACAAAATCGAAAGAAAAATTTGATTTTTATGTTCTTTTAGATATTTTTGCATTAACAAAAAAAATCACCATGAGCCACAAAGAATACAAAGATTTAGACATTTTGAAAGAGAGTTTGCGGTGGAATTGTCCAATTTATTCGTTGGATGATTCGTTTATTGTAGCCGACAATCTCAACCATGATTTGGATTATATTTTCGACTATTATTTGCAACCGATACCTTACAAATTGCCAAAACATATTGTAATCGGAATTTGCGAGGGCGAGATGGTGTTTAATGTTAATATTGAGACAGTTAAAGTATCAAAAGGGTCAATTTTTGTAATGCAGACAGGTGCAATCGGTCAGTTGGTATCAGTCTCAAAAAAAGTTAAAGCCATTATTATGTTTTTTGACCCTGAATTTTGGCCTGTTCAAGAATTGCAACCCGAAAGTCTTATGAAATTTACGCAAGTTTTGTCCTCGCAGGCGGTTATAAAAATGTCGGACGATGGTTTTAAACGTTTTGTTGATATTTATCTACAAATAAAGAATATTTTACAAAAAGATGATTATAGTTTTAAGAAATTATCTATAAAAGGTTATCTTCAAGTCTTGATGGCAGATGCGTGTCAAATCACGATGGAAATGTATCAAACGCTTAATAGTCAAAATGTTACGACTAACAACGCACAACGGATTTTTCAGAAATACATTTCAGAGGTTAGACAAAATTATATAAAAGAGCGTACGATAGAATTTTATGCGTCGAAATTATGCGTTAGTCCCAAATATTTGGGTCAGATGGTAATGAAAGCCTCTGGGCGAAGTGCGCT
>Ga0310695_10008809_pt1 | contig 15422 bp, 17 predicted proteins | sample RumenRJG_04DNA_FD_203882 | JGI IMG/M metagenome (GOLD analysis project Ga0310695, IMG submission 203882) | Bovine rumen microbial communities from Lethbridge, Alberta, Canada - RJG_04 (v2) (version 2) | ecosystem: Host-associated > Mammals > Digestive system > Stomach > Rumen | place: Canada...
GAATGGCACGAGAAGCCTCCGAAGACGCCCACCTCAGACCGTTATATCGTAATGCCCGAGGAAGTCATCACCGCGATCCAGAAGCAGGGATATGTAACAAATTGGACGCCGAAACAAATCTATAATAAATTCAGCTGGCTCCTGAAGAAGAATGATATTCCTCACTACCGCTTCCACGACCTTCGGCACTTCTGTGTGTCGTACCTCAAAGCCATGGGTGTAGAGGACCTGTACATAGCACAGCGCACCGGCCATGCAGATTATGTTGTGCTCCGCACCGTATACGCACATACTCTGCAGGACCATCAGAAGGTCGTCGATGAGAAGATCCTGAAAGATCTGAAACGCTTTACGGCATAGTCGTTCACGGATTCGTTCACGACAGTTTGAGAATCCTTTATTTATGGGCTTTATTGGCCATAGTAGTGCGGGTTCAAGTCCCCCTCTCGCTACTACCGAAGAAGTCCCATGAACACGGGAAAGCCCGTGTTTATGGGATTTTTCTTTGTCTTAAACTGCATAATTTTCTCTGATTGTAGAATATTTTGTGCCCTCGTGAACGATTTTCGTTCACGGATTCGTTCACGGGATTCCATTCTTGCGCCGGCGCAAATAAGTCTTATGTTTCTCTTCCACAAATATTTTTTCACTCATTGGGTGATTTCTTATTGACATATCACTCAATGAGTGATATTATAATTATAGAAACAGGGAACAAGCAAACGAAAGGAAATACAAAATGACATTCTACATCAAAAAGGCAGCCAACATCATCTCTGTGATCAGCAACGAAGGAATCGTATTTAAGACATGGTTCACAGATGATTTCACGGAAAGAAAGCTTTCCAATACAGTCAAGAAAATCAGCAAAGAGCTTAACGGCGACGCACAGTTCGTCAAAACATTTTAAGGAAGGAAGAAAGCACAATGAAAAAAGAAGCAAGATTCACAGTAGTATTAAAAGATGGAAAGCCCTTTCTTAAATGGGAACAGTACGATACAACATTCCTTAAAATCTGGAAAGCTAAAAGCGAAAAGCCTTATATCAGATGGGGCGGAATGTATGTAGAGCTTAACGAAGAACAGAAAAGAGAACTTAAAAAGCTGGTGGCGGCATAAGAGCCGCCACACATAACAGAAAGGAAAACAAAAATGAAACTTTGGAAAGTGACTGTTAATAATTGGGGATGGAGCAACGCAAGGACTTACTACTTCAAAGACAAGGCCGAAGCGAAGAAGTTTTCCAGCAAATATCCCGCATCTGATGGCGTTGAGTATGCAGGAAACTTCACAGTGAAAAACGCGAAGCGTCTTCTGCTTGAAGATGATGAAGATTAAGAAAGGGGACTATCATGAATAACAAGATCTATCACACATGTTTATCAGAAGCTCTCAACTACTCTGATCGGGATGCATTTGTCTCTGATCTGGTTCTGTCTTCCATCTGGGGAGACTGGGCCGAAGAAATCCCGGCCAGCCGCATCGACTGGCTTCGCCAGATCTGGACCGCCGCCCACCGCTCGATCAAGGACATCTGCAAAGATGCAGGACTCACACAGCGCGGCCTTGCTGAGCGTTTCAACATCCCGGCCCGCACGATTGGCAATTGGGCGACCGGTGAGCGTGCTTGCCCGGAATATACAAGGATCATGATGCAGGAGCTCCTTGGGCTGGTCGGCCGCGATCCCATCGAATATAATCTAATCTACTCGGTTAGAGGCCGTGAGGAAGTTGTCTTTCGCGGATCTTGTGCAGAGGCCTCAAAGGCTGAGGATGAGCTCCGTGCGGTCCTCAGAATCAACGATCCGGAAGGCGTCGAGAGTGACTGCTACGTCAGAAGCGACGCACAACTGCAGGCCATCCAGCGCCGGAAGGATCTCTTTGATCAGCTGACAGATGAAGAAAAACACGATTACATCGTTGTAGACGGGAAGAAGTATATCCGTAAGATTTGGGAAGCAAATAACTAATTTCTACATAATAAAAGAACCCCGGAAGAGATGAGTCTCCCGGGGTGTCTTTATTTGAAAAACAGTTGCGCGCAGAGCTGCTCTTCTCACACTCTTTTGACCTTGCTCAGCTGAATCCAGCCGGCGCCGCTCTTGAGCTTGCCATATCCGCTCTTCTCGGCGACAATCGTGTAGATGCCCACCGGGCAATCCTTAACCTTCGCGCCAGCAGGTGCCTTGAGGATCGGGATCGTCTTGCTTGCCTTGACGAGATACGGCACCTCTGCCGGTGCGGGGTCTCCCTTGCCAAAAGGCACGTCCCAGGTGATGACTTTCGATCCCTGCCTGGCCGTCGCCTTGCCGCCTTTGATTGTGATTGTAATGTCAGCGTCCAACTGCCACACCTTGACGCCCTGCTCGCGCATTCTGCCCGATCCGTAGCGCGTGAATCCACAGGATCCCGGCGCGCCCTGTTCGTTATTGCACTGTATCGCAAAAATGCACCCGTGCACAACGAAGATCCTTGCCTTAGACTGCGTGCCATTGTTGCCATGGTGTCCGACTTCGCCGCCCTTTACTACGAGATCATACGCCTCGATAAATTTGGCCGCGCACGCGTCGCCGGCCGTGATGTAGTATGCCTGGCGGCTGTACAAGCAAATGGAACCATCATTCACATATGCCCAGCCCTCGCCGGTGTCGTACTTGCTCCATTTTGTCGGCTGTTCTCTGTACGCTTCGAGTTCGATGTCGCCGCACTTTATCACAGTCCCGGTTTTCACATAATGTATCTTCGCGCCTTTTTCCTTTGCCTGCTTAATCAGCTTTGTAAGGTATGCTTTGTCATCCGCAACGCTCTTGCCGTTCTTCGTGCCGTCCCCGGCCAGTTTGAGAGAGGCCGGCAGATACACCCAGAGATTCTTTACCGTTATGCGCTTGTCTTCCAGCATACGGAAAATGCCGCCCAGGTGGTCCGGGTGCGCGTGTGTGCCCACGGCGTCAACGGTCGTAAGGCCGTTATCTACCATGTAATCAATCATCTTATCGGCGGCGGGAGAGTGCTTCATATAGCAGTCGATAACCAGCGTATTCTTGTTCTGGTCGTGCCATATGCACCCGGCGCCGTTGCTGTCGTAGGGGGATTCTTTTCTCGTATATCCCGGATACCAGATTGTTATCTCTTTTGCCTTTTTCTTTGTTTCTTCTTTTTTTGTATCCGTCTTTTCTGTTTTCTTTGTTTCTTCCGTCTTTTTCGCCGCGTTGTACTTGGTCAGCCCGTACTGTTCGACCAGGCGGCAGATTTTTTCAACGTAGTCCGGGGCCGTCGCGTAGCCGCCGTTCTCGATGATCTGCGCGGCCTTTTTGTAGTCTGTGCATCCTACCAGGCCTTTGTACCTCAGTGCTTGGCCGTTCTTCGCGCCCGCCAGGTATGCGCTGTGGTCTCTGATGCTCTCGGCGTAAGAATTGTAAACGCGGAAGTCCGCCTTCACGGTCTCCGTACCTGTGCTGTACACTTCCTTTGTGTCCTTCGTGCAGACGCGCTTTCCGTCCCATGTGGAGCCCGGCCATGTGTTGCCGGAGAGATTCTTTTTCATGCCGAAGAGGTTATTCGCGTGCTTCGCCAGTTCACTGCGCCCCCAGCCGCTTTCGAGAATCGCCTGCGCCATTGTTACCGCCCCGCAGATGCCGCTTTTAGACGCGTCAGCCATCACGAGAGGCGCTATTTCATCAATGAAGACCTCTGTATAAGGTCTCTCTCTGTTCGTCTCTACTGGCTTTTTAACTCCTTTCTTATAGTCTGCTTCCAGGGCGGCTCTGGTCTTCGGGTCGTATACGCCATCGATCGCCAGCCCTTTAATGCGCTGATAGGTCCGCACGGCGCTTTCTGTATCCAGGCCGAAGGAACCGTCCGCGCCGCATCCGCCGCAGTCGTAGCCGCAGGCGATAAGCATTTTCTGCATCTTTTCCACGTCGTCGCCCTGGTCGCCTCTGCTGAGAGAGGGAACGGCGGAAACGCCGGTAAGGCGGGCTTTGAATTTCTTCCATTCTGCATCGCCTCCGACAGCGCCCCAGCCGGGGACGCGCGGGCAGCTCTTCCCGGTCACATCCCAGTGACGGATTACCCTGTCCGCCGGGACATTGAACTTCTGCATCAGATATTTGGTCAGCTCAACTGCTGCCGCCACAGCCTTGGCTGCGAACTCCCAGTTCTTGCCGTTGTTGTGTGTGCAGATCTCGATTCCGATGGAATTACGGTTCGTGCACTTCCCGTGGTAGGGATGGTGTGAGCTCTCCAGGGATCCTCCGCAGTGCCATGCGTAGTACTTGGCAGAGTCACAATACTCGTAGACAGCTCCGGAGCGGTCGACAAAGTAATGTGCGGAGGCTCCGCGGTCGCCGCCATTGAAATATGAGACATTATTGGCTGCGGTCCCCTCTGAGCCGGTGTAATGGATCACTATATACTGGACCTTCTCTGTGCGCTGTCCGCAGTTCCTGCCGGCGCGGAAGTTCTTATTCTTGATGATATTGATACTCATGCCTTCCTCCAAATAAAAAAGAGGCCCGCAGGCCTCTAGTCACTTTGTATTTTTTTCTCCTTTGAGAACGTCTATCGCGTTCGTGATCGCGTCCGGGATCGGGACTCCCATGAGTCCGAAATTTTCGATTATCGAGAGTGCCTCATTGCAAATAAACGCCATGCAGGCAGCGTCTCTTACAAAGTTGGTCCCTGCGACCTGGTCGAGATAGTAGGCCATCAGCACAGCGCAGAGCATGGCCATTTTTCTGAGTAATCCCTTGAGGCCGGCTCTGCTCTCGAGTGCTCCGGACTCTGATTTTGTCGAGGCCTTGAAAACTCCGGCCACGATCAGGCCGGAAACGTAATCAATAGCCATAAAGATGCATAAAGTCTTGAGCGCCATGTCCCAGCCTCCAAGCAAGGCCGCAATGGCTGCTCCTACTATTCCTAAGATTGTGCACAATGTTGCCTTCACTGTTGTTTGTCCTCCGTCAATTCCATCAGTCTCGTTTCCAGCTCGTCCGCCAGCCTCTTGATCAGTTCGATCAGCTGCGGCGCGGTGAGCCTTGCAATCTCTTCATCGGTCATACGGCTCGCCGGTGATCTCCTCGAACTCTTCCGGGGTGATCTTTTTACCTACGGCGTTTCGAACCCACGCGATCGGCCATACCTCGTCCTCGTAGAACTTCTTGATTTTTTCGTACATCTTGCTGTGCATGTCATTCCTCCTCTTCCAGCTCCACGTCGGCCATCATGGCCACGTATTCGGTAGTAGCCCTCGCCTCCTCGAGCTCCCGTCTCAGGCGCTCGTTTTCACGCTCCAGCTCTCTGATTCTCTGTTTGTCGTCTTTGACGATTCCTGCCATAGAGATACCTCCTTTTTCTTTTGTATTCCGGTTTCTGCCGGAAGGTTATCGTGTAAAAGTGGTCCATCGCGCGGATCGGCGCGTCGCCGGCATATTCTGCGTTGGCGATCCAGCTCTGATAGTGGTGTTTGACGTCGTCCATTGTCCGCACGCCTTGGTCTACTCCACGTTTTAGTCCTCGGAGCGTCTTGCGCTCTTCGGCCAGCGCCTTCTTGTGGAGCCTTATGATGATCTTCCCGGACGTCTTCATAATGAAGCGCTTGCGGAGGAAGTAGAAGCCGTCTGATGCCTTGAATATTCCTCCCTTGTCCGTCATTGTCAGTCCTTTCCCGGCCAGATATGTTTTGATCGTGTCTCGTGCTCTTTTGACCACTTCGATGTCGTGGTCCAGGATCAGAAAATCATCGTTATACCTAATGTAGTTTCTGCAGAATGTCTTGAGCTCATGGTCGAGCGGATCCAGAAGCGATACCTCGTGAAGCTGATTGATCTCGCTCCCGAGTCCTGTTCCTCTCTTCCCGAATGGATCCTTCTCTATGTCTTCCTTTGGTCGCTTATCTTCGTAAGATTCTATGATCTCATCCAGATATAGAAGGAATAGTTCCTCGGTTATCTTCCTTCTGTCCAGTTCCTTGACTTCGTTTTGCGGAGTCGATGGAAAATACCGTTTAATATCAAGATGTACACCGAAAACAGGCTCTCCCGGAGCTTCCCGGTGCAGTCTCTGCGGCATCCGGATCACTCTGCGGATGGCCATGTCCGTGCCTTTGCCCTTCTGGCAGGCTATATTGTCCACGATCAGCGAGCTCGTCAGGTCTTCGTATATCCCGCATTCGCACATCGACTTTTGCCAGATCTTGTCCCTTGACGCAGGTGCGTTCGCTATGCGGTGTTTTGGCCTGAAGACCTCAACTTCTACAGTGCGCTGCATTTTATATTTTCCTGTTAGCAGGTCGTTCCGCAGCGTCTGGCTTTTACCTACGCGCTTCAGATAGATGTCCACAGGGCCGTCTTTCCACGCTGCGGCCTGCTTGCACCGCCTCGCATTCCTGCATAACACTCTCATGGACGAGGCACGGTCAAATTGTTCTCCCACGCCCTCTCCTTTCTCACCGCCGGGCCGATCGGCCGGGCGGCGGCCGCCGCAGCTTATAGCAGCTCACCCGAAGTGTCTGCGTCACATGGCGCCGTTTTGGCCTTCGGCGCACGGCTTGTTTTCGCCGGTCATATAAATGCCGGACGGGAAGTACAGCCCCCTGTGTGAGTGCTTTGCGTTCGGCCCTTTGGCTTACTTGATCTCACGTTCTCACGGTCGGCCGGCACGCCGTTCGAATTGTTCGCGTTGTTGTTGTTGAGCGCGCCCGACGGGTTCACGTTGCGCTCGTTGTTCGCGTTCGACGGGTTCGGCGAGCGAACGGCGTGGCTTAACTCGGCCGTCTCCCCTATGGTTTGGACGATTGGCCCGAACCTTTTCTCGTATCGTCTGCGGTCTCCGGATCTCCATCCCATCACTTCGCGGCGGGTCTCGTTGAATTTCTCGGCCCACTTCTCGAGGCTGTCGGCATTGACGTCCAAGACTGTGAGAGCGAGTGACATCTTGATGTTGGTCGCTTCCAGATAGGCTAGAGCTACCGTCTGGCGCTCATATCTTTCCACCATGAGGCCGTATGTTTCGACCTTAATCTCGTTGGCAACCATCACTTCTGTATGGAACGCATTTATAAGGTCCGCTATCGGCTGCGCCAGAAGCCACCTCGTCCGTTTCGGGAAGGTGTTCTCTCTGCATAATGCCTTTAGCGTCTCGGCCGTCAGGCTATCCGTCATTCTGAGCGCTTTATTCTTTTGCGATGGTTTCTTCTCTTTTTCTCTCATTTTCCGCAGTATAAACTCCGCCCCAGCGTGCGCCTGTCGTCTGCACGCCGGAGCTCATCGAAACATGTCACATTAATGTCAGGCCGGCCGGCACGCCGTACGAATTGTTCGCGTTGTTGACGTTGAGCGCGCCCGACGGGTACACGTAGCGCTCGCTGTTCGCGTTCGACGGGTACGGCGAGCGAAGCCACCAGTATCTTGCCACTCCGGAATAACTCTTGATCCTGTCGTCATTAGACGCTCCGTCGAAGAGCTCAAAAGGAGAGTCGACCGGCTCTCCGTCGAATACGGCAGTTTCCTGGACGTTGTTGTTCTTGCCGTAGCCCATCTCTGTCATAGAGGGCAGCCACACAAGCTCCTCGGTGTCTTCGTAGCCATAACCGTCGGCTATGCACAACGCTGTGCGCTTAATAACTTTGGCGATACAAGAGACAAATTCCGGATCAAGGCCGTGAAGGAATCCGGGCATGGTAGAGCGGACGGGCATGTCGAAGATCGTGAGCTTCTTCCACCAGGATGCGACCGCTCCGGAAGCGGCGCCCGCTGCCGCAGATTCGAGCCACATCTTGGTTACGCAGAATTTGTTCCTGTTGGATCCGTATGCGTTCCTCTGCGTGAAGTTGATCTCGTCGCCTTCCTTGTACTGCGGATCGCACGCCGTGGTCTTTCCGAGCAGCGTGCCAGACTCTCCAAGCGTTGTAGCTAATCCCTGCTCGAGTACAGTCCCGTCTTCGTTGTATGTGGTGAATGTGCCGGCCAAAATTCTCGCCTGGTTATAGTTCGCCGCGTCGCTCTGGTACAGGCCCATGGCCGTGTGTCTCACGTAACCACCAACAGGGACGGTCTTTGTGGTCGTAAACACATAAGAGCCATCTTCCGCCGTCCCGTTGTTATATGCCGCGTGATCACCCACAACCCTGTAGGCTCCCGCCGGCATTCCATTGGGATATTTTGCGGCCGTAACAGAAAAAAGCGACTGAGACGGGCAGAACGGTAACGCCCCGTAGTGCAGAAGGTCTCTGGTAAGCAGGTCTACCGCACGATGTTTTTTATCAATGTTCACAACGTCGAACACGATCTCTGATGCTGTCTCGTGTACAACAACCGTGTCGCCGCTCGCAGGTGTCCCTGTCAAAGAAATGCCATATGCCGCCAGCTCAACCGCTTCTCCGTTCAGGGTCCACGCGGCGCCATCGTAGGCAAATTCGTAGGCCGCTGTGCCCGCGTGGCCAGTGGCCGCCATAAACACATCTTCATCGACCGTCGCGGCCGTAATCCCTCCGGTTACGGTAACCGACAGGCCGCTTTCTTTGTTGACCGGGATCTGTTCTCCCACATGCAGCCATCTACTGATCAATCCTCCGCGGATCAGGTTCAGGAGCATTTTAAAGCTCGTGATCTTTCCCTCGCCTCCGGAGAGCGCGATGGCGATCGTCTCAATGGCGTCTGCAGTCCTGCCGTTTGCGCTGGCGATCTCTTTTCCTGTATCGTCAGTAAAAAGTCTGTTACTCATAAATTAATTGCCTCCTTCCGCCATCTGGCATATATATCCCTCGCTGTCCTTGTACAGTCCCAGCAGATCCAGGAAGTAACTGGGATTGTCCTGCAGGAAATCAGTCACCGCTGCACCAATGGACTCTGCATTAAGGAGCTTGATCTTACCCATTAACATTGCATAAACTTCTTCAGGTGCCATCTGTCACCACCTCCTGTTTTACCGGATCATACCAGAGGCCGGTCTTCTTGTTAAAGAAGTAAATGTCCCCATTGTCTTCCATGAAACATGAGGATCCGGTCTCTACATAGTCGATCAGCAAGAGCTTGGCTCTGTCTGCTGACAGGCCGTGATAATGTCTGATCATGCCCTCATTGGTCACGCATCTGATAGAACCAAGATCTGGAGCCTGGGACATGTCCTCATACCACTTGCCGTCTACATAACCTCTTTTCAATGCCTACACCTCCTTCCTCATGTACTGCTGTTCTGGCATACATAGCCTTCACTGTCTACATACACCCTGAGCTCTTCAAACTGGCCACGGATGGCTTCTCCCATACTGCCGTATGTGACTCCGTTGTGGCCTACCCTTGCATCCAGGATCTCAGTCTCAGCGGATGCATCATAGTCAGCCACCATAGCGTTGAGTCTCTGGACTACAACCTCCAGTGTGGCCTTGTTGATGCCTACCTGCTCCAGTGCGTCCTGCAGGTCATCCAGTGCCTGGTCAAGCTGTGCGCTGGTGCCGTCCACATCTTCCTTGATGCCGGCAGCAGCATTTGCTGACTGCTCTGCTGCTTCAGCAGCACCCCTGGCAGCGTTCAGTGTGTTCTCTGTCTCACTGAGCAGCTCTTCAATCCTTGCCTGAAAATCAATGTACCAGGCCTCCTGACTGGGCTCAGGGATGTCATGCTCAGGATCAAGGCTCTTGACCACAGGAGCTTCCGTGATCTGAGTCTTCAGCACATAGTCCTCACCGCTCACTACGATCACAAACAGAAGAGTGCCTGTGATGCAGCAGGCCGTCTTGGGAACAACCCAGCCGAATCTGACAGCGTTCTCTGTCATCTCTCCATTAATCACATCCGACTTGCCAAAATACTGATCAGTAAGCTGATACACCACTTTGATGGTCTTATCTGAGATGTCGATGCCGTCCCAGAACCTGGGCATGGTGAAGCGGATGTACTGAGAATTTTCTTCTCCGGCCACCAATGTCTGACCGGAGATCTTCTGCAGTTTCTTGCTGTCATAGTCAACCTCAAACACCATAGTGTCTGTATAGTCAGCTGTGGTATAGCCTGCAATGGCTGTCCATGTTTCTGACATTTCTCTCCTCCTTCCTTATGCTGTCCGTTTCCAGATGTATACAGCCAGGAACGGAGGCATGATGCCTACTGCACTGCCACTTCCTGTGCTTCCGGATGTCCCGGACGTGGATCCTGTCGTACAGCCCCCGGATGACGTGGTGTTGAAGGCAGGCTTGCTGGCCACCGTCACGGTGTGCGTATGTGCCCCTGCTGACTCTGTATTAGCTGTCACAGAGCTGTTGGTGCCCTGCACCGCATATCTTGCCGTGCCGGACGCTGCTACCTTCTCCCTGATCTGCTTATGCCTGTGGGCTCCAGCAGATGACGTGGTGGCTGTGTGCGTGTGTGCCGGAACTGTATGCACATGATCAGGCACACTGTGCGTGTGCGCCGGGATGCCATGTGTATGTGCCGGCAGCTGATCACCGGTCAGCGTCACCGTCTCAGCTCCACCAGTGGATCCTGCAGCATGGCCGGAGGAAGCTCCCAGGAGGAATCTCCCCTGGATCCGCTCCCATGTCCCACCAAACAGACTGCCGGGATTTACATCACTGACATTCATGTAAATGGATCCAACAGGATAGATCATGTCTGCCATAGTGGACAGGGATCTGATCACGTCAAAGACCTTAGTCACGGAAGTGATGCTGGTACCTGTGATCAGGACCTGGTACAGAGGCATGTCATCCTGTGCAGCTCCTGCAAAGATGTTGCCACTCACCACAGCCGGTACGGAAGGAACAGATCCCACATTGACCTCTGCACCCTTGATAACTACCAACTCTGCAGTCTCAATGGTGGATCCTCCGGAAGATACCTTGCTGTACCTGAGAGCAATGACATCAATCCTGGTCTTGCCGTTGGTGCCGTTCTGGATGGCTGCACTCTCATATGTGTTCTGAGGGATGATGATGTGCCTGCCCTGGTTCACCGCATCACCGGATGCAATATTGATCTGATTTGCTGACACGATGGTGTAGGCAAACTGTGATCCTGTGGCAAGTACATATTTACCTGTTCCACAGACACCGGCATTGAACCGGCCGGCATCTGCAGATGATACATGGTCTTCACCGGAGTGCCCGGTTACCAATTCAATAGCCATATCAATCCACCTCATATCTGATGACAATGTCATCATTCTTAATAGTTATGATCTTCTTCACTACTTCCTGGATGGCTTCCATCCCGGTGACCTCTTCTCTTGTGCCTACGATGTCACCGACATCATAGACCTGATCAGTCTCCTCCAGGTCAATGCCAAGCTCATCCGCTGCATTGTACTCAGCCAGCTTCTCAATAGCTCCGGCCACCATGACTGCATAGCGGTCAATGGCCTGCCTGAAGTATTTACCGCTCACCCACTCCGGAGGGATCTTCAGATCCACTTTGGTGTAGTAGGTATTGGCTGCCCATGCAGGAGCTGACGTTCCCTTCTTCTGATAGTAGGTATTGGCTGCCCATGTAGGTGCCTTGGTAGTGTCAGTGCGTGTGTACTTGGCACCGGTCTTCCATGCAGGAGCCTTCTGGTGAGAGTATCTGGTGTAGTACTTCTTGGCCTTCCATGCAGGAACCTTGTTTTTCTTGGTCTTTTCGACCGCATACCACTTCTGGGACTTTTTCTTCTTCAGCTCCTTGGCTGTAGCCCTCCTGTAGTAGGATCCGTAGTTTGTAGCCCAGTCTGTAGGCTTCCTAGTCTGCCTCTTGTAGGAGTAGTATGTGACTCCTGGGACCGTCCTGTACTCAGACACAACACCATCTGAATAGAAGTAGTAGTACTTTCCATAGTTCTTCTTCCAGTCTGACGGCTGCTTCTTCTGCCTTGTGTACTTGGTAGTAGTCACACCCTTCACGGCCGTATAGGATCCGCTGGCCAACTTATAGTATTTACTGTACCCTTTGGACCAGTTGCCGGGCTTTGATGCCAGCAGCTGGTATGTGGCAGTGCCAGTTACATGGGAATACTGATCCGTGCCGGCATCATAGGTGTAGTAGTCATCAAAGTTGCCTGACCAGTCAGCAGGCTGGAATGCCTGCAGCATGTACCCTACATCCTCCAGCTCCACCTGCTTATATTCACCACCAGCGTCCAGCTCCTCTCCACCTTCCTGCTGCTCATCAGCATCATAGTAGAAGTAGGCTGTGCAGTTGCTCTCCCAGTCGTCCGGGCGGGCCGTCAGCTGTACGTAATTGGTCGTGATCTCAGCATTGGGTACGTCATAGATCTCCATCACCTCATCCTGATCAGTCAGGACCTGCTGAGATGTGTCCAAGATATAGTCCGCATCCTCCACCGGATCAGCGTCCGGATCCGCCAGGTAATCCTGCAGGCCTCCTGCCTCATCCGTGAAGAGATGGATCACAGCTCTGTCCTTCAGGTCACCCTGGCCAAGGCAGATCATGTGATTCACCGGCCGGAAGTTCTTCTCCAGTGTGAAGTCCACCTGTGACGTGTCAAACTCCTCATCCTGGCTGTAATCATAAATAGGTTCACATGATGCAATGACCATGCTGTTGTGCCATATCAGATTCAGCTTCAGGTCATATTCCTTCAGCATCTTCCGGATGGCTGAATAAGCATAGACATACCTGGGAAACTGGTAATTGCTGATCTCTACACCGCTGTTCTCAGAGGATCCTGCAAAGAGACTAGACAGGCCGATCCGCTCAAAGATCTCCTGCAGCACTGCATTGGCTTCCCCGGTCACCACCAGGTAGTCATCTCCTGGATCCGGGCAGATCACTTTTTTTTCCAGGACACCGTGCCACGTCCGCCCCTTGTATGTGATCGCATCGTTTTCCGTATCCACTTTGATGCTGTCCACAACGCCACCATACTCAGTGCCTTCAGCGTAAATATAAAACCCCTCCCTGCAGCAGTGGTCTGATCTGTCCACGCTACAGGTGAAGTCATTCTCATCTTTTCCATATGCCATATCCAGATCATAGGAGTTGATCACACCTATGTCCTTCCTGGTCTCATCCGCATAGATCAGATCCATTCAGGCTCACCCCTTTCGTCAAAGATAGTGATGTCCAGCATATGGTCCTTGCTCCTCAGTATGGGTGTCTCACCCTCCGGGATCTTCTGGAAAATGTAGGAGTATCTGTTCCTCAGATGGAAGACATTCTCCACATTTCCGTAAGCGTCATACTGCAGGATCTTCTTGGTGAGGGAATTGACCGTGAGATAATCACCGTCAGCCAGTGTGGTGAGCACTTCATACTCATGGCCACCGATGGTGACGGATGGATTATCAATAGGACCATAGAACTTCAGCTCAAAGTTGGCAGCGTCAATGCAGTTGTTTTGGACTACTTCCGTTATCTCCTCAAGACCATAATCAAAATCAAAATCATGATCATAGTCCAGTCCACCGGCAGCCTCTGCATGATTATCTGCACCATACTGATAAGTGATGTACCTCACCCAGTACGGATAGACAGAAATGAACGTCACTTCCTTGTCTACCGATTCAAACAGCTCTTCAAAGTTGTCCTGGGATGTCTCTACAGCAAAGACCTCTTTGCACCAGTCATTCCACCACAGCTTCCCAGGCTTCAGCCTCCGGATGTCCCGGTCAAAGGTCCGGTGGAGCTTGTACATGATCTCATTGAACTGATCAGCGTTGTCAGCCATGATACCAAGTGTCAGTGAGCATTCCTGTGTGTCCTTGTAGAATCTTTTGACACGTCCGATGCCGTTGACACCGGAGATGGTGCTGTATTTCCACTCAGTCTTGGTAAGGTTCTCAGGATCCTGTGCATAGATCCCATCACCCATGAGATCTATCCTGGATCCGTCTGATCCTTCATAGTACAGTGTCACGTCACCACCTCCCTCACTACTCTGCCAAGCTGCCTCTTGTCCACGTCAATGCTGATGTTCATTTTTGCACATGCCCATGCTACCTTCTCAGCCAGCAGATCATAGTCGATCTGAGGCACGAAACGCTGGACAGCTGCACCAACGTAGCTCTGCAGGACGCTGACCGGAGACACAGCCTCCGGCTCCTTCTCACCTACTCCCTTCAGTCCGTACAGTGTCGGAATGATAGTGGCTGCATCAAAGACAGCACCCTTGGCATACCAGTCAACACCAATGTGTGGAATGGATGGAGGATTCAGTGAGAACTCTCCACTGATAGAGAAGTGTGGCAGCTTCAGGTTGCTGAAGATATTGCCGATGCTCAGAGGGAACCATCCTTTGATGGTGCTGATGATGCCGTCAATGGTATCCTTGGCAGCCTGGATAGGACTCTCCATCTTCTCCCGGATGCTCTGGAAGGTATCCTGTACCTTGCTCTTAATGTCATTGATCTTCTCTTCAATCTTGCTCTTCAGATCTGAGATCTTCTGAGTGACATTGTTGTAAGCATCCTGAATGGGATTGATGATATTGGTCTTGATCGTATTCCATACACTGCTCACCGTAGATCTGACAGCATTGAACACACGGCTCACAGTGTTCCTGATGTTGTTGACCACACTGCTGACTCTGCTATAGATAGCAGTCCATATGTTGATCACAGTAGTCCTGAGAGTACTCAGTGTGTTTGTCACAAACGTCCGGACAGTCTCAAAGGCTGCATTAACTATGTTCCGGAAGGTCTCACAGTTGTTGTAAGCATAGATCAGCCCGGCCACCAATGCTGCAATGGCAGTCACCACCAGGAAGATGGGATTGGTCAAGAGCACCGTATTCAGCATAGAGAATGCAGATGTCACTCCCTGTATGATGGAACTGATAGCAAGAGCAGCAGCAAGGATACCAAGTGCCACAGCTACTCCGGTGATCACTGCCTGCAGTGCCGGAGATGACTGCACCACCTGCGCTACCTGTGTGATGACCTCTGATACCTTTGTGACCACATCAGAGATCACAGGAGCAAAGGTCTGACTGAGTGCCAGGCTCACATTGTTTGTGGCCTGACTCCACGCATCCTGCATGGTTGTAGCATCATCTGTAGTCTGCTCCAGGATCCCCTGATTGTTCTGCAGGGCTTCAGACCACTGATCAATGGCAAAGTTACCATTCTGTACATTGGCTGCCAGTTCCTGTGCAGCCTTCTTGCCAAAGATCTCTTCAACAGTCTTGCCGGTATCACCAACCTGTGCCTGCAGGGCCTCAGATACGCTGCTGGATTCTTCTATAGCCTTTATGGCATCCTGGAAAGCTCCGGGGACATCATCTGTCTCAGAAGACAGATTAGACACAGCCTTTGTCAGACTCCCCATGATAGTGCCCACATTAGCACCACCATCAGACAGGCTGATCAGCATGGCCAGTGCGTCCTCTGTGCTGTATCCCAGCTCCTGGAACTGCACACTATTGTTTGTCAGGTACCCTGTCAGCTGATCCACGGACAGCTGGCATGCCTGGTTGGCCGTGGTCAGATCATCCAT
>Ga0310695_10008810_pt1 | contig 15422 bp, 11 predicted proteins | sample RumenRJG_04DNA_FD_203882 | JGI IMG/M metagenome (GOLD analysis project Ga0310695, IMG submission 203882) | Bovine rumen microbial communities from Lethbridge, Alberta, Canada - RJG_04 (v2) (version 2) | ecosystem: Host-associated > Mammals > Digestive system > Stomach > Rumen | place: Canada...
CATGGAGCTGCTGCACCTTGTCATACCACGCCTTCCATGTCTGCTGCACGCCCAGGGCAAGAAACTGTGTGATGGCATCTTTCTGGCCGAACAACTCCTGCAGATACTCGTCAACGACATAGGGCGAGAGATTGAAACCGTCGAGATAGAGGTAGGCAATATTCTCCTTGAAGAGGGCATACTTCACGGTAATGCCAAAGTCACCCGCATCAGAGGTATGGGTATCGGCCTCCTTATAGTCCAGGATCTGGTTGCCCGTGCCGCCAAACGCAGCAGGGAGATAGGCACTCAGGTTGTGCGTGGTATTCTGCGTAGCCTCATAGTCGTCGCGCTCCTTCTGGCGCGTCCTACTGGGACTGGCCGCAACGAAAGTACCCGTGAGATGGTTCTGCATCTGAGCCACGAAATGGCCATCGTGCAGGGGTGCCACAGTCTCATCGAGCAGTTTGCGGAGCTCCTCGTCCGTGACGTCGTCACGTTTGTCGAGGGCCTCGTACTTAGGCAGGAACTCGTCATAGACGGCATCCCAGTCAACCCCCTGGCTACGTTCGTAGTCCCAGATGCCATAGTTCTGGTCGAGGGCTTTCCATAGCACCTTGAACTTACCGGCAAAACTCTTTTGTGCCTTTTCAAATGCCAGTCCGTCGTTGAAGGCATAATTTTGCAGGGCGTCGCTCTCTTCGCGACAGCTGGTGACCAGCACCAGCAGGAGCATAGCTCCTAAAATCATTATCTTGTTTTTCATATTGTAATTCATAATTGCGGAAGCAAATTATTCACTTTTCACTATTCACTTTACCCTTAAAAATAGTACATCACTCCTGCTTGCAGTCCCAGCGTAGAATGGTAGCGCTTGTCCTTGAGGTGAGGCTGCTCCTTGCGGAAGCTGGTGGTGCTGTAGTAGTAGCGGGCCTCAACCTGGGCACCCCAGTGACGGGCAAAATGGTACTCCAGTCCCAGACCGCCCACGAAGCCGCAGTCCCAGCGCTGGTCGCGGTCGTTGTCAAAGTCCACATCCTCGTCGAAGTCGTAGGTATAGTCAGACACATTATTAAAATCCGTACCTTTGCGATGGCTGTTGAGCCAGTAGCCGCCATACACACCCACGTTGCAGAAGCCACGGAGCTGCTCGCCGCCGAAGCCGAACGAGGCCATGACGGGCATCAGGAGATAGTTGTTGGTGTACTTGTAGTCCTGCTGGTCGTAAACCACACGCGTCTGACGATAGTTTTTCTGCGTCCAGTCCAGTTCGGCACGCACACCCAGCCAGTCGTTGAAGTCGTACTGTCCCATCAGTCCGAAGGTCACGCCACTGCGGTCCTTATACACAAGGTCGGTCATGTACTGTTTGTCAATGGTAGGATGGTTGTAGGACATTCCTATGTTGGCACCCACACGCCACTGGGCAAAGGCCAGCGAAGGCAGCATCAGTGCCAGGAAAATAATGGTTCTTTTCATCGGGTTTATATTTTTAATTGATTGCATAAATTCTTATTTTTAACGGACGAATATCTTCTTATTACCCTGGATATAGAGGCCGCGGCGGGTAGGTTTGCCACTGAGCAGACGTCCCTGTAGGTCGAACACGGGTCCTGCGCCATCCTCGCTCTTCACGTCCTCGATGCTGGTAGGATCGTCGATGGTGAAGCGGTGAACTTTGGCACAGCAATAGCTGACCAGATCATTGTTCAACACTTCGGCGAGGTAGGAGTCGTAGTAGTAGTCACCTGGCTGGTCTACCTCAACAGGCATCTGGTAGGTGAAGGTATAGTCGCCAGTGCCGATGTTGTCTGGCAGGGCGGCGAGGTATTCGTAGAGGCCATCGGTTACTCTGTCGAACTTCACTTCTTGTTTATTGAGGTAGTGGCGTACACACAAGCGCAGATTCTCTGAAGGAATCCAGTGGGGCATTTTCACACCGGTGCGGTCAGCCAGCTCCACGTTCCAGTACCACTGGCCGTTCTCCTTCGACAGGTAGCTCTTGTTCTCCAAATAGACATCGTAGCTGGCCAGCGTGTCGTTGTTGAGTATGAGCGGCAACTCGCCGATGTAACGGTTATCGGTGTAAGCACAGAGGGCCACCATGCCGCCGTATTCGGGAACGAAGCTAAAGGTGACGTCAGCCTCGCCATTGGCCGGGATATAGGCGCCGCATGTCATCTCCTCCCCCCTTGCGAGAGCGGGAGCAGTGCCATACTCCCCTGGATTAATGTGGCCAAGATAGACTGGAACAAGATAGAGACTGCCGATGTAGTCCGATGCCTCATTGTTATGGACGCGGATGGTGAGATCGCTACGCTCATCCAGTCGGCCGGTGCCCTTGGAGATGCCTACATCAGTGAGTTGCAACTTATACTCTTTATCGTCTGGCTGCATGAAGAAGCGCCCATCCTTATCGCGACCCACGATAAGAGTCCTATATGTTGGAGGGATAACCTGCCACTGCTCACCAGGATGACGGAATTTCAGCATGGGATAGAGGGTCATGTACTGTCCCGGGACAAATATCGTAGTGTCAATTTCCACGTTGAAGTAGTTGTAATTGTAAACCGTATGTGAGTAAACGATGCTGTCGTTCGGATTGACCATGAATAAGGGGTGAAGATTGCCCTCGGAGTCGATGGTGCCCAGGGCGTGATCGGCCACCTCGTTATAATTTTCATAGAAAGTATAGTAGAAAAGGGCATGGTTGACATTGTATAACTCTACGGGAAAAGGCTGATAGAAGAGGCTACCGAAATCGTGGTACGGCTGTGGCTGCGGCTCCATCTTAGGATCAGTATAGATAGTGGCAATCTCATTGATGCAAAATCCGATGCCACTGCTGCCACTGCCCGCACTGGTGTTGTTGTAGGGGTTGAGTACGGCGAGCGCAAAGTAACCATCGTTTTTGCCACCCCAGCCCCAGTTGATGTGGAACATGCCGTTGCCGTCGTATCCGTCGCACACGAAAGCATGCCCCCCTCTGTCGCTTTGACCGCAATAGACCATCGGACGTCCTGCGGCCAACTCACCATAGATAATCTCCTCCCACTCATCGATACTAGGGAAGTTCAAGCGGGAGATGCAATGCGGTGTGTTATAGTCGTAATATTTGGCAAGCGCTGTTGCAACAGAACCTGCATTTGCCCCTGAGCCTCCTAACTCAGCCGGACCATACATCATCTCAACGGACTGTCCGCAGTAGCGCATCAGCGTTGCCACGGCCTTGCGCTGTTCGTCAGTGCCCAACTGGTCGTACTGCTGGGTCTCTTCGTTCCACACCCGGTAATCGTTGAGCATCAAGTCCCATCTGAACGTTGTTGGCGGCAGGGCATCGAGATGCCACGTGTAGTCTATATAACTGCGGCTGCTACAGACACAGTCGTAGGCTGGTAGTCCGTCGGGCACCGCATTGGGCCACTGCCAATAGTTCATGACCTGTGCCATAGCCGTGGCCACGCAACCAGCGTAGCAAGGCTTGTTGCGTAGATTCTGCTCTGGTCCTTTGTACTTCGGCACCTGGTCCCAATAGGGTGCGTCCTGATTCCAATGGGTCTTGATGAGCGGCTCCACAGCAGAACGGTTGGAACGTCTGTTGACCTTCTCTCCATTCGCATTACACATCTCGCCGTCCTTAAAGTCCATGCGGTGGCCCAGTGTGGCGATGGCTTCGTCGTACTGTTTCAGCCATGAGCGCATGTTCTCAGGCATATGATCCCAGTCGATGGTGCCAGTGGTACTGTAGCCCAAAACAGGCAGGGTGCGACTGTCGGCCGAGGCGATGACGTAGCCCCCACCCTCCATGTTGAAGGCATAGATTTTCCTGGCCTCGGTTTTAGCAGGGGTAAACTTCTTCTTTCCCTTGAGGGCGGGTGCAGCCATCCGTCGGGCGTTGGCCGACGACTTATTGCTGTTAATGTACTGCAGGGCGCGCTCCATGGCCTCCTGCTCTGTCAACTGTTGGGCGAAGATCGTCACCCAGCAGAAAATGACGGCAAATAGCGTCAATAGAATCTTTTTCATTTTTAATAACTTTATAGACATTGGTTGATGTTGTTACTTTACAAGATGGTTCAGATCGTTCTGGTCGAACGGCTGGAAACTGATGGCCCAGCTGCCACCGTCCTTCTTCCAAGAGGATACCTGCACCTCGATGGCCTCGTCGGCAGAGAGAAACATATAGGTGATGTCGGCGTTGAAGTCGTCGAAGCGGATCTCGCCCTTGTTCACAAAACCGTGACGTTCCAACTCGGCCATGACTGGTTCTAACGGCATAGGAAAGAAGAAGTCGTATGAAACAAGACTGAGACTGGTTGCGTCGATATTGGCAAAATAGAAGCCCAACTTGCGGTTGCCCTTGGTATACTCCTTTGAGTAGTAACGGTCAACCTCGTCCTGATCGAAAGGCTCCAAGTCCGTGGTCTCCCACTCGGCAAAATCGGTATAAGTCTCCTTGAGATAATTCTCTACGCCATCTATCGACGAGCCAAAGGCCAGGTAAGGCTTAATGACGATTGAGTCAAGGTTAATCACTAAGGCCGCAGAGTCAGCAGGAACCTCCCCCGTTGCAATGTTGTCTTTGTTGCCGCAGGCAGTGAATACGGTTGTTGTCATCCAGCAGCAAAGGGCGGCTGCCATCGCCATTCGGAAGTTGCTTAGATACTTCATAATTACAGGTTTATTTGCTTGTTTATCATTTAGTTATATACTTAAGATTCCTAAAGTATTCCTGCTTTTCTCAATTTCTGACGTTGCTCTTCGTTCTGACGGATGAAGCGCTCAATGAAGACGTTCTGCTCGCCGATACGCCAACGCTGGTATATGATAATGGCCACAAGCACAAGCACCACCACGATAAAGGAGGCGGCAAGGGCAACTGTGAGAATAAGTGATATATCCATATGCATTGTTTGTTTGATTTCGGTTGCAAAATTAGGCTGTCTTCAAAAAACAATAGTCCCATGGTAGGAAAAATGAGTCTCAAAACGGGAAAAAGTAAGCCCGACAGAGCTGCCAGGCTTACTTTTTCCGATAAAATGGGTGATTTTTGTTATTTCCTTGCTACCTTGCGATAATCCGAGGGCGACATGCCATAGGCATCGCTGAAGATGCGGAAGAACGAACTGCGGGAGAAGCCGGAGAGTTCGGCAATGACAGCTACGGCATCTGTTGTAGTAGCCAACAGGTGGGCGGCATGGCGCACACGGTACTCGTTGAGGAAGGCGGTTACACTCTTGCCATTGGTACAATGACGGATGGCATCGGTGATATAGCGCTCGTTGGTGCCAAGGAGCTGAGCCAGGCGGTTGCGGTCCAGGTCGGCATCGGTATAGATATGATCCGGAGCTTCCATGAGGTCGCAGATGCGGCAGAAGAGTTGCTGATTGGCTGAAAGGTTTTCCTGGGGTTCCGCTTTCAGCTGCACGATGGTCTGCTGCTCCTCCTGTTCGCGCTGCTCTATCTCTGTCAGCAGGCGGCGGTTTTTCTCAAGGAGCTCCTTATTATATATACGTACGCGCAAAAGAAAGTAGCCAATGAGCAGGATGACAAGGATGGCAGCGGCAAGCAGTACACGATGGATGCGGGTCTCACTTTTAGCATCGTTCAGGGCCAGTTCTTTCTCATGGCTCTGGTAGATAACAGCCAGTTCGGCCGCATCGTTTTGCTTCTGCCAGACAAGGGCAGAGTCGATGGCAGCACTGATACTGTCGGCAAGTACCAGTGCGTCGGCGTTGCGACCAGCCTTGCGGTAGGCCGTGTAGCGGGGAGAAAGACGGTCGGCGATGTTGTCGAAGGTCATCTTGGCGCCGTCGGTAGCCAGATAGGTGCTGTCGAGTTGTTCATACCAGTAGGCCGCCTCGTCGTAGCGACCAGCTGCCATCAGATATTCGGCCGCCTCTTTGTAGGCATTGGGCTCCATCAGTCGGCTACGTGGGATGGCGGCATATGTGGTCTGTGCTTCGGCAGTATGACCGGATTCTTGTAGGAGCAGCGCACGCTGCAGTGCCACATGGCCTTTCCATTCCTCAATCAGCAGCGAGTCATCGTGCTCTTGCTCAGCGCGTTCGAGCCCATGTGCGCTACGGTCAAGCCATGCCAATGCGCCTTCGAGGTCACCTGATGTATGGTAAATCGTGGATATGTTCATACAGATCCAGGCCATACCCCACCCTGTCCGGCTCTTATCTTGGGTATCCTCTTGTTTTGCCTCATAGGCTTTCTGTGCCGTGAGTTGTGCTTCCTGGAACTGGTGCAACTGTAGTTGGATTTCCGCCATGAGCATCAGCAAAGCAGACTCTGTATGTTTGGGGAACGACTCGTTTTCCTTTGCCAATGGCAGTAACTTGGCGATGACGTCCATGGCTCCCTCAGTGTCGCCCCGGCGAAAGCGAAGACATGCCCAGCGATAGCCCGCATCGGTATAGGTATGCCAATCCTGCGAGGGGTCTGAGGCATAGCCTTGATAAGACTTCCTGTAGAATTGCTCCGCTATACGCATCTGCCAGCCTTGGTCGTAGACGAGTCCACGCAGGTGGTCGGCCTTGGGCGTACAGACAATCTTCGCTGTCTCCATGCTGTCGATGACGGCCAGGGCGCGGTTCAGGTTCTTGGCATCGTAGGCTTCGGAATACCGCTGCCACATAGCTTTTGCCTTCGCGTCGTCCTTCGTATCGCCGCAATGAGAACAAGATGCCAGCATGGCTAGCACGGCACATATAAGTGTGAGGGATATCCGATGCTTCATTTCCAGTTAATGACAATTCTCTTTTACAGACTAATAAAAAGAGCATTTTGTTATTTTCGTGCAGCCTTACGATAATCCGAGGGCGACATGCCGTAGGCATCGCTGAAGATGCGGAAGAACGAACTGCGGGAGAAGCCGGAGAGTTCTGCAATCAGCGAAATGGAATCTTTCGTGGTTGCCAACAAACGGGTAGCATAGCGCAGACGGTACTCGTTGAGGAAGATGTTTACGCTCTTACCATTGGTACAGGTACTGATGGCATCAGAGACATAGTGCTCGTTGGTACCGAGGAGCTGCGCCAGACGACTACGATCCAGGTCGGCTTCGGTGTAAATATGGTCTGATGTCTCCATGAGATCGCAGATTCTACGGAAGAGTTGCTGCTCAGCGGTGAGGCTTTCTTGGGGCTCGGCCCTCAACAGTTCGATATTCTGTTGCTGCTCTTGTTCGCGCTGTTCCATCTCGGCCAGCAGACGGCGGTTCTTTTCAAGGAGAGCCTTGTTACGTTGATGAAAGCGCCATAGAAAATAAACAATGAGCAGACAGATAAGGATGGCGGCAACAAGGATGATGCGATGCATGATGAGCGACTGACGGCGGTTGGCAATCTCAAGCTCTTTCTGGCGGATCTCCTCTTGCTGCTTCACATCAATCTTTCGTTCTTGTATGTGGATGGAGTCTGCCAACTGGCGCATACGGTCGGAAAGGGCCTGTGCCTCGTCTTTGCGTCCGGCTTTCTGCAGGGTCTCATACTGGTTCATCATGTAGTACTTGATGTATTCGGTAGTGATGGAGCCTCCTTGGGCCAAATAGAGCGAGTCGGCTTGCAAAAACAGGCGAACAGCCTCGTCGTAACTGCCAAGCATGGACAGATAGCGGGCTTCAGCACCGAGGTCATATACTTTCAGATTTTCAGACTGCCGGTGTTTCTGATAGAGGGCCTCGGCCTTGTCGAACTGACCATTGGCAGCGTAAATCATGGCTTGGTTGATAGTAATGTTATTGTGGCGAATCTGATAAACGTATTCAGGCAATTCCTTACAGCGTTCCTGACGGGCTAAAGCAGTATCACCTATAGCAACTAGCTTCAAGGCCTTTTGAGGCATGCCCTGCCCAAGATAGAATTCTGTCGTCTCTCCAATGGCAATGAACAAGGGGTCAATCACCCAATAGTCGTCGGTATGTGTCACACCGTCCAGCATGATGTTAATAGCCTCCAGAAAATACTGTTCGGCCTTGTCGGGGTGATCCATATTCAACTCACAACTGCCCTTGAGCGTCAGCGCACGACTTTTCACCCGCAAGGCCACCTCCGCACTGATACCTGAGGTACCACCACCTTGCTCTCGCTCATGTTCTACATCGGCAATAATCTCATCACACAGGCAGAGGACCTTGCCGTATTCAGCATTTCTCTCCAGCCATCCGCCTAGCATAAGAAGAGCTGAATAGTAGGAAGCACCTTCACGCTTCAGTTCAGGGACGTTAAGAATCTGCTCGCCGTAGAATATGGCTAACCGAGTCTGTCCCATTTGCCCATAAAAATTTGTTCTGATGAGATTGGCGGTAGCAGGTGAAAACAAGCCTACCCTCTCAGCACTGTCAATCTTTGCAAATGCCTTTTCGGGTGTCGTGAAAGCTATTTTCTGTAACTCTTCTTTCAGTTTCTGCTCCTCCTCGCTGCGGTCAGGTTTCGTGCAGCCCATCATCAGGACTGCAACAGCAGCAAAAACTGGCAATAAAATGGTTGATATACTCTTTTGCATTAGTGCTATTGATAGAATTGTCTGCAAAGATACGCTATTTTTACCGAATATCCGAACTTTTATTTCAATTTTTCCACTTTTATAGTCATTTTGTCAGAATTATGCAGATAACATGCAAAAAGGAGTGAAGCCGGTATTTTACCGAACTCACTCCTTTTTTTATACTAAATAGCGAGGGTTATTTGTAGAAGTCGAGGATGCGCTGGCGGATGTAGTATTCGTATTTCGCCTGTACGGCATCCTGACATGTTTTCAGGTGCTTTTGCTGGGCGTTGATGAGGTCGAAGACACTGCTGCGTCCAGCCTCGTAGCGATCCTGTTCGTAACTGACGCTGACGGCAGCGGCATCAACGGCCTTACGGGCAGCAGCCAACTTATCGAGCGCTACCTTGGTATTGGTACTGGCCTTCTGCATCTCGGTGCGCAGGTTCTGACGGGCATCATCAAGCGCCAGCTGCTGCTCCATGAGGTTGAGCTTGGCGGAGCGGATATTGCTGCGCGTCTGGAAACGGTTGAAGATGGGGATGCTGAGGTGAAGGCCCACAACCTCGTTGAGATTGCTGTCGAAGAACTGCTTATCGAAACTGCCCCACCCTATGTCCGTATGAAACATGTTGACGTAATAGGTCTTGAGATAGCCTTCGAAGGAAAGCGTGGGATAGTATCCGGAACGGGCTACCTTGACCTGGGCCTTGTTGGCCTCGATGGCCGACTTGGCAGCGAGGATGGAGGGCCAGCGCTCGATGACGCCGTCATAGTCGACGGTGGCAGGCGTGGCCAGCGGCTCCTCAACAGGAGCAACATCGAAATCGTCGGCAGAGGGCAGGTTGAGCATCTGAGCCAGGTTGGCGAGCGACAGTGTCAGGTCGCCCTTGGCCTTAGCCAGCGTGTATTCGTCGGAGGCGACAGAGGCCTCTACATCTTTCAGTTCGCTGAGCGGACGCTTACCGTCTTCTACGAGTACAGCAGCACGCTGACACAATTTCTGACTGACGGCCAGCTGTGCCAGCGCCACATCAACCAGACTCTTATTGCAGAGGCACTCCAGATAGCGTACGGCAATCTGGATGCCGATATCCTTGCGGGCTTTCTCAAGATTAGCGGTTGCCGCATCGAGTGAGAAACGGTCGGCACGCTCCTGGTTCTTTGTCTTGAACCCGTCAAACAGGTTCATCGAGGCGGTAATGCCGCCGGTGGTGTATGACAGGTCGTTATTGTCAAACACGGTGGGACTGGCCATAGAGCCGGTGGTGGCGTTGTAGTTGCCGAAGCTGAACTGCTCGCCCAGCCTGGCGCTCACCTCGGGCAACCAGGCATTGCTGCTGGTCTCGAGCCTTACCTGACTCTTCTTGATGTCGAGCTCGCGCTGCTGGATGCTGATGTTATGGTCGACGGCATAGGAGATACACTCGTCGAGCGTCCACTGCCGCTGTGCATGAGAAGCAGTGAGCGAAGCGGGAAGCAGGACAAGACATACCAGGCCACGGATATTTCTTATAACAGGAATTCTCATATTTCAACAAGTATTTAAGTGCTACATGCGCTGGATGCCACGGAGACGGTCGGAAGTGCTGACGCCAGACTTCACGACGACATAGACGCCATCAGAGATGCCCAGTTCTACGGGGATGCGTTCCCACTTCTGGTTCTCCAGGTCGGCTTCTGGCGAGGTGAGACGATAGACGTATGCCTTACCGTCTTCAAACTCTACGCAGGTCTCGTTGACGGTGAGTGCCTGACGGGCTTCGCTGAGCGTGATGCGGGCATTGACACTGTAGCCGGAGCGAATCTCCACGCCCTCAGGGATAGTGGCAGTAGCCTTCAGCTCAAACATCTTGGCACCGTTGACGAGTGTGCCCTCCGGAGAGATATAGTCAAGCGTGGCGGGAATCTTCACATCCTGCATAGAGCCGGGAATAAGGGTGACGCCCATGCCGACGCTGAGCTTGGCCACCTCTGTCTCGTCGATATTACCATGGAAGATGATGTCTTTCATGTCAGCAACGGTGGCAATGGTGGTACCTTCTGAGAAGGAAGAAGAGCCACTGACGGAGGACCCCACCTTGACGGGAACATTCAGCACGGTGCCGCTCATAGAAGAGCGCACCTCGGTGGTGTTGACACTGCCGGCACGGGCACTGGAGCCTCGGGTGATGACCTCAACCTGAGCCTTGGCAGCAGCAACACGGTCGCGTGCAGATGCAAGGTTACTCTGTGCCTGTTCGTTCTCTTCCTTACTGACCACGCCCTTATCGAACAACCGTTGTGTGCGTTCGGCCTCGCGCTCCACTTCCTCGAGGGAGATGCGCGCCGACTCCACAGAACTCTGTGCCTGTGTGAGCTGGTTCATGTCGGGAATCACGCGGATAACGGCAACAAGGTCGCCAGCCTTGACGGTCTGTCCGGGTTTGACACGCAGTTCGGTGACGACGCCGGTGATCTGCGGTTTCAGTTCCACCTGCGTGCGTGCCTCGAGCGTGCCGGTGGCAATGGTCTGCTTCACCACATCGCGCTGTTCAGGCGCAACAAGTTCATAAACTACCGGAGCAGGCTGTGACTGCTTCCAAAGGAAATAGAAGGTGTAGATGACAAACAGTCCAACCAGGACCCATCCACCAGTTTTCAGTACTTTTTTCATATAGTTATTTATTTATTTTGTTTTCAACTTTCAACTTTCCATCACTCTTCCCTCAGCGCCTCAATGGCCTTGATGGCCATGGCCCGCTTGGCAGGAACAAATCCCGCAAACAAGCCTCCGATAATCAGAATGATGAGGGCTGCGATAGCCGGAACAAACGGGACATGCGGATTGGTAAAGAATCCACCGTCGCCCATCGAAGCAGCCGTCATACGGTTCACGGCATAGAGACACCACACACCGGCAATGATTCCAACGATGCCAGCTGCTAACGTCAGCATCAGACTCTCACACATGATCTGCTTGATGATGGTCCATGGTTCGGCACCTAAAGCGCGGCGCACGCCAATCTCCTGCGTGCGTTCCTTGACGGTAATCATCATAATGTTTGAAATGCCGATAAGACCCGCCAACAGTGTTCCCAGGCCCACGAGCCATACCAGGACATTGATGCCACCGATCATAATGTCAAACTGGTTGAGCTGACTTTTCAGGTCGCTTGACATCAATGCGACATCGTCGTCAGGATGAATCTGGTGGCGCTGACGGATGATGGCGTCAATAGGCTTGTAATAGTCGCCAGAAGGATACTGGTCGTCGAGCACGAGAAACATTCTGTCAGCCTGACCCACGGCATTGAACACATACTGCGCCGTGGTGATGGGCAGGAACACTGACTTAGACTCATGCGGTCCGAGGTTCACCATGTCGTTAGTTTTCTTGGTGACACCCACCACGTCATACGACGTTCCTGCAATAGTGATGCTTTGTCCGACGGGCGACTCGTCATCAGGAAACAATGTCTTTGCCACCTGATTTCCGATGACACACACCTTACGACGCTCGTCGCAGTCGAATTCGTTGATATACCGGCCGACAACGATGCGCTGGGGCGCCATCATGGCCAGAAACGGCGATACGCCTGCCACCACAAGCTCGTCGGTAGCATTGGCTGACGAAACAGTCAGCGTACTGTCGGCCGACGGTAGGAACTTGACATAGATGGCCTGCTTGACAGCTCCGGGATACTCTGTCTGGATGGCTTCTACATCCTTGAACTCAAGGTGCCACGACCGGCCACGCTCAAAGCCGTTATAGGCTATTGTGGTGGCGTCGGTAGAAAAGGCAACAGAGTTGGCGGGCATCTGTTTCAACTGTCCCACGATGCCTTCCTGGAATCCAACGCCGGCACCAATCAGGAACATGAGCATGAGCAGTCCCCAGAATATGCCGAAAGCGGTCATCAGCGAACGCCATTTCTGCTGTCGGATGGTTTGCAGTACTTCCTGCCAGAAATCTTTATCAATCATTTTTTTACTTGAAACTTGAATCTTGAAACCTGAAATTGCTATGACATCAGCGCCTCCACGAGTTTGATGCTGACGGCACGCTTAGCAGGCACATATCCTGCTATGAGTCCTGCCAGAACCATGATGAAGTTGCAACCCATGATGGGCCAGAAGTCCACGGTAGGATTCTGGAACATGGGGATGGCGGTTCCCAATGCACTGTTGAGCAACTGTGTAAGTCCCACACCCAGCATCATTCCGATGTAACCGAAGATGAGCGTGATGATAACCGACTCAAGCAGCACCATGGTGATGATATGCTCGTTGCTGGCACCCATTGCCTTGCGCACGCCCAGTTCGCGGGTGCGCTCCTTGATGGTGATGAGCATGATATTGCTGACGCCGACGATACCCGCTATAAGGGTGGCTATACCAATAATCCACACGAAGACGCCAATACCCGCAATCATCTTCCGGGTACTGAGTATCTGTTCGTAGGAGTTGTTCACGATGATGCCCTTATAGTCCTTAGGACTGCATCCCAGTCGCACGGCCAGCAGGTCGTGCAGCTCATGCTCCAAGTGCTCGTTATGCTCGGCCGACTCCAGGTCTTCTACAATGATGTTGATGCCATTAATAGTGCCGTCAGGGAAATATATGGTCTGCATCGTCGACAGCGGCATGTAGGCAGCCATTTCCATGTCGTCGTTAAGCGTGCTCTTGCATACGCCAACCACGGTATACGCCAGATTGTCAATGGTCACCACCTGGCCGACGGGACTCTTGTCCTGGAACAGCTGACGCGACAGGCGCTCGTTGATGATACACGTCTTGGTGCACTGTTCAAGGTCGTTGGCATTGATGTCTCTTCCTGCCGTCAGCACACGATAGTCAACTGGCAGATAGTCTTCCTTGCAGCCGGTGACCATCACATTGATGTGGTTGTTGCCCATCGCCACATCTACTTTCCGTATCGCCATGGGGCAAACACGCTGTATGTGCTTAATGTCGCTGTGCTCAATAGCTTCGGCGTCGGCAATGTTAAGTTTCAGCAGGCGTCCCTTGTCCATACCCTGCCAGGCCATCACCGTCTTTCCGGCATTGATTCTGACTATCTGGTTGATGTCAAGATGGAAGGTCTTGTAAAGGCCACGCTGGAAACCGCCCGACGAGCCCAGCAGTACCACCAGGATAAACATACCCCAGGCGATAGAGAACCCCGTCAGCGCAATACGCAAACGGTTGCTCTTCATAGCAGTCAGCACTTCTTCGAATAGTTCTCCCATACCTTAAGTCTTGCTATATTCATCCTTCTGTATCACCCCGTCCTTGAAAAAGATACGACGGTCGGTCTGGTCGGCAATTTCCTGTTCGTGGGTAACGATAATCACCGTCTGTCCCTGTTCGCGGTTCACCGCCCTCAACATATCCATCACCTCTTGCGTTGTCTTACTGTCGAGTGCGCCCGTAGGCTCGTCGGCCAACAGTATCTTCGGTTTAGTAATCAAGGCACGTGCAATGGCCACGCGCTGGCGCTGACCACCCGACATCTGCATGGGCAGGTGGTGCCAGTGTTCGGCCAGTCCCACCTTTTCCAGATACTCCATGGCCAGGCGGTTGCGCTCCTCGCGCCCTACCCCACGGTAGTACAGCGGAAGAGCCACATTCTCCATGGCATTCTTGAAGCTGATGAGGTTGAACGACTGGAAGATGAAGCCTATCAGCTGGTTACGGAACCGTGCTTCCTGTTTCTCGGTCAGGTTCTTTACCAGTCGGCCGGCCAGGTGATACTCGCCCTCGTCATAGTCGTCGAGGATGCCCATGATATTCAGCATAGTGGACTTACCTGAGCCTGACGGTCCCATGATGCTGACCAGCTCGCCTTCAGATATATGGAGGTCAACCCCCTTCAACACGTGAAGGGGCTGAACTCCTGGGTATGTCTTATGAATTCCTTTTAAATCAAGCATAATTAACTGTTTACATTACTGATGATTCTTGAGATAGTTGTCGAGCCACTCTACATAGGCCGGTACATGCTGGCTTTCGAGCATCGACATGTGGTGTGCCTCCATGTTATGTATCTCCATGTCTGGGTAGTACTGACGCCAGAAAGCAGCATTGTCCATGCTTCGCTCGGAGGTAACATCCTTCCACGCCTCCTTGAACTGAGGTACAGTAGCATAGATCTCAGCCAGGATAGGCGAATCGGGTTCTATCTCAGTAGCCCTGAACAGTACCACGTCGCCATCATACATAGGTGGAACACCCTGACGACCCAGCTTGTCGTACATATTCATTGCCTTGGCATAAGAGCGGATGGCGTTGCCGTATTTGTCGATGAGTTCCTGTGGCAGCAGCTTCATCAGCTCCTCCTCATCGAAGTGCAACGGATCGACACGCCAGAACACGTCGAGCATGATCATAGGTACCGTGATGCCCGTATCCTGCGAGCGGCGGATAGCCAGACGGTAGGCAATCTCACCGCCGAAGCAATGACCTGTAAAGGCACTGACCTTAGCACCTTCCGGTATTGTCATGTCAAGCAACGCATAGTACATCTCAACCACTTCGTCGATGTTCTCGTCCTGGAAAATGTAATCATAGTGCTCGCCAATAGGCTCGTATACCAGTACAGAGTAGTGCTTCGACAACAGTTCCACGTAGGGTTCCATGTCCTTATAAGGCGTGGCACCACATACCAGCACCACTATAGGTTTGTTCTCATCGTAAGGAGCAGCCCACGCCAGCATGGTCATGTTATGCTGCAGCGTGGCTCTGATGGTCTTCAGCTTCATCAGGTCGTCCAACTTGATGGCGATATTCCTCTTAGAAGCCATCATCACCATCTTAATAGCCAACAATGACGTCAGGCCCAGCTTAGTCAAGTCATCGGTCACACCGAAGTCGTCCATCTTAAGCAGTTCCTTGGCTATATCGAACAGAGCCTTCTCACGTTCCGTCTCAGGAGCCACATTCTCTGTCTGCAGCGTAATGGTATG
>Ga0310695_10008813_pt1 | contig 15420 bp, 7 predicted proteins | sample RumenRJG_04DNA_FD_203882 | JGI IMG/M metagenome (GOLD analysis project Ga0310695, IMG submission 203882) | Bovine rumen microbial communities from Lethbridge, Alberta, Canada - RJG_04 (v2) (version 2) | ecosystem: Host-associated > Mammals > Digestive system > Stomach > Rumen | place: Canada...
CCTCGAAATACATTAGGTAGAGCACCTGATAATACTCGGGATTAAGGCGCTTCATAGCTCTGTAAAGCTCCTTTTTCTGCTCTTCCTTGAAGTATTCCTTTTCTGTGTCGGTAACATCGGATATAACAAGATATTCATCAAGAGACAAATCTGAAATTTTCTGATCCTTCCTCAGATGGTCGATTGCGCAGTTCCTCGCAATAGTGAAAAGCCACGTCTTGAATGAGCACTTCCCCCGGAAAGGCGGCTTTTTAATGGCAAGCTTTACGAAGGTCTCCTGCACTATATCATCGGCAAGGCACATATTATTCACTATACTGTTGAGGTAAAGCGACATTCCCTCATGATATTCATCAATTATTTCTATTAATCCATTATCATCACCATCAAGGAAACGGCGGTAGCGCTCTGCATCGTTTCCCATTAGATTACCCCCTTATGTTTTTAAGGCAAATTTGCTTTATATCTATTAGACGTATGAACTCTGAAATTTACGCACCCAAATTTTTATTTTTCCAAAAAAATTTTTTCCTTTCGGACACATATCTTCAATTATATCATAGCACTGTATTTTCAGCCTGTCAATCAAACATTACAGCGTATTGCGGAACATTCTGTTAATTTGATTAATGTTTGACTGCAATGCCGCTATAACAGCAAAACAGCTCCCCTCGGGGAGCTGTTTTATATCATATTATTGTTTCAGAAGTTCCTTTCTAAGCAGAACAAGGTCGAATATATCGGCGGCGCCGTCCTCGTTCATGTCAGCAAGCATGAACTGCATCTGACTGAAGCTTTCTGCTCCTCGGAGATATTTACACATAAGAAGCAGGTCGGCTACCTTTATTTTGCCGTCAAGGTCTACGTCGCCCGACTTGTAGTCCTCCTTGAAGGTACAGGTCAGCGTAACTGCCTTGTCAGCGTCAACGGTTATAGTCGGAGAATCGGAAGTCACAGCTCCCGACCAGCCTGCGAAAACATAGCCCTTTTCAGGCTTTGCAGTAATAGTCACCTTCTGTCCGCTGTTATATGAACCCGTCCAGACATTTCCCGAAAGCGCTGTATCAGCCGAATCAACGGAAATAGTTCCCTTTCCCTGTGCTGTTACGGTAACAGTCGCGGTATTATCGGAGATACCGAGGTATTTCTGCATATTTGCAACGGCATATCCTGCGCGGTTCTTGAAAAAGGTGCGCATTACGTCCATTTCGTCGTGATAGAAGCTCTCCTGCTCCGCTATGAACGTGTCAAAATCCGTATCGGGAGCGCCGTCGCACCAGCGCCATGCAGTCATGGTCAGGTAGTCCATGTACCTGTTTTCCTCGTCGTCAAGCTCTTTCACCATTTTGTCCGACTCGAATACAGAGTAGGCATAGGAATAGAACTTATCCGCAAACATCTGCTTGAACTCGGGATTTTTAAGGAGCTCCGCAAATATCACAGTGGGGATAGCGTCTGAAACACCGTCCATTTTTGTGAAGCTGTCGTGCTGATAGGACTCAACACCGCCGAAATCATCATAGGTAAGTCCCACTGAATAATCGAAATCAAATGCGCCGAAACGCCATTTGCCGTCGCTGTAGACATTACCGTCTATGGCGTCGCCTGTATATCTCCACATGAGATAGTTGTAGTTAGGCCAGTCCCATGTGCCGAGGTACAGACCTGTGCAGTAGCAGTCGATAAGGCTCTCGAAGTCTATCTGTGAAGCCACATATTCGTAGTTTTCGGGAACAGTCAGGTCATTATCACGGCAGAAATCGCCCAGAAGCTGTAGATTCAGCGGCTCATCACCAGGACCTTCTTCAAGCTCGCCATTCTTTATTATGGTAACATTTTCCGCAGGAACGCCGTAATTGGACTGTATGTAGTAATCCGAGGCTTTCTCGGTTATCTCGTACATTCCCCACAGCTCGCCGTCGATGAACAGCATACATCTGTCCCCTGCGTAGGTAGCCAGTGCAGACATATCGCGGAGAGACGAATTCACCACGCGCTCTCTGAGCCTGTCCACCCATGAGACTGCTCTCAGACCGAATGAATCGTAGCGCTTTATCTTCTTGCCGTCATCTGTGGAATAATTGTCGTCAATGAGCTTATAATCCAGCTTTGAATCGCCGTATTCGCTCCTTGCATAGACATTGAAGCTCTTTACAACGCTGTTCCGCGTGGACGAGCCTCTTATGCGTATGCCCATTTTCTGTGAGAAGCCAAGCTCTCCGTCCTTGAAATAGGTGATATCAGCCTCGCGCTCCCAAGCCTTTCCCGTTGAAATAAAATTTGCAGGCATTTCCGTTGTGCCGTCGGTCTTCAGCCAGTCAAGATACTGCTGACCTGTAACGTATATGCCCTTATCCTTGCCGAAGAGGTTATCGGGATCGGTAACGAGAGAGACTACAGGGATACCCGAGTAGTATTTCAGCTTTTCATCGTCCATTACGAAATATGTCTTTGAGGACACTCTGCCAAAGGTTCCGTCAGCGGACTTTGAGACCGCTCTTACGATAGTCGCCTTGTCCATTTTCTCGGGATTCGCCTCAAACCACTGGGTAGGCGTTATGGAATAGGCGCTGTTCTCCTCATGCTGATACTTGCTGTAGACGTTCTCATCAGCGCTCCTGTCATACATCGGTATAGCGCCGCTGTAGGCCTTTGCGGTCTTTGATGTGGTCGGATCGGAGCCGTCAAGGGTATAATAAACCGTGTCCGACGAGCTGATAGTCAGCTCCTTGACCTTGTCTGCGCTGTAAAAGCCGGATTCCAGCGAGAATACAGGCTCCGCAGGCATATTTTTATTTGCAGCAGCAGGAGTAGGCGGCATTACCGCAAAGCTGCCGTCTGCTGTACGTCCATAAGTGGAGTCCTCCGCAAGTGCAGGTATCTCAAGCTTTTGAAGAGCTGTTCCGTCAGGAGCCGAAAGTATAAGAGTCTCCTCTGACTTGCTCAGTCCGAAGCCCGTGTTCAGTTCTGTCAGTCCCTCAGACTTTTTATCGGAAACTACAAGGAGATATCCTCCCTTTTTTATAACAGTTCCCGACGGAAATACGAACCTCAGCGGCGAATCCGCGCTGTCGGATATACCGAAGCCTGACAGGTCGATATCCTTGCTGCCGCCGTTATACAGCTCTATCCAGTCTGAAGCTCTGCCGAGGCTGTCTTTGAAGCTGCTTTTATTCTGGGTGCAGACCTCGTTTATGAAAAGTCCGTCTGCGCTTTGCTCAGCCATGGTACGCGGAAATGCGCATTGGAGTGAAGCGGCCATAAGGAGAGCCGCCGCAAAGCTCCCGATCTTCTTTAGTTTTTTCATAAAAATGCCTCTCTACATATTAATAATAAACCTATTATAGCACATTACTGATAACAGTTCAATGATTTTTTGCGGCAAAGCATATATTTTGCCGTTTTTTCTTTATATACCGCAAAAATTGATTAGAATCACGGCATAAAAATGGATATAATTAAACATGACATATTCTTTGAAAGGACTAAAAACATGAAAAAAACAAGAATGATAGCCGCTGTTATGGCACTTCTTATGGCTGGCGGCTCGGTGAATTATTCACTGTATAATTCTGCCGGCAGTTTTTTTGCGGCTAACGCAGCAACAGCCACAACTGCCGCAGACCTGAACCTTAAAGGTATCTTTTCAAACAGCGATTACTATGAATTCAAACAGGGCAGCGACGATAATTCCTTCATTTTCAGCATTGAACTTTACGATGACCGCGGAACATCTGCAAAGCTCCTTAAATTCCGTGAACAGATCAAGGATTTTGAATACGACTTCGTATTTGATGATAAAAACGTGGTCGTACAGAAGAAAGAACTGTGCAATTTAGGCGACTTCTATTCCGTTCAGGCAAAACTGAAATTCCCCGAAAACACTCCTATGCGCGAATACGGATTTAAGATCGTTGTAACAAAAGCTATTGATAAAAACGGCAATGATGTTACATCTAAATTCAATACATATAACGGCAAATATTCCATACTTGACAAAAACGGAAAGGATACGGGAAGACCTGATCCCGAGGTTGAAATAGTAAAAATAACCTCGATGAGCATAAGCCGATCAGCCAACGGCGCCGAAAAGCTTACAGGCAACGAAAGAACGCTGACCGACAAAGGCTATTATGTATCAGGCAATATCAACGGCAAAGACCATTATTTCAAGGAATTTGACTATGATGTGGAGCTTGATGACTCAAAAGCTGTGATACTTGAAAAGAAATTATCGGCCGAGCAGCAGAGTTACGGAGGCTATTTCTTCTACCCTACAGTTAAGATAAAGATCCCCGATGATTCAGCTGTCGGAAATCACGAATGCAAGCTAACCATAAAAAAAGCCATTGATCTCAACGGCAAAGATGTCACAAGCAAACTCCTCTCCAACACATTATTTTATTATTATACAGTAACCGGCAATGAAGGCACAACACCCGTAACAAATGGCAAGCCTTCACTGGGCGATCCCAACGGCGACGGCGCTATCAACGCTATCGACGCTTCGATCATTCTCACTGCATACACAAGGGCAGCTACAAGCAAGTCCAAGCCCACAAACGATGAGCTGACATACTGCGACGTAAACAAGGACGGAGCAGTAAACGCTGTGGACGCTTCATACGTGCTCTCCTACTACGCATATAACGCAACCAGCAAAACAAAGATAAGCTTTACCGATTATCTGAAAAAAGACAAGTCCTCCGAGACAAACAGCCACTAAAAACAGCTGTCGGGATAAACAGATCCCGACAGCTTTATTTTTTACCGCAAAAAAACTCCCGCACAGATGTACGGGAGTTTTAAAACAAATATTATAATGACAAATACCGATCAAGCGCGTGTGTGGACCTGACCGCCGCCAAGTGTCTTGCCGTGAGCCTTAGCCATATCAGAGATGTTTACGTTCTGGTAACCATTCTGTGCGAGCCATGGGAGAACTTCTTCCATAGCTGCTGCTGTGTTGGCATATGTCTCGTGGCAAAGAACGATAGCACCTTCAAGTGAGCCGTTCTGTGCAGCCTGCTTGATAGTATTTACGATCTGATCCTTGGAAGCGCCGTTCCAGTCCTGAGTGTCGATTGCACAGCTGATAAGCGGTACATCGTTGAGTGCGGACTGAACTGTTGCATTGCTCTCAAGGTAAGGAAGTCTCATAAGCTTTGAAGGCTCAGCGCCGATGATGCTCTTGAGCTTGCTGTTGCACTGCTCCCACTCGCTTCTGATCTGTGAAGCGCCCATCTGTCCGAGATGTGGATGAGACTTTGTGTGGTTAGCTACTTCCATGCCGTTCTGGTACTCATACTTGATCTGGTCGTTGGACTTGATCCAGTCGCCTACGTTGAAGAATGTAGCTGTCATGTTGTTCTTGATAAGTGCGTCGATAATTCTGTAGCCCGGATCAGACTTGCTTGTAGCGCTTGCACCGTCATCGAATGAGATAGCGCAGAGCTTCTTGCCGCTCTGAACAGCTGTGTTGTTCTGCTGCTGTGGCTGCTGATTATTCTGCTGCTGATTCCAGTTCCACTGGTTCTGCTGCTGGTTGTTGTTCTGCTGCTGATTCCACTGGTTGTTCTGCTGCTGTGTATTCTGCTGAGTATTATTGTTGCTTCCGCTGCCGCTTGTGCCGATAGTGAGCTTTGATACGTTAGCCTTACCGCTGCTCTCCCAACCTTCTACGTTGAGTGCAACCTCTGTGAGGTTACCGATGTTCCAGCCTGCTTCTGCCCAAGCCTTGAAGTGGTCTGATACTGTGATAGTACCTGATGTTCTCTTTGACTTGCGGACGCTGAAGTACTGCTTGAATGTCTCGGTAGTGCCGAGGATAGTAGGACCTGTGTGGTCGAGCTGGAATATCTCATACTGAGCACCGTCGATAGTAACGGTCTTGCTGCCGCCGTTTGGTGATGGGCACCAGTTTACCCAGTCCTCGATGATGTAGTACTCTACGAGCGGATTCTTCATCCAGCCGTAAACGCAGAGTCTTGAGTTGCCCTGTGAGCTTGCTGAATAGTCAGCTGCATAGTCCATTACGATCGGACCGTAATCTGTAGCCTTCTTTGAAGCGTCATAGTTTCTGCCGCGGCGAGCGAGGAAGTTTCCTCTTGAAACTGCTGCGTTCCACTCTGTGCTGAATGAACCGCCGCTGCCAAGTGTCATTGAACCGCTTCCGCCTGTGTTGTCGAGCCATATCTCATAGCTGTAGCCGTCAACGTTGTCGCCCTTGTGCTGAGTCTGACCGCTGCCTACGCTGAACTTCTGTCCGCTTGCTGTGAAGTTTGAGCTGTTGTTCTGCTGTTGTGGCTGCTGATTCTGCTGCTGGTTATTGTTCTGCTGCTGATTCCAGTTCCACTGATTCTGCTGCTGATTGTTGTTCTGCTGCTGATTCCAGTCGTTGTTCTGGTTCCAGTTCCACTGATTCTGCTGCTGGTTGTTGTTCTGCTGCTGATTCCAGTTCCACTGATTCTGCTGCTGATTGTTATTCTGCTGCTGGTTCCACTGGTTGTTCCAGTCGTTGCTGCCGTATGGGATATCAGGTATCAGACCGAGGAAGAACATCTGGAGCGATGCTGCGTCAAAGTTTGTGATACCGCTTCCGGGGTTGTAAACGTCGCCGTTGTAAGCGCCCTGCTCGGAAAGATTGTACTTGTTCGGGTTGGCAAGTGACTGCATGATAGATACAGTATCGCCCATATCTACATTATTATCGCCGTTTGCGTCGCCCCACTTTGTTACGTTGTTGAACCAGTCGTTGTTCTGGTTGTTCCACTGATTGTTCCAGTTGTTGTTCTGTGGCTGATTCCAGTTCTGCTGCTGATTATTATTCTGCTGCTGGTTCCACTGGTTGTTCTGATTCTGATCCCAGTTCCACTGCTGCTGAGGCTGCTGATTCTGCTGGTTCCAGTTCCACTGGTTCTGCTGCTGGTTGTTGTTCTGCTGCTGAGTATTGTTATTATTGTTGTTGTTTGAAGGTGTAACGCTGCCGCCCTTTGCAAGAGCAACTACTCTCTCATAAGCAGGCTTTGGCTTGTAGCCCTGTGAGAACAGGAGCGGATTCTGTGAAGATCTCCAGCTTACGTTATCTGATGTACCCCAGATAGTAAGAGCAGGTATCTTATCAGAGTTAGCCATTGCGATCTTGAAGATATCCTCATAGAGGTCAGCCTGTGCATTAAGGTCTGAGCAGGTGATGTCCAGCTCTGTGATCTGAACGTCCAGACCGGTGCTGAGGAACTTCTTTAAAGCTGTCTCAAAGGTCTTTGCGTCAGGATAGTTTGTAGCAAGATGAGCCTGCATACCGATACCGTCGATAGTACCCTGCTGCTTGAGCTTCATTGCCATGTTGTAGATATCGTTTGTCTTAGCGCCGATGTACTCGTTATAGTCATTCAGGTAGAGCTTGCAGCCTGCAGGAGCATACTTTCTTGCATACTTGAATGCGTTGAGAACGAATGAATCATCGCCGTAGACCTTTACCCAGTTGGAGTTGCTTGCAGGTCTGAGTCCGCCGCCGTCGTTTACGAAGAGCTCGTTGCATACGTCGTATGCATAGACGTCAAGCTTAGGATACTGAGTCTTGAGTGCCTCGAAAGTATTCTTTATCATGCTCTCAAGACGCTGATCCATGATATCCTTTGATACGTAAGCACCGTTGCTTGAGAAGTTCTCACGGAAGAACCAGTCAGGAGTCTGGCTGTACCAAACGAATGTGTGACCGCGGAGAGAGATGCCGTTGCTCTCGCAGAACTTCAGAGTCTGAGCAGCTCTGCTGAGGTTGATCTGTGTATTTACATTGTTTCCTCTCTGCTGACAAGCTGACTGATCGAGTATCGAATCAGGCTTGAGCTCGTTCTCGGGAGTGATGGAATTGTAGTTCTCCTTGAGGAACGAAGCGCCTGAGTTGAGCTCCTGTGGGCTTACGGAAGTACCGATCTTGAACCAAGGAGCGAAGATGTCCTTGAGTCCTGAGCCCTGTGAAGTGCTTGTGTTGTTATTCTGCTGCTGATTCCACTGGTTCTGCTGCTGGTTGTTATTCTGCTGCTGATTCCAGTTCCACTGATTCTGCTGCTGGTTGTTGTTCTGCTGCTGGTTCCACTGGTTCTGCTGCTGGTTGTTATTCTGCTGAGTGTTGTTGTTTCCGCCGCCGCTTGTGCCGATAGTGAGCTTGGATACGTTAGCCTTACCGCTGCTCTCCCAACCTTCTACGTTGAGTGCAACTTCTGTGAGGTTACCGATGTTCCAGCCTGCCTCTGCCCAAGCCTTGAAGTGGTCTGATACTGTGATAGTACCTGATGTTCTCTTTGACTTACGAACACTGAAGTACTGCTTGAATGTCTGAGTATTGCCGAGGATAGTAGGACCTGTATGGTCGAGCTGGAATATCTCATACTGAGCACCGTCGATAGTAACGGTCTTGCTGCCGCCGTTTGGTGATGGGCACCAGTTTACCCAGTCCTCGATGATGTAATACTCAACAAGAGGATCCTTCATCCAGCCGTATACGCAGAGTCTTGAGTTACCCTGTGAGCTTGCTGAATAGTCAGCTGCATAATCCATTACGATAGGACCATACTCTGTAGCCTTCTTTGTAGCGTCATAGTTTCTGCCGCGGCGAGCAAGGAAGTTACCTCTTGAAACTGCTGCATTCCACTCTGTGCTGAATGAACCGCCGCTGCCAAGTGTCATTGAACCGCTTCCGCCTGTATTGTCGAGCCAGATCTCGTAGCTGTAGCCGTCAACGTTGTCGCCCTTGTGCTGAGTCTGTCCGTTGCCTACGCTGAACTTCTGTCCGCTTGCTGTAAAGTTTGAGCTGTTGTTCTGCTGCTGCGGCTGCTGATTCTGATTCCACTGATTCTGCTGCTGATTGTTATTCTGCTGCTGGTTCCAGTTCCACTGGTTCTGCTGCTGGTTGTTGTTCTGCTGCTGGTTGTTGTTCTGCTGCTGATTCCACTGGTTCTGCTGCTGGTTATTGTTCTGCTGCTGATTATTATTGCCTGAACCGCCTGTGCTTACTGTAACGCTCTTTACATTAGCCTGACCGTTTGAACGGTAGCCCTCGATATTAAGAGATACCTCATAGAGAGTACCTGACATATCAAGTCCTGCCTTTGACCATGCGTCAAAGTGCTTTGAAACGTCGATAGTGCCCTTCATGTAGTTTGTAGTGTTGTTCTTGGAACCGCTGGACTGACGAACGCTCCAGTACTGCGGGAATGTTGCAGTACCGTCGAGAGAAGGCTGATTGTAACGCATTGACTTACGGATATCGTAAGTATTGCCGTTAAGAGTAACAGTACCCTTGTTCTCGCCGTCATTTCCTGGTGGTCTCCAGTCGCCCCAGCCTTCTACGATGTAGTATTCCATAAGAGGATTTCTTGTCCAGCCGTATACGCACATATACGAATTTCCTCTTGGTGTGTACTCTACATCATAAGTGAGGACAATATCTCCGAAAGCCTTGTAATTCTTCTTCTGGCTGTCGAAATTCTTACCCATACGAGCAAGGAAGTTTTCGATATTGCTCCATGAACAAGTAAATGAACCTGCACCCGGGTTCATTGAAGCCTGTCCCTGACCGTTCTGGTTCCACATCTCATAGTCATATCCGCCGACATTTCCTCTCGTCTGCTGATCAGCAGCCGAAGCAACAGCGGGTATGCTTGAGGCTATCATCAGCGCTGAAACAGCTCCGCTGATTACCCTCTTCATTTTTGATAGCTTCACTTTAGATCACTCCTTTGAGTTTTTGATTACGGTATCTGCCGAAGCCGCCATACAGGCTGAAACCTCGGAGAAACCATTGTTAGATTAAGAATCCCAATAAGTGCATATTTTTATATCTTATACACTATATTATAATATCTTAACTAATTAAAACACAAGCCAAAATTTGCTGTCATTGACTTTTTGACCAGATATTGCGGATTCTTCAATACTACACATGGCTAAAATTAGGCAGAAATCAAATATTGCTATCTGCCCGAAAGTGCCAAACGCAATTTTTGATAAGTAACATCATTTAAGTGCACTTTTTTTCAGGTATGCCGCAAGGTACATTTTAAAGTTGGTTATCTCATTTAATCTCCGCAAACATCGCATTTTCGCAGTATTTCATTTTGTGCACAAAATATTACTTACTTTATTCACAATAACTATTGCTATATTCCAACCTCACATTTATACTGCGAAAGCTTTGCCTCTCCGAACTGTAAAATCAAACCAGAATATTACAATTGGTAGGAATATCCTTATTTTCTCCTGAAAAATCCTGCCGCAGACCAAAGCATATTTCATTTTTTGCGCTTCTTTTGTCATTTATTGCTCTTTCCTGTCTCGGGGTTTTGTAAACCACGGGTGGAGTATTGCAGGCAAGTTCTGATAAAAGCGCATATCTCGGCTATATTTCGCGCAGTATGATTGTGCATTACGCTGATTTTTGCAAAATCAAAACTGTTTATCCCCGAAAAATCCCTATCCGTAAGATCTCCAATTCCGCTTATTTCCATAAAAAAACAGACGCAAAGAATTATTCTTTACGCCTGTTTTGTTTTTATGCTATCGGGCAATTACTGCTTGTTGTATGTTACCCACTGATAACGTGCTGTGAGCGGAGTTCTGCCGTCATAATGTGCAAGCCACTCGTCAACACCTCTGCCGGGCCATGCGTTCATCATGATCTTACCGGGTGTCTGAGGAATGTTCTGATTAGCTGTGTAAACTGCCTTGCCGTCTACATACCATGTGATATGATCACGCTGCCAGTCGAATCCATAGGTGTGGAAGCCCTGTGAAGCGTCGAAGCCAAGGTCGTACATGAACTCATGCTTGCCCTGTCCGTTGGTATAGTAGTTGAACTGTACCTTTGTAGTGTCCTTGCCGAGGATCTCGATGTCTATCTCGTCCCAAGGATTGCCGTCAGACTCGCCTGTGTAGGTGAAGAATGAAGAAACAACGCCGTTGTTCTTGATAGCCTGCATAGATGTCTCATAATAGCCGAAGCTGTAGAAATCATTGGTTCTGTACTCAGCGCCTGCATAGTTGTACTTGCCTGTATTGTCTCTGTCGATAGTGAGCTCGAGAGCGCCGTTTCTGAAAGCTGTCTGTGAAGCATACCAGCCGCAGTCAAACGGATCGCCGTTCTCCCAGCCGTCAGAAGCGATGAAGTAGCGTGAAGAGCCGTTTCTGAAATCATCAGACATAGTAGCATTCTTGTTCATCTCAGTGCCTGCGGGAACTGCATTGTTCTGAGGCTGCTGATTGTTCCACTGGTTGTTCCAGTCGTTGTTCTGGTTCCAGTTCTGCTGCTGGTTCTGGTTGTTCCAGTCATTGTTATGGTTCCAGTTCTGCTGCTGGTTCTGGTTGTTCCAGTCGTTGTTCTGGTTCCAGTTCTGCTGCTGGTTCTGGTTGTTCCAGTCGTTGTTCTGGTTCCAGTTCTGCTGCTGATTCTGGTTGTTCCAGTCGTTGTTCTGGTTCCAGTTCTGCTGCTGATTCTGGTTGTTCCAGTCATTGTTCTGGTTCCAGTTCTGCTGCTGATTCTGGTTGTTCCAGTCATTGTTCTGGTTCCAGTTCTGCTGCTGATTCTGGTTGTTCCAGTCGTTATTCTGGTTCCAGTTATTCTGCTGCTGGTTCTGATTGTTCCAGTCGTTGTTCTGGTTCCAGTTCTGCTGCTGGTTCTGGTTGTTCCAGTCATTGTTCTGGTTCCAGTTGTTCTGCTGGTTCTGGTTGTTCCAGTCATTGTTCTGGTTCCAGTTGTTCTGCTGGTTCTGGTTGTTCCAGTTATTCCAGTCGTTGCCGTAAGGCAGATTAGGTATCATGCCAAGGAAGAACATCTGAAGGGACTGAGCATCGTAATTTGTGATTCCGCTGCCAGGGTTGTAAACGTCTCCGTTGTACATTCCCTGCTCTGTAAGGCTGTACTTATTCGGATTTGCAAGGGACTGCATGATATATACGGTATCACCCATATCAACGTTATTATCGCCGTTTGCGTCGCCCCACTGTGTTACATTGTTCTGCCAGTCGTTGTTCCAGTTGTTATTCTGCTGCTGATTGTTCCTCTGGTTGTTCCAGTTGTTATTCTGCTGCTGATTGTTCCACTGGTTGTTCCAGTCGTTATTCTGCTGCTGATTATTCCACTGGTTATTCCAGTTGTTATTCTGCTGCTGATTGTTCCACTGGTTGTTCCAGTTGTTATTCTGCTGCTGATTATTCCACTGGTTATTCCAGTCGTTGTTCTGCTGCTGATTATTCCACTGGTTATTCCAGTCGTTGTTCTGCTGCTGATTATTCCACTGGTTGTTCCAGTCGTTGTTCTGCTGCTGATTGTTCCACTGGTTGTTCCAGTCGTTATTCTGCTGCTGATTATTCCACTGGTTGTTCCAGTCGTTGTTCTGCTGCTGAGCATTATTGTTTGCAGGAGCTGCTGCGCCAGCGCCTGAACCGTCTGTGCTCACTGTTACGCTCTTTACATTTGCCGAACCATTCGAGCGGTAACCCTCGATGTTGAGCGATACCTCATAGAGCTTTCCCGACATATCAAGACCAGCCTGTGACCATGCGTCAAAGTGCTTGGATACGTCGATAGTTCCCTTCATGTAGTTGGTCTGATTGTTTGCAGAGCCGCTTGTCTGACGAACGCTCCAGTACTGCGGGAAGGTAGATGTGCCCTCCAGAGACGGCTGATTGTAGCGCATAGACTTGCGGATATCATATGTATTTCCGTTCAGAGTAACTGTACCCTTGTTTTCACCGTCGTTTCCTGGTGGTCTCCAGTCGCCCCAGCCTTCTACGATGTAGTACTCAACGAGCGGACTCTTTGTCCAGCCGTATACGCACATATATGAGTTTCCTCTTGGTGTGTATTCAACATCATATGTGAGTACGATATTTCCGATCTCTTTGTAGTTCTTGCCCTGACTGTCATAGTTCTTTCCCATACGAGCGAGGAAGTTTTCAATATTGCTCCATGAACAAGTAAATGAACCTGCACCTGGATTCATCGAAGCCTGTCCCTGACCGTTCTGGTTCCACATCTCGTAGTCATATCCGCCGACATTTCCTCTTGTCTGCTGGTCGGCAGCTGCTGCCACGACGGGTACGCTTGAGGCTATCATCAGCGCTGAAACTGTTCCGCTGATTACCCTCTTCATTTTTGATAGCTTCACTTTGATCACTCCTTTGAGTTTTGTAAAAAATGCTGCGTCGGTCACGTCTGACCTTATTTCTCCAACTATTGATTAGATCAAGCATCCCCAAAAAGTGTACGAGCTCGTTTATCTTTTTCGTATATAATTATAATATCTCAACATATAGTTATACAAGTCGTTTTTTGTTCTCACCGTATAATTTGACCAGATATTGCGAAATTCCAAAATTCACAATTGCCTATAAATCGCAAAATACAACGTAGCATCTATAATTTAGCACAATATTTGCACAATGGAGCGCAATAAAAATCAAATGCAATATTTTTGCAATTATTACATGATTTTACCATTTTTGAGTTTTCCGCTTTCTCATTTCTCCCCTGTCATCTGCAATAAAAGCTCCTAAAAGTAAAAAGCCCGATACTTAGTGAGGGCGTGATAAAGAAATTTATCACGCCCTCTAAAATAATAAAGAAGAAAGAATAATGAATAAAGAATAATAGTGGTATCGCCTTCGGCGATATTTTTTATTATATCCGTGAAACGGATACCTTAATTCTTATTTATTCTCTATTCTTTATTCTTTTAGAAAAAGCCTTAAAGAAGCTAAAACTTCTTTAAGGCTTTTTCGCTTTTCTGTATCGGACTTTCGATCGTTTATTACGTTTTTGCTATTAAACCATCATAATTCAACGGCGCCGAGAAGATATCTCTGTATTTTAAGCGCGTCACTGACCGTAACTCCCTTGACCGTGGTATCAACATCGCTGTTCTTCATACCCTGCTGAGTTATGTGGAACTTCTCAGTGCCATTTACGCCGTACTTGTTCGGGTTAGCAAGCGCCTGCATGATAAGCACAACATCGCTCATATCAACGGAGCCGTCGCAGTTAGCGTCGCCCTTGACATTGGTATCCTGAGTATTTTCCTCGGTATATTCTTCATCAAGAATATTGAAATTGTAACGCTGCTCTCTTGTTTCGCCGTCAAAACCGTAGTTGATGATAAGGTGAGCTTCACCGCTCTTTCTTGCCTTGAATGTAAATACAAGATTTCCGTCTTCATCGGAAGACTTGCTGACCTCTTCGATGTTTTCCTCTACAAAGGATATAGTCGCAGGATCAACGTTCTTCACTTTGATCGAGAACGGTTCGAGTCTCTTAAATTCATCTTTCTCAATTAAGAACTTAGGTGAGTTTTCGTCCTCATATGTTTCTTCAAGAATATTGAAATTGTAACGCTGCTCTCTTGTTTCTCCGTCAAAACCGTAGTTGATGATAAGGTGAGCTTCACCGCTCTTTCTTGCCTTGAATGTAAATACAAGATTTCCGTCTTCATCGGAAGACTTGCTGACCTCTTCGATGTTTCCCTCTACAAAGGATATAGTCGCAGGATCAACGTTCTTCACTTTGATTGAGAACGGTTCGAGTCTCTTAAATTCATCTTTCTCAATTAAGAACTTAGGTGAATTTTCTTCTGCTGCTTCAGCAGCATAGACCTTTCCGATGTTTCGTGTGTTTACTGCATTTGACGGATATGCTCCCCCAACGAGCACAAGCGCCATTACAGCAGCAATGATTCTTCTGATTTTCATAATTTTTTCTCCTTTTATATCATTAGCCTTTCGGCTTACCTGTATTATATATGGATTTTACCGTAAAAGCAATATCTGGGACAAGAAATTTACAAACACTTAACAATTGAAATTACTTAATGCTGTAAATGATTATACTTTTAAATATTCTATTCATTGAATAATACTTTCTAAAGCAATATTTTATTCACTGTTTTCAACTAATAATCATTCTTTTTATTGTGTATACATAAAATATAGTTATTTCTTTCACCTTTAGTATAAGTTTTCGGCAGCTTTCGGTTTATCCGAAAAATGACCTATTATTTTATTATTCGTTGCTCCATGTTATAATAATAAATAAAAGGAAAGGCGGCTTCTGCGGCGAGTCTGTTCGTGACTTCATAATTTGAGTTACTTAGCAGCTATCTAACATTAGTTATCTATTCATCTGCACATAATGATACCCCTTTTGCATTAATTCATATATTCACTATATAACATATTCTGCAAGTTTTATGTATTTACGAATAAATTATGAATTTAAACGAAATATTTTCAACCTTTTCTGTAATTTTGTGGGTTGTCTCGCAGAAAAAAATGAGTTACAATATTGGTGGATATTAAAATTTAAAGGAGGAATTCCATATGTTATCAAAACTTCCCTCTCGTCTGACATCATTCGGAATTGCTGCTGCT
>Ga0310695_10008815_pt1 | contig 15417 bp, 12 predicted proteins | sample RumenRJG_04DNA_FD_203882 | JGI IMG/M metagenome (GOLD analysis project Ga0310695, IMG submission 203882) | Bovine rumen microbial communities from Lethbridge, Alberta, Canada - RJG_04 (v2) (version 2) | ecosystem: Host-associated > Mammals > Digestive system > Stomach > Rumen | place: Canada...
CGAGACTATGAATATGTCAAGGCCATTGACCCCAAGCGGGTCAAGGAAATTGAAATCGTTCATGAATTGCCAGGCAGATATGTGATCGCTGGTTATAGGTATGTCATTGACATCAAACTGAAAAATGATTACATTGGTAACGGCTTGGCCATCAATAACTTCACGATAGTGTCGCCAGGCAACAATGGCGACGACAACATCGTCAATGAGCAACCCAACATCCAGTACTCGCACACCGACAGGAAATGGAACCTGAACGCCGGATATGTCTATGGCCATATCCGATGGAATTACCCCATTTCTTATAACAAGTCCTACTCGGGCCTGTCGGATTTGTCCAGCAAGGAATATACTACAGACAATCCCAATGACCACAACCGCAACAATACCCATGTGGCAAGTATCGGATTTGACTGGAAAATATCTGGCAACCAGACGCTGTCTCTGCGCTCGCAGTATCTCCATGACAATGGCAGTCACTCAACCCAGTACGACTACACGAGTAATTTCTTGGAGTTGATGGATAACCGCGTTAAAACTAATGACTACAAGTTGTCGTTGATCTATAATTGCGTGTTGAACAAGAAGTGGTCGCTGTATGCCGACGTGAGTTACAACCTCTTCAAGACCGATAACCGCAATGCCTTCTTGATGAATGAAGCCTTACTCAACGATGTCTATTCCACGCACAAGAAGGACTATTACAAGGGAACCGTTGATGTGGTTTACAGCCCGTTTGACAGGCTCTCATTGGACTTTGGGTACTCTGGCACTTGGGCGTTCTACCGATTTGTCCAACGAGGCCTCTTGAGTACAAAATCGGATGAGAACAGACACAATGTGTTCTCCTATCTTGATTACTCGTTCAATGATAAGTTGAGTGGACGCGTGGGGCTGGCTCTTGAATCTATCCATATAGGTGACAAGGTTACTTCTACGACTTACAATCAACTGTTGCCAGCCGTGTCGCTGAATTTTATCCCGTCACAGCAGGTACAGGTCAGTGCTGACTACTCCACAAGGATGGATTATCCCAAACTGTACCAGTTATCGCCCATCGCTTACAACCTGGATGAGAAGATGGCCTTTGTGGGGAAACCATGGTTGAAGCCTGACTTGCAGCACGAGTTGAATGTGCAGGCGGTATTGTGGCAGAATCTCATCCTGCTGGGTAATTACCGTTTCTCCAAGCATGCAATCAGCGAATACTATAGTTCTGATAACGGGGCGTATAGCCAATCGTTTGTGAACGCCAAGCATGGCGCACTCACGTTCTTGATCATGCACGACTGGAGCATCAATAAGCACCTCACATGGAGCAACTCATTGCAGTTCTCGCATGAGAACATAAGTTGGAATACCGATAAAAACCACGCCAACAACCTGATGTTCAGCAGTGATTTGTCCTATTACATCAACCCGCTCAAGTCGCGGCTCGAGATGGGGTATTCACGCTCGATGCGCAAGGTGCCCATGCTCCAAGGATATGAACAGCGGGAACAGGACTTATGGTATCTCTCGTTGCACAAGACCTTGTGGCACGACCGGATCAATGTCTCGCTCACATGGGTGCCTCCCATCCGCTTAGGCGTGAGGGAAAATCAGCAGCGTGTCATCAACACCGACTTCTATCAAGAGCATCAGCGCCTGAACCTGAAGACCTACGACAACCTTTTTCTATTGAGAGTGGGATTCCGATTGCACAATAATAAGCAAATCAAACTCAAGAACAAGTCAAAATTTGACGACGAGAAAATCAAAGACCGCGGCCTACTATGAGTGAGCACTCTCCATTAGAGCCGGCAAAACATTGGCCAGAAAAAAATTCACCTGGGTGTGAAAAAACGCTTGGTTCACGTGTCATTAATATAGAACGAAGACACTGACATGAATGACAAGAGCATACTTGAGGGCCTGTTCAGGCAACATTACGGCAAGATGATACATCTAGCCAGAACCTTGCTGCATGATGATGCCGAGGCCCAAGACGTGGTCCAGGACGTGTTTGCGCGCCTGCTGGAAAATGATTACCAGATGACGGGCAACAAGACCGAAGCCTACCTGATGAGTGCCGTGCGCAACCATTGCTTGAACCTCATCAGGAACATGCAGATAAGGGAACGCTTCAAGCACCTCCATCCGCTTGACGAGGCCGACGAGTCGTACCCCATCGATGAAATGATGGCTGAACTCGAGCAGATCAACGCCATCGTCGATGCACATATCGAGGAGCCTCACAAGACCATCTTGCGCCTGCGCTTTGACGAGGAGTTGACCTTCCAGCAAATCGCCACCCGCCTTGACATCAGCGTGGGAACCGTCTATAAGTATCTGCGTCAGTGCATTAGTCGTATTAAATCATTCATTTAATGACATCAACCGCAATGGAAACTAACAACAACATCGACCGTCTGCTGGACATGCTGGACCATCCCGAGCAATACAGCGAGCAAGAAATCCAGGATGCCATGAACCGTGACGAGGAAACGCGCGAGTTTTACCACCACCTCACTCAGGTGGCCCGTGCCCGCCGCAACCAGCGTAGCCTCAGCCTGCCCGTTGATACGGACAAGGCCTGGGCACAATTTGAGCAAACACATCTGTCGCCCCAACATCGTGAGCGCGTGTGGTTGAGAGTGGCGGCTACTGTGCTCGGCGTGCTGATGATGTCGGGCATCGCATGGGCAACGGTTTACACTGTGCGTCATATCACCGCCGCCGATTCCTCCAAACCTAAGACCGAAAAGGTCGTTACCACAAGCACAAGCGATGCGGTGGTGGCAACAGACGGGAAAACCGTGCCCGACACGACGGCTGTTCAGGATGTGGCACCCGTGGTATATGACAACACCCCGCTGGAACAGATGCTCGGCGAGATGGCCGCCTATTATGGCATGACGGTCGAGTTCCAGAACGAGGAAGCCCTGGGCCTGCGTTTCCATTTCGTATGGAATAAGAATGACGGCTTGGAAAAAGTGCTGGAGAACATGAGCCACTTTGAGAGTGTGACCATTGAACGGACAGGAAACCAATTAATTGTGTATTAAGACCATGAGAAAAGCCATTATATTCCTCGTGTGCTGCCTGACCGTCATCGCAGCACAGGCCCATCACGTGACCCGTAACTACCGTGACGTGTCGATTGCCGACGCCTTACGCCAGTTGGCCCAAGAATCCCGTGACTACACCATCTTTTTCCTGTACAACGAACTTGAGGACTTTACGATAACCACTCATATCAAGAATAAGCCTGTGCCCGAGGCTATCCGCCAGATGATCGGTTTCTATCCCATCCGCATGACCCAAGGCGAGAGGGGTGAGATTTATGTGGAATGCATCCACAAGACCGAGCATCACCTCAAGGGCCTTGTGGTTGACGAGAACAACCTGCCGTTGCCCTATGCCAACGTCACCTTGCTCAACCCTGCCGACTCGACAATGGTGGGCGGTGGCGTGACGGGCGAGAGCGGCCGGTTTGTCATCCCCAACGACCACGGCAAGGTTGTAGCCCGCATTACATACGTCGGCTACAAGACCGCCTATCGCCTGTGCAACCGGGACAACGTGGGCACCATTAAAATGCACCCTGACCAATTCGCCCTGGGTAATATTACCATTGAAGCCTCTAGAATCCATCACAATGCCACGGGATACACGATAAACCTCCGTTCATCGGATATTACCAAAGGCAAGCAGGCATCAGACGCATTGGGTTTTCTTCCAGGCGTCAGCATAGAAAAAGACAGTTATAAAATCAACGGCCTGGAGGTGAGCGAGATTTATGTCGATGGCGTGAAACTCACATCGAAGGATGAACTCAAGAGCATACCTGCCGACATGATTGACAAAGTGAAAGTCAACTATCTCGCGGCAGTCAAGCAGAATGCCGCCGATGCTGGAGGAACGATTGAGATCACGCTGCTACGGCCATCCCAGGACGGATATTATGGGTCCCTGAGCGGAAGCACCAGATATCAGTTTGGGAAGAATGGCATCGACGATGAGAGCCTGGGTGGCGTCATCTACTACCGACACAAGAACTTGAACATCTATGACAACCTGTCAATGCGCTGGTTTCAATACCAGGAGACGGCAAAACAGTCTATTTTGAACCAAGCCATGGATCAACTCACCGCAATGAGTGAGAAGCAAAAGATCAATGGACATGATTTCCGTAACCGCTTGAGTCTCACGCAGCAACTAAATGAGAAAAGTTCGTTGGGCGTAAGTTACTTCATCCAGTCATTGAAGAACAGGGTCAACACCGCCAGCAAGGGCGAGGCCGGTATCTCATGGGTCGATACAAGGAATAATGTCCTGGATCAAGAGATCACATTGAAATATAGCACTGCATTTGGCCAGCGAGGATCCACATTGGAGATGATAGGCGACTATTACAACCGTCAGTCGCGCAGCAAGTCCCGCTATTCATACAATCAGAATTCTTCAAGCGTGTCTGAGGATAAGACCTCACTGAACATGTACAAGTTCTCGGTGGATGCGACCATTCCCCATAGCCCCAAACTGACGTGGAATTGCGGCGCCTCGGTGCGATATATCACATCAAGATATAACCCGACAGTTGGCAGGGCCAACAATGCTGACCGCTTCCAGACAAGCCTGATACCGACACGTACGAGTGGTTTGATCCCGCTGGTTTATGCTTCAGCCAAAGGCCAGATTTGGAGAATCCAATATAGTGCAGGTGCCAACTTCCAGTTGAATAGGATCTGCTATGAGACACTGGACGATGGCATGACTTCCTCTGACACCCAATGGGGCATCAATCCCACGGTACAATTGATGATGCCGCTGGACGGAAAGGGCAAGCATTCGCTGATGCTTAGTTACAAGCGCACGCTTGACGACATCCCTTATTCTGCCATTTCATCTACCATTAGATGGAGCGACGCTTATAACTACACTGTCGGTAACCCCGACTTGAAGGCCCAAACGGGCGATATGGTCCTTGCGGGCGCTTCCCTGTTCGGCAATCTGCTGAATCTGAATGCCGCATATGCCAGAACCAACAATGCAATTCATTGGGAAACCAGGCAAAGCCCTGTGGCTTCCGACTTGTTTTATACAATTTTTATCAATCTGCCTGCTCAAGATGACTATGGCTTGATTGCCGAGGTCAATTGGAACCCAATTAAACCATGGACGATGAAGTTGTCTGGCAGGCTCTGGATTGAGTGTGAGGACGTGACTATTGGCGGTGTTTACTATAAGAACACAAGGCTACGCCCTTACTATCTCATGTACAACAACTTCAATTTCAAGCACGGCTGGGGCGGTATGCTGAATTTCTTCTGTGAACCGACGTACAAGACCTATGACCGCACCCTCTTTACCGTGTGGGAAATCTGGGGGCAGATATATAAGTCCATGTGCAAGGACAAGTTGCAGTTGACGCTCTCGTTTTGTGCGCTGGGCGACCGCCGCAAGTATGACAAACAGGCTAACGGCTACAAGGTGACTTATGACTATACCACGCCGGTTCAGAGCATTGAACTCTCATTGAGATGGAAATTCTCGGGCGGCAAGAGCCGTGACTTCAATGTCCTGAAAAATGGCTCGCAGCACTACGATGAGATTAAAGACATCAGGTAGCGCCCCGCAGCAGTGCTAGAAGTACTTGGTGATGTGTGCGGTGTCAAAGTTGTTCATCTCGTTGATCATGTGCACGGCCGATGCGATGATGGGGTAGGCGCACAGGGCTCCTGTTCCCTCGCCGAGTCTAAGGCCGAGGTTGAGCAGCGGTCTGGCGCCGACGATGTCGAGCATGCGGCGGTGACCGCTCTCGTCACCACAGTGGGTGAAGATCATGTAGTCTTGGGCAGCAGGGTAGAGTTGGATGGCGGCGATGGCACAGGCAGTCATGATAAAGCCGTCGATGAGCATGACAAGGCCCCGCTCGGCGCCGCGCAACATGGCCCCGATGGCTGTCACCATCTCAAAGCCGCCAAAGTAGCGGATGGCGTTCTCGGTTGTGTCCTCCATCGTCTCGTGGTAATGTTGCAATGCTTGGGCAAGTATCTGGCGCTTGTGTTGGATGCCGGGGTTGTCGAGGCCAGCCCCGGCGCCGATGCAATCGTCGAGCGGGATGTTACCGAACAGGCTCATCCAGATGCTGGACGGCGAGGTGTTGGCAATGCCCATCTCGCCGATGCAGAGCACCTGGCAGCCCTGGCTGGCGCACTCGTCCACCAGGTCACAACCCGTCTGGATAGCACGGTCAAACTCTTGCTGGCTCATGGCGGGCTCATGCAGGAAATTGCGCGTTCCGCGGGCTATCTTGCGGTCGATAATGCCCTCAACGCCACTAAGGTCGTAGTCCACGCCAACATCTACAATGCGCAGGTCAAAGCCGTGCTGGCGGCAAAACATGTTCACGCCTCCGCCGCCATGGGTGAAGTTGATCATCTGTTGCCAGGTGACCTCGCGCGGGGACACGCTCACGCCCTCGCGCTCGATGCCGTGGTCACCGCCCAGCAGCAAGTGGCATGGATGCTTCAGGGAGGGCCTCAAGGTGTGCTGGATGAGGCAGATCTGCAATGCCAACTCTTCCAGTCGGCCCAGCGACCCTTTAGGCTTGTTCAGATGGTCAATTTTCTCTTGGATGCGCTGTTCAAGCGACTTGTCGGTGTGTTGTATATTAAATTGTTTCATTAGTTTTTGGTTTTTTAGTTGAATGCGGATGCCGCTGACAAGTGAAAAATTACATCAGAAGAACCGTCCCTATTTTACCCTTAGGGGAATGCCGGATATGAGGAGGATGACTTGGTCGGCGCGGGTGGCGATGTACTGGTTCATCCAGCCTTGCAGGTCGGTGAAATGCCGTTGCACGGCATCGACGCTCACGCCGCCGCTGCCGATCTCGTTGGTCACAAAGATGTAGGTTGCATCTTTCTCGGTAAAGCGGTCAAATTCCTCTTTGACGGCCTGTAACGTCTTGTCAACGTCCTGGTTCTCAAAGAAGAAGTTGGTCAGCCACAGGGTCACGCAGTCGATGACGGCAACGCGCCCCGTCAGGTCGTGACGGCTCAGGTACTTTTCCTCCTCGATGTTGGTCCACTGGGGGCCGCGTCGCTCCTGATGGCGGCGCACCCTCTCGCGGAACTCCTCGTCCCACACATGGGCCGTTGCCACATAGACAGGGTTCTCGGCAAGGCTCAGTGCCAATTCCTCGGCGTGCCGGCTCTTGCCCGACCGTTGCCCACCGGTTATCAGTATGATTTTACTCATTGTTGTTGTGCTGTGTGTGATGTCTTGTGGAGGCTGTGTCATAATTCACTCGCTTGTTTTAAATCGGCCTTCCGGCCGAGAAATCAAATAAAAATTTGTATAAATAATAAACGAAATAAATTTTCACTTCAATTATATTTATAATCTTGCTTGATTTCTCGCGCGTAGCGCGATTAATAGTTCAAGTCGCCATTTATGACACAGCCTCATTAAATGTGAATAATAATATAGCCCCCGTAATCGGTCAGGTTGCTCCATGCGTTGTCCCACTGGTAGATGCCCGCATGCAACCCTGCGCTGATGAGTACCCCGGCGTGGGCAAAGATGGCAACGCGCTGGTAGGGTTGGTCCTTGAGTTCGTCAAGGAACGAGGCCACCCGCCGATATTGTTGTCTGAAACTCTCGCCTCCCGTGGTGGGCTGGTCGATATAGTTGTCATACCACTCCTGCAGGTGCGGGTCATGGATTTGGTCATACAACTGCATTTCCCACTCGCCCATGTTCATTTCCTTGAGGCGGTCATCGGTCTGGGCATCGGGATAGCCGCAGAAGGCCGCCAACTTGCGGGCGCGGGTCAATGGTGAAGAAAACACTCTGTCAAACGGCAATAGCCGTTGCAATGACTGGCGGGTCGATTCCGCCTCTTGTTCAAATGTCTCCCTGACGGGCACATCTGTCCATCCGTAGCACGTCCCCTTGGGGACGTCAACGCTAGTATGTCTGACTAAGATGACTTCCATATTGTTGTTTAATGCATGAGTCCTTGTGAACAAACGGCAAGATAGACCGCCAGTTCCACCAGCAGGCAGGCGGCGCCGCAACAATCGCCGGTGTAACCTTGAATCCTGCGATGCATGAGCAGATACAGGAAATACAGCACGATGGCGGGAATGACGAGCACATAGGTCCAGTCGACACCTGTCTGCCAGATCATTAAGGCCATGGGCAGCAGGCCTTGAACCGACATGCTCAGTCCGGCGGCAAGGGTGGGCTTGCGGTAAATGGTCTTGTTCTTGGCTTCCTCCTCACGACGGGCATAGGGGAGCATGTTGATCAGTTGACTGGAGACCATTTTGGAGAATGGGTCGGCGGCAAGCGCCGTGAGCGCGGCCATCGTGGGCGGCATGCTGAAGAGGGCCGCTCCCAGCAACAGCATGTAGATGATGAGTCCCAGCACACCATAGGTGCCGATGTGGGAGTCCTTCATGATCGCCAGGATGCGGGCACGGTCACCACCACCGCCAAAGCCGTCCAGGAAGTCGGCCAATCCGTCCTCATGCAAGGCGCCCGTGATCAGCAACCTGATTGCAATAGCAAGGATGATTGTGACGGCCCACGGAAACACCAGACTGCCAAAGTACAACGTTGCAGCCATGGCACCACCAGTGAGCCAGCCGGTTAATGGCCAGAACTCAACAACGGCCTTGTAACTTGCCTGTGGTGGTTGATAGACACGCCAAAAAGGCAGCCTGGTGAAGAAAATCAATGCTGCCCACAGGGTGTCGTACCACCTCGATTTTTCTGATGTCTCTTCCATACCTGCAAAGGTACAAATTATTCATCACTTGCTGTCGATATTTACCTAAAAAAGCAGTACCTTTGCAGCATAAATAGGATTAAAAAAAGAATGAAGAAATTATTTGGTTTTTTTGCTGTTTTAGTGATGTTGTGTGCCTGTTCGCCGCAGGGTGAAAAGCAGGCCGAGTCGGGAAACGACGTGATGGAAGAAGTGACCGTGAAGTATGCCACGGGGTTCAGTGTCCGTGATTCGGCCGACGTCCGGCTGGTGGATGTGGGCAAGAAGGACCATTTTGCCCTTGTTCATGATGATGAAGTGGCTGTGCCCGAGGGATATACCAAGGTCAAAGTGCCCATCGAGCGCACCATCTGCATGACGGCGCTGCAACTTTCCAATTTCACCATACTGGACGCCCACGACGTGGTCAAGGGCATAACGGGTACCAAGAACCTCTTTGACAAGGACATCAAGGCCCGGGTCAAGGATGGCCGCATTGTCAAGATCGGGATGGAAGGCGAGTTTGACCCCGAGGTGGTCATGGCCGCCAACCCTGATGTGATTTTCATTTCGCCATCCAAGCGCGGTGGCTATGATGCCATCAAGGAAATTGGCATCACCCTTGTTCCCCACCTGGGGTACAAGGAACTTGACCCGCTGGGACAGGCCGAGTGGATCAAGTTCATCGGTATGTTCATCGGCAAGGAGAAAGAGGCCGCCGAAATCTTTGACGGCATTGAGAGCCGCTATAATGAATTGAAGGCCCTGGCTGCACAGGTCAAGCAGCGTCCCACCGTCACCAGCGGCGAGATGCACTATGGCAACTGGCACGCCGTCGGCGGCAAGAACTACCTGGCGCAGATTTTCCGTGACGCTGGTGCCGACTATGTCATCAACGACGACGAGACTTCGGGCGAGGATCTGGAGTTTGAAAAGATGTATGCCCTGTCGGCCAATGCCGACTACTGGCGCATCCTCAACAGTTACCAGGGCGATTTCTCCTATGAAGCGTTGAAAGCCTCTGAACCCCGCAACGAGATGTTAAAGGCATTCAAGGAGAAGAAGGTCATCTACTGCAACATGAAGCAGACACCCTACTACGAGATCGCACCCGTCAAGCCCGACGTGCTGCTCAAGGACTTTGTCGCCATCTTCCATCCCGAACTGGTCGAGAAGGACTACCAGCCCACCTTCTACCGCCTCCTTAAGTAACAACTAAATAACAACAATAAATGCAATGAATACTATTTAATTGTTATTCGAGCAGTCAAAATAATGTGCGGATGCCATAGTATTCATTGTATTTATTTTTTCCTTTTTCCCATTTTATTGTTTCCCCTTTGATTATATGAAACGTACACTGCCGTTGATGCTAGCCCTCGTGGTGGCGATTGCCGTTCTGGTGATTGTCAACTTGTTTATCGGTTCGGTCAAGATTCCCGTTCCTGACATCTGCAAGATTCTCGTGGGCGCTGGCAGTGAGTCGGAAATCTGGACCAATATCATCCTCAGTTCCCGTCTGCCGCAGGTGTTGACCGCCATCGTGGCGGGTGCGGGACTTGCCGTGAGCGGCCTGATGATGCAGACGATCTTCCACAACCCGCTGGCTGGGCCATCCATCTTGGGTATCTCCAACGGTGCCAGCCTGGGTGTCGCCTTTGTCGTGCTGCTCTCTGGCCAGTTGGGCGGGGTGGCGCTGAGCAGCCTGGGTTACTTGGGAGAGGCTGCCGTGTCTGTTGCCGCCATCGTTGGAGCGCTGGCCGTGATGATGTTGATTGTGTGGATTTCGGGCAAGGTCAAGGGAAATGTGACCTTGTTGATTATCGGTGTGATGATCGGTTACCTGGCTACCGCCATTATCGGCGTGCTCAAGTTCCTCAGCCCTGAGGAGGATGTAAAGGCCTTTGTCGTGTGGGGACTCGGCTCGTTCTCGCGCGTTTCGGGTGATGAAATGATACTTTTTGTCGTGCTGATGTGCATCCTGTTGCCATTGAGTTTCCTGCTTGTCAAGCCATTGAATGCCATGCTGCTGGGTGACCGATATGCCGCCAACCTGGGCGTGAACGTCAAGCGGGCCCGCACTTGGATCATCATCTGCTCGGGCACACTGGTGGCCATCGCCACGGCCTATTGCGGCCCCATCATGTTCATTGGTATGGCGGTGCCACACTTGGCACGAGGCATTTTCCGCACCAGTGACCACACGCGCCTGCTACCCGCCACCGCCCTGTGTGGTGCCGTCCTAGCACTGGTTTGCAATCTGATTGCCCGCGCACCGGGTTTCGAGGGCGCCATGCCCGTCAACAGCGTCACCGCCATCGTCGGCGCCCCTATCATCATCTACGTCCTCTACCGCCGCCGCAAGACCTCCTACGAGTAAATCCACAACATATAATAAAAAGAAAACAATAAGTACAATAAACACAACAAACGACTAATATTCAATGAGTTATATTTGTTGTATTTATTGTTTTCCTTTTATGTGAGTGCCTCCAAATGAAAACTAGCCGCCTATATTTTCCCAGAGTGCAACTGCTCGATAGGGAATATCAAATCCCAATTTTTGCCCCAAACAATATTGCCATTCTCGATGGAGAAACGGCTGAACTTGCGAGGGTCAAGATACTTATTATATTGCGGGTGTGGATGGCTGCGGATAAAATCACCAATATTCACAATCTGAGTTGTGTCGTCGTTAAAGTAAAGACAAACACTCAGATTCCCAGCATCCTCGGCCCTAATGATATAGATCTTTTCCATAAGCCTTAGTTTCTTGGCATAAGGGTCAAATCCTTATTCGGGCCTTGAAGGCGCTATGCCCGCAGGTAGTTTACGGCCCTCGTCGCCGCAAGACCTCCTACGAGTAAATCTTTTCAGACAACATTGACAACCGGGATAACAATGATTTTTTATTATTGTCAAATTGTTGTGTTAGATGTTGTTCTGGTTGTTTGAGAAGATGGTGCCGGTGTCGGTGATGAGCAGGATGGTGAGGTGTCCGTTGGGGAGTAGGGGAGTGCAGTGGAGGGCGCAGTGGGTGATGACCACGGTAGCGAATGACTGCAGTTTTTCTTGTGGAATGCGTTCCCACAGTTCTCGGGCAAGCGTGAGGTCGCTCAGGTCGAGGTCGATGCCTGCCTCGCTGAGCATCTCCATGACAAAGGCTTTGTCCATCGTGGTGTGGCGACTGTGGGTGTCGAGGTTGCCGGCGGCGAGTTTGACGGCCTTACCCAGCATCACGCCCAGGGTGACGTTGGGGATTCCAAGTTCGCTGGCTATAGCCAGCGTCTCGCCGATGTAGTTGCCATATTCCACAAAGGCTTGCTGGGGCAGGTCGGGGTACAGCGCCTTGACAAAACGCTCACTCTTGCCGCCGCTGTTGATGACCACGCGGTCGCTGCCCGACGCCTGTGCCACCTGCATGCACTTGCGGATGCTGGCAACAAACGCCTCCTCGCTGAACGGCTTGACGATACCCGACACGCCGATGATGCTGATGCCGCCCTCGATGCCCAGGCGCGGGTTGAATGTGCGGCGGGCAATCGTGGCCCCATCGGGCACACTGATGGTGATGCTGACGTTCTCATGGATGTTGTCGCGCATCATCTGGCGCGGAGCCTTGTTGATGGCCGGTTCGCCAGGCGGGAAGTCAAAACCGGGTACCGTGAACCGTCCCACACCCTCGCCTCCATGGATTTCAAACTTGTCGCTCCTGTTAACGCTGGCGCGGATCTCGATGCCGTTGGTCACGTCGGGGTCATCTCCCGACTGCTTGATGACCGACGCGAAGCCGTCACCATAATGCACCGCCACGTGGATAGTCTCACCGTCAGGGAGAATGACGGGAACCTGTTCGGGCGTTTTCCCTGTCATGAGGCGATGAGTAGCGGCAATTGCGGCCGCCGTGGCACATGTGCCCGTTGTCAAGCCGCTGTGCAACGGGTAGAAATCGGGCAGCAGCCGCTCGACAGCGCGGCGCAGGCCATGAGGGCCGTTGACGTGCTCAATTGCAACATCGGGCGATGACGGATATTCGGGCCGCATCACGACAAACGCTTTCACTCCAGCCTCGCGTGCGGCCTCAATTTTCTCGACAAATCCACCGCTCGTACCGCTCTCCTTGGTGATAATGGCCTGAGGATGCAGTTGCTGCAAGAGTGTGGCCGTGTCGTCTTGCTGGTAATACACCAGATGATCGGATGGAAAACCGGCTTTGCGGGCCAACTGCTCGGACGTGCCCCTGTTAAGGATGCGGAACCAGCATTCATGCTCTTGCCAGTAGGGTTGCAACTTGGCGATGGTGTTGACTCCCGTGAGGGCGAGTAACCGGTCAATGCCCTGTTTGGCTAGTTGGCGCATGGCATCGTCATAGTCCTGGCACCAGACGAGGTCGCTATCGTGGGGAGGGTAGATGCGGTCATAGCGGATGAGGGGCACACGGATGATTCTCGCGAGTTCCACAACATTGCGGTGAAGGGCTTCGGCAAACGGGTGGGCTGCATCCACCAGAAGACGGATGTCGTGTTGCTGGCAGTAGGCAGTCATCTGGGTCACGTCCATTCCTCCGGTGAGGCGGATGCCGTGAGCCAATTGGATGTCCTGAAGGTCGCCACGGGTGGAATAGAAGTAGGTGGCGCCCGATTCATCGAGCACCTTGGCCACCATGCGGCCTTCGGTCGTTCCGCCGAAAATCAATATCATTTGTCGCCTTGACGGAAAAGATGAGTGAAGTGCTTGTTGTAGAGTTCGGATAGGCCCTTGCGGTTGTCGATGGCCTCGCCGACGACGAGCATCGTCGTGAGCGTCAGGTTATTGTCGTGGACAATCTTGGCTAGGTCCTTGAGCACGCCGCGATATATGCGCTGGTCAGGCCAGGTGAGGTGATAGCATGCGGCCACGGGGGTATCCTCGGGATACTCCGTGAGCAGTTCCTGTTGCACGTCATCGACGATGGCGGCACTCAGGAAGATGCACATCGTGCTCTGGCTGTGGGCCAGCAGGTGCAGGCGCTCCTTCTCGGGCATGGGTGTGCGGCCCTCGCCACGGGTCAGAATGATGGTCTGGGTGCGCTCCGGGATGGTGAACTGGCTCCTCAACTCGGCCGCTGCTGCCAGGAACGACGAAATGCCCGGCGTGATGTGATAGCGCATTCCATGTTGGTCAAAGAAGGCCATCTGTTCCTGTATGGCGCCAAAGATGCACGGGTCGCCCGTGTGCAGGCGCACGATGAATTTGCCCTGGTCGTAGAATTCCTTCATCAACGCGCATTGTTCCTCCAGATTCATGCCCGCCGAACTGCGCACTACAGCGCCCGGCTTAGCGCACAAGGTCAATTCACGCGGCACAAGGGAGCCGGCATACAAGATCATGTCGGCCCGCTCGAGCATCTTGCGCCCGCGCACCGACACCAGGTCGGGGTCGCCAGGCCCTGCGCCCACAATCTCGATGAAACCCTCCTGATCGCGCAGGTGTTGATGGTCGATGGCTAGAGCAACGGTAAAATTCTTGCCCTTGATCTTGGGCACGATGAGTTTGCCATGGTTGGACCCTAATATAGCCGCCGCCTCACACACGCTGGGCGTGCCCACGTGCTTGTTGACCGTCTCGCTGGGGTTAGGCACCTCGACCGCTGCCAGTTGCTCGGCTGTATAGAAGACAACATGCTCGTTATCCCGTTCCCTTAACAATCGCACAAAAGGTTCATCGGCCTTGACGTCTATCGTGCAGTAACGGCAAGCACAGGGCAGGATGCCGCTACTTGCCAGTGCTTCATCCATCTGGTCGTGGATATACTCGTAATCGTCGGGATGATGCGCCAGCCCAAAGCCAACGGTGCCCACTATCGGCACAAAATGCAGGCATGGCATGCCCGTTGGTGCCTTGCGGTCGTAGGGGGTGACCATGATGAGCAATCTGTACTTGTCAGGGTCTGCCTCGCTCATGTCGTGTATCACGGTCACATGAGCGGGGAGTGTCTTCTCAAGATAGTCCGTGCCCTTGTCGCGCACCTCGAGCAACAATGCGGTGGGCTTGCGGTTAACAAAGGCAAAGATGCATGCATTCATGTTATCGGCACCACAAGCGAGAGGCCAGCCAAAGCGTTTCTCAAAGGTATCGAGTGCCCACAGGCCTGCATTGTCGCTCAAGGTGGTAATGATGGGGTCTGCACCCAAGATTGCCGCTACCTGGCGGGTCAAGTCGTTGGCGCCGCCCACATGCCCCGACAGAACGGATATCACATGATTTCCCATGCTATCCACGCATAGCACGGCGGGATCCTCGTGCTTGTCTTTGATAAAGGGTGCGATCGTACGCACACAGATGCCCATGGCGCCGATAAAAATGAAGGCGTCAAAGTCATTCCAGCGTCTGCCCACGTCGGCACGCTTGATGGACACCGCTTGTAGGTCGTGTTCAAGGGTGAGTGCCGACTGGCGGCTCTCCTCGCTGATGTTGATAACGGCTATCTTCTGCATTGTATTATTCAGTTTTTAGTTTTAAGTTGTAAGTTTTAAGTAAGATCACCTTTGCCTCGCTGTATCTCATGCGATACAAATCATACTAAAAACTTAAAACTGACAACTTAGAACTTTTTTTTGCATTTCAGTATTTCGATTGGGTTGTTGTCATTCAGGACGATGCGGGTGGCGGGG
>Ga0310695_10008816_pt1 | contig 15416 bp, 12 predicted proteins | sample RumenRJG_04DNA_FD_203882 | JGI IMG/M metagenome (GOLD analysis project Ga0310695, IMG submission 203882) | Bovine rumen microbial communities from Lethbridge, Alberta, Canada - RJG_04 (v2) (version 2) | ecosystem: Host-associated > Mammals > Digestive system > Stomach > Rumen | place: Canada...
GTACAAACCTCCCACCCGTTGCCTCGGCAACGACTCCACCATACCGCCCGAAAGTACGTCGAGCCTGCGCACCATGCCCGTGCCGAATGGGAATCCGAAATCATCGCCAAGGTCGAGCGGAAAGTGCATCTCATACCCGCCGCCCAGCGACCACAGCATGTATTCAACTCCGTTCGTCGGCATCGCGTATGAAACGGCTTCATTCGTCGTCACGCTCTCAAGCCGCCATCCCTGCGCAATCTCCTCTTGCGTTACCACCACTGGGACAACGGGCGTCCCGCCCGTTGAAGGTAGCGGCATGAGGAACTTCGCGCCGCCGCGTAAGACGCAGAATGCCGAAACGACCGCAAACGCGATAATTCTTGCCACCGTCAGAAGACGGCGCGTGGCGGACGCGACACCTCTGCACAGCCACGCACCGACGACGCCGACCGCAATCGCGGCCAGCGCCGACAGACCAACCCACATCAGCCCGTTCTTTAACGCATCTATGCCTTCCAGTACATTCATCGCCGTTCCCCGTTAGTTTATCATATTTCCCGATTGTTGAATGGCAATATTTGGCGAAAACAGAACCCCGAAACCCGCGTGCGATTACGGTGCGGAACAATCACACGCCTTCTATTCTGCCATCAACTCAGCCAACGACACAAACCCAAGGCCGTTGGCGGATTCAGGTGCGCCGATGACCAAGTGATCGAGCAATTCCAATCCTACGAGATTCGCGCCGTCATTGAGCTTCTTTGTCGTATCGTAGTCGGCTTTGCTGGGCGTTGGATCGCCCGACGGATGGTTGTGGGCGACGATGATTTCTTCCGCGCCCGCCTTCAGTGCCACGGCTACAGCCGCGACAGGCGGGGCGACTGCCTGCAGGTGGTGATCGCGCTAGTGCTGACCCCCGACGGACTTCCGCTCGCCTACGAGGTGATGCCGGGCAACACGTCGGACAAGGGCACGCAGATGCAGTTCGTGGACCGTCTCGTGAAGAAGTACGGCCACGGCGGGAAGCTCGACAGCCTCTGGCTCATGGACCGGGGCGTCCCGACGGAGAAGACCCTCTCCGACATGCGCGCCAAGGGCTTCCGCTACCTCGTGGGGGCTCCGCGCAGCATGGTCGACGCGCTGGGGACGAAGCTCGTCGGGCAGGAGTGGACGCATGTGAAGGACGGGATCCGCGTGAAGTTCGCCACGGACGGGGCCGACAAGTACGTCCTCACGTACAGCCGGGAGCGTTTCACGAAGGAGCACACCATGCGCCTCAGGAGGATGCGGACGGTGCTGAAGGTGCTGCATGCGGTCGACGTCAGGATCGGGCGCAGGCAGGAATACGACAAGGACGGGCTCCCCGTGGAGAAGGACCGCAAGGTCCTTTCGCGCAACGAGCTGATCTCCCGCCTGGCGGTGGCGCGTTCGAAAGCCGGGCGCAGCTGGGGCCTTTTCAGGATCAAAGTCCCGAAGCGGACGGAAGCGACCGTGACGAAGGACAACTTCTCGTGGTCGTTCAACCTCGACCGCATCCGCCAGGCCCGCAGGGACGAGGGAACATATCTGCTCAGGACGAACATGACGGACGCCGACCCGTCGACGCTGTGGCGGCAGTACATGATCCAGGGAGAGATCGAGCAGTCGTTCAGGGAAGTGAAGAACGACCTCGGCCTCAGGCCAGTGTACCACCAGCTCGACGGCAGGATAAAGGCGCACGTCTTCGTCAGCTACGTCGCCTACTGCCTCCAGGCGACGCTGAAGAACCTGACGAGAAGCAAGGCGGGCGGACAAGAAGATATACATGGTCGACGTGAGGATTCCGACGACCGACGGGCGCGAAATCGTGATGCAGCGCTACGGAGAGCCGAAGGACGACGTGGTGCTCGTGCTGTCGCAGCTCGGCCTGAACCTGCCGACACAGCCTCCGCCGAAAATCGATGGCAGGGCAATTGAGGGAGCTTCGCTATGATGTAGTGGAAAACCGAGAAATATCTACTTGAAAAACAGAGGGGAACCTGGCGATTTTGGAGTTTCCTCTTTTTTCTTGGAAAGTCGGGCTAACTTTAGTATTATCATGATACCTTAATAAAATACTAAAATTTTCTTTCTACCGGGAGAACTTCTGTCGAGTTGACGGTACTGATCATAAAGTTTTTCCAAATGTCTTATATCAATAGACAATTTTTTTTGCTTTTTATAAATCCCATAAAGCGTTCCATCTTTAATCTTTTGTGTTTTTGATGCTGGACAAACTGCCATTTCTTCCGACAATTTAAGTAAATCACCTATAGACACAAATTTATATAATTCTAACTTATCTGCTTTATCCTTACATTCTTTACATTTCCCTGTTATTTTCATAACAATTTCTGCATTTTTTCGATCCCCATCGTTGTCAAAATAATATAGCGTTGTACCATTTTTTTTTATATTCCTTTCCCATAAAAAACACACCTTCATATAGTGTGTATCTAAATGGATATTCCCGTATTTCGGTAATATCTTTTGAAAACGGTTCATATACCCCTTTTAAATAATTATTTTCAGACGAAGTCATTACCCGCACTCCAGGTGTAAATTCAAAATAAGATGGCATTTTTTTTTGTTTCAAGAACGGCATATCCTAATTCTGCCTCATAGCATATTTCCCTTATAGGGACAAAAGAATTAAGTAATCCAGTATCAAAAGCAAGCCGACCATTTGGAAAATGTAAAACAATCTCTGCGGTGTTTGGATTTCCATCCGCATCAAAATAATAATTAACTCCTTTTCCTAAATTACGTTCCTCAGCAACATATCTTACCTTAAAACCACTTGAATATCTGGGAATTTTATTTTTTACAATACATTGCTTTTTTAAATCATCAATGTTTACCGAAATGGGATCTGATATTTTGCACAGTCCTTCCAATAAATCTTTTCCAGAGTTTGCTAATTTTTTCTCACCTTTAATATTATTGTATTGTGGTTTTTCTGAAGATGAAGAAATTGAATATATTTCAGCAGCATTTTGGCATAACTCCTCAACCGACTTACGAGAACCGACAATACCTCCTTTACCCTTTTCACGCCAATCACTTGGAAAATGAAAAATAACTTCTGCAGTGTTAGGTTTCCCATCCAAATCATAAAAGTACCTCATTCCACCAAATGGATAAATTTCCTTTGCCACCAATTTTGCTTTTGTCTCTTTAGGATATCTAAGAGGATCCTCCACGGCATAAGCCCACAAAACTCCCATCAAGGCCACCGTCATCAGAACTCGTTTTTCCATAGCTGCATCCTTAACTAGACTTTTTCACTTACTGCCCTTTGTAGACAGTTGAAAGCAGTATAGCACATCACTTTCCCGTACGCAATAGTTTTTCGGGATGAACATGGGCGTCCCATCTTGATGTCCTATTCAAACATGAATGACGAAAGTGCCGTATGGCGGCAGTTTGCCATCATGTGAGAGAATGAGCAGTCCCTCTTCCATCGCCTGCGCGACAAGCATCCTGTCAAATGGATCGTTGTATGAGTATCAAGCAGATATCTCACGACGACGCCCCCGTGAACAGTGACGCGACCTCGCCATCCAACGAATCAAAAACCTCGTTGAAATTATCGGGAAGCCTGACCTCGTCCTTCATCAATCCAATTTTGATGCCACTCGACGCAGGATCACGGCGCACCTGTGCCCCGCCTTTCATGCCATCGCGTGCCACGAACACGAGCAGACACGCGCGAATCATGGCATCAAGCGTCGTGCCGTTGCGCATGGCGCACGACTCCGCCTCCTTCACGATCTCCGGCTCTATCGTCAGCGTATAGCTCATTTTCCTCCTTGCGTCTTGCGAACACCTACGCTCGTCGTTCAGCAGTTCGCTAAATTGTCTTGTTTATGGTTTTAAATCGATTCCTTGTTTCTCCTTTGGTTCGAGGAACGGGGATAGTATAGCATTTTTAGGGGGGAGTGGGTAGTGGTTAGTGGCTAGAGTGGTTAGTGTGCGGGTGGAGGGTGTGTGGTTGCGTGCGGGTGGACGTGTCCCCGTTCGGGGAAGCGGCGCCCTCGCCGCTTCGGCGTTGATGGCGGGCGGCTCGGCGGGACGCCTCGCCCCACCGCAGACCGCGACAAGCGCGGCCCTCCCGAAGTGGCATCCGCGTTGGAGAATCTTATTTCACGTGGGCGAGCGAGCGGAGGAAGAACGGAGGCAGGGGGAAGCCGAAGTCGTTTTTCAGCCTGCCATGCCCGTTCCAGTTCCACAGATAGCGCACCTGCTTCGGCTCGGCGACGCCGGCGGCGCGAAGCTCAACCGCCCCTTTGAGGTATTTGGCGGTGGCGGGCTTGAAGACACCGTCCGGACCCGCGATCTCGAACGGCGCGGGGTCAAGTCCGTGCATCACCCATTTCTGCACGTGGTCGAACGCAAGCGTCAACACGTCGCCCTTCACGGCCCAGGACTTGACCGCAGGATTGTCGCACGGCACGTCCTTGCGTCCGTACGTGCGGTTGAGCGCGAGCGCGGCGAGACGCAGCGCCACCGTGCGCTTGTCGCCGGGGTGGATGTTGTCGCGTTCGCCCACGTCCACGATCGTGGCCATGCCGGCGTACGGATTTTCCTTCGCGAACTTCTCCTCCGCCTCCCAGATGTCGCATGAGGAGGCTTCGGGATTTTCCGGTTTCAACCCGTAGCTGAATGGCGCGATCTGCACCAGGTAGAACGGCATCTCGGGATTTTCAAACGCCTTCGACCAGCCGTTCCAGAGCGCGTGCAGACAGTCCTTGTAGCCCATGCCCTGCTTGCGGTTGCTCTCGCCCTGGTACCACAGCGCGCCGCGGAACGTGAATGGCACGAGCGGATGGATCATCCCGTTCCAGAGCGCGCGCGGCTGCTGGTGCGGACGCCGTCCCTTCGTGTTGATCGGACGTTCTGCCGAGGCCGCGAGCCTCGGCACGGACCGGTAGCCCTCCGGCGAGATCCACGGCTCGATGTACGTGCCGCCCCAAGCCGAGACGACGACGCCTACCGGCACTTTCAGCGTACGGTGGAGGATCAGCCCATAGTGGAACGCGAGGGCGGAGAACGACTTCTGTCGCCCCGGCGCCAAACGATCCCACTTGAGCGGCGCGGACAGCTCCTTCGGCTGCGCGCTCCACACGCTCGGCACGGTGCAGGCGCGCACGAGCGGCTCATCGACGATCATCGCGTCCAGGTAGCCGTTGTTCTCGCGGTTTCCGTGCTGCCGCACGTATGGATCCGACCACATCACTATCGTCATGTTGCTCTGCCCGGAACAGAGCCACACCTCGCCCACGAGGACGTCCTTCACCGACGCGCCGTTCGCCATGAGCACGCGCCCCTCGCCCGACGCCTTCATCGGCGCGAGACGCACGATCCAGCGCCCGTCCGCTCCGGCCGTCGTGGAGACCGACTGCCCGGCGAACAACACGGTCACCTTCTCGCCTGCCGCCGCCGTGCCCCACACCGCGACCGGCTTTTCACGCTGCAGCACCATGCCGTCGTTGAACGGCGCCGCGAGCTTCACGTCGGCCAGCAGTTCACATGCGGCAACCGCCGCAACAACCATCAGATACATCTTTTTGTAGAGTAGAGCGGAACGCCCCGAATGTCTCGGAGCGCCCGCCCCCTCGTCAAACCGTACGTGCGGATTTCCCGCATACGGCTTTCCTTGCATGACTTTCTCTTTCACAGTTATTCGCCTTTCACTTGTTCCGTTCTGGTATGCTCTCGACGAACAATATCATAACAGATTTTTTTGTGTCAAGTTCGGATTCCGCGAGTTCTGCCAACATGGCACGCCGCCCGCCTGCCTCGGCCAATCCGGCGTCCGCGCATTTCCTCGCGAAGCCGCATTTCCACCCGAACGTGACCTTCGGTGATTTCACAGGCACGCACCCGCGTGCCCGCATCGGCTTTCGCCGCGAGTTTCTCCCAAGGACGAGCGAGGTGCGTCGCACCAACCATAATCACTTTCTGGATACATGGTCTTTCTCCTCTTCGCGTGATGGGCCTTGCCGGCCAATCGCATTCCGCCGTCTCTGTTTGAAACGCCATGCAAGCAGGAACCCTTCGCTCCGCGGTCGTTACCCGCTTCTTCGCTACTACGGCTCCATCCGACTCCTGCCCCCCTGCTTGCGCAGGGACAGGTCTCCCAAGTTCCCGTGCAGAACTTCCGGAACGCGCCATGTCCCTATGCCCCGTCCCGTCGGGCGCGTCGCAAAACGACTTCGGCGCGTCCGTGTTGGCTTCCGCTATCATGACACACTTGGCCACGGGAGACCTTTCGGTTGGAAATTTCGAGGCGTACATACGGGACTTCACTTTCGTTTGGCTCATTCCTTTGTAGGGCTGGGCTTCTGCACGTCGGTCGCGCACCCGCTTGCGCGCCCTTCGGGTCGCCTTCGGCGAGGTACCCTCCGAAGCGAAGCTTCTACGGTGCATCTCCGCGCAGCCAGCTTTCCTATCGGCATGTCGTTTTCTTTGCCGTACAGATTCCTTTCATTCTGTTAGTTCTGCCGAGCTTTGCTTGGCGCACCATCGCTTTTCCTCCTGTTCCTTGCCTTGGCGTTCCCGCCTTTTCAGATTTCACCCTCGTGCTTGGATGGAACGGGGTTCTTTGGCTGCGTCACGGACGGAACGGGGTATTCCTGATCGACGAAAACGGGTTTCCCGAGACGCTTCGCGTCGACGGGACCGAAGTGTGGCGCGACGGAGCCGGCCGGAGGCGAAATCGTGCATGCGCCGGTCGCATCGTCGATCTTCCAGAACTTGGCGGGGATGGTCCAGTTGTCCTCGAACCGGCTGGGATGTTTTTCGTCCTTGAAATGCAGATTCGAGCCGAAGATGTTGTTCACGAACACGTATCCGCCTTGTCCGCTCGCGTATTTGTCGAGCGAATCGGGTTCGGTGGAGTGGGGCTTCATGACCGGCGTGCGACGGTTGTCGTTCCAATAGTTGCAGCCGCCCCGCATGCGATTGGCCACGAACGCCACTCCTTGGGAACACGATCTCAGCACCTTGTCGGAGAGCAGGTCGTTGCCCTCGACGAGGACCGGTCCGTGATTCACCTCGAAGAACAGATCGAAGGCGTTGGCCCACAGTGTGTTGCCCGTTATGCGCGAGCCCTGTCCCATCCAGTCGAGCCAGATGCCGGCGCACGCCGAGGGGCCTCCGCAGTGATGGATGCGGCAGCGGGCGATTGTCACGTCGATGGCCGCGTGCAGCTTGATGCCGCCCATTTCCGCGCCGCCGAAGGGCTTTTTCCAGAAGCAGCGGGATATCTCGCAGTCTTCGATCGTGGAGAACGCGCAGCCGAACGCGCCGCAGATGCCAGCCTGCCCGCAGTCGTCGATCCGGCAGCGGCGCACGGCATGGTGGCCCGTTTCGCTCCAGTCGCGTTTGTGGAGACGCAGCGCCCAGAGCGAGAAAAGCTGCTTTCTGTCGAGCCAGAACGCATCGAAGTCATTGGCGCACTTTCCCAGCGTGAGACCCGCGCAGCTCGACCCGGAGATCGTGCAGTCTTCGATCGTCCACCCGCGGCTCCAATGCGTGCCCACCACGCCCACCTGTTCGCCGCGCGGATGGGCCCAGTCGGGTCCGGCGTTCGTGAATGTGATGCCCTTCAGCGTGATGTAGTCGCGCCGCGGTTCAAGCGGATAAAAGCATGCCGGGCGGACGACCAATTCCGGCACGGAGACTTCGGGGGTGCGCTTGAACGCCGCCACGATCGTTCCCCACGCGCCCCTGCCGGGAACGAGGGCCGCGCTGCCGGGAGCCAGTTTCGGGACGCCTTTCACGCCGACGAAGACCTCTTCGCCCAGCAGCTTCAACGGCTTGCCGTCCTGCAGAAGCCTTGTGCGGAAATGCTTTTTCCCCCTTGGCTCGAACCACCTGCCGGCGATGAAATCCGTGAACGGATTGAGCCCGCCGAACGTATCGTACGCCACATGCGCCTCCCAGAGGCCGTCGGCCCGTTTCTTCCAGCCGCGCACGGGATCCGCGCCGGTCACGACGACCTTCTCGCCGGACGCCGCGCGGTAGACGACGGGCGCGCTTTCCGTTCCGGCGTTCGCGGGCTTCACCCATTCGCGATACACGCCCCCGCGTATGGTTATTGTATCGCCGGGGCCAGCAACGGACGCTGCGCGCTGGATCGTGCGCCACGGCCTTCCGGCGGAGCCGTCGGCGGCGTCGCACCCGTTCGTCGCCACGAAGTATTCGGCCGCGTGCGACGGCTGCGCGGCCGGACGAAGCGCGCCGGAAAAAGCCGACGTCGCACAAAGGATGCAGACGGACAAGGGTATGAGCGTTGTTTTCATGGCGACATTATACCATAATCTTTCGCATCGCGCATCATCCGCCACGATTGCACCTGGCCCTCGCGCGCGCTCCCTCCGGCGGGGACAGACCCCGCCGTTTTCCCGCCGGTTTCTACCGAACGATCAGCATGAAGCCCCCGCGCCCGAGCCGAAGCCCTGTGGCGTCCGCCTTCAGGGTGTACTTCGCCGCCGTCGCGGCGTCGAGCCTAAACGTCACGTCCGCGCCCGGTGCCGTGCTCTCCGTCCACGTCACGACGTAGTCCCTGTTCTTCGCAAGCGCGGACACGTCCGCGCGCCCGGAGAGGTCCACCGTCACCTTGGCGTTCGCCGCAAAGTCAATCGTTTTCTTCCCCTCCGTGAAAGAGGATGTAAGCGGCAACGCGCTCGTGCGCTGGGAAAGGTCGATCGTCGAACCGTCCATCAGCGTCACGCCGTAGAAGTAGTCGTGTGCGGCGGGCTTGAACGTGCCGTGTACGCTGAACACGCCGGTGCCGTCGTTGGCGTCGTATCCGTAGGCTGGTTCGTAGTCTCGCATGCTCAGCGGCGCATATATCTTTAGTGCGCTCCCGATGCGGAAATCGACGTTCGTCGCGACGTTTTCAAGACAGGCATTCGCATCCCCGTTGATGCCGGTCTGGAACCAGCCGCCGCTCGTGACGTCGATGAAGCCGTTCTTCAGCTCGCTGTTGACGACGTGTAATATCTTGTTGGCCCCGATCGCGACCTTTAGCGCATGGCCCCCGAGGTCGATTGCCGTCGCGCGCGCTTCCCTGCTGCTGAACAGCCCCCAGTTGGATGTCGCACTGAATTCCGAATCCTCCGTAAGCCGCACGTCGAAGAACTGTCCGTTGTCTTGCGCCACGTCGCTCCCCGTGTTCTGCACGAGCCCGCCATTCATGACCAAGATGTAAGCCGCACATCCGAGGTTCTGCGCGTACAGTCCCTTGATGTCGAACACGCCCCGGTTCGCGCCGTTCGTCGAGACGGTGATCGTGCTCCCGGCCGCGCCGAGCTGGTAGTTGCGCGCGTCGAGGACGGCGTTCTCCAGCACGCCCTCCAGAATCGTCGTGCCGCCCGAATACGTCTGCTGCGTCTTCGCCGCCACATACGTGCCGAGCCCCTCCTTGACGAGTTTCAGATTGCCGTTGATGGCGACGCTCAAGTTCGTCGTCGTCATGCCGGACGCCACGTCCACGCGCAGTTCCGCAAGCGCGCCGGCGTTCGAGTTCGTGATGACCGCGTTGGCGAAATCGGCGTCCGCGAGCGAGGCGACGCGCAGGACGTGTCCGTTCAAGTCGATGCGCACTCCGTCCGCGAAGACGGGCGTGCCCCACGCGCGCAGGTCGCAGTCGCCATTCAAGACGACGTTCGTCGTGCGGAAGCACGGCAGGGTGGTGTTCGGCAGGTCCTCGCCGTTGACGTTCCGGCAGAGCCAGTTCGCCGCCACGGTCGCGGAGTCGTTCATGCCCCCGTTCCATTCCGCCGACAGCGCAATCGAAGGGTCGTTCACATGGATGGAAAGACCGTCCGTGCCGATCGTGAGGACGTGCCCTGCCGTATTGCCCGTGAGCGACACGTAGTCCAGAAGCGTCCCGCCCGCCGGAAGGACGCAGTTCGCGAACGTGACGGCGACATGCCGGTTTGCCGCGAGCGCGGAAACGTCGATGACGACCTTCCCCTTCTCCTGAATCGAAAGACCGCCGGAGATCGCCGTATCGCCCGCAGCGATGACGAGCGTGGAGCCGTAGCCGACGGAAATCGCATCGACTGTACTTGGCGCCGTCGCGATATTCACCGTGCCTAGGCCGTACGCGCCCAACTTGCCCGCGACGGGCGCGGACACCGTGGCCACCACGCCCTCGCTCGCAAACAAGCCGCCGTCGCCAAGCGTGAGCGTACCGCCGGAAAGCGTCGTATTCGCCGTGAAACCCACGCCCACCGCCGCCGCGCCGTCTGCCGGAACGACCGCGTCGGAATCGAACACGCGGTATTTGCCCGCGCCCCATTCCGCGTCGCCCGCGCCCGCCCAGCCGCACTTGCGCGTCCACTTATTCTCCATGCGCCGGCGCACGCCGGCGCGCGTCAGCCCCCATACTTCGTTTGTGAGGATCAGCAGTTCCGAAATCGCGCGCCCGCCGTTGCGATAATTTATGTTGCGGTCGCTGGAAAGCGACGACGCAATGAGATTTGCGGGAGATACCAGGTCGAACACGTGCATGCCATGCGGGGGCTTTTCGGTCGTGGGACTGGAGACCCGCGCTCCGTCGCAGTACGTCGTGCCATTGTGCGCAATAGCCTGAGTGTGCTCGGAGAAATACGCGCCCGCGACGCCGCGAGGGCTATAGCCGATGTAGCCGCGATGAAAGTTGATGGCGGTGCCCGTATCGCCAAGGAAAAACGCATTTTCGACGCCGTACTGGATGTCCATCGCCCAGAACACGGCGCGGATGTTCGTGACCCTGTCGAACGTCATGTCGATGCCAGACCCGGCCTGGCCCATGAGAAAGGCCGTGACGCCGTTTGTGTAGCCGCATGAACCGTATGTCGAGGAGGCGACGAGGTCGTTGCCGCTGGCCGAATTCTTCCACCCCGTGATGTTCGCGTCCGCATAGTTGAAGTTGGAAGCGGACGACGCATCGACGTGGACGGCGGCGATGGAGTCGATGTACGCCTCCGACGGCGTCCACTTCTCGAAGAGGTAGTCTTCTATATGCTTGCGGGCGGAATCGGACAACTCGAAATTGAACGTGAACAGTTCCGCCACGCGCTTGCCGCCGTTGCGCGCCGTCTGGCTGCGGTCCTGTCCAAGGTAGCACCAGCAGCTGTCGTGCGCCATGTTGAACACGTAAATGCCCAGATGCCCCGGCAGGTCCGGATAATTGTCACGCGAAGCTATCGCAACGCCGTTGCACCATGGCGAGCCGCCGGCTTCCGGAGCGGGCCAGTTCCAGTTTTGATAGTAGAAATACGAGCCGCCGGCGCCGCGGTGGAACGTGTAGTCGCCGCTGTCGCCAAGCCAGAACGCGGCCTGGGTTCTGTCGATGTCCGTCACCATGACGACGGAGCGCGTGTCGGTGATGCGCGTCGCGAGCTTGAGGTCGATTCCGCTCGGCGCCGTGCCCGAATCAAACACCGGACGCCCCGTGACGCTGCCGACCGTGCCGTATTTCGTCAGGTTGTACGACTCGTTGATGTGAGCGGTGAAATGGTTGCCGTTGCCGGAGAGGTCGTCCCACTGCACGACCTTTGTGGGGTCTTCGGTGTCGTAGTGGAAGCTGGATGCGACGGATGCGTCGAAGTGGACTTGTGCAAAGCCGAGAAGGTCGTCGACGGGAACGTCGTCGGCCCAGCTCCACGTGTCCGTGAACCATTTGGCGCGAAGATAACTCTCGACGGCGGTGCGCTCGTCGTCCGCAAGAATGCGGCTGAACGCGATTACTTCGCAGATCCGCTTGCCGCCGATGCGGTCGGGGGCACACTTGTCGCGGTCGCTTCCAAGATACTGAATCCACGCGCCGTTGATTGGCTGTCCGTTGTATTTGTACGTGCCGTCGGCCGCGTCGTATCTGTAGGTAATGAGCTGGTATCCAGTGGGGATGACCGTGTTGCCGGGATTGGCCACGACAACCCCGTTGTTCCAGTAGGTACACGCCGGGGCATTCGAATATTTATACTCGCCTTTGCTCCCACGGTGAAAAGCATACGACGTTTGCAATCCCATTTGCAGCGTTGGTCCGCCCAACAGGAACACCCCCTGGGCGCGCTCCACGTCGATGACGAAAAACACCATCTTCGCAACGACGGGATCGGCGAATTTCATGTCGCTGTCCGTACCCTGCACGCCGAAATCGACGGCTTTCTTTTTCTGCACGCTTCCAGAAGTGATGGCCATTTTCGGGTTCACGGTTCGGCATGTGGTCGCGACGGGATGCCCTTCGCCGCGCACGTCGGGCCACGAGGTCACGTCCTGTCCCGGCAGTTGCGGGAGCGTCGATGCGTCCAGCCAGAACAACGCCTCGTTCGTCACGAAATCCGGCGCCGTCGCCGCCAATGACGGCGAGGGCGCCGTCACTACGCAGATTGCGGCCGCGACAAGCGCGGCCCTCCCGATGCGGCGCGTGAGGACACGCGCCCTCCCGATGCGGCGCGTGACTTCACGTGCCCTCACGATTTTCAACAACCTAAACGACATACACTGCTCCTTTGTTACAAGCCACCGTTCCGAAGAAACCAATTTTCCCCGAACGTGGCTTATAATTTAGCATTTTTTTGCCTGGCGTCAAGTGGCAATTTTGCGGAATTTCGGTGATGTGCAATCCAGACAATCCGGATAATCCGGAGAATCCGGAAATTCCCGCTTTTGAACTTGCGCCGCACAATGAGATGTGCTAACATTGTGCTGATTCTACGGCGAGGTGGCGTCGGCTGGGTGGTCGATGCGCGAAACCGGGTCAGGGCGAAGGCCGCGAACAGAAAGCGCGTCCTCTCGGAACTTGAACCAGGCCAGCCGGAACCCGGGAGCCGCCTAGAATGGCAGGCCGGGCAGGACGCCGACACCGCGCTCGAGGAGCTTCCGCAAGACTGCGACTGGGGCACGAAACGGGATGCGCACGGCAAGCCGAGGCACTGGAAAGGCGGCAAGATCCACGCCGCCGTCACCGACGACGGCATCCCCGTCGCAATAGCCTACACCTCCGCCTCGCTGCACGACTCGCAGGCAATGATTCCATTGATGAAGAAGGCGTCTGAGCGCGTTCCGCACATCCACGACCTCGCCGACGCTGCCTACGATTCCGAGACGATCCGCGAAAGCAGCGTCGAGGAGGGAAATCAGTCCTTGAGCGAGTCACAAAAGTCCATCAGCCACGTCCAGTCATGCGCAGAGTAGCCGTGTCCCTCAGTGCGGCGCACGAAAGCGAGGTCTTCGCCCATGCAGTCGGTGGAGTAGTCGGCCGGATACGGCACGTCGGGAAGGCCCTTCTTGCCGAGGAACGTCCACGCCGGCGAGGCTGCCCTGCACGCGAGGTACTCGCCTTCCGGGTCGAACCACTGCACGTCGTACCCCTGCACGAAGAGCTTGCGCGGCGCAATCGAGGCAAGGAGGAGATGCTGGTCGAACGTGAGCAGCTTCGCCGGGTCCTTCTCGTACTTCTTGTACGCGGGACAGTACCAGTGGCGAAAGCTGCGCATCTCGGTGGCCACGTTCTCGCCCCAGTCGCGCTTGGCGAGCGGACAACCTCCGCCGCCCGTCTGGTTGGGCACGCACGCCGCGAAGCGCTCGTCGCGCGCGGCGGCGAGAAGAGCCGTCTTGCCGAGACGGGAGTAGCCGGCCGCAATCGCCTTCTTCGCGTCAAGCTCGGGAATCTTGACGGCGAGGTCGAGTCCGCGCGAGAGAGCCCACGCCCAGGCGCCAATGGAGGTGGTGTTGTCGTCGCGGCTCGGATCGCGCTTCGGCCAGAGGTCGAACACGCCCGTCCACGGCGAAGGTGTTCCACTGGGCACTGAGCCATCGGCGCGCGGACTCACGTCGGGCGAGACCTGCGCATAGCACGCCGTGACGAGCGCGTATCCGCGTGCGAGGATCATGTGCGCCGGGAACACGAACTCCACGCTGTTCATGTTCTCGTACCGGCCGCGCAGCTCCTCCACGCACTTGTGCGCGGGACGCAGCGCAATCCACATGTCGGGCGTGACCACCTGCTTGTCGCGGATGAGCTCGTAGTTGCCGCCGTAGTTGAGGAAGATGATGGGCAGGGCGGGCTTCTTCGCCCAGCGGGGCAACAGCACCAGCCAGTCAATCGCCGGACCGCTCTTGTCCGCCTTGAACCACATACGGTACTGACGGCGAATCCCGAAGCCCGCGAGCGTCACGCCCTCCTCCACCTTCTCGACCACCACCGCCTCCGGAGCGGGCGGTTCCTGCCCGAACATCTCCTTCGCGAAGATGCCGAGTATCTCGCGCCGGCGGCGCGCCCAGTCCGCAGGCGACGCCACCTTCGTGCCGTCCACGAACGTGAGCGGATCCTCAAGCGTGTACGGCGCGATCTTTGATTTGTCGTAGTTGGGCTTCCAATAGTCGGGACGCGCCGCCAGCGCGCTCGCCGCGGCGAATACTCCAATCAGACACCCTCCAAGTAGAACTCTTTTTTTCATCTTTACTTTCTCCTTTCCTGACCGGAAACTCCGTACGCGCGCACATAGTCGACTTCCATGAACGTGCCGTTGATCGCGTCGGTCACGGGACCCGCCCACTTCAGGATCGCCTCCGAAAGCAGAAGCGCGCATTCGGAATGGCACACTTCGTTCTTGACACGCCGGATTTCCTTTCCGTCAAAATAGAACACGAGCTCGTCCGCCGTCCACAGAAAACCATAGACGTGGAACTCCTTGGACAAATCGACCGAACGTCCAAGATTGAATGCCTTCGCGTTGACCTTGTGGCTCTTCTTGCCGTCCTTGAAGAAGACTTTCTTGTAGTCGTGGATGTTGGTGTTGATCTCAGACGGATAGTGCCCTTCGTTGACGTCGATCTCGAATCCCTCGTCCTTCCCATGCGGAAGCGTCACAAACCAGAAGGAATTGTTCGTGCCCGTGGCGGCGGCATAGCGGTACCGGCATTCGAAATAACCGTACTTGAAACGGGCCTTCGTCCAGACCGACGCCGACGTCCACTTCTTGCCTCCTCGCGATTCCTTCCTGTTGCAAAGCCGCAACATGCCGTTTGTGACGACGGCGTTCTCCCGCCATCTGCTGCAGAGTATGTGGCCCGGGGACGCGTTCTCCGAAACCCACTTCTCGTCAAGTCTCGAATCCGCGTAGTCGAACTCGTCCGACCACAGCAGCTTCCACCCCCTTTCGGCGCAGACGGACGGAATATCGGCCGTCGCCCCCAGCATCCGCGACGCGAACATGCCGAGCAGGCACATGCCGAACAATGCTGTTTTTTTGTAGAGTAGAGACCCACGCCTCGGCGTTGCAGCTGATGCGACTTCCCCCTCGTCAAACCGTACGTGCGGATTTCCCGCATACGGCTTTCCATTGAGTGCTTTTCCTGTTGTCATGGCTTTCTTCCTTTCTTGGGCTGTTGAACGTATATTATACGATTTT
>Ga0310695_10008818_pt1 | contig 15415 bp, 14 predicted proteins | sample RumenRJG_04DNA_FD_203882 | JGI IMG/M metagenome (GOLD analysis project Ga0310695, IMG submission 203882) | Bovine rumen microbial communities from Lethbridge, Alberta, Canada - RJG_04 (v2) (version 2) | ecosystem: Host-associated > Mammals > Digestive system > Stomach > Rumen | place: Canada...
AGTTCCCCGCAAATATCAGCTTGCCTGGATGCGCGACTTCCTCGACATCCTCCGCGACGCCGACGTGGGTTACAGCTACTGGAACTACAAGAATCTGGACTTCGGTCTCGTTTCGAAGGGCGAATCACTCCACAACAATTTGGAACAGTACAATAACCCCGAACGCCTCGACACTGAACTCATGGAAATGATCGCGAAAGGGTAGAGACATCTTCGTCACCTTGAGACACGTTAGGGGCGAAAGGTCCAGTTAAATCTCGTGATTAATAAACTGCAAGACATAATTACAATAAAGGCGGACGAAAGTCCGCTTTTTTGCTTTATATACCCTTATCAGCTTGATATGCACCATGAACTAGCACAATATTATAGTTCTCGACAGATTCCATAGGCTTGGGAACGGCAAAACATCCGACAACACAGGCCAACACAAATGCAAGTATATTATTATTTTTCATAGCTATTTCGCTATCCATTCATAATTTACATTATTATCATCTTCATCAACATAGTTAAAAGCACTAGTCGCTTTAACGTTTGGATAAATTTTAATTTTTCTATTTTTGTAATCTATTGTATTTATGTTATGACCAAAATAAATCATTTCGCCAGTAAATTCAAATTCAAAAGAACTCCACAAACTCGAAATATTTATAACATTTGCAACATCTACGGAATCTTCTTTATTTTCATTCACCTTTAAATAAAAACCAGTTTCATCATTACTTTTTTCAACGCAATACACCTCGTCCTCCCAAGCTCTTACATCATCACATTCCTTTATCCATTCCAAACTTTTTTCCAATCGTTTAAAAGTCAACGTTCTCGCCATTGTATCCAACACCGCATATTGACAACCATTACCATCCGCCTTCAACGATTTATCGCCCCTTGCAATAAATGTCCCATCTAGCCACTGCTTTATGGAGGTTATCTTAAATATACTGGAGCATCCATCCTCTATCCTTCTCGCTATAGCAATTTCATGCGGCTGTTCGCTAATTTTCCACATTCTCATTTTAGCAGTAAAATCTCCACCCCAAATAATCGAGTCCGTCAACTGTCCGCCAAACCACCCCGAATTATTTCGCTCCGCCACAGAATCACACCATCTCGGCCCATCCTCTTGAACGCGATAATTATAGACACACAAACGTGGATTACCAGCACCAGATTCTTCAAGGTGCTCGCCATTCCATGAATCAGTGACTTCCAACCAAAAACGATAATCGCCCACCATCACCAACGAGTCATCGACAAATCCGACAACTTTAGCATTGCGTCGAGTTTTTTCCCACTCAAATGATACATCATCCGAACACCCCCACATGCAAACGCATGCAAAGGCAACCGCCAAAACGACGAGCATTTTTTCAAATCCAAACTTTTTCATTTTATTTTCCATAAGAGATTTTCCTATGTTTAAAATTTTCCAATGCAAATTTACATATAAAAGTGTTATATGCGATAATAAGATTTGACTGGACCCTTCGCGTTGCTCAGGGTGACAAAGAAGCGGGTTCAGGATGACGAGAAAGGCGATGCCCGCACAAATGTAAGAGATAAACATAATGGATCCCCTACGCTACGCTTCGAGGATGACTGGCAGGCATGACAATGCGGCAATACCTTCATGAGGGGAATCAAGCGTAATAACTTTATCTACATCACCATAGTAATAATCGCTGTTTTGAATCTTTGCAGCATTTTCTGAAGTGGACAAATAACCCGTAGCTAAGGCCGCTTCTACAGCGTAAGAATCAGAACAATTTTCAATACCCTTATCAGAACCATACGCTCCATGCACCATCATCACATTATAATTTGTAATGGATTCCATAGGTTTAGGAATCGCCCAACAAACACTCACGCACAAACAAAATAAAATTACAATTTGTTTCATTAGAAAACCCTAATATTTTATATCTCCTAGTTTTTCATCTTTAAAAGAAATTCCTGGATTTGCTGGATGCGAGCCGTCTTGCATAACATGAACTCCGATATTTACCAATTCATTTTTTTCATTTATGAACCATAAATCACTTCCTACTTCAAGGATTCTATTCATAAACGCAACACTCCTGTGAACATTCTTTGTATAATTTCCCATAACGTACACATGGCCTAAAGGGAGCGAATCTTGAATTTTTTCATTTACAATTAAATAAGCATATTCAGAATCATCCTTTACAGTCAAACAATTCAAACGTTTTTCCCTAAAAATAACGTCATTACATTCCTTAATCCATTCCAAATCTCCATCAAGCCGTTTGTATATAAGTTTCTTCTCCAATGTATCCAAAACAGCATATTGGCAACCATCTATATTTTTTAAGGACGATTCACCCAAAGCAATAAAGCGATTATCCAGCCATTGTTTTACAGATGTAATTGTAAACGCTTCAGAACAGTCATCATACTCTTCATTTATAGTAACCTTGTACGGTTTATCGTACACTTTCCAAAAAGACCACACATGACCATCATTTCCCCAAATCACGGAGTCTGTCAACTGACCTCTAAAATATCCAAAATTATCATAGTAGCCATTATCAAGAGAATCTACCCATCTTGGTCCTTTTTCTTGAACTCGATAGTTATACAAATACAAAGTCTGACGTCCCCATGCGCCCATACCTACAACATCCCCATCTTTATCGCTGACTTCATGCCAACGCCGAACATCGCCCACAATCACCAACGAATCATCAAGGAAACCAACAATTTTCTTCAAATCTCGGCCAGACCATTCTTTATGAGTTCCATCTTCAAAGCCGCACCCCCACATACATACGCATGTAAAGGCAACCGCCAAAACAGCGAGCAGTCTTTTCAATCCAAACTTGTTCATTTTATTTTCCATAAGAGATTTTCCTATGTTTAAAATTTTCCAATGTAAATTTACATATAAAAGTGTTATATGCGATAACTAGATTTGACCGGACCCTTCGCGTTGCTCAGGGTGACAAAGAAGCGGGTTCAGGATGACGAGAAAGGCGATGCCCGCACAAATATAAGGAATAAACATAATGGATCCCCTACGCTCCGCTTCGAGGATGACTGGCGGGCATGACAGCGTAAAAAATAACTGGATCCTTCGCGCTAACGCGCTCTGGATGACGACAATGAACACTCGTTTCTACGCGTTGCTCAGGATGACGAAAAAAAAGGAGATGCCGCAAATGCGGCATAATTATTGAAAAAAAAACAAGTAATATTTAAAACAAATTACATCTCGATGAGAATGCCGACTTGCAAGTACCAGTAACCTTCGCCGGAGTGGTTCAAGAACTGGTAACCGGTCGAAACGATAATCGATGTGCGGTCGCCATTTTTGATGTCGAGTCCGCCGCCAGCTCGCCAGAACATCTGATCATCCTTGCCGAACATGTAGCCGAAATCGCCTGTAGCGACAGGCAATATGGTTCGCCCAATCGGGAGGCGCACCCAGAGGCTTCCAGACAACGGCATATAGCCGACATTGTCGAGTTCCTGATAGCCAATGCCAACGCCTGCAAAAACCATCTGGTCAATCGGATACCACAGATGACCATAGAAGCTCATGTTGAAGTGCCCCATGTGGCTCACGCGATTGCAGATACCGCCCTGCGCATCCATCGTGAAGGCATTCGCTGGAACGGCGACAAACGCAAGCGCGAATATAATAGCTGTCAAAAACTTTTTCATACGTCTATACGCCAATATATAAATTCTCAAGACTTGACTAGATCATTCGACTCCGTTACACTTCGCTCAGGATGACGAATTCCTTTCGTCTGATACTACTCGTCGCTGCGGGCTTCGCGGGCCCAGCCACCACTGCGTTCGCGCTTAAACGCGAGGAAGAATCCCTTGAGCATCGCGAGGTTCATGAGCAAGAAATAATAGGCACTTGGCAAAAGCTTTGTCACTGCGACAATGAACGCAAGCGTCATGCATCCAAAAGTCACCTGATAGAACAAGCCCTTCGCCAAAAGGAGCGCATTCGCTACGTACAAAAGAATAATGATATGCGGCGAGAACCAGCGCACAATCTTGTGCGAGAAGAACAGGTAAGCCAACAGCGGGCGGAACGGATTCAAAAGCGGCAAGTAAGAGAACAAATAGTTGAAGTTCGCACGACCAATGCGCACCTTGCGCCTGTATTCACCGCTCGATTCCTTCGAAGTCTGTTCCGTACCAATGGCACTATCCACAAACGTGCAGAAATAGCCCTTCTGCAAAATCTTCGTTGTCACAAAGAAGTCGTCCATGACGCTCTTCTTGACCGGAAGTTCCGTATAAAGTTCACGGCGAATGGCATAAAGCGCACCGTTGCCACCTATCAAGCGATCGAGCACGCCTTCGAACTTCTTGATTTCACTTTCCAGATCCCAGTAAGAGCTTTCGCCCTTGCCAAGCACACTTCCGCTCTTGTCCGAAAGAATCAAGTGGCCGCAAGCGCAACCAATCTTCTTGTCCTTGAACGGGTCCACAAGCTTACGCACCACATTCGAGAAGAACATCGTATTTGCATCGCAGAACAAGAGGATATCGTTCTTCGCAATTTTCTGCAAGCGGTTCAGCATGGCCGCCTTGCCAGCATTTTTCGGAGCCTTGACCAAGGTAATTCCCTGATCGGCATAGCGGGCGATAATTTCAGCGGTCTTGTCCGCAGAGCCATCATCGCCAATCAAAACTTCAAGCTTTTCCTTGGGGTAATCAATTTCGAGAATGTTGTGGATCTTGCGTTCGATCACCGCTTCTTCGTTATACGCCGAAATCAGGATAGACACGGTCGGGAGTTCGGGAGTGCCGTCCACCATCTTTTTCTTGCGCTTGAAAATTTCACTCACAAATGGGAGCGTCATCGGAAAAAGCAAATAGCAATGAACAACCAGGAACAAAAGAACCCAGAATGCAATCTGAGCATAAAAGAGTACATTTTCACTCATTTCGAAATCCATTCCTTCTCTTTTTCGAGAATCTGGTAAAGCAAATACTTCATTTCTTCGGCGGTAAACGAATCCTTTATCGTCAAAATAGAAAGCCCTTTCGGGGCAATAAGGACAAATGCAGGGAGTACGCTCAAGTTCCAGACGTCAAAATAGCAACGCTGGACAGTCTTGCGCTTTCCGTCACAGACAATCGTATCCTGCGAATCCACGTCGAGTTTCACCGGGAAAAATCTTGTATTCAAAAGCGACGCCACCGTCGGATCCGAATAAGTATTTGCATCCATGATACGGCATGGAACACACCAGTCTGCATAAAGGTCCACAAAAATAAGCTTGTTCGAACCTTTAGCCTTCTCCAGCGCTTCGGTGTAGTTCATCCAGTGTACAAGCTTGGGCTTCGCCGGAGGAGCCGCAAAAGCCGAAAGCGCAAGGCTTAGCACCAGAACAATCCACAAACACACTCTCATCATTTCTTCCCCTTCTTTTGTACAGGCACAATTTTAGGGATTCCAAGCAAAGAATCTATCCTATCCGAAACGGCAGCCTGAAACGGCAGCCAAAGCTTATCATCATCGAGAACTTTATCTGTCGCCTTAAGAAATTCCTCGCGAGTATAGCCATACTTTTTCAGGACATCCAAGCGGGCAAGGCGACCCGTTGGAGAATCGCCCCCGTAAATTTGCTCAGCGACCCGCATTTCTACAAATGCAGCAACAAGGCGGTCATCGGCCTTCGGAGGAGAATCCGAACACGCGCAAAACGCAAACGCCACTGCACAGAAAAATGCGAACCGCTTCAAGACTACTCCCTGTTTTCCAGAGCATTTTCGAAAAGGCCGTCAACGTAATCGCGCTTGTTAAATTCCACGAGCTGGTCGATGCGTTCGCCCATGCCGACCCAGCGGATCGGAATTTGCAGAGAACTTGCAATCGAGAGCACGGAGCCACCACGCGCGGTTCCATCGAGCTTTGTCACCACAAGACCGGTCAAGGGGAAGCTCTGGTTAAAGATCTTCGTCTGGTTGATGGTGTTCTGTCCGGTGTTGCCGTCAATCACGAGCCACATGTCATGCGGCATGTCCGGGCTTACCTTCTTGATGACGCGGACAATCTTCTTGAGTTCTTCCATCAAGTAATCTTTATTGTGCAGACGGCCAGCGGTATCGATCAAGACAACATCGCAACCGCGGGCGACCGCAGCATTGCAAGCGTCAAACGCAACAGCAGCCGGGTCAGAGCCTTCCTGGTGCTTCACGAATTCAGCACCCGAGCGCTCGGCCCATGTTTCAAGCTGGTCAATGGCAGCAGCACGGAACGTATCGCAAGCAGCAATCATGACCTTCTTGCCTTCGTTCTTGAGACGGGCAGCAAGCTTACCGATCGTCGTCGTCTTGCCGGCACCGTTCACGCCAATCACGAGCACCACATGCGGCTTGCCCTTGAGTTCAAACGGCGGCGGGTCCTTGAGCAAGCGTTCCGCTTCGTTACGCATGATGTCGAGCACCTGCTCTGTCGTAAGCGACTTGCCCAAAGCGTTTTCGCGAAGCGCATCCGTCAAAAGGAATGCCGCTTCGACGCCGACATCAGCCTTGATGAGATGCTCTTCAAGTTCTTCGAGCGTCTCGTCCGTAATCTTACCGGCACCGACAATACCCTTCAACTCCCCGAGGAGAGCGTCACGGGTCTTGGCAAGGCCGCTCTTAATTGCAGAAAATAAACCCATTAGATAATACTCTCGACTTTATCCACGAGACCGTAAGCCTTGGCCTCTTCGGCAGACATGAAGTTGTCGCGTTCGGTATCGCGGTCAATCTGTTCAATCGTGTGGCCAGAAGTTTCGGCAAGGATCTTGCCCGTGATGCCACGGATGCGGAGCATTTCTTCGGCCTGGATCTGGATGTCGCTTGCAGGCGCCACAATCTCGCCGTGAATGAGCGGTTGGTGGATCATGATACGAGCATTCGGCCATGCAGCGCGCTTGCCCTTTGCACCGGCAGTGAGGAGCACGGCGCCCATCGAGGCAGCCTGTCCACAGCAAACCGTCACGACATCGCTCTGGATTGCATTCATGCAGTCGTAAATGGCAAGGCCGCTCGAAATCACGCCACCCGGGCTGTTGATGAAGAAATAAATATCATCGTGATTCAGGGAATCCAGGTAAAGGAGCTGCTTCACAATGCGTTCGGCACTTTCGTCATCGACACCACCCCACAAGAAAATTCTGCGCTTGGAGGCGAGGTATTCTTCAGCCTTCTTGAGCATGTCCGGGGTCTGCTTTTCTTTGTTTTCGTTACAATCTGCCATAAAAAATCCTTTTGTTCCATTACAATGTAGAAAATTCGCAATTAGCAGCAGGAAGTAGACAGAGTTTTAGTGGTAGAAGTTAGTTACAAGATTTCAACATCGTCATTCTAAAGTTGTCATCCTGAGGAGCTTGCGACGAAGGATCCAGTCATATTCCGTTCAATACGAGACTTTACTGGATGTTTCGTGGCTTCGCGTGCATTTGACATATCTCGTCTTTGTATATTCGCCTTCGGCTCATATACCAAATGCTGGGCTCGGTCATGGGTGTGCGAGCACCCCCGCGAACGCTCGCCCTCCGCATTTGTCGTCTCTCGTCTTTCGTCTATATTCTATATTGGCACACTTCGTGTGCATTTAGCTCGGCTCGGTCATGACAACCGTACTTTGTCCGCTTGTCGCGACGCTCGCCTTATGCTAAATTTTAGGCCATGCCAACTGATTCTCAAAAATACCTGGTCGGGCTTGTGAGTCCCGAGACGCTTACCGCCGCCGAGAGCGAAGAGTTGCACCCGGCACGCATTGACTTTGAAAGCTGCGACATCCTTGAAATCCGCTACGACTTTTTTGACGAATCCGAATGGACAGGGCTTTCTGCAAGAATCCGCAAGCTCGTTCCGAAGGCGATCCAGCTCGGCACCATCCGCCTCAAGCGTGACGGCGGCACATTTCCCGACGCCCGCGCCATCGAGCGCCTCGGACTTTTTGAACAAATTCTAAACGCATCGGACATCCCGGAATGGCTCGACCTTGAACGCGACTGCCTGCACGACTACGACAAGCTTCGCGAGCTTACTGCCCCGAAAGGCGTAAACATCCTCATTTCCGAGCACAACTTTACCCGAATCCCGAACGACCTCGAACTCAAGAACTACCTCAACGACGTTAAACGGGTAAAGGCAGACGGCATCAAAATCGCCACCATGAGCAACTCCGACGACGACTGCTCACGCCTCTACAAGTTCGCCAAAAAGGCAAAAGGACTCAAGTTCATCGCTGCATTCGGCATGGGCGAGACCGGGAAAACCAGCCGAATCTGGTCCTTGAAGGAGGGCGCAAACCTCACTTACGGATCCATCGGGAAAGCGGCCGCCCCTGGTCAAATTGATGTCGCCCTCATGAGAAAAGCCATCGACAGGCTTGAAACAGCCACTTCCCAGTTAGAAATTTCTTCTTTTTTGGACACATTTTAGATATAAATCTTACCAAACTTCAATAATTATTCTAAAATAATTGTTTGAGGGATACATAAAAAGGAATATTATAAACCATGCGTCTTTCTGAAAGATTTGTAGATAATTGCATCTTGATTAACTCTTCCAGCGAAACTAAGGAAGCCATTCTTAACGAATTGGTAGATACTCTTTGCAGCGCCTACAAACTTGATCACCGCGACGAAATCTTCGAAGCCATCTGGACACGCGAACAGAGCCGTTCCACGGGCATCGGTTGCGGACTCGCCGTTCCGCATGCAAAGATAGACTACGTGGACCGTATGTGCATGGTTGCCGCCACAATCGAAAAGGGCCTGGACTTCCAGTCCTTTGACGGTGAACCGGTATACCTGCTCATCCTCATCGTGAGCCCGGGCAACACTGTGGGTCCGCACCTCAAGGCTCTCTCCTCCGTGAGCCGCCTCCTCGCCGACGGCAACGTGCGCAAGGACCTCATCGCCTCGAAGACTCCGGCCGAGTTCCTCACCATCCTCCGCGCCGCCGAAGACAAGTTCCTTTAATGCGGCTTCGCCGCAGTTACTAGTCAATAGCTACTAGTTAATAGAAACGAATTTATCTAGTAACTAGTAACTCAAAACTAATAACTCAACATCACTTGACAATCTTCAATAGCTTTTCTATATTTGCTCTCACCTCGGACGGTTAGCTCAGTTGGTTTAGAGCGCTGCTTTCACACGGCAGAGGTCACTGGTTCAAATCCAGTACCGTCCATTCGAAAAGGCTTCCGCAAGGAAGCCTTTTTGTGTTTGTACAAATTTGCTATCTTAAAAAACACGCAACCAAAATATATAGCTGGGGCATCTAAAAGGTATGAATTACAGAAAAGCAATCGTTCTCGGTATTTTTGCGTCAGCATCGCTCGTTTTCGCTGATGGTCCCTGGACCTTAAGCGCATGCCTCAAGCAGGCCAAGGAAAAGAGCCTCAAGCTCGAATCCGCAAAGCTCCGCGAACAGAAAGCTGATGTGAGCCTCGAACAGGCCAAAGTCGGTAACTACCCCACGCTTTCCGCAAGCATCGGCAACACCCTTTACGATTCCCCGTTCAGAGACGGTCCACAGGACCATTACCGCTTAAACGCTGGCCTCAGCGCTTCCTACACGCTCTGGGACGGCGGCTCTACGAGACTTTCCATTCAGGCAAACGAAATCAACAAACAAGCGACGCGACTCTCGACAAAGGAAACCGAGCGTTCCGTGCAAGAAAGCGTCTTGAACGCCTACATGAACTTGCTCGCCGCAATCGAAAAACTGCACACCGCAGATGCGACCGTTGAACTTGCCAAGGCCGAATTCGAACACTACAACACGCTGTTCGAAGCAGGCTCCATCACCAAGAAGGACTTGACGCAGTCGCAGGCAAACGTGCTCCAGAAAGAAGCAGCCCAGCTTGCCGCACAGCTTAGCGTGAACACCGCAAAGACAACGCTCCGCCAGCTTCTGGAACTCCCGGAAAGCGAAGCGTTCGAAGTTTCGGCACCAGAATCCGAAATCCAGACGCCGGACGCCCTCACACCGATTCCGTCACTCGATGCGCTCCAGGCTACAGCCACGGAAACGAATCCGGGATTAAAGTCTGACAGCCTCGCCATTCAGGTTGCAAAGAAGAATACCGAAATTGCAGGCAAGGGCAAGTCCATCAAAGTATCGCTCGGCGCAAGCGCAAGCACCGGCCTCCAAGCCTGGGAATCCAAGAAGTACGGTAGCCAGCTCAAGAACGGATACTCGCACAGCGTTTCGTTGAACATCAATATCCCGATTATCGATGGCGGCGCAACCGAGAACAAGGTCTTGCAGGCACAGATTAGCGAAACCGAAAGCCAGGTCGCTTTGAAGGAACAGGCAAAGACGCTCGAGAACAACATCGAAAAGCTTTACCTGAACGCGCTCAGCGCTGACATGCAGTGGAAGGCCGCAATTCTCCAGGTCGAAGCAGAAAACGAAGCTTTGCAGGTCGCCGAAGAACAACGTAACGTAGGCGCCCTCACGTACACCGATTACCTCACGCAAAAGAACCGCCTCGAAAGCGCACAGTCCACGCTCACCAACGCCAAGTACACAAGCCTCTTGGCCCGCAATCTGCTGGATCTGTATCAAGGCAAGTTAGATTAGACTATCGCAACCGTCATCCTGACGCCGAAGGCGGAAGAATCCAGTCATTTCTGGTATGTAGAACAAGATATAACTGGGTTCTTCGTTGCACTCAGAACGACGAAGCGTAGCCGCTATACGAGCTTTTCGGCTTCGCCGTCGGCGTACTTTCCGTACAAAATAGCGACGATATCTTTCTTGGGGACTTTCTGGCCAGTCTCCTTGAGGCTCACGCGGAGCCTGTCAAGCATGGCCTTGTCAATCTCTTTCCAGTACTGGTTCGTCTCGGTGACCGTCCAGAGCTTGTCATCGCCACCGCTGATAGTCACGAGTTTCGCCTTGAAGAACGTGCTCAGCGCGCGGTTGATAATGCTGCTCGTCGTACCGGCAATATTCTTTGCAACAATCTCCTGAACCAAGTCCTGCTTGTTCATCGGAACAAACGAAGTGAGATCGCAAGCTTCGGCATAAATCTTCTTGAGCATATTGCGCGGGAACATGTCCCAGCCCTTGCGCTTGAGCGCCTTCGCCAAAACCATCTGCGCATCTTCTTCGACAGCGACCTTCTGCTCGGCAAGTGCGACCATGTAAGAGCCGCCGCCCACGTCCGTCATCTGAACAAAGTCCGCAGACTTCACGAAATCCTTGAACGTCTTGAAGCCAAGGCGCTTCTCGTTAAACGCGTTATCGAGCCCGAGCATCTTGGGCTTGATCGCCGCAAGTGCAATCGGGCCATCTTCTTTTTGCAATACGCTACGGAGCATTTCCATGGAATCAATTTTCTCGGAGACAATCAGGTTTGCGCGTTCCTTGGCATTGGCAACTTCATCGCCGGAATCTTCATCTGCAGCAGTCGCATCGTCTGTGTAAATGTAGCGGGAGCAGGAATTCTTGACGCACTCGCTCAGCGGGGACTTGGGTCCAACGCCAATCACTTCCTTGCCCTGTTCACGCAGCTTGCGGAAAAGCGGCGAAAAGTCGGAATCACCCGTGGCAAGCACAATCCACTGCACCTGGGAATCGAGCGCCACTTCCATCGTATCGACCGTCATCTTGATGTCCGTCGAATTCTTGCCGCTCACCGGGTGGAACGTGTGCACGAGTTCAAAGCCATTTTCATTGAGCGCAGACTGTAACGGGATCAGCTGCGGCGTGGACCATTTGCCATACGCCTTACGCACGACAATCTGCCCCAGCGGCAAAAGCTCGTCCATGAGCGACTGTACACCGTTATTCTTGACCCAGTTGGTCAGGTTTTCTGCGTCGATAAAAATTGCAATGTGGTTCATGCGCTAATAATAGCAAAGGATTTGCAAAGTTACTAGCTATTAGTCAATGGTCATCCTCCGTTAGGAGGATCCATACTTGAGCCGAGCATAAGTTTACAAATTCCTTACAAAAGCAAAATTTCACCACAATTCATTGACAAATTGTCCATAACAATATATTTACATTCGTAAAGTCTTTCACTCGAAAGAGTAAATTTACCTTGGGTATGGGAGTCCAAAGAGAATTTTTTGGATTTTAAAAAGGAGTGTTCGATGAAAGCAAAACGTCTTTCGTTTGTTACCGCAGCATGCGTTGCGGCATTATGTTCCACATCATTCGCCTACACGATTAGCGGAAAAGTCTCCGACGACCAGGGCAAGGCCCTCAAGGACGTCGATGTAAGCTTGCTCAAGGAAGGCAAGACCGCAAAGACCGATGACGAAGGTAAGTTCACCATCCACGAAGACGAAAACGTGGGCATCCACCCGGCATACAAGAACTCCGTCGGCTACATCAGCATCAACAACGGCGTACTTTCCTACTCCCAGAGCAGCACATCGCCTGTTCAGGTGAAGATTTACAACTCGCTCGGCAACCAGGTTTTCAAGAAGACTTTGCATGGATCCGGCACTTACGACTTGAGCAAAGGTCTCGAAGCTCGCGGCACCTACTTTGCACAAGTCTCCGTCGGTAACGCCAAGCAAAACATCAAGTTCACAACCGATGGCAGCTACAGCCAGACGCTCGGCGCCCAGGCAAGCAACAGCGCCCTCATGAAGGACGCACAAAAGGATGAAGCTATCCAATTTACCACCGAAGGCTACGATACGCTCACCATCAAGCTCAACACGCTCGATACCACGCTCAACGTGAAGCTTACGAAGACGGTTCCTCCCGAACCGACATTCAAATTCGGCTATGCCCTCGGCAACAAGCCGACCCCGAGTAAGGGCTGCGGCACGACGTCAAAGCTGCAGAAGACCAAGAGCGTCGAAAACGGCGACCGTTTCGAATTGAGAGTCGGCAGCGAAAACCGCGAATACTTCCTCACTTTGCCAAAGAACTACGACAACAAGAAACCTTACAAGTTGCTCTTCGCCATGCACTGCATGGGCTCTAACGCCGAAGACTTCGTCCACCACTCTCCGGACCAGGACCATCCGTCTCCGTACTACGGCCAACAGAAACTCGACACCGAAGGCAACTATATCTTCGTTTCTCCGCGTGGCGATACCGACGGCATGCCGTGGAGCGTATCTAGCGACAAGGACCACAAGTTCATCAACCAGTTGCTTACGACTCTCGAAGAAAACTACTGCATTGACACCAGCCGCGTGTTCATGACGGGCTTTAGCTTCGGCGCCATGGTCACGAACTCCATGGCTCAGGATATGCAAGACCGCCTGCGCGCTGTCGCTGTCTATGCAACCGCAGACTACAATATCTACTTGCCGAAGAACAAGGGCTTGCCCATCGCCTGGATGGCTGTGCACGGCAAGAACGACGGCACCTGCCAATATAACCGCGCTCGTGACAGCGCACTCAAGCGCATCCTCAAGAACAACGGTAAGGCCGACGCAGATGGCAACTTCACCGATGCCAGCGCTGAAAAGCCGAAGGAAGTCGGTGGCAGCGGACACCTCTGCTATGATTTCACGACTGTCGACGAACGCTTCCCGGTCAAGTTCTGCAGCTGGAATGGTCAGCACCAGTGGACCGCCTACGACAACGGCAACTGGCAGAACACCTGGGTACCTCAGGAAGTTCACAAGTTCTTCGAACAGTTCTAATCAAGTTTCATAAATCAGCTCTCTACCAAAAAGCGGTTCCTCCCTAGGGACCGTTTTTTTGTACCGTCATCCTAACGCCACTCACGCCCGTCATCCTGAGGGGTAAAAGCCCGAAGGATCCAGTATTTTTTTTTCGTAACTTTCTAAACTTCACTGGATTCTTCGTTTCACCCAGAATGACGACAATCCCCAATCAAAATGACCTCAGAATAGCGGCATGTTCATCTCTTTACTGTAAATATCTTTTTATAGACAATTCATCAACAGACATAAAGTCTCGCCGTGTAATTTCAACACCATTCGAAATTAGATTCGCATATATAGAGGTGTGTTCAATTAGGAGTTTTGGTAAAAGGAGTAAACATGAGTTTCAAATCACCCAAGCTTTTCACGGCAGCAAGTCTTTTGGCGTTCTGCGGATTAGCATCGGCGTACACAATCACAGGAACAGTTTCCGACGATGAAGGCAAGGCCCTAAAAGGGGTCTCAGTCAACTTGCTCAAGGAAGGCAAGACTGCAAAGACCGATGACAAGGGCAAATTCACTATTCACGAAGACGAAGACGTGGGCATCCACCCGGCATACAAGAACTCCGTCGGCTACATCAGCATCAACAACGGCATACTCTCCTACTCCCAGAGCAGCACATCGCCTGTCCAGGTGAAGATTTACAATTCCCTTGGCAACCAAGTTTTCAAGAAGACATTGCAAGGTTCCGGCACGTACGATTTGAGCAAAGGTCTCGAAGCTCGTGGCACCTACTTTGCACAGGTCTCCGTCGGTAACGCCAAGCAAAACATCAAGTTCACAACCGACGGCAACTACAGTCAGACGCTCGGCAACCAGGCAAGCAACGGCGCTCTCATGAAAGACGCCGCCCAAGGCGAAGCGCTCCGCTTTACACTCGATGGCTTTGACACGCTCACCGTGCCGCTCGGAACGCTCGACACGACACTCGATGTGAAACTCGCAAAGACCATTCCTCCTGAACCGACGTTCAAATTCGGTTACGCCATCGGCAACAAGCCCACCCCGAGTAAGGGCTGCGGCAACAACTCCAAGTTGCAAAAGGTCAAGAGCGTCGAAAATGGCGACCAGTTCCAGATCCAGGTAGGCAGCGACAGCCGCAAATACTTTATCACCTTGCCCAAGAACTACGACAACACAAAACCGCACAAGGTTCTATTTGCATTGCACTGCTACGGTAGCACCGGCGAAGACTTTGTTCACCACAGCGCCGATTATGACCACCCCACGCCGTATTACGGCCAGCAAGTGCTCGACAAGAACGGCGACTACATCTTTGTTTCACTCGATGCAATCGGTGGCCTATGGAACAAGGGTCAGAGCGACCACGATTTCTTCGCCCAGACGCTTACGACTCTGAACGAAAACTACTGCATTGACACGAGCCGCGTGTTCATTACGGGCTTCAGCTATGGCGCCATGTTCAGCTATTCCTTGATGCAAGACATGCAGCACCGCGTCCGCGCTGCAGCCACCTACGCTGTCGCAGACTATAACATTTGGCTCCCCGAAGGCAACAACATGAAGAACTTGCCGATTGCCTGGATGAACGTTCATGGTGTGAACGATGGCCGCTGTGATTACAACCGCGCGAAAAACAGTGCCCTCCCGAGAATCCTCAAGCGGAACGGCAAGGCCGACGCCAACGGCGATTTCACCGACGCAAGCTCCGAAAAGCCGAAGGAAGTGAGTGGCAACACCGGACACGTCTGCTACGACTTCACGACTGTTGACGAACGCTTCCCGGTCAAATGGTGCAGCTGGCC
>Ga0310695_10008819_pt1 | contig 15413 bp, 9 predicted proteins | sample RumenRJG_04DNA_FD_203882 | JGI IMG/M metagenome (GOLD analysis project Ga0310695, IMG submission 203882) | Bovine rumen microbial communities from Lethbridge, Alberta, Canada - RJG_04 (v2) (version 2) | ecosystem: Host-associated > Mammals > Digestive system > Stomach > Rumen | place: Canada...
AGGTCCTCTCGGAACACCTCATTCACCGTAACGAAGGACCCCAAAACAAAAGCATACTCGGGGACTGTAATCCCAGGAGAGGAGTATGAGAAATCACGCTTGCGCACCAATGTCTCATATCCTCCGGAGAGGTCATAGGTGTTAATTCTGTGTATGCGGTGCCCGATTCCGATTGTACTAAAAAGGGCCCCGTAATAATTGGTTGTTATGCTGTTCCCTTCATAAACAAACTCCGTCTTGGCACCAGATGCCGTTGAGATGGTCTCCAGCGAGAGAGTCGAGACCATGCCTGAGTTATAGTTACGGTTGGCCATATTCTCGCTAAAAAAACTACTGCCGCTGAACAGGCGAAGGAATGCTGTGCCGCCATTGTTCGCAGCATTGTAATACCCGAATAAATCCTTTGAGTTAGGTGTCATCGCCCTCGTACCTTCGCCGATGTATGTGAACGAATAGGACTCGATGGGTGTCCCACCCCGACCGGTAAGAACGAGCTCTTTCAACAGATTTCGTCTGTCTCTTGTCCGAAGAGTGTCATTGAGGGTGCAACGGAATACTTCCGTGTTTGTGGCACTGGCGGGAGGTATGCTTTTTATGGTAAAGTGATTCAATATCCAAGGATATGACTTGCGCGAAGTATAACCTTCAATGGGATTCTTGATATAATCAAAAGCGACATTCCCCCCTGAAAACAGAATCGAGTCGAGATACTGCGGACAGTAATCCATTTCCATTTCATAAGAACCTGTTTGGCAGGTAATCTCTGGATATCCCAATCCATTCTCCCATAAGCCATTCTCATCACGCCAGATGTGGGTGATAGACCCTAAGGCATCATATTGGTAAGAAAACTGGTAGCTGCGGGGTTCAAAACTGTGCTTCGTATAGAAATCTTCGTATGTCTTGTATTTCAGCGAGATAACATCCGTGCGGTCCATGGATGCAATTTCGGTCAAATACCATGCTGTAACAGGGTTCAAGTATGCAGGAGAATAGGATGTGACTCCTACACCGGGTACAGGATCCGACGCGGTGATGTAGCGCGCGGACCTTTCACTTTGGGTAAAACTGTATTGAGTTCCTTCAGTGTCCGTAATCAAGAATCCATCAATCGTCACTTCGATGATAAGGTCCGTTGCGCTGGTAGGTATTACATCGAGAGAATCTGACAACCAATCAATATAGAAACTGCCCTTATGACCACAAAAATTGTACGAGAATATATCCGCTGAGGTATCCCTTGTCCCATCAGCTAACTCTGCAAGATAATCAGGGTCGTCAAATGTCTGGTCAAGAGGGTCTTCTTCCCATCGGTTAGCCCAGCCGTACGTGCTTTCATCTTCCACATCCGACACTGAACGAGTAATCACGCCTCCCGCCTCAAGTGTCCATCCAAGGCCGACCGGACCAGAGAAGTCATCCACGCGGATACCGCCTGAATCATAACATAGGGATATCGGCAAAGACAGGCTATGTGACTTGACCACGTAAAGAGGGATACTGACATCCACAAGACCAAGGCCGTAGGAGACTGGATAATCTGAATACTTGGTCGCCCGGGCCGCCTCGGGGGAAGGCCCCACTATTTTCATCTCAGAAGGTGCAAAACTAAGGTCTACCTCAGATCTTGTCTGACCGTCGTCCACTCTGGGTACATACCATGGGATGCGTTTCCCTGTGGCATCTATTTGTTGGGGGGTGACCGAGTTCGTTGAATAATACTTGTCCGTTGACTGGGCCGATGCTCCAAAGGACAGACAAAAGAAAAAAAGTGTCGAAACAAAAACTACTTTTCTGAGTGTCATAACACTTGTTGTATTTGAATGATTAGTTTTCAATGGGGACAAAAAAGGTTATCACGCATCCTCTATATTATCTTCATAAATTGTTTATTATAAAACTATCCCAAAATACACAAAACAAGAAGAAATCGAAGTCACAACCATTTTGCAACCAATTAACTATCAGCACAATATGAAAATCACTGTATCACAGAGGGGGATTATTTGAAGAAAACTCCAAGACTGGCAACTTTACCTAATGGAAAGCACAGATTAACCGCATCTATCTTACTTCTCGTTCATTTTCGCACATTTATTAAGCTATGTCGAAAAAAGTAGTACCAGACTATCATGCTGCACTGTAGATTCTGAAAGAAAACCTTGAAATCTATCTTCAAAAATACGCTAATAGTTCCATTCCCATTGTGGAAAACCCATATGCCCCTCATGCGAGGGTCTGTCCACAGGCATCAGTTTTATCACCATGGGGCAACTAATTAGATGCCCCATGGCTGTTCGAAGGATTACCAGAGAATGTCAGTAGGATCAACAACGTTTACCAGAGGCCCAGTAACGTCGAATTCTTCTCCAAATTGGCAATTACACCTGTGACAAAGTGGGACAATGTACCATTTATGATTGGTGGAATTGACCAACTGGACATGGGCACCATCAGTTGCTGTATTCATGCATCCGACTCTGTGGCATAAGTATGCTTTCTTCCCCGTGGCGTTTTCCCAGTACTTAAGCCAATTGCCATCTCTGTTCCCTTCCCTTAAATTACGTACTCTATATATCATAATCGAAGGTTTATTTATTAAACACCTGTTCCCTGACAGTTCAGATTCGCTTTATCTTTTACAGGCGAAGTGACTGCATATTGCCACATCATGGACTGGATTAAAAAAATAGTTTATAGCTGAAGCTCGGCATTATCGGGATCAACGATACCTGTCGCCACTCGCGGGAACGGTCATCGTAGAAGACCGTGAACGGGTTGTGGCGGTTCAGGACGTTGTACAAACCGAAAGTCAACTCTTGCGGATGCTTCGTCTTGAGATTGAGGCTGCAAGCCAGATCAAGGCGGACGTATGGCGGCATCTCATAGTTATTCACGCCCGAGTGATAGTCCAGTGTAGGAAAGACGGTCATTTTAAAGGCATCCACAGCGGGGTATTCGCCTGCAGCCACGGTCTCCCAGTGACCGGACTGCCATGTGTAAAGGCCTGTCAGGGCAAAAGCACACCGCTGATTGTCAACCAATGTGAACGAAGCCGTTGCATTCAGTATATGCCGCCTGTCAAATTTCGCCGGAAAAACAACCCCCTCGTTTACTCCCTCGAAAGTCCTGTCTGTCTTCGACAGCGTGTATGCTACACGCCAGTCGAGGCGGTCACCGTCCTTTTCGTAGAGGAATTCCACACCACGCGAAGTGCCGGAGCCGACCATTATGTTGTGGCTCCAGCCTGTGATTGCCGAACTGAACATCCGGCTCGCATCGAGGAAATACACCAGGTTGGACATCTTCTTTTCATATGCTCCAGCTGTGACGCGATGCTGGCCGAACGACAGGAACAGGCCTGCGTAGTTCTGCCTGGCCTGCTCAGGCGGGCGGCTCGGATTGGTCGGGACCAACAAATCCACGTTCCAACCGAGCGGCAGACCTTCCAGCGTATGGTAGTACTGCACCGTACGGTCTGTCGTAGCCTCAAGCGAGAGCCACCTGAACAGATTCAAGCGGACAAGCAAACTTCCCTCACTGTCAAAAGACCTGTTCCATTTCCTTATACCGGGATCATCAGCGCCATAAGCGTTCATCTTCCCCGAAGCCATCAACTCGAAACGTTCCCTTGACAGGTCCCATTGGGCATGGAGTGTCGTAATGTTGCTATGGCTGATATGGTCTGTCCTGGGTGAATCCAGCGGCTGCAACGGCCCTACGCCCTTGAATGTAGCGGAAGTACCCGGATTGAAGATTGCGAAGCGCTCGCGGACACCGAGGCGCAGGTCGCCGCCTCGGCCAAGTGTCCGTGAGAACACCACGTCAGCGGTGACTTCATCCAACGTACTGATAACAGCCAGGTTGTTTACTGTCCCGCCCATGATACGGATTATACCCTGACGGCCGGAGAAGTGGTTGTAAGCTACACCGTCCTCTATGCTCCACCTTATGCCTATTCTACCGTCATGGTGGGCATTCACTATGAGGTTGTCCCAACCCATGCTTTCATAAGAGCTGCTGTAACGGTAGCTATATGCATCCTTGCTGCTGAACACAGAGAGCGACAGGTTGTTGTCATCGTCTATCAGCCATTTCACCTTCGCATATGCGTCATAGACGACGGCACGGGGCCGGCTGAGACTGTCCAGGGCCCCGCCTGCGGCGGCCTGAACGACACGGAACGCCGGCCCCAGCGGCGACACCCGTACCGAACCAAGCAATGAAACCTTGTTCTTTACCAGAGGCATCGATATTGTTCCGCCCAATATGAACGTACTCGCAGAAACGGAGTAAGAACTCTTCGTGAAACTCCCGGACTCCGTCCTTACATCTATGTGCGATGCTGTTATGTTGCTTTCATCTCCGTGGAAGCCTCCCACCCGGAAACTCAAAGATGACACTATATCAGTCGGATATGCGCTGGTCAGTCCCAGCAGGTGGCTACCCCCATATATCGACACTCCGTCCAAAGTCGTCAGGTTGCTCCCGATGTTCCCTCCACGTACATATATCGCGGAAGATCCTTCGCCTCCGGTAGATACTCCCGGCAGCGTCTGAATGTACTTGACGGCGTCGGATTCCCCGGTAGCGGACACCATCGTCCGGATAGCCGGAAGTTCTACGATACGGGTTCCGGCGTCCCGGTTCACAACCCTGTCCGCTTCCACCCGGGCAGCGCGCAGTGTATCCTTCAATGCCCCGTCGTAATTCGACGGGCGCAGTGTGTCAAACACCACGGGCGGTTCTTCGTAATCAATCGCCTTATCAGCCCAACACAGAATTACGGTACGGCCGATTACCTCATAGTCGATCCCGCTCCCGTAGAACAAGTCCCGAAGGCTCAGCTTCAACGATATCCGGTCGCGCGCGCTCCAGCACGCAGCGTTCATCGGAAGTGAAGTGTCGTAAATAAAGGTGACATTGTATTTCTCTTTCAGAAACGACATTTCCGAAATATATGTCGAACGCGTCTGAGAATGAAGCGGCTGCCCAGGCAGAAGCATCACGAAAGAAACGAGGACCGTCAAGAGGTCTTTAACGTTGAATGCAGGATTTCCCATAATCTAATTTACCAAAAACTTGAGGTTATTCCTGCTGATGCCCGCGAAGATACCGATCCCCCCCTTAATGTTCGTATATACCATATCGGTCGAAAAGATACTTGTCAGGTCCGTCTCCAGTTGCCTGTCCTTTATATAGACGCTGCGCAAATATCTGTCGTACTCTTCAGACACGAAAAAGAAATCCAAGTGGTCCTGATATGATTCCTTGTATCTCAACGGACCAGCAAGGAGATGGAAAGGATTGTTGTCAAGATGGTCCAGACGGATAAAACCTTCATACAACGGAAGATCCGGCATTTTCCGGCGCATTTCCCTGAATGCAGGCCAGGTATACATCAGATGCGTGTCCGGAGGCACCGGGTCTCCTTCTATCGGAAGGTCTGAGAATCTCAGCCCTGTAGCGTTGACGGGATCAGCATAAGGATGGTCCGTAACCAGTAAAGAGTACCTGTTCTTTTTAGACTCTCCGTCAGTGTGCTTGCCCTTGGTGGCGAAAATCCAGACAGGTGCCGTTTGAGAACCATCTTCCAGACCCGTCTGAAAATAGAAATCCTCTATTTCTGCCACTGTATCACTCCATTTCTTGACAACCTCAGGAATAACGCGGTTTGAAGGGACTGTCGTCTCAGCCATAATCATTTCCCTTCCGGGAATCTCTATATACAAAGCATAGGACATTTGTGGTAGAATGGAAAAGAAGGGATCAGGCCGAGTCACCCAGACAGAGCCTTCGGAATGCTTGAAGTCAACGGTCCTTTCAAAGCCTTTCAATTCTTTTATGTAGACCTTTGCATCTTCGACCGGAATGTATTCATCCATCGATTTCCCCTTCACGTACTGCAAATTGAGAGTCAGTTTACTCTGCCCTTGTTCAAGTATACAACTGACTACTACCGGGAGGTTTTCCTCATCGGGATCCATGACGATGGTCTCGACGCATCCGGTTGAGACCATCATCATGAAAAAAAGGAAATATGTCCGTGCTTTCATTTTCGGTTCATTAATATACCTGATCAACGCATTCAGTTATTAGTTCACACAAAAATAAACCTTTTTTTCCCGATAAAGAAACGAATAAGGTCACAATTCTTGAGGCCAATTGACTAATAATCAATGCTATAGGCGAAACCATAGGTCACATGATATTAAGGAGGCATGGTAAAGAGTCCGTCATCAACTACCAAAGGGCATGGAACATGCCTCCATCTGTTGTAAAGTATTCGCCAGGACTCTCTTACGACGACGGGAGTATGCCAATGAAGTATAAAGCTTGCTTAAACTGCTTCCTTACAGAAATAGCTATTGTTCTTTCGTTCAAAGATTGTCCAGAAACAAACGTTTCTCTTTGGAAAATGAGGAGTCGAGAGCCTCTATCTTCTGCTTGATACGACGCTTGCGTTCTTTGATAGAATGCTCCGTATGATTGGTCAGATAGCTTATCGTTTTCTGCTTCATCCCGGAGAAGTAATAGGGCACCAATTTAAAGTCTTCCTCTGTCATTCGGATACCACTGGAAGAATCTGCTCCGAAAACACTCCTGAATCTGCGCATGATACCATCTTTCCAGGCATTCAGCGTTTCCTCCATAGACATGGAGATATCCTTGTCACCTCGAAGATCCTTCATCTTTGCCTTGAAAGAGGCAACTATTTCATCCTTAAACAGCTCCCGACCATTCTCTTTCACTTTTCCTTGATGTTTGTCTTCGAGCATACTGTACTGGTCAGAAAGAGTTTGAAGAATCCTCAAACGATTTTCGAATAAAACAGCCAAGGCTTGATTCAAGTTCTCCTTCTCATTCTTCATAGCAGAAAAAACTTGACGGACTTCATCTGTTCGTGCCATTTCCTCGATTATTTGTTCTTTCTGCCGCTTGTTTCTTACCATTAAACAAAAAACAAATAGAGATAGAACAAGGATTAGGATTCCATAAATTAAAAAACGATTCTTTGCTTTCAAAGCATTGATACGGACCTCATTCTGATAATAATGTCCCTGATAATTTGAAATGGATTGATTCAGGGCAGCATAAACAGACGAATCTTGAGAATGAAAAGAGTGACTCAACAATTCATATGCAGAATTATAGTTACCACGCAGAGACTCTATATATGACCTATCATATTCGAACACGACAGAGTCTCCTCTTGTTTTTATCACTTGCCGTGCCAAATCCATATAAAAGTCTGCAGAATCTGCATTACCCGCCATTTGGTGAACAATGGCTTGCTCAGAAAATCGATTAACTGTCAAAGGTATTATCCTACCAATTTCGGCAGAATGATAATTAGACAATATCTCATCATAATTATTCGACCCTTCATTAAAAGCGAGTTGGGCACGTTTCAAAAACACGGATGCTGACAAATAGGGATCATTGGGGTTATCAATCTCATCCAGCACCTGTCTTGCCTCATCAAATTGTTTGAGTTTCAACAAGCCGGAGACAAGTGCCAACTCGCTGTAAGCAGTGTACCGTTCTTCATTTGCCAACTTGAAATCCTCAATAGATTCCCGCAGTTTCTCCGTAGTATGATAAACATCCCAGACTTTAGAATACGCATTCGCTATCTCCCTATTTATCAGACCCATATAGTGGTAGTTCGTCAAGGATTCTGCGTACTCTAGGGCCTTGTTGTAACATATGACGGCCTCGGCGTAATTGCCCGCGTTGAAGCGGATGCGGCCAAGGTAGTACCAGGACTTGAGACGGTGGAGTTTGGTGCCATGGTCGCCATAATACTTATTAGCGGCCATGGCGAGGGAGTCGTCGGTGAGGTCGATGTAGTTCTTATCTAGAGCTTCGCTGAGGATGAGTGCGTGGAGGGGCCGGACATGGAGGCCCGGCAGGTCCCGGGGCTGCAAGCCCCGCAGGACTGCCAGGGCGCTGTCCGGCCTCTCCGACATCAGCGCCTCCATATCATTCAGCGTCCTGCGATCCCGCACTGGCGCACATGAGGACAGCACGATGATCAAAACTACTAATGGAAACAGAAAGCGTCTCATACTCGGTATAAAGATATACAAATATAGCAAAAATAATCTGCGGGCATGGCGACTGTGGGACACCTATGGCTATTCTGATGATAAACGATTAGATAGAGCACCTCAATCAAAAGTCCATTCAAAGAATAAGTAGATAATTACTTATTTTTGGCGCAACTAGATTTCTCTATTTTAGTCTTGTATTAACTCTTATCGGAGGGAGCTGATTAAGGTTTCAAGCATGCCAAAGGAATAACCATCACGCCATCGGGACGGGTGTAAGCATACTCCCCCCCGGTAATAACCATAAGAAGATCCGGCTCTTGGAGAGGAACTTGTTTTTCGTCCTTGTTGTGTTTTCGGATAAGGTCGACCAGTTCTTTGAGATGAGAAGCTCCTTCTTCAATCTTATTGCTACCCAGTTTACACTCGATGAGGGCATATCGGCCGTCTTCCAAATGTAATACCACATCAGCTTCAAGGCCGTAGCGATCCCTATAGTGTGAGATTTCACCGCCTAATTGGTCAGAATAGACTTTGAGGTCCCGTACGCACATGGCCTCAAAAATGAATCCGAAGGTTTTAAGCTGGGTCTTCAATTGGCCAGGGCCAAGACCTAAAGCGGCAATTGCTACAGAAGGGTCGCAGAAACTCCGCTTCTCACCACTTCGAATTGCAGTCTTGGAACGGATAGAGGGATTCCAGGCCGTGATGTCCTGGATGACAAAGAGTTTCTCTAGTGCAGCCACATATTTGTCGAACGTGCTACGTACCAGGGAATCGTTATTCGCTATGACATCGGCTAGAATGGTCGTTTTATCGGCGAGCGTCGAAATGTTTCGGGCATAGGATCGAAGGATAGCCCTGACAATCTTGGGATCCAGCTTCTCTTTAGCCGCCTTCGAGATATCCTTATCGCAGACGGTTTTTACATAGTCCTTGGCGATAAGGAGTTTGCCGCGTTCCGTTTTAGGCTGGAGAGCAGCAGGCCAGCCACCACGGCAGGCTGCAAAAATGAGATCCTCAACACTCATCTTGGAATGAGCACTGATATCCATGGACGGATTGTCGAAGAGCGCCTTCAGAGAGATCTCACCGGTAGATTCGCCTGTCTCATAAAGGCTCATCGGGAACATCGTTAGATCCGCAATCCTACCAGTGCCGGTATGTGCTGTCTCAGAGGTATCAGCCGATGTCGAACCCGTCAAAATGAACTGCGATGGCTTCTGACGACGGTCACAGGCTACCCGAACGGCATCCCAGAGGGTTGGAGCATCCTGCCATTCATCAATCAAGCGGGGTGTTTCACCTTCCAGCAGGAGAGATGCTTTCGTGAGAGCAGTGGCGAGATACTCTTCTCGTTTATCCGTATCCTGCAGTTCGATGATGCTGGCAGCTTTTTGCTTGGCTGTGGTTGTTTTTCCACACCATTTAGGGCCCTCGATGTTGACAGCTCCAAAAGCATCCAGGTAGTCCTGTAATTGGTCATCTATTACTCTTTTCAAGTATTCCATATTCGCATCATTGTTTGATGGCGCAATTTAGGCATTTTACAGTACTTTACCAAATCTTTTCAAGGAAATCGACGGTAAGATTTGTGGCATTTTGACGGTAAGATTTGTGGTAAATTGACGGTAGGATTTGTCATATATAAACAAGCAACTGTCCCACGAATGTGAAGTATCCCAATGTAAATCTCATGGTTAATGCGCTATTTCTTATAGGCCACATCCAGCACCCTATCAGTGAAACACTCTTCTTCTACGATTGTGCCTAATATAAAAAGGATTCCCATACTACGCATTTTTTCGTTACGACTTTTTTCGTAATGCGAGTATACGTTATTTCCTCGATATCAATATCATCAACCGAAGGCTCTTCATTACCACCTCCCGAGCCTCTTTAAAAGTATGTCCGATTTGCCACGGCGAAGTATTATTCCACGTAGTAGAATCCAGCTTCGTCGGAGCTACTTGAACTGGATTTCATAGACTGTGGCTGCGTAGGATGGGTGGAAGGAAGGACTTGTTATCTCCAGGGAGTCCGCAGCTTGGGTCCATCTTACCTTTTCCTTGTTGCCAAGCATGCGGATCGAAGAAACCTGTTGATAGTACGGGGAAGACTTCCCAAGGGCCTTGACGCTGAACTTTCCATCCGTGGGCTCCATGCAGAATACAAAGAGCTTTCCGTCCCTGGTGGTGAAACGCAGGTCTCCAGGCTGGTAGGGGCGCACGTCCCTGACTCCGCCGAATGTACCTCTGGCCTGATTCTCCATGGACGGACCTTCGCCATATATCTTCCAAGGGCGTGAACCGTAAATAGCCTCTCCGTTGTCGTCAATCCACCGGCCGATTCCTTCCAGGATGTCAAGGACATCATCTTCCAGGTCCCCTTCCGGGGTCTGGACGATGTTCAGGAGCAGATTGCCATTCTTGCTGACGACGTCTATGAGCATCTGTATGACCTGATCAGAAGACATATACCTTTGTCCGCGACGGTAGTACCAGTCGCCGATGGATGTATCCGTCTGCCATGGATCCTCGCTGATGCCTTCGACAGCTCCTCTCTCCACATCCAGTACGCCCATGCCAAGTGGATTGTGCTTACAGGTATATACGGCCTGTGTGTTTCCGTTCAGATCCGCCGAGGAATTGTAAAGATTGGCCAGCTGGCATCTTCCGACATAGTCGAAAGGAAATCCGCTGTCCGAGTAGAGCAGGTCGGGATGGTACATATCCACCAGTTCCTTGATCTTGTAATACCAGTCAACCTGCCATGCGGGATTGGTCGTGAGCCATCCCGTGTCCGACTTGTCAGCCCTCTCGTGATAGAGATCGGAATAGACAGGATCGTTCCCGTCGTAAGGGACACCTGCATATGCTCCGGAAGTATCAGCCATATGCGCAGTCTGGAACCAGGTATAGCTGGCGCCCAGATGCTCTGAGACTCCAAAGTACAGGCCTTCTTTCTTCGCTGCCTGCTGCCAGAGTCCCACAACATCCTTCTGCGGGCCCTTGTTCACGGAGTTCCATTTGTTGAGCTTTGAATCCCACAGGAAGAAGTTGTCATGGTGCGTGCCCATGCTTACGAAGTACTTTGCTCCAACTCTCTTGTATAGCTTCATCAATTCCTCCGGATCCCAGCGCTCGGCCTTCCAAAGATCCACGATGTCCTTGTATCCGAACTCTGAAGGATGGCCATAAGTAGCCACATGATACTTGTACTGTCTCGAGCCTTCAACATACATGTTCTTGGCGTACCAGTCCCCTTCGCGCGGAACTGCCTGGGGCCCCCAGTGTGACCAAATCCCGAACTTGGCGTCACGGAACCACTCCGGCACCTGATACTTCCGCAGAGACTCCGCCGACGAGTCGAACTTCCCTGTCCGATAAGGCAGCGATTCGTTTTGTGCCGGCAACAGCGGGCACGCATACAACAAGCAAAAGGCAGTCACGAGAAGGAATAACTTTTTCATTTTATGGGCAGGTTTATGATAGTTTGTCGATTAGTGATTAGTGATTACTGTCGCTCAATTAAATCACACCGAATTCTTTTTGGAAAGGCAGAGGTTCTCTTCCTGGGCACCTGAACCGTATTCCACAAGTCCTCCCGGTATATAGAGATCAGCCAGATTAAGCATTGCGGGATTGTAACCTGCGTCAATCAATTCCTTGGCTGCCAGGACGCAATCCTTGTTCTCCACCCGGACCTCAGTGGTGATGGGCTCAACGGGATCTATCAGAACGTGAAATGGCTCGTCCACCATATAGGCAGAGTCCATAACCTCTTTCACCGAAGGTAATTCTACCTTCCTGCCGGAAGGTGCGGTATACCACCCTTGCCTTAACAGCGACAGTGTGGAATTGAAAATGCCGATTCGAAGTGCGTGTTTATCCATAGTATGTCAGTTCTTCTGTTATATTACTTTCCATATCCGATAGATCAACCAACTAATTACAGCTCAAGTTTGATTGCCATTTCCTCATCGGTGGCAGGGTTACGGAGATGTAAAGTATAGACACCAGTGGGAAGCCAAATCTCATGGATTACCATGTCGCATTGTAGGTCCTCTCGGTCAGATGATCTACTTCTATAAGAGACAGTATCTCCGAGCCGTGTAACATTCACTGAATTATCATCATTATTCATGACCAATCTCTTATCCTCTCCACGTAGCTCCCAAGCACAATCCTTATATGATACTACAGAGATGTCCCTTATCTTCTCTGGGGAACTGGTATCAGGGTATTGAGGATCTTGGACATAGTGAATACTTACCAATTCTGATAGTTCACGAGTTGTAAATACAATTCTGCCTATTCTGGGTTGCCTGATTGGTATCCAGCTCCCGGAAGCAGATTCTTTCATACAGAGTAAGATTTGATCCCCGTCATCCAGCTTTTTTGTAATGTTGCATGTGACACGCCCGGATGTACCACTACGTTCTGGGATGGTAACCCTAAAGTCAGAAGAGATTATCTCCTTGATTCCTCCGTTACGATTGAATAATACATAACGGAAATCCTGAGTTTGAGATGTTAAAGAACGATTCTGAAGGCCATAACTCAACGAAAAGCTTTTGTTTATCTTGAAACTGAACGGGATATGTGGGTCAGCCATATCTTGGATAGCCAAGAATGGATCGGCATCTCCTCCTTGATTTGGCATTATCCCTATAGCCATTGACTGTCTTAAATAATAAACAAGAAGGTCCTCTTCGTGGCCATCAATAGGTCTTAACGTAAAAAAATCTATTAAATCAGCCGCTGTATTGTGCCCCTTGCGATATGCGGTGGATCTACCCCATCCATAGTTGATACTGAAGTAACACCCGTTGTATCCGTCTATTACGAATGCATGTCCTTCAGTATTCAAAGCTGAATACAGGACAGGTCGGCCAGCGTTTATCTCATTAATGATATACTGCTCCCACTTATAATCGGAATCGGTTCTATCGCGGTCAATATACACTAGCTGCTTGTCATAATCAAAGAAATCGTGAAGCCCAATAACACTGGAATAGCTGGCTCCAGATCCTCCAGGCCTAAAAGACATCTTACACATTACAGCAACATCATATAGCAGGCGTGCAATCTGCCTGGCTTCTTCATCGCTGCAATTATAATAGTTCTCTGGCATTTTGCTCCAATCATATTCGTACCCTAATGGGTAACCTTCAATATGATAACTCGTGCCATTATATGTGTAGTCATAGGAAGGCAGATTCCCTATTCCTCGTTGTGGCCATTTGTAATACCGCATAATAATAGATATCGCAGTGGCCACACAACCTATGGGAGGTTTTTGGCCATCAACTAAAGGGACCAGATCATTAAAGGGATGTTCTTGTGACCATCTGGCAGTATGAAGCAGCACGGCGTTTGCAGGATCTAATCCAGATCCTGCGCCCATGTTAGAAGCAGATTTCCAGTTTTGATCCCGCGCAAATTCGATGACTTCAGCATACCATTGAAGCATAGCTCGCATATTGTCAGGCATATCCAAAACGGGGAAATACCCATTTGGTGAATAGCCCAATACGGGACGGGCGACATCGTCACCGGCAACGATAGCATAGCCACCCGACTCACGTTCGAAAACAAATAAAGCCGGCTCCGAGGCAAGGGAACGAGTCTCTATCTCTGGAAAGGAACACACAAGCTTGAAATCATCAGGATCGTTTTCTGTTGCTTTGGTTTGCATTTCAAGACTAGTAAAAAACTCTGCAGCGAGTTTTCTAGCCTGGTCCTGAGTTACTACTCGTGCTGTCGAATACTGCCACATCAGTAGGATAAAAAGAAATATTATATATCTCTTCATAGCTATTGTCTTTTATTCTCTCTTAGTCCCCTAAATGAGATTGTCATCCCATCACTAAGACCAGTAAATGAAACCTTTTTCTTGTTGTGGATCTCAACCATAATCGTATGCCATCCGCTGGAATTGTACTCATGAGACAGCCCCTCTCGATACGGCTCTTTCGTATCATCTCCCCAGAACACGAACCCAATCTGATCCATTCCGTCAACTACCGGTAACTTGACTTTTCGATCCGGTGTCGTGAAAGAGAAAGAAGGGAGACGCTGATACTGGTGGACATATACCGTATCCGGAACGTCGTATCCTGAATAATAAACAAGAACCTGCCCTGTACGATCACTAACGCCGTCAGACTCCTGCACATCGACAGTGAAACGGCTCCTATCGGGCAATTGTTCCTCCGTCTTTAATGAAAGCCAATCAGAAATAGGTTCTACGTGATAATCTGAAGGGGTCGAACCAACCGTTTCGAATGACACTGACCAGCCACGGCTGGAAGCATGAAGCGTTTCATTGGAAACAAGTATGTGTTGGAAAGACTGCGACACGTATACCGTGTCCGCGCTATTCTCCTGGTTATTGAAGAAAGTGATCCACCCCGATCTGGCTGAGCGCTCATGGTTCTTTGACACAGAGAAGGAATGTGTCCTTTCCGTAAGGGATTTCGTCTCTACCGGTACGATCCAGTCGCAGCCTTCAGGACCGACACCGATTTGCAAATCCATATTGCTCTTGAGCATAACATCCAGAGAGCCTCCTTCTGGACCAACTTGATACTCGCCGGTCCCTATAATGATCGTAGGAGTGGCTGCCTTCTGCGTAACGGTGACCTTTTCTTCCACGCCCCATTCGTCAGACCTGAATACCAGCGTGGCAGATCGAGTTGCGAGGGTTTCATTCTCATCTACTGAGAAGTTGAAGGAGTTTGTCGACATGGCCTTGGTCTCTATCTCGTGTATCCAGTCGCAATCAGCGGGAATCTTGAAGGTCACGTCGATATTGCTTCTCACATCAACGGTAAACTCGCCAGGCTCTGCGTTCAGGGAATAGCTGTCAGATGAGAGAACGATAGTGGGATGGTCGCTGTCTTGGTAGACTTTTACCCTTTCCGTCCCTAACTGGCTGGTAAACAGGATCTCACCCTCCCGCTTGGCAAAAGACTCGTTGGATGATACTGAGAAGGCAAACGATGATGATGAAAGGCCTTTTGTTTCGATTGGTTTCATCCAGCTCTTGGACTCATCTGATACAGAGTATTCAAAGCTTACGTTTGCCTTAACCTCAATATCAATGCGCCCTCCTTCTTTTTCAATATCAAAACGGCTTCCGCTCACCAGGAGTGCATCCTTTTGTTTCTGCGTTACAACGATTGTCCGCTGGATGTCATCGCACTCGAAGATGATCGAAGCCGATCTCTCATCATACTCCGTGTTTTCTTTAACGGAGACCTGGATTGTAGCTGTACCCCGTTTCCCATTGTCCAAGGACAGGGAGCACCAGTCCTTAGCCCGGTCATTGACGAAACTTGCTTTCCACTTTTTC
>Ga0310695_10008821_pt1 | contig 15411 bp, 6 predicted proteins | sample RumenRJG_04DNA_FD_203882 | JGI IMG/M metagenome (GOLD analysis project Ga0310695, IMG submission 203882) | Bovine rumen microbial communities from Lethbridge, Alberta, Canada - RJG_04 (v2) (version 2) | ecosystem: Host-associated > Mammals > Digestive system > Stomach > Rumen | place: Canada...
CAGTTAATATATGAAGACATAAATTTACTTTTCCAAAAGCGCCTTTTCCTAATAATCTTCCATATTTATAAAATTTCATTTTTGTTGTTGGGTAATATCCATTTTTTGTAAAGAAATTTTTTATATAGGATGATATTATTTCTTTATCTTTTGAATATTGAATATATTTTTGATTTGTGTAACTTTGAATTGAGTCGTTTGATTCGCTTAAATTTTGAGTTTGAGTTTGATCGAGATTTGTATTTAAATAATTTAATAAAGTGTCTTTTAAATTTTCTTCATTTTCTAAATCGTGATCTGGGAATTTTTTTTTTTTGTTTTTTTTGATTTTTTGATTTGATGTTTCAATTTCTTTTTCTTTTGATAAATTTTTTTCTTGTTTTTCTATTTTTTTTTCTTGAAATTCTATTGTTTTTTTTTCTAGTGTTTTTTCATTTTTTTTTTCTAGATTTTCTTTTTCATTTTTTTCTTTTTCTTTTATTTCTTTATCTTTTGATGTTTTTTTTTCTTTTTTTTCTTTTTCTTTTAATTCTTTTTCTTTTTGTTTTGTTAAATCATTTATTTTTTCATTTGTTTTTTTTAAATCAGATGATTTAATATTTTTTTCTTTTTCTTTATTTTCTTTTGATTTGTTATTAATTTCTTTATTGGATTTATTCATTTTCATTTCATTTGAATTCATACATTTACTTTTTTTTGTTTTATTATGGGAAAATGAATTCTTTCTCAAAGATGTATTTTCAGTATGACATATTTTTTCTTTTTTTCTTATTATTTTATGAGAATTTAATAAAGTTTCTAATAAAGTTAATTTTTTATTTTCTGGAAATATAAATTTATTAAATATATTTTCTTTAGAATTATTTTGAGAATTTAATTTAGTTTTAATAAAATTATTAAAATTAATTCCATTTGGATTAAAATAACTTTTTTGATTAGATTTAAATTTCTTATCAAAAAAAATATCTTTTTTCTTTTCACTTTTAGAATTATTATTATTATTATTGTTATTATTGTTATTATTATTGTTATTATTACTATAATTATTAAAATTAAAATAATTATTAACAATTTTATTATTTATTTTAATATGAATATTACTATGACTTATATTATTATTCATCATAATATCTTTTTCAATAGAATTTTTTCTAGAATTTCCTTGAGAAGGAAAAGAAAATTTATTCATTGCATTAATTAATTTAAATTTTGGTGATTTACTTTGATATTTTGGTTTATAAAGAGTATGAAAATTAGAAATAAAAACAGAACTATTTTTTAAATGACTTTGTAAAATTAAATGATTTGATTTATTTTGAATTGTATTAAAATTATTTTTAACATTAAGATATTGTTTAGATGAAGAAGATGATAAATTTTTATTTTTTGTATTCAAATAAGAATTTTTTTCGCTATTTGAATATATTGAATTTTTTTCATCATCATCTATACTTGAATTTGATCTTTTTTGAAAATTAGAATAAATAGAATTTTTTGTTGTAGTTTCAATTGTCATTTTACTTTTTTTTTTAACATAATTTGATTTAGGTATATAATTTTTTAAATTACCTGAATTATTAAAATTATTTTTATTATTATAAATATTTTGATTACTTGTACTAGATGTATTATTATTTAAAGTATTATTTGCTGTAATTGCTTTTTTTTCTTTTAATTTTATTATTTTTTTTTTTAAAATATTATCCATTTTTCTATCATTTTGATTTGAAAAAATATTTGAATTTATTTTTATTTTATTAAAATTATTATTGATATTTGAAGGATTCATTTTATTTTTTATTGTTTTTGGTTTTTCAATATATACTTTTTCAGGAGAATTTTTTGATGTTTTATGTTTCGATTTATTTATTTTATTTGGAATTAATCCTTTTCTAAATGATGATACTAAATTCCTCATTGAATCTCTTTCTAAAGTATTTAATGTTGATTTTTGAATTGTCTTTATTTTTTTGGCTTTTAAAGTATTGAAATTTAATTGATTTTTTTTTATATCAAAATTCATTTTTTGGAATATAAATTTTTTAATGAAATTTATTGTTTTTTTTAAATTAAAATTTAAATCCTTTTTATAAATAATTAAATAAATAAAAAATAAATAAATTATAATAAAATATATAAAAAAAAACACCAAATGTTTATTTATTTAAATAAAAACAAATATTCTAAAAAAATAATAAATTAAATAATAAAAAAACATTGAAATTTAATATTTTAAATAATCTTCAACAAATTCTCTTCTCCATTGTTGTAACTTCCTATTTTTTAACCTAATCATTTCATTCATATAATTAATAAATTCATCTCTTCCTTTTCCATTCAATCTTTTCATAATTTCTTCATTTTTATCTTTTTTAATCAAACTATCAAAACCTTTATAATCTCTTTCTTTAATATTATCTTCTTTTTTTTTCTTTAATTTATTAGTTGCTTTAAAAATTCCAGGTTCAATTAAAATTCTATCAGTAAGAGAATAATTATATATTTTTTCTGGTTCTAAATCATAATTTTTAAAATATAAATTTATTATTGGTTTATTATTTAAATTATTAATATTATTTTTTTCTTCTTCAATTTTAATTGAATTTGAATAAAATTCATTTGGTTTATTAATATTTGTAATATTTGCAATAATTGGTTCTTTATAACCTAAAATTTTTTTAATTTGATTTATTTCTTTTTTTATTTTTTGACTTTTATCATTTAACATAAATGAATTATTTTTTGGGGTTAAAATTGATATTTTTTCATTATTTTTTGTTTTTTGAGAAGAGTCATATCTTAAATAAGTTTTATCTATTGTTTTCATTGTATTATATTTTCTTGGAGATAATGTATTTTTTTTTTCTTGAATTTGTTTATCACTTAAATTTGAATTTTTTGATCTATTAGTCTCTAAATTATCATTTAAATATTCTTTCATCATTTCATTTAAAGTCTTTGACATTTTTTTATAATAAAAAATATTTTATTTCATTTTTATTTTATTTTAAAATTTTCAAAAATATTAAAAAAATAACTTTTCTTTTTTAAATAAAAAAAATGAAGATTATTTCTGTATTTTTCAATTTATTAATATTAATTAATTCAGCCAAAATAAGAGATATTAAAGATTCTTGTAGATTAAATAAAAATCCTTCAAATAAAGATTGTGGAGTATATTCAATAAACGATAATTATAGATGCTGTTATATTAAATGGACTAATAAAGATAAAGTATCGAACATTACTAATTCAAATCATGAATGTATATATGTTGAAAATAAATTATCAAAAATGAAGGAAGAAGTTCAAAATAGACTAAATACTAAAGAATATCAAAATGTTAAAATATTTTGTTATAGTTATTTTTTAAATTATAAATCATTTTTATTTTTATTATTTATCATTCTTTAAAATTTTTTTTTATTTATACATTATTTCCAATAAATTAATATATTAAGAATGAAAATTCCCTTAAAAATATTTAATAACATTATTAAAAAAACAAAAAAAATTAAAAAAAATAAAAAAAGTACAAAAAAATTAAAAATAAAAATTAATTAAAAAGTGTAATTAAAATGAATAATAACAGTGGATTATCCTCATTTAATTCATTTAGTATAAAAAACGAAAATGATATTAATGGTGATTTAGATGATTTAAATATAGAAGATGAAAATATGATATTAACAAATAATTCAAAAGTAATAGTTTATAATATTAGTGATGATTTCTTAATTCAAATGAATGTAATTGGACAATGTCAAGACCCAAATTTTATTAAATTACAATATTATGATAAAAATGAAGAAGTTGTTGTAAATAAAAATGATATTTTTTATCAAACTATTGATTCATTTGAAAATTTTGGTAATTTATGTGAAATGAAAATTATTAATGAATTGGCTGTTCTTAAAAATATACAAATGAGATTATTAAATAGAAAAAATTTTTGCTATGATAAAGATATTTTTATTAATTTAAATACTAAAGAAAATGAACAAAATGATATTCAAAATTTTTTTATTGATGAATTTTTAAAGAATATAAAAGGAAATGATGTTTGTATGTATTTAAATGTTTTTAATAATAAAAATAATAATGAGTGTTTTGAATTCATTCATAAATATTTCTTTACTAATAATTATGAGATTTATTGTAGATATGAAAATATTTTTATTAAATTATTTTCTTTAATTAATAATCCAAATGGAAATAGATTTTTAATTCATTTTAATATTATTTCTGATAAACACGAAAATTATTTATCATTTAATTATATTCCAATATTATCTTCTAATATTATTTCTAATGAATTATATGAAAATAATATTATATTCAGTAATACAAATGAAATTAATAGTGATATTGATTCAAATAAAATTGTTTTAAATAAGGAAATTGAAAAAAATTTACAGGAATTATATAATAATAATCCAGATGAAAAAATAAAAAATTTTATTTCAACACAATTAATTACTTCTTTTTTATCAAGTAATTATAATATTAATTATTTAAATACATTATATGATTTATTCAAAATTACAAATTTATCAAAATATTTTATTCATATTTTAAAATTGCTTTTCTTGTCATTTCTTTCTTATAATTATAGAAGATTTTTCCCTAATGAAGAAAAAAATGAAAATGAACAAGATACATTTATTGATAAAAATTTAATATTTTATTCAAATATTATAAATTTAATATTAATCAAATATATTAATTCTTTAATTAATAGTCAATTTATAAATAATAAACAAATCTTTAAAACAAATTCTCCTTTAAAAACAAATAATTTAGTTGCATTCTTTAATTTATCAAATAAAGAAGATGATATATTAATTAATGAAGTAATAAAACAAAGAGTTGATTTTTCTTATTCAGGAACCCAGCCAAATAATAAAAATTGTATAAGTAAATTTATTACATTATACTTAAATAAAAATGTAACTTCATTTTATAATAATTTCACAAAAAAATTTAAAGAAACTGTATCAAAAATAGATAAAAACTTTATTGATATTTCATTTTTAAAAACAACATATAAAGCAAATAATATTTTAAATATTTTTACATCTTGTTTTTCAATTTCATTATCTCATTTTAGTAAATTTGAAATAAATTTAAAGAAAATATATCAATTTTGGAATTTAAATTTATATGATATTGAATCAGAAAATATAGGAAGACATTCATATGATAACTTTTTTTCTTCACAAGAAAAAATAATAGAATTTCTTCAAATAAGCCAAATAATAGAATATTCAACTTTTTTTCATAATATAATAAAACAAGGAAAGAAAAAAAAAAATAATTTTTTTAGAGAATATACATTTCAAGATTTTTTTTCTAGATATTTACCAATTTTAAGTGATATTGATAATTCATATAATCCAAAAAATGATTATTCAAAAAAAATTTCTGATTATTTAGATGATATTAATTCATATCAAGGAAATGATATTAATACAAGTTCAAAAGTTGATTCTGAAAATAAAATTATTTATTTATCTTATAATACTTTTGAAATATTAAATTTATTATTAAAAAATGTTTTTATTGAAAATATTATTTATATTCAAAGTGTATTTCGAAGATATAATGTATATAAACTTATTAATAATTTAAGAAATAAATGTATTCAAATTCAAATTTGGTATAAATTAAAATTAATAAAAAGAAGAAGAAAAAAAGAATTTTTATCATTAAATGTAACTCAATTAACTGAGAAAATAATTAACACATATAAAAATAAAGATCCTTTTGTTATAAGATTTGTAATTAACAATAAAAAAAAAATTGAAGAATTACAAAAAGAAAATAAAATATTACAACAATATTTAGATGAATTAAATGAAGCTCAAAATAATCAAAATGAATATTCTTATAATTCAATAATGTTAAATCAAAGTGAAAATTCAAATGAAAATTTTAATAGTCCTCAAACAGAATCAACTAGTAATATTGATGAAATCAATTATTTAAATAAGAAATTAAGTGAAAATAGAAAAAAATTCCAAAAATTAGTTATGATTATTGCAGAATATGAACAAAAAATGAAAAATTTTGTTCAAATGATTAATTCAAATGATGAAGTTAAAGAAGTTTTATATAAAAATGGAATATCTATTAATTAAATAAAATTAAATTTTATAATTTCATTCATTTTAAATTTAAAATAATATATCAAACATCTATATTCATAATATATTTAAAAAAATAAAAAATATATATCTATCTATTGTAATAAATATGTATAAAAATAATTAAAATTCAATTTATCCAAATATCTATTAAAAAAAATCTAAAAACCAAAAAGCATAAAATATTTTCCATTATAATTAAAAAACTTTATTTCTTTGAAGCACTTATTAAAAATGTATTTTTAGACTTTTTATAAGTATCTGAGGAAGAAGTATTACTTTTATGACTTTTATTCCATTTTATTTTTTTTTTAAAAGAAAGATTTGATAAAGTATTTTGTATTTCAGGAACAGGTTCATTTAATTTTTTTAAACATTCATTTAATAAATTAGTCCAACTTTTTGAACTACCATGTAAAATACTATCAACTAATTCAATTTCTAATTCTTGACCAATTTCCCAAGTTTTTATAAATTCTTTTCCATTTTCAAATTTAATAATTGACCATTCTGGTTTTTTAAATTCAATATTTAATTTTTTTGTATATATTTCAAATTCTTTATATAATTGTTCTTCTAATACTTTATTTTTTATACTTTTTTGTGAAAATTTTTTTATATTTTGTAACCAAATATCAATATCGAAATTATCGTATTTTTCATAATTAAAATTTAATGTATGTGTTTCATTATCCATATCTAAGAATTTTATTAAAAATAAAATTTTGCTTGAATATTGTTGAATTTGATATAATTTTACATATTGATAAAATGTAAAGTAAATATGATAAATTTTTTCACAATCATAATGTAAATCTATAAAATTTATTTTTATATAAAAAGATTTAAATTTTAAAATTTGATTTTTACAAAATTGATCAGTATAAATATTTAATAATATTTCTTCAAAGAATGTATTAATTTTAGTTTTAGGTTCTTTTAAAAATAATTTTGTAAAATTTATTTGATTTAAAGAACCTAATTTTTGAAATAATTTTCTAAATTTTGTAAAACATGATAAATATTTAATAATATAAAATTCCCAATTTAAAAAATTTCTTTTATATAAAAAAAACAATAGTTCATAATCAATAAATTGTTTTATTAAAATATTATTATCATCAATTTTTAAACTAATACAAGGAAGAGTTACTTTAGTAATATAAACTTTAGTATTTGTAGTCCAAAAAAAAATAAAATTATTAAATTTTAAAAAATAATTATTTCTTAGTAATATAGGAGGTCTTAAATTAATAGGAATAATTTTTTCTCTTTGAAAATCAGGAGTTAATAATTCAATTTTATCATTAATTGTTCTAATAGTATCAATATCAACTTTTTTTTTAATGTCTTCATTTTCAAAATCTTGAATATTATTTAAGGCAATATGTATAGAATCTTCATCTAAATATACTTTTTCAAAATTATTTTCTACTTTAACACAAGCAGAAAGTAATTTTTGAAAAGTTGGTATTCCTTTATAATAAAATAAAGGCAATAATGAAAAAGGTAAATCAATTTTTAATTTTTTGTTATTTAATTCTTTTGGTAATGCCATATCTTCAAAAGAAATTGATAATGAATTTAAAGTTAATGTCATTTCTTTTTTATATATAAATTTTTTTTGTAATACAATTGTTGGATTTTCGTTTTTTTCTTTTTTAAAATAATTAATTTTATCTTTAATTAATTTTTCATATATTTCTTTATTTTTGTATATTTCATATTCATTATATTCTAAATTGGAATAATCAATTTCTTTAAAAAAATCTTTTTCATAATCATTAAAAAAATTTATTGAAGTATTTGAATTAAATTTTTTAAGATTAATTGGAATTGAACCTAAAAAATAAGGATTATTGAATTTATTTAAACTAAAATTTCTACTATGAAATTTAGGTGTAAAAACTGTTGCTTTTTTATTATTTAATAATGGCAATATTTTATTTATTTTTTTTAATTCGAATGATTTAATTTTTATATTTTTAATTGGATATGTTATTTTCTTTTTTGATAATGATATTATTTTATTCTTTTTATCTTCCTTTTCTTTTTCATTATTTGAATAAATTCTTCTTGAATATTTTGAATTTGCTGTTAATATTGGAAATTGTTTTTTATAAAATGATTCACTTAAATTACTATAAAGACTTTGAAAATAATCTGAATTTTGAACAAATATTTTTGTATTTTTTAATATTGTATCTACATAATAGTCTTGTTTTTGAATTTCCATAAAAAATATAATTTTTTATTTTATAAATTTAAGTTTCAATTATTTTATTAATATTTAATAAATAAATAAAACTTTATTATATAATATCATATAATTTTAACTCAGATTAATCTAACAACATTATAATAATATTTACTTTAATCTTTATATATATATATATATAATATTCATAAAAAAATCTAAACATCTTATAAATTTTAAAAAATATAAATAGTTTTTTATTTATTTTATTTCTTTATTTATTATATCTATATTTTTTTTTAAAATATCTTCTGGATTTTTATTTAATTTATATGTTTCATTAAAAATATAAGATTCAGAAAATTTATTAGATTCCATTAATGAAGAAAAATATTTTTCTTGATCAATACATCTTGCAGTTAAATCTTTATAATTAATAAAATTATTATCTCTGAAATTCGAATACAATTCACCTAAACCTTCATTATTATTATCAATTAAATATTTAAATAAGTTTTCTTTTATAATTTCTTTATATTCATTTTCACAATTTAAAGATTTTGAAGAAAGAAAATCTTGAAGAAAGAAATTAAAAAATTTATATAATTTTAATTTTAATATAATCTCTTTTTTTTCAAATGGAAATATTTTTCTATAAATATTTTCATCATTTCCAAAAAAAAATTTAAAAATTGAAACAACACTTTGAACTTCTCTTATATCAATTAAATTTAACAAATTAGAAATTTCTAAAAATTCTCTTTTTGAAATTAAATTAACTAAATTAATTAAATTATTTTCAATTTCACTTATTTGAACTTCTCCTAAATTATTACTAGTAATTAAAAAATTATTATAAATACAAATTAATTTCTGTTGCAAATATTTATTTGGATAAATAATGCTTTTTTCTTTCCATTTATTTGAAATTTTTAAATGATAATTATTCATTTCATTAGAAAATTTCATTAATTTATATGGAATTCCCTGATCTTCATTTAAAATTAAGAAATAAATTCCATAATCAGTTAAAAATAAAAAAATAATATTTTCATATGAAATTGCATCAATCACTTTATAATAACATATTGATTTTTTTATATAAGAATTTGAAATTTCATTTATTTGATAAACAACAAATTTATCTTCATAACATATAATCATAAATTCTAAACTTTCAGTATTATAAATTTTAATTGGTTCTTTATCAATTATAATATCTAATTTTATTTTTTCATCCCAATTATAAAAAGCAAATTCAGTTTCAATTGATAAATGATAAATAAAATTAGATTGTAAATCTTTTGATATATAATTATTACTATTTGTACTTTTAATTAAAATTCCAATATAAGGTCCATTAAAAATTTTATGACTATTTAAATTATCTTCTTCATATAATAAATTAATTTTATTTTCATTATTTATTTCAAATGTTGATAAAATAAAAGAAGAATTTTTATTTTTATTATCTTCTATATTTAATTCTTTTTTTTTAGTTATTGCAAATATATTTTCATAAGGACACCATTCAAATGATAAGGCTTCACCGCTATGAATTAATTCAAAATTATTTTTTTCTTTTTCTATTATTATTTTATATATACAAAATATTTCTGAACAACTATCAAGACAACTTAAATATTTTATATCAAAAGAAAATTGAATTTCATATCTTGTATTAAATAAATTATTTTCTTGAATATTAAAAACTTTTTCTATAACAACATTTTCTTTTTTAAATTCAGATTTACAATCAATCATTGCAGGTTTAAAATATATTTTTTCTAATAATTTATTTTCAAAAAGATAATAAAATGGAAAATCATTTTGTATAGTTATAAAATTATGATCAAATAAAATAGGAGTTTTTGAAGAATTATCAATTTTAATAATAAATAATCCTTTATTTGTTCCTAAAATTAAAAAATCAGTTGTAAAATTTAAAAAGATTGCTTTAGAAATTTTAGTTTTTTTCTGTTTTAAAATACCTTGAAATAACATATCTTTTCCTAAAATAAATTGATATGACAAATAATTTTTAATTTTTTTAGAATCTAATTTTATTTTTTTTTCAAAAAAACCTTTAAAATTAACAACAGATAAAACATTAGTCTTTCCATAAATAAAATAAGAATCTTGATTAAATCTATCACATTTATTAAAAATTGCCCCAGTAATTTTTTCATTTTCATAAAAATGAAAATTATTAATTTTATAAGCTTCATCTAAATTATTTAAATTAAAAATAATCAATTTACTAGAACTAACTGTTAAAACCATATTATTAAAAAGATTATAATCGAAATCAATAACTGGAGTTTCATGAATAAATTTATCATCTTTGAAATAAAAATAATTAATTTGTTTATCTATGGTAATAATAAAAATTTGACCAACTTTATTTATACAAATTATATAATTTATTCCTTTTTTATCTGTTAAACATGTAAAATTAATACAAGGTTTCCCTTTGAAATTATTTTTATTTATTATATTTGCAACTTTCCAATTTTTTATTTGCCAAATTATAATTGAACCTTCTTCATTTAAAATGATTGCATATGTTGTATTATAAATTTCACATTTTATTATTTCTTTTGAATTAATTGAATTTGTACTTATTGTTCTATAAAAATTTTTAAATATATATGAATAAAATAAAACATAATTTTGAGTTGTTATTATTATTAATGAACTTCTTATTTGATGAGGTAAAGATTTTATTTTTATATTTTCATCTAAAAATTGTTTTATATGTTTTATTTCTTTTGTAAAAAAAAAATTTAAATTTTTTATTGTGATTTCTCCTGGGAAATGTTCTGATAAAGATAAAGAATGAATTACTTTTTTATTTATTATATCATATATAAATATTGTATTTTCTTTATCTGAAAAAAGAATCCAAGGTAATTCTTTATGTGTATCTATATGAATTATTTTTTTTGTTTTAATTTCATCGTATTTAGAAAAAGGTTCTTTTAAAAATATTTTTTGACTCATTTTATTTTTAAAAATAATTTTTTAAAATTAAAAATTTTTTAAAAAATGATTTATTTTTTCATTTTAAAAAAAATATGTGATTAAAAAAATAAAAATTATATAAAATAGAATTTTAAAAAATGTATAACATAGAACATGAAGAAGTTTTTTATAGTGGAGATAATTCTCCTTCAATACATCATATAAAAAAAACATCAAATATTAATAACAAAAATTTATTATTTACACCAACTGGAAATCAAAAAAATTTAGAAATATTTAATTCAAGAGGAGAAAAACATATGAAAACAATGAAATGTGTTCCATCATTTTTACATAAATTTCAATCTTTTTCAATTGAAAAAAAAAAAGAAAAAGAAAAATTTGAAGAATGTTTAACTTATTCAAATAAAAATAATTATTCAAAAAATAAATTAATTTCTTTTACTGATTTTATTAAACCTATTATTTCAACTAATACAATTTACTCTTATACTAATATTCAAGAGAAAAAATATTCAAAAAAAAAAATAAATGAAATATTTAATAAAATTAAAAATTATCATTTTCAATTTAATTCAAATAAAGTCTCATTTCCTTTTCCAGAAAAAGTAGGTAATAAAAATGGATTAAAGAGAATAGTTTTTTTTGACTTAGAACATATTTTATTATATTCTGAATATAATTCAATTTGGGATTATGAAAAAATAATAAAAATAAAATTACCATCTGGTCTTTATACAAAAATAGGAATTGAGATAAGACCTTATTTTAATGAAATGATAAATATGATAAAGGATAATTTTTTTATTTGTATTTATACAGTTTGTGAACAATTTTATGCTGATTATTTAATTAATGTATTAGATGATAATAATAAAATTTTTTTAATGAAATTATATAGAGATAAATGTTTTAAAATTAAAATTGATGATGATGTAATTTTTTTTAAAGATTTAAGAATTATTGATAATATTGATTTAAATGATATTATTATTATTGACAGTACTGCTTTACATTTTGGATTAAATATTAGAAATGGGATTCCTATTCTTCCTTTTACTAAAAAAAATAATTTTGATGAAGAATTACTTAATTTAGGAATTTTACTTAATAATATTTATAAAAAAAAAGATATGGGAAAATTTATTGAAAATACTTTCAAAAGTTATTTTGGTTTATAATTTTTATATTATGGATATTATATATTTTATATTATTAATTTATTGAATTTTTTACTTTATTTATTTTTAAATTTTTATATGATATAAATAAAATAATTAATATTTAATATTTAAATATAAATAAAAAATTATTATAAAATAAAAAAAATAAAAAAAGAAATAAAAACCATCAAAAAAAAATAAACATTAATAAATTAAACTAAAATTATATCATAAAACAATAAATAAACATTTTCAATTATTTTTCCATATTTTTTTAATCTCATAAATATTTAAGTAATACCAAAAAAAATAAAAATTAAATGTCAATTGACTTAATCCCAGAATTTACAATAATATATGGAACACAAACAGGAACATCAAAAAGATTATCAGAAGAACTTTTAAAAGAAGCAAAAGAAAAATATTCATTAAAATGTAATATTAAAAATACTTCAGAAATAAAATCAATAAATGATTTTAATAATAATTCATTTTTAGTTTTCATAGTATCAACATATGGAAATGGCGATCCAACAAATGATTCAATTGAATTTACAAAAATGATTTCTGATAATAATTTTTGGAAAGATTTTACAAATGAAAATTTACATTATTCAATTTTTGGTTTAGGAAATTCAAATTATCCAAATTTTAATAATCAAGCAAAAAGATTAGAAAAAATATTTTTTGCTAATAAAATGAAAAGTGTTACTGTTATTACTTTAGGAGATAGTTATGATAATATAAATGATGATTTTAATAATTGGAAAAATTATTTTTTTACTAGAATTTTTTCTTATTTTGAAGAAGAAAAAATTGAATTGGAAAAAAATAAAAATAAAAAAGAAGAAGAAATAAAACCAAAATATTTAGATTATGAAAAATATATTCCTGAAATATTAATTATATATGGTACTCAAAGTGGTAATTCAAAAAAATTTAGTGAGAAATTATTAAAAGATTCAAAAAATTTTAATTTAAAAATTACTATTAAAAATGCATCAGAAATAAAATCAATAAATGATTTTAATAATATTAATTATATAATATTAATATTTTCTACTTTTGGAAATGGAGATCCAACAGAAGATTCAATTGAATTTACAAAAATAATTTCTGAAGAAATTTTTTGGAAAAATTTAAATAAAAAAATATACTTTTCTATTTTTGGTTTAGGAGATTCAATTTATAGTGAGTTTAATGCACAAGCAAAAAGATTAGATTTAATATTTAAAAAATATTGTATTAATGTTATTCCTTCTTATTATGGTGATGATAGTGAAGATATACAAAAAGAATTTTATAAATGGGAAAAAAATTTTTTTGATAAATCATATGATTATTTTAAATATGAAAAATTAAAAGATTTAATTAAAAAAATACCAGAATTTTTAATAATTTATGGAACAGAGACAGGAAATTCAAAAAAATTCGCAGAAGAATTATCAAAAGAAGCTTTTGAAAAATATAAAATTAAAAATATTGTAAAAAATACTTCTGAAATAATTTCAATAAAAGAATTTAATGAATATAATTTTATTGTTTTATTTTTAAGTACTTTTGGTAATGGTGACCCAACAACAGATTCAGTTGAATTTACTAATATGATTAAAGATGATAATTTTTGGAAAAAATTAACTAATGATAAATTATATTATTGTATTTTTGGTTGTGGAAGTTCCAATTATCAATTTTTTAATGGACAATCTAAAAGAGTGGATAATATTTTGAATAAGAAAATTAAAAGTGTTATGCCTTTAACTTTAGGAGATGATTTTGGTAATTTAGAAGAAGATTTTAATAATTTTAAAAATAAGTTTTTTGATAATATTATTGATTTTTTTCAAAAAAATCCTGTTGGAGATATTAATAAAGATAATTTAAATAATGAAAAAAAACAAGATATTAATAATGAAAAATTTAGTATTGATTTATCAAATGAAAAAAGTCAAAATGAAATAAATAAAATTTGTTATAAAACTTCTTTAATTAAATATTTAGATTGTAAAGAAGCAGAAATAGAGGAAATTGAAGAATTAAGACAAAAAAATACAAATGGTTCATCTTTAAAAATATTATTTAATAATATATCTAAAGATGAAATTATTTATTCTCCAGCTGAAAATTTTGCAATTTATCCTAAAAATATTGAAAGTGAGGTTGATTATTTAATTAAGAGATTCAATTATAATCCAAATTTATATTTAATATATAATATTAATGATTCTTTTAAAAATCAAAAATTAAATTTATCAATACCTAATAATTTAACAATAAAAGAAATATTAACAAATATTTTAGATTTTAAAGGAATGTTAAATCAAAAAATATTAGATTCCTTAATTCCATTTATAAAAGAAGAATCAGAAAAAACAAAATTAAAATCAATAATTTCAGATTCAAAAGAATTAAATAACTTTACAAAAATAGAAAGACATAATTTTTTAAATTTAACTGAGTTATATCCAAGTTTAAACATCCCATTTTTAGAATTAATAAAAATATTACCATTAATCCAACCAAGATATTACACAGTAGCCTCATCAAATAAAATATTAAAAAATAAATTTGAATTAGCAATTACTATTGTAAATTGGAAAAATTATAAAAATGAAATAATAAATGGATTAGTAGGTAACTATATTACAAATTTACATAAAAATTTTAAAAAAAATGAAAAAGTTAAATTCTTTTACAAAAAATCTATTTTTAATTTACCAGAAAATATAGAAAAAAATCCTATTTTAATGATTTGTACTGGAACTGGGATTTCTCCCTATATTTCATTTTTACAAGAATTAAGTACTTATAATAAAGAATTTCAAACTTATTTAATTTTTGGTTCTAAAAATAAAGATTGTGACTTTTTATATAAAGATTTTTTAGAAGATTGTTTAAATAAAAAAATATTAAAAGAATT
>Ga0310695_10008824_pt1 | contig 15405 bp, 11 predicted proteins | sample RumenRJG_04DNA_FD_203882 | JGI IMG/M metagenome (GOLD analysis project Ga0310695, IMG submission 203882) | Bovine rumen microbial communities from Lethbridge, Alberta, Canada - RJG_04 (v2) (version 2) | ecosystem: Host-associated > Mammals > Digestive system > Stomach > Rumen | place: Canada...
ACGGCTTGATAGGCTTCGATGGCATCAGTTGACTGGACAAAGGCATAGACCACTCCAGGTTTAGTATTACCCGAGAGGAAAACATACTCAACTTCGACCCAATAAACTTCCATAACGATACTTCAGCGATTTAAAGTGGTTTCAATGATATCCTGATGCTCCAGGCGCATGTTGCCGTCCATGCGCAGATACATGGGCTTGCTATGATCAAAATGCTGCCAGATGGTATCGTTCTCGAACACAAACGCCATGAGCGGCAACGAATGATAAGGCACCCTGAAGCGGGTAATCCTGCGAACCTTCAACGGATAGGTTTCTCCCATGTGATAAGGACGATTGAGTTCAGGATTCAAGTCCAGCAGCACAACGGTGTCGGCACCGAGCAGAGCCTTGCAGTGAACCGTGCTCCGCTTCTTCGCCACCGAGATGATGGAAAATCGCATCAACTCCTCTTCACCAAGGTCATTGTCATACAAAGTGATGACCTTATCGCCATTGACGGTGTCGAGACGATACTTGCGCCAATCAGGCTCTCGTGACGCCCGCTTGCCCAAGCCGGTTTCGTAGCCCGGCGCCAAGACATCATCGCCACCCGTCAACACATAGCCCTTGCCGCCACAGCCCTGCAGCAATATCGCCAGCAACAATATGGGTAATAAGGACTTCATTTCGGTCATCGATGAAACAATGTGCAAATTTAGCCAGTTTTTGGTAGAAATGACATTTTTTATGTGTAATTTTGCAGCCAAATTTTAGAAACTTGTATCACTGAAAACTGTAACAATGAGAAGAACATTCCTGTTTACCCTGTGTGCTACACTGCTGGGTATCAACGCATGGGCCCAAGGCAACAACACCGGCATGGGCGGCGACGAGAACGACGACACCGAATCGCTAGCCGAGCGCATCTTCAATCTGGAGAAGAAAACCGACGCCTTTAACTTCCACATCAACTTCGCATCAAGCCTGGTGGCCGAGGACGCCAACCATGGCGAATGGGACACGAAGTTTGTGTGCCGCGACCTGCGCCTCGACATCAAGGGCGACATCACCCCCAAGGTGTTCTACCGCATCCGTCATCGCTTCAACAGCAACCAGACCGCTAAGGGCCTGGATCGCTTTGCCAAGGCAACCGACATCATGATGGTGGGCTATCGGCCCAGCAGCAAGGTGGACATCGCTGCCGGCAAGTTGTGCCAGATATGGGGCGGATTTGAGTATGACCAGAACCCCATGGAGATCTACCGCTACAGCGACCTGATCGACATGATGGATATCTTCATGGCCGGTGCAATGGTGAGTTACCACCCCACCCCGACCCAGGAAGTGGCATTCCAGATCACCAATAGTTATAACGGCTCGTTTACCGAGGATCTGGGTCCCGATCCTCAAATCGTGACCAACGACCTGCAGAGTCCCGAGAAACTGAGCCGTAGCCGCGCCCCGTTCACCTACATCCTGAACTGGAACGGCAACTTCCTACAGGACCAGTTGCAGACCCGCTGGGCGTGGGGCATCCAGACCCAGGCCAAGCACAAGTACTCGCGCATGATCACCCTGGGTCAACGGCTCAACCTGCCGAACTACCAGTTGTACTTTGACTACTTCGGCGAATGGGACGACGTGGACCGCCTGCACTATGCCACGACCGACCTGCAGGACATGATTGCTCCAGGCTCGACCCACCTGGGCAAGGTGCACAGCCACACCTTCATCGCCAAGATGAACTGGCAATTTGCCCCCAAGTGGAACCTGATGCTCAAGGGCACCTATGAGACCACCAGCATCGCCAAGATTGAAGACCTGCACAACTACCGCAAGTCGATCGGCTATCTGGGCAGCATCGAGTACTGGCCGATGCCCAAGAAACTGGACTTCCGCGTATTCCTCGCCTACCTGGGCCACAAGTATGACTTCAACAAGGCATGCGGCTTGCAGGACTATAACACCAACCGTGTGGAACTGGGTTTCATGTACCGCATCAAGTGCTACTAGACACTAACGCGACACTAACGCACACGGCGGCCAAGCCGCCGCCCACAGGACAACACGAGCGGGGCTGTTACTATGAAGTGACGGCCCCGTTTCACGTCGATAAACGGAGGAATCGAGGGTTTTAATAATTATTTTGAGTTATTATTTTATAATGTGGGGAATTTGGCTTACTTTTGTGGGAACTTTAGAGAGACATGATGAAATACCTTAGTCTGCCTGACAACGCGACGCGCATCCTCCCTTTCTATCTGGCAATGGAGGAGCATGCTGCACACATCATGGGAGAGGACGACCTCTTCTTCATGTGGCAGGTGGAGCCCACAGTCATATTTGGCCGCAACCAGTTGATTGCAAGCGAGGTGAACGTGGATTACTGCCGTGAGCACGGCATCGCCTTCTACCGTCGCCGCAGCGGAGGCGGGTGTGTGTATGCCGACAGGGACAACATCATGTTCAGTTACATCACGCGCAGCGACGAGGTGCAGACGACCTTCAGCGCCTATACCAATGCCGTTGCAGCCATGTTGCGGGGTTTGGGCCTGAACGCGAGCGCCAGTGACCGCAACGACGTGATGATCGACGGGCGCAAGGTGAGCGGCAACGCGTTCTACCACATACCGGGCCGCAGCATCGTCCATGGCACGATGCTCTATGCCACCAACATGGAGCACATGTTGAACGCCATCACCCCGTCACGCGAGAAGTTGACCAGCAAGGGCGTGCAGTCGGTGAGGAGCCACATCACCACGCTGAGCGAGCACCTGACGATGGATATCGAGGCCTTCAAGCGGCACGTGCGCCAGACGCTGTGCGACGGCGAGGTCATGCTCACCGCCGACGATGTGGTCCAGATCGAGCGCCTCACCGAGCCCTATCTGGAACGCTCATTCCTGTGGGGCAACGACCCGCGCTGCGAAATCGTCTGTGGCGGCAGGATCGACGGCGTGGGCAGCATCCACCTGAACATCACGCTCAAGGGAGGAGCCATCCACGACCTGCAACTGACGGGAGACTTCCTCCCCCTGTGTGAGGACGCGCGCCAGCCGCTACTCGAGAGGCTGCGCGGCGCCCAACTCGACGAGACATCCCTGCAAGCGGCCCTCAACGGCTGTGACGCAGGCCAATGGATACTGAACTTAACAAACGAACAATTAATAACTCTATTAACCACAATTAAAAAACATTAAACCGTGACTGAAGAAATCAAAGTTACCTGTCTTCATGACAGACACGTGGCGCAAGGCGCTCTCATGTCCCCGTTTGCGGGTTACGACATGCCCATCCAGTATGTAGATATCACCACCGAGCACAACGCAGTGCGCCAGAAGGTGGGTGTTTTTGACGTGTCACACATGGGCGAAGTGGAAATCACCGGCCCCGATGCCGCCAAGTTCACCAACTATATCTTCACCAACGACATCACCGCCATCAAGGCCGGCCAGATCCTGTACGGCATGATGCTTTATCCCGACGGTGGCACCGTTGACGACCTGCTGGTGTACCGTGTTGACGATAACGACTACTTCCTCGTGATCAACGCTGCCAACATCGACAAGGATGTGGCATGGATCATGGAGAATGCCAAGAACTTTGACGTGAAGATCGACCACCAGAGCGAGCAGTACGGCCAGATCGCCGTTCAGGGTCCCGAGGCCGAGAAGACCATGGGCACCGTGCTGGGCATCGACACCACCGACCTGACGTTCTACACGTTCAAGAAACTCGAGTATGACGGCAAGACCATCATCGTGAGCCGCACCGGTTACACTGGCGAGGACGGCTTTGAGGTATATGCCGACCCCGCCATCATCTGCAAGATGTGGGATATGCTCATGGAAGCCGGCGTTCAGGCATGTGGCCTGGGTTGCCGCGACACGCTGCGCTTTGAGGCCGGTCTGCCCCTGTATGGCGACGAACTGACCGCCGAGATTTCGCCCATCGCCGCTACCTTCGGCATGTTTGTGAAACTCGACAAGGAAGGTGGCTTCATCGGTCGTGACGCCTGCGCCCAGCAGAAGGCCGAAGGCACGCCCAAGAAACTCGTGGGCCTCGAACTCGAGGGCAAGGCAATTCCCCGCCATGGCTATGAGGTGCTCGACGGCGAGAACGTCGTGGGCTATATCACCACCGGTTATCACAGCATCACGCTGGACAAGAGCGTAGCATTTGCGCTGGTTGACCGCGCCGTTGGCGCCCTGGGCAACACGCTGAGCGTGCGCATCCGCAAGAAAGTCTTCCCCGCAACCGTGGTGAAGAAACGCTTCTATACCCCCAATTACAAGAAGTGATTCACAAGACAATCCAGACTACAGATCAACGATTTTTTTAAATAGAAACAACATATTAACTAATTAATTCTTTATAACACAATGAGTAAGATTATCGACGGACTCTATTACAGCGAGTCACATGAGTATGTAAAGGTAGAAGGCGACTTCGGTTTCATCGGCATCACCGACTATGCACAGCACGAGTTGGGCAACGTGGTCTATGTTGACATGCCCGAGGTTGACGACGAGGTAAGTGCAGGTGAGGACTTTGGCGCCGTTGAGAGCGTTAAGGCCGCCAGCGACCTGATGTCACCCGTCAGTGGCACCGTTGTTGAGGTCAACGAAGCCCTCGAGGACGAGCCCGGCCTGATCAACAAGGATGCCTTTGAGAACTGGATCATCAAGGTTGAGTTGAGCGACAAGAGCGAACTCGATAACCTGATGGATGCTGCCGCCTACAAGGCCATGATCGGCGAGTGATTTACTAATAAAAAAAGGTTTTAACAGATTATTCTAGGTAATCTAGAGCATCTAGAGTTTCTAGATTACCTAGAATAGATTAGAATTAGAAACTGAGAACTGACTAATAATGAGTTATAAATTTTTTCCGCACACCGACGAAGAGATGAAGGCCATGCTGAGCACGGCTGGAGTCAAATCGCTGGACGACCTCTATCAGGACGTGCCTCAGGAACTCCAACTCAAGAAGGAGTACGAGTTGCCCGAGTCGATGAGCGAGATTGAAGTGCGCCGCTTCTTTGACGACCTGGGCATGGGCAACATCACCATGCGCACCTTCCTGGGCGCCGGTTACTATGACCACTACAGCCCCGCCGTCGTTCAAGACATCGTGAAGCGCAGCGAGTTCCTCACCGCCTACACGCCCTATCAGGCCGAGATTTCGCAGGGCACCCTGCAATACATCTTCGAGTACCAGAGCATGATGGCCGAGTTGACCGGCATGGAGGTGTCAAACGCCTCGATGTATGACGGCACGACGGCCACTGCCGAGGCCATGATGATGGCCGTTGCCAACGCCAAGAAGCGCAACCGCGTCCTCGTGAGCGAGACCATCTCCCCCTATGTGCTGCGCGTGGTCAAGACCTACGCCAAGTACCAGGGCATCCAGATTGACATGGTTCCCGCCAAGGGTGGCGTGATGGACCACGAGGCCCTCAAGGCCGAACTCGAGAAGGACGACGTGGCAGGCGTTATCGTTGCCACGCCCAACTTCTATGGCATCCTCGAGGACTATACCGGCGTTGCCGAGATGTGCCACGAGCACAAGGCATTGCTGATCATGCACTGCGTTGCCACCGCCCTGAGCGTTGTCAAGACGCCCGCCGAGTGGGGCGCCGATATCGCAGTGGGCGACGGCCAGAGCCTGGGTATCCCCTTGAACTATGGCGGTCCCTACGTGGGCTTCCTGTGCACGACCAAGAAACTCATCCGCAAGATGCCGGGCCGCATCGTTGGCGCTACCAAGGATGCCGACGGCAAGCGAGCCTTTGTCCTCACCCTGCAAGCCCGCGAGCAGCACATCCGCCGCGAAAAGGCCACCAGCAACATCTGCTCCAACCAGAGCCTGATGGCGCTGTATGTGACCGTGTATATGGGCCTGATGGGAGCCAAGGGCCTGAAGGAGGTAAACTCCATCAGTTACAGCAACGCCCACTACCTGGCCGACAGTCTGGTCAAGACCGGCCTGTTTGAGATGGCCTATCCCGACAAGCCCTTCCTCAACGAGTTTGCCGTGAAGACCAAACTCAACATCGACGAGTTGCAGGAATATTGTGGCGAGGAGTATCTGCAGTGCGGTCTCAAGATTGCCGACGACACGCTGTTGCTGGCAGTGACAGAGACCTATAGCCGCGAGGACTGCGATGACCTTGTTGACGCATGTGTAACCTTTAACGAAGAACAGGAGGGCAAGTAAGTTATGAATAACACATTTTACGGTAAACTCATATTTGAGTTGTCTCAAAGTGGCCGTCAGGGTTATTCCCTGCCCGAGAACAGGTGTGACGAGTACAAGATGAGCGACCTGCCCAAGGAGTTGATGCGCGAGAACGCGCCTCTTCTGCCCGAGGTGGATGAGTTGAGCATCGTGCGTCACTATACCAACATGAGCAACAACAACTTCGGTGTGGACACGGGCTTCTATCCCCTGGGTTCCTGCACGATGAAGTACAATCCCAAGATCAACGAGGAAATCGCCGCCCACCGCGAGTTCACGGGCCTGCACCCGCTGCAGAACCCCGAGACCACCCAGGGCGCCCTCGCCGTTTACTACTTCCTGCAGACCAGCCTGGCCGAGATTTCGGGCCTGAGCGAGTTCACGCTGAACCCCTATGCTGGCGCCCACGGCGAGTTGACCGGCTTGATGATCATGCGCGGTTACCACATGGAGCGTGGTGACATGAAGCGCACCAAGGTGATCATCCCCGACAGTGCCCATGGCACCAACCCCGCCAGTTCGGCAGTTTGCGGCCTCAACGTGGTCACGGTGAAGAGCCGTCCCGACGGCACCGTCGATGTTGACGACCTGCGTCCCCTGCTCGACGACACCGTTGCCGGCATGATGATGACCAACCCCAACACGCTGGGTATCTTTGAGCAGAACATCGGCGTGATTGCCAAGGCTGTTCACGACTGCGGCGGCCTGATGTACTATGACGGCGCCAACCTCAACCCCATGCTGGGCAAGGTGCGTCCCGGTGACATCGGCTTTGACATCATGCACATCAACCTGCACAAGACCTTCTCGACACCTCACGGTGGCGGTGGCCCCGGTAGCGGTCCCGTCGGCGTTCGCGCCGGTCTGGAGCACCTGTTGCCCAATCCCCGTGTCGTGAAAGTGAGCGAGGACGATTATGACTACTTCAAGGTCGAGTGCAACGACAAGTCCATCGGCAGCATCAGCGGTCACCTGGGCAACTTCGGCGTGATGATGCGCGCTCTGGCCTATATCCTGACCCTGGGCCGCGACCAGTTGAAGTGGGTCGGCCCGCTGGCAACCCTCAACGCCAACTACATCAAGGAGTCGTTGAAGGACGTGTATGAACTGCCCATCGGCGGCGTGTGCAAGCACGAGTTTGTCTATGACGGCTTGAAGGACAAGTCCACCGGCGTCACCACCCTCGACGTGGCCAAGCGCCTGCTGGACTATGGCTTCCATGCCCCCACCATCTATTTCCCCCTGCTGTTCCACGAGGCCCTCATGGTAGAGCCCACCGAGAACGAGAGCAAGCAGACCCTGGACGAGTTCATCCGCATCATGCGCGTGATTGCCCAGGAGGCCAAGGATGACCCCGAGATGGTGAAGACTGCTCCTCACAACACACCCGTTCGCCGTCTGGACGACACCCAGGCCGCCCTGCATCCCATCGTGACCTGGCGCGAACTCGTTGCTGACAACCAGTAAACACCGACTACTGTAACAACTCACGCTAAGTCGCTAAGACGCTAAGTTTTATTTTTAATTATTCCTTAGCGGCTTTGCGGCTTAGCGTGAAAGTTTGTTAAAAAAATTAATATTGACATCATTCATTAGGAATCATTATGTTTGACATTATTATAATAGGTGCCGGTCCTGGCGGATATGAGACCGCAGCCGACGCTGCTGCCCATGGCCTGACCGTCGCCATCGTCGAGAAGGACCAGATGGGCGGAACCTGCCTGAACCGCGGTTGCATCCCCACCAAGGCCCTGTGCCGCAATGCCGAGGTCATCAACCTGATGCGCGAGAGCGAGGTGTGGGGCGTGAAGACTGGTGAGATGGCCTTTGACTACGCACCCGTGTTTGAGCGCAAGGAGGCTGTTGTCAAGCAGTTGCGCGAGGGCGTGGAGATGCTCATGGGCGCTCCCGGCATCACCGCCATCAAGGGCGAAGCCACCCTCAAGGACGCCAACACCGTCATTGTTAACGGAGAGGAATATAGTGCCAAGAACATCATTATCGCTACCGGTTCGGCTCCCCGCGGCCTGCCCATCGAGGGCGCCGACCTGGCCATGACCAGCGATGACATCCTGGCCATGGAGACGTTGCCCCAGAGCCTGTGCATCGTGGGTGGCGGTGTCATCGGCATGGAGTTTGCCGCCGTGTTCAGCACGTTTGGCGTCGAGGTGACCGTCATCGAGTATTGCAAGGAAATCCTGCCGCCGTTTGACAAGGACGTGGCCAAGCGATTGAAGACCGTCCTGAGCAAGCGTGGCATCAAGATCATCACCAGCGCCGCCGTCAACGGCATCAAGCAGGAGGAAGACGGCTATACCGTCTCCTATGAACTCAAGGGCAAGGCCCAGAGCGTGACGGCCCAGAAGGTGCTCATGTCCGTTGGCCGCCAGCCCGTGCTGCCTCAGGGCCTTGACGCCGTGGGTGTTACCGTGGGCCGCCGTTGCATCGAGGTGGACGACAACATGATGACCAATGTCCAGGGCGTGTATGCCATCGGTGACGTGAACGGTCGCATGATGCTTGCCCACGCCGCCAGCGCACAGGGTCAGCGCGCCCTGCACGCCATCATGGGTAAGGCCGACGAGATCAAACTCGACATCGTGCCCAGCGCCGTGTTCACCGTGCCCGAATTGGCCATGGTGGGCCTCACCGAGGAGCAGTGTGCCGAGCGCGGCATGGACGTGACGGTGAAGAAGTCGTTCTTCCGCAGCAACGGCAAGGCCGTGGCCATGAACGAGACCGACGGCTTGCTGAAGATGATCGTCGATAACGCGACCCGCCAGATTGTGGGCTGCCACATCTGCGGTGCCCATGCGGCCGACCTCATCCAGGAGGTAGTCACCGCCATGAATGCCGGTGCCACCGTTGACCTGCTGGCCCGCAGCATCCACGGCCACCCCACCCTGAGCGAGGTGATGCTGACCGCCGCCCGCCAGTTCTGATTCACGGTTTGAAGACAAGAAGGACAAGAAAGACAATTTTTATTGAATAATCAAATTTTGTCTTTCTTGTCTTCTCATTGAAAATGGGCTAGGAAGTGCTCGGAGGCGATTTCATCCTCATTTGCTCGCAATAGTGGAAACTAATTCGTAACTTTGCAGGTTGATATGGAATATAGACTGCATAGTGAATATGAGCCAACGGGAGATCAGCCGCAGGCGATTGCCGAGTTGGCTGGCGGAGTGAACGACGGTGTGCCCTACCAAACGCTGCTGGGCGTGACGGGCTCGGGCAAGACCTTCACGATGGCCAATGTGATTGCCCGCACGGGGCGCCCCACCCTGGTCTTGTCGCACAACAAGACGCTGGCGGCGCAACTGTATGCCGAGTTCAAGAGTTTTTTTCCCGAGAACGCGGTGCACTACTTTGTGTCCTACTATGACTACTACCAGCCTGAGGCCTATATCCCCTCGACCGACAAGTATATCGAGAAAGACCTCGCCATCAACGACGAGATAGAGCGGCTGAGGCTCTCGACCGTGACAGCGCTGCTGAGCGGCCGCCGCGACATCGTGGTGGTGTCGAGCGTGTCGTGCCTGTACGGCATGGGCAACCCCGAGGACATTACCGCCAATGCCATCGAACTGCGCGTGGGTGACCAGATCGGGCGTGACGAATTGCTTCACCGCCTGGTGGATGCCCTGTACTCGCGCAGCGACACGGAACTGAGGATGGGCACTTTCCGCGTCAAGGGCGACACGGTCGATGTGTTCCTGAGCGATGAGGACATCATGCTGCGGGTCATCTTCTGGGGCAATGAGATTGAGCGCATCCAGGTGCTCGACAGCGAGACCCAGTTGCCGACCGAGGATGTGGAGGGCTTCAAGATATTCCCCGCCAACATCTTTGTCACGACCAAGGAGCGCATGAAGGCCGCCATGGGCCAGATTGACCTGGACCGCGAGAACCAGGTGGCCGCCTTTGCCCGCGAGAACCGCTTTGCCGAGGCCAAGCGGTTGAACGAGCGTGTGACCTATGACATGGAGATGATGCGCGAGGTGGGCTACTGCTCGGGTATCGAGAACTATTCACGATACTTTGACGGCCGTCGGCCCGGCATGCGCCCCTTCTGCCTGCTGGACTACTTCCCCGACGACTTCCTGACCATCATCGACGAGAGTCACGTCACTGTGCCCCAGATACGGGCCATGTATGGCGGCGACCAGTCGCGCAAGACCAACCTGGTGCACTACGGCTTCCGCCTGGAAGCGGCACTGGACAACAGGCCGTTGCGATTTGAGGAATTTGAGCAACTGACCCACCAGACCATCTATGTAAGCGCCACGCCGGCCGACTATGAGTTGAACAAGAGCGAGGGTGTCATCACCGAGCAACTCATCCGCCCGACGGGCCTGCTCGACCCGCAGATTATCGTGCGTCCCTCCCAGGGCCAGGTGGATGACCTGGTCGAGGAAATCCAACTGCGCATCGAGCGCGGCGAACGCACGCTGGTCACCACCCTGACCAAGCGCATGGCCGAGGAGTTGAGCGACTACCTGAAGAAACTTGACATCCGCACGGCCTATATGCACAGCGACGTCGAGACCATGGAGCGCATCGAGATTATCGACAACCTGCGGGCCGGCGCGATCGACGTGCTCGTGGGAGTGAACCTGCTGCGTGAAGGCCTCGACCTGCCCGAGGTGTCGCTTGTCGCCATCCTGGATGCCGACAAGGAAGGATTCCTACGCAGCCGCCGCTCGTTGACCCAGACCGCGGGCCGCGCCGCCCGCAACCTGAACGGCACGGTCATCATGTATGCCGACAACATCACCGACTCGATGCGCCAGACCATCGACGAGACCGAACGCCGCCGCTCGTTGCAACTCAAGTACAACGAGGAGCATGGCATCACGCCCACGGCCATCATCAAGGCCAGGACCGCCATCATCGGCCAGGACACCGACATGCACCACCCCGGCGTGCCCAGCCGCCACAACCAGTCGCCCATGCCCGGCAGCGCTCCCACTCATGCGCCCAACATGCGCTATGCCGAGGAGTTTGACACGAGTGCCGGCGTCGCCGCCGACCCGATTGTGGCTTACATGAGCGCCAAGGACATGCAGGCAGCCATCGACCGCCTGAAGACTCAGATGATTGACGCTGCCAAGCGAATGGACTTCCTGGAAGCCGCACAATACCGTGACGAGATCCTGAAACTCGAGGAAAGGCTTAATGAGTTAACAGTCAATAGTTAACCGTTTTTTATTGAGAGATTCTTGATTCATGAAGCAGGACAAGCGACATAGTGACGACCATCGCATCAAGGGCCAGTGGCTGCCAACGACGAGGAAAGAGATGGAGCACCTGGGTTGGGAACAGGCTGACGTGATCCTGTTCACTGGCGATGCCTATATCGACCACCCGTCGATGGGTACCGCTGTTATCGGGCGCGTACTGGAGTCTCATGGATATAAAGTGGCCATCGTGCCACAGCCCAACTGGCGCGATGACCTGCGCGACTTCAAGAAATTGGGTGTTCCGCGGCTCTTCTTTGGTGTATCGGCCGGTGCTATGGACTCGATGGTGAACCACTACACGGCCGCCCGCCGCAAGCGCAGCGATGACGCCTATACGCCCGACGGCCGCGCCGGCGCCCGCCCAGACTACCCCACTATCGTCTATACCGAGATACTGAAGCGGCTATTTCCCGACGTTCCTGTCATCGCAGGCGGCATCGAGGTGTCGCTCAGGCGGCTGGCCCATTATGACTACTGGCAAGACCGGCTGCGTCCCTCGATTCTCGTTGATTGCCCGGCCGACCTGCTCATCTATGGCATGGGCGAGTTACCAAATGTCGCCATCGCCGATGCCCTGGCCGCAGGCAAGCGCATCGAGGAACTGACCGACATCCCGCAGACGGTGGTTCGCCGCCCGTTGAGCGAACTGCCGGCGGCCAACAGCGACACCGATGTGGTGCTTCACAGTTACGAAGAGTGCCAGCAGTCCAAAAAGGCCCAAGCCCAGAATTTCAAGACCATCGAGGTGGAGAGCAACCTGTGGCACGGTCACAACGTGTGGCAAGCCACAGGCGACATCGCCGTGAAGGTGAACCGCACCAATCCTCCCATGACCACCGAGCAGATTGACGCCTCGTTTGACCTGCCTTATACCCGCCTGCCCCACCCGCGTTATCAAGGCAAACGCATTCCCGCCTATGAGATGATCAGGCACTCGGTGTGCATGCACCGCGGATGCTTTGGCGGATGCGCCTTCTGCACCATCAGTGCCCATCAGGGCAAATTCATCGCCTCGCGCAGCAAGGAATCCATCCTGCGTGAAGTCAAGCAAGTGGTGCAGATGGAAGATTTCAAGGGCTACATCAGCGACCTGGGCGGCCCCAGCGCCAACATGTATGGCATGCACGGCAAGGATCTGGAACGTTGCCAGCGCTGCGCACGTCCATCCTGCCTGCACCCTCAACCCTGCGGCAATCTCAACACCGACCACAGCCAGTTGCTAGACATCTATCATGCCGTTGATGCCCTGCCCGAGGTCAAGAAATCCTTCATCGGCAGCGGCGTGCGCTACGACCTGTCGATGCACCGCACGGGCGATTCCCGCATTGACCGAGTCAACGCTCAATATAACGAGGAACTGATCCGCTTCCACGTGTCAGGCCGTCTCAAGGTGGCACCCGAGCACACGAGTGATGACGTGCTGATGCTGATGCGCAAGCCGTCGTTTGAACTATTCCGCCGCTTCAAGGCCCTGTTTGATCGCGTGAACGCGAAGTACAACCTGCGCCAGCAGATCATCCCCTACTTCATCTCGTCGCACCCCGGCTGCCACGAAGCCGACATGGCCGAACTCGCCGCCATCACCAAGGAACTGGACTTCCGCCTGGAACAGGTACAGGACTTCACCCCCACCCCCATGACCATCTCGACCGAGACCTACTACACGGGCTACCATCCCTATACGCTCAAGCCCGTCTATTGCGCCAAGACCCCGATGGAGAAACAGGCCCAAAGGCTGTTCTTCTTCTGGTATGACCGCAAGAACCGCGCCGCCATCACCGCGGCACTGAAACGCATCCACCGCAGCGACCTGCTGCGCAAACTCTACCCGCAACGATGAGAAGATGGCCACGACTGATCGTCGCGGTCATGCTTGCCATGGCCACACTGCATGCCACAGCCAAGGATGACGGGCTCAAGCATGTGACCGACGTGCTGTGCCTGGCACCCGATGCCACAGCCGTGGGCATAGCCCTTGCCAAACATGACACCGAGGGGCTCAAGCAACTGGGGTTGAGCACCGCCACCTGCCTGGCCGTGAACTACGGCTTGGAACTGTGCATCCGCAAGGACCGCCCCGACGGCACTGGCCATCACGCCTTCCCCAGCACCCACACCGCTGTCGCCTTTAACGGCTCGACATTCCTGATGAAACGCTACGGCTGGAAGTGGGGTGTGCCCGCCTATGTGGTGTCGAGTTTTGTCGCCTGGGGCCGTGTTCACACCGACCGTCATGACTGGTGGGACGTGCTGGGTGGAGCCGCCATCGGCGCGGGCAGTGCCTACATCTTCACGCGCCCGTTTATCAAGAACGTTGATGTGACCATCAGTCCCACCGCATTTGGTGACAAGGGATATGGATTGACCGCCACAGTCGTTTTCTAGAACGCGACTACCGGATGCAACAATAAATAAGATGTTGGCCCGAACCCTGCGGGGCTAATGCGAATTACACGAATTAGTTTTAAATATTTTTCGTGAAATACGTTTTCATCAGTGAAATTAGCATTAACCAACCGCTATATCAATCCCATAAATAACGTGAGTTCGACGAAAATAAAGTACTGATAATCAACTCCTCCCCTAAGATAGGGGAGGTGCCCGTCAGGACGGAGGAGTATGATATTACCCTCAAGGCGCTACCTCTTGGGGCATCAACGCCCCCGGCCCCTTTAAATCATAGAGGGGGAGTTGCTAACATACTGATTAACAATCAATAATTTCATCGAACTCACGTTAAATAAAGCAGGAGGCCTTTTTCCGAAGCCTCCTGCTTTATTATTGTAACGCGCGACGCGATTCTCACTTCACGATGATCTTCCTGGCTGTGCCATCGCTCATCTTGACGATGTTCAAGCCCGGCTGCAAGCCGTTGTGCTGGCGGCCCATCAGATCATAGTACTCAACGGGCTGGCTGCCCTCGTTGATGCGTGATTCCTCAACGCCATCGGCATCCTCAAAGAAGAAGTCGGCGGCATTGTTGACAATCAGGTCGGTAAACACGCGTCCACCATTGCTCAGCGGGCGGCTGATGAAAGCGACCACACGCATGTTGGCAACATTCCAACCGTTGGGGATGGTGTACTTGAACTTGTTCTTGTAGGTTCCATTATCACTGATGTTCAACGAATTGCCCAAGACGGAGCCCAGAGCGGCGCGGAACACGCCATTGTGCCTGTAATTCCTTACCCATGAGCCGTTGTTCAACTGACTGGCAACCAGGCTATCCTCAACGAGATAGACCGTCAACTTGGCATCCTCGCCAAACATGGTGGGGAAATCCTCACACAGTTCGCCCGAGATGGTTACAGTAGCCTCACGGGTATCCTTGTTGAAGAGGCATGAGCCCTTGATCTCGGCAAAGGTGGGAGTAGCCGCGGTGAGGTAATCAAAGAATTCACCGAGCATGTCGGCAACTTCCTGATGATACTGCTCATAGAATCCCAGTCCATTGACCACATTCACATCATCTTCCCAACCTGTGGAACGATCAAACGCGCCCGAGGGATAACTGATCGATCCACCCGTCAGATAAACCATGATGGAATCGGCTTGGTCCGAACGATAGGGGTCAACACCAGAACCCAGGTTGCCGTGGAGGCCCACCCAGACGATATCATCGCGCTGCGACGTGAGCAGGCTGAGCATGGAGTTACCCAGCGGGCAATAGGTGCAATAGGTTGACGTGAGTTGCTCGACAAGATGCTTCTGGCGCGGGAAGTCGCGCTGATAGAACTTGAAGGTGCCATCACAGGAAGCAGGATCCTCAATGGTTTCACCATTGACGGCAGCCACCTGGACAGTCAAGGTGTGCTCGCCGGCCTCAAGGCCATCGGTGGGAGCATAACCATTCAGTGTAAACTGGTTACCGACAAATTCGGCATCATTGGTCAACGTGGTGACTTGTTCCCCGTCGATCAGCACATTCACAGACAATTCGTTG
>Ga0310695_10008827_pt1 | contig 15400 bp, 17 predicted proteins | sample RumenRJG_04DNA_FD_203882 | JGI IMG/M metagenome (GOLD analysis project Ga0310695, IMG submission 203882) | Bovine rumen microbial communities from Lethbridge, Alberta, Canada - RJG_04 (v2) (version 2) | ecosystem: Host-associated > Mammals > Digestive system > Stomach > Rumen | place: Canada...
AACGTAACTCAGAGCGACGAATGTTACGCAAGCGAGCGAAGATTCAAATTTCCGCGTTTGCTGGCGTCCGAGTCCGCATGTTTCTTTCAGTTCTTTGAACATTTCCTCGATGCTAAATCGGCGGCTATAACGTTGTATGATTTGTTCGGGAGTCAAACTAAGGTCGGTTGAAACGAAGAGTCCCCATCCGCTGTAGACGTCCTCGTTCTTTAAGGTCTTGCGTATGAGTCGGCTGACTACGACCTTGATTAAGCGTCCATCCGTCATTTTGCTCGCGGCGACGCATGAACAATACTCTACCCAATCTTCTCGACCGTAGCATTCGATCACGGCTCGTTGCATTCGACCTTCGTTTCTGGCGATCAAATCCGTATACTTGAAGGAGCGGCCGTATTTCCGAGGGCGACCGCGACGCGGAACGGCAGGTTTTTCAGGTTCCTCGTACAAATTGTTGTTCTTCTTGAATCGCGTGACTGCGACCGCGCCCAGTTCATGAATCGCTTCGAACAGGTCCGCCGCTAAATATCCTCGATCAAACAGAATCTCAACCTTTCGACCTGTTTTCTGGATTTCAGGAACGATTCTTTTTAACAACTCAGCGGCGATCTCGGGTTTGGTCTTAAATTGGGGACGGATCTTTTCGTCAATTGTTTCCAGTTTGTTCTCGTTGACGTAAAACTTCCAACCTATGGGAAGACAAATTCTTCCGAACAGCGGATGCGTTGCAATCATCCCTACCATAACGAGAGAATGACCGTAGCAAGTCGCGTTTCGACAATGCGGGTTTGTTGGGTCGTGCATACGTCCGGCTCCTTCAACTTTCCATCCATAACGCTTTATAGGCGAGTCGTCTATCACAAGTTCGATCGGGAATTCGATCGGGAAAAGACGACTAGATTCGAGTAGCCAGTGGAGCAATTTACACTGTATCTTATCAACTTGTTCGCCAATGCGCGCAATAAACCTGTAAACCTTCTTGTATTGTTTGCTTGACTCCCGGCGAGTATCCAAGATGTTATACAACCGACTGTTAGGAGACTACCAAATAAAATCGTCTCAAAATATCGCCGACAAGGCTTGTAAAGCTGATTGGAGGCTTAAAATTAGGTCGTTGGGCGAGGTTTTGACTTGGCTCATCAGGGGACTCCTTGGCGTGTTGGTCTTGTGTTTAAAAACACTAACCAAGGCAGTCCCTTTTTCATATGCCAATTTTTAGTCAGACCTCATTCAAATTTTTCCTTTCAAAAAACTGGGGAAAGTACAGAACGCTTGTATCCTTCAATTCTGCGACAATCTCATCCAACCATCTGACTGCAAAGAATTTAAAGGTTGTTGTTTTTACAACTGACGATTTGGCAAACTTTTTTATTTTTTGGGTTTACTCCTAGACGTTGTTCGATAGCATCGAAAAAACGGAGATAAATCCTTACAGTGGTGTTGTCCGTTCGACCGTCACGGTCTATAATCGTTTTCCTGAAAGAGACGTTCCGGGAAACGAATGGCGTAAACAGCGGAACGTTCGTTGGCTACGGAGTGCTGTCGCCAACGGCATCCGCTAGTGGAAGAGAAATCTGCGTAAATTTACACATGTTATTTGGAATTTACAAGGGGCACATATATATATGGAGCAGAATTCGGTTTTGCATCATATCGCAATTGCTACGTGTGAATACGATAAGTATGTTATGTTTTTTCAGTCAATAGGAATGAATGAGCAAAAAAGAAGTGGAATAAAACCTAATCGTCAATTTTGGTTTAAACAAGGAATTCAGATTAAAGAAGTATCTAGCTATGACTCCAATTATGCAGTAGATCATATTGCTTTGTGTGCATGTGATTCGAAAAAAGTTGTAGAACAGGCCTCGCAATTTGGATGTTTATTGTCCGAAATAGATGATAATTGGTTTGTGCTTTCTAATGGAATAAGTATTGAGTTGATAAATGGTGAAAAATAAACATCTTTTAGTGATATGGCCACAGTTTGTTAATAAGGAAGAGCAGATTTGTGACATAATACGGAAAGAAGGAGGTTTTTTAATTTATATAAATAGATTTGTAATCACAGAGTGTGTATTGGTACTGATTGTTGAGAAACTATACGAACATTCTGAATACGAAAAAAATCGAATTAAGAATAAGACACAGAATTTGCTGAAATATATTAAAAATGGATTAGTTGTTATTTGTTTTACTTTTGATGATGGTGAGAAGACATGGAGTGATGAAAGAAAAAAATATATATATAAAAAAGTTCTTTCTTTAAAACAACGGATTAGAGATAGCGTTGATGCATTCGCTCAGTATGAAACGATACACATGACTGACGATGAAGAAGAGTTTAATCACGATATTAGTATGATAAGTACAGTATTGGAGAAAGAAAATGAATATATAGATTCTTCCCAAATAGTAAACAACGATTCTGTGTTTCGCAACTAGTTGTTTTATAATATTTATATGTTAAATTGTCGTTCGGAATTTGAGTTAAGATTATATATTTTAAGGTTCAAGACAACTTTAGAGGAGATTTTCTCAGTTCTTTGAGGAGTATTTTATAGAGATATTCGTTTCGATGATTAAGTAGAAACTCGCATTCCTTCAAATGCAAATAGAAGGTCTTTTTGGATATTCCTCTGAACTTCGCGAGCCTCGTCTTAGCCCATCCCCAAAAGTTTTCAATACCGTCAATGTGATTGTGACCATTCGCAAACTCATTGTTTCCATGATGGACTCGATGGTGTTTTTGATAGCCAAAATCAACCAATCCGTCGTAAGTTTTAAAGCCGTCCGTATAGATCGTTGAATCGGGCTGACCTTTGAAAGGATGATCGAATAACGTTCGTTCACTAAACAATTTGAAACGATCTGAGTATATACGTTCCCACCTCGCTTGATCAAGCTAAACACGATGTGTTTTCCCTTAGCTCCACGACCACGTTTACCGCGAATTCGCTTCGCGCCAAAGTAACTTTCGTCAAATTCAACGCTTCCTTTTTCAAAGACGCTTTCCTGTTCACAAGGGCAAACGATGCGTTCTCGGAGAGCAAGGAGGATACGGTTGATCGACTGACGACTGACTCCTGTTAGTGAAGCAATTTTAGTAGCTTCAAAATCAAGGGAAAAGTATTTCAAAATCGAACGAGTTTGACGCTCAGAAATGTGCGAACTTTTTATGTATTTGTTGATCATTGATTCAGTATAACTTAGATGACTTATTTGTCAAATAAAGTTGTCCTGAACCTATTTTAATAATTCGGAAAATCTAGTTTTTTAATTTTTTCTATTTATTGGCTCGAGGACGGTTGTTATTGGGGGTATTAAAGTGAGAATTGGAATCATTGGGACTGGAGTTTCGGCATTGTGGCATGTAAATGCAATTAAAAAACAGAATCAAGTAACGGATATCATTGTTTTTGATATCAATCTGCAAGCGGGAAGGAACTTTTCAGAAAAGTACGGAATCGGTGTTGTCGAGACTGTGAAAGAACTATATGAACAGGTTGAAGCCGTCATCATTTGCTCACCCACACCTACACATTATGACCTAGCTATGGAAGCGATGCGAAGAAGGAAACACGTATTGTGTGAAAAGCCAATGGCTCTGAACGTAGAAGAGGCAAAAAGGATGGCAGATACGGCAAAAGAGATAGATATTGTATGTGCAGTCGGTTTTAATTATCGCTTTTTTGACGTAACTGAAACATGGCGGAAACGGTATGCCCAAGATGATATTCGCCGGATAAAACTGATGATTAAAAGACGTTTCCGTAACGATTGGCACCATAAGGGTAATGGTGTTTTGATGGATTTGGGGATTCATTTAATTGATCTGCTCGTGTACCTCTGTGGTCAAAAAATAATTCTGAATTCCTGTAAAAAATGTATGAAATACAAAGAGGGGTGGGATTATTATGCACAAGTTTGGGGTGAAACAGAAGGAAGAATTCCCTTTGAACTGGTTTCAGGTAGATCAGAGGATTTGGATGAGGTTTGCTTTCGCATGGAAATAGATGGAGATAAGAATGTGTTTCGCTTCGATTCTCGTGAGGAACAGCGAGATTTCTTTGACTTTTCAGAATCGGTCCAGAAACAGGATCAGGCTTGGATACAAGCCATATCGTGGGGTAGAAGCGGTGAGTTAGCTTCTTTCGACTGTGGTTTATACGCGCAGAACGTATTGGCCTATTTCTTAGTGGAATGATTACGATAGTGAGTAAAAATGAGAAAAATATTTATTGCCTGTGCATTTAGTAAATATTTAGACGGAACTTGTTTTAAAGATGACGAGTTCGCTTCTTTTCTTCATAGATTATATCAGTTGTGTAAAACGTACGTGCCCGAAGTATTTCTCGCGGCAGAACGAGAAAAGTATGGTAAGAATCTTTTGGAAGACGCTTGCACAGAATTGGATTTTGAGGAAATGAAGACTTCGGATATCGTGATCGCAATTCCGGATGATTCAAAGGGCGTTGCGATTGAGCTTGGCTGGGCAAGTTGGATGCAAAAAGAGTTGATTCTCATTTTGAATCTCAATCAGAGATATACACCTTTGATTTCCGGGTTGAGAGATATTACGGAAACAACAATCCTTTCCTATGAAGGTGATCTTGATGAAACCGTATTGCTCCATTTAGCTGAGTTGCTTTCGAGAAAATAATGGGAGTCATATGATAGAGATGAAAAAGATTTTTATAGCCTGTCCCTTTATCAAATATATAAATGGAACAACCTTTATGGACAACACGTTCCGATTTTTTACGGAGCAACTTTACGATCTCTGTATGGAATACGCATCTGAAGTGTTCTTATCACTTAAACGGGAGGAATACGGAGCCAAACCTCTTCCATATTATTCCTGTTCTATGGACTTATCCGAAGTACGTAATTCGGATTTAATGGTAGCAATTCCTGATGACTCCATGGGCGTAGCTGTGGAGATTGGTTGGATGAGTGCGATGAAAAAGCCGATCATCCTAATTCTGAATAAAAATCAAATTTATTCTCCGTTAGTAAAGAACATTCATAAGATCACGTTGGGACATACTGTTTATTATGAAAATGGGGAAATAAATGCATTGGATGGAGTACGAAAGACTCTAGATTTCTACCTTAATTTGGGGATAGTTCAATGAATGAGATCGTGCTGTTTTTTCGGGTGAACCAACATTGTAATGCACGATGTTTTATGTGTGATTTCTGGAAGAATTCTCGGATGGAGGTCTCTGAAATTCAGTTAGATCGTATGCTTGATCAGGGAAAATATTTGCGCCTAATTCGGTTTACAGGAGGAGAACCTCTATTATGCCAGAATTTAGAACGCTACATAGAAAAATGTCATCAAAGAATGATTCGAACTTCCGTAATCACAAATGGAATTCTTCTGAACGAAAGACTAGCCCAGTTGGTAAGGAGTGGATTAGATCAAATTATCGTAAGTGTGGATGGTAGCACGCCTGCCGTCCATGATAAGTTGCGGGGGGTCAAAGGTCTTTGGGAAAAAATTGATAATGCCCTTGTTCGGATTGCTTCAGAGTATCCGCAGTTGCATACCCGCGTCAACACCGTAGTCAGCGAATGGAACCTGATGGATCTGCAGAATATGCCAAACTGGTTAGACTCTCGAGGCGTGGAACAATGGTCGGTGATTCCAATCAAACGGAACATATGTTGGTCGGATAAAATCACTTTTCAAGAGTTTCAGAATAATTATATCCTTTTTCAAAAAGCAGTTCTAAAATGTCGTGTAAAACCGATGGGATATTCTGCTAACTGGGCTGAAGACATGGAAGCTTTTTGGCGCGGAGAATATAGAATAAGACCAATGGGATATTGTCATCTTACTAGGCGGGTCATTTTCTACGATCCTTTTACGGAACGGACGTATCCCTGTAATTGCATTCCACATCGTGCGGATCCCTTTAAAAACATAGATAAAGAAGCAGATTGGTACTATCTCCACGGAAAAGATTTTTGTAAAGGATGCGAGCCACTGAATGCTTGGTGCTCGGATTATCCTGAAAAAATGGAGGAGTCTATTCTTTGCTTTTGAGGTGAACTTGTGAAAATATTGGCGTGTGCAGTTGGGTTTGGACTTGGACCATGTGGGAAGCTGTGTTCTTTGGTAGAAAGCAATTTACAGCATGAATGGTACACCTGCGGAGATAAGATCGACCTATCAATCTACAGCACAAATCCCTTTCGAGACAACTGTTTGTCAAAAGATCCAGATGTCCTTCGCAGGTTTGTGGAGAGTAACAATATCCATTGTGCCGTAGATGTTCTGGATTCTGAGTTGGCAGTCATCTTAAAACGCCTAGGGCTTATCGTGATCTATATCGACAGTATTCCTTTCGTTTGGACAGAAGCAGATTTGATTCCACGAAATGTGGATTATTACTGTGCCCAGAAGTACCCTGGTTATTCTAGGAAGAGAGAAGGACGAATTATTCGGAATCTAATCTGGATTAATCCTATCGTTTGTCAATATACCTCCCAGCTCCGAAACAATCAGATCGTTATCAATTTTGGAGGTTTGCACTCTCCTTTTGGTGAGGGAGAGGAATATTATTTGATTATTATGAAAACCCTGTTATCTGTGTTTGGTAAAAATCAAATTCAGATCACTGGAGGAAAAAATGCAGTCGAGCTTACAAAGAGACATTACCCCGAGTTACATTGTCGGACCTATCCTCACGAAGAGTTTCTCCGCCTAGTTTCTTCGTCTGCGTTGTTTTTTACATCACCAGGACTGACGACCATTTATGAAACGTGCGATATGGATATCAGCACCGTGATCTTACCTCCTCAGAATTTGAGCCAGTTTTATAATGCAAATATAGCGGAAAAACTGTGCAGAAAAGTTTGCAGGCTGGATTGGAATACTGCCTCCTTAAGCAAGAGTAGTCTAGACAGATTCCAGAGTAGCCCTGAGGAAACCACCGTAAGCTATATTTATGAACAGATCCGTATTTTGTCCGAAGATGCTTCATATTTAGAACATTTTTCAGCGTATGCACGCGACAGGCTGGAAAAGGGGTTCAAAATCAATCAAACGAATCTCTTGCAAAAAAACGGCGTACAGGAGATCTCCTGCTTACTTGATCTGATCGCGAGGCGAACATGATTTTCTATTACTCCTTTGAACATGTCTCTGTTACCGTTATCCAAAATGACAGGTCTTCTTTTCTGCTTAAGAAAGAGTATTTCAGTGTATTAAAGCGGAATATGGTGTGGCTTGTTTGCCATTCAATTTACTCACAGTTTGATATTTACGGCTTTAAAGATTGGATTTACAGGTAAATGTGAACACTGTTGTTGCGTTTTAAAAGAGGATTGCCCTCACCTTTTTTTTCTGATGTCGAAAAAACTGTATGATATTTACTTATTCTACGTTTGATAAATAAAAAGTATACCTCGGAAGTTGCTTGTGTAAAAGAGAATATAATGAACACAAAAATCGGATCAAAGTAGTCTTGGATTTGCTGAGTCATCCTGATGGATGTAATAACGAGAGAAAACATTCTAATAAAACAAAATTGATTATTTTCGGAGATGTTTTTTCGAATCATATAAGGCAGAATCTAAAAGACTCTTTTCTCGAAAAAAACGATAAAATTATCCTGTCAGTTGACATTCATGATGCTGTTTATTGAAAAATAGAGGAAACTTCAGTGATTAACATTGAACAATTTAAAATCAGACAACATTATGTATCGTTGTTACAGAAGAATGATAAGAACCTATTCTACAATCATGCGAACGGAAAAATTGCTGTTGCAGATTCTGCAGAAACCATAGAAGAACAGTTTTTTCTACCTGCAGATGACATCAGGATTGATCTTAATGAAGTATGTTATGAGCAGTTGTATCTAGTGGTTTCGGAAAGTTGCAATTTTCGCTGTAAATATTGTAGACAGGAAAGAACAAGTGGTATTATAAATATGTCGAAAGAGGATATTCGTTATGCGATAGATACGTTCTATCTTCTTTCTAAAAAACCACGTAGCGTCGTTTTCTTTGGTGGAGAACCGCTTCTGAACATCGAAGGCATAAAGTATGCCATTCGGTATATCAAAAGTTTTGACAAAAACATCCGCTTTTCCATGGTAATCAATGGGGCGTTATGTACGGAAAAAATAGCGGCATTTTTTGCGCAAAATAATGTGGAAATAATTGTGTCCTTAGATGGACCGGAATTGCTACATAACCAAGCAAGAATGACAGCAGATGGAAAGGAAACCTATCAGAAGGCACTTCGAGGTTACCGTTTTTTAAAAAAAGCAGGGTGCCGAACTGGAATTACAACAGTGATTGGACCACACAATGAGCATCATTTTGTAGAAATGATCAACTGGGCGATTGAACTGCATCCTGACAGTTTAGGTTTTTGTCTTCCGCATGGTGATGAGAATAATTATGCCATGAAGCTCTCATCCTTCGACGTGGTGCATCAGAAGATGATCGAGGCCTTTGACGTACTCCGTGAACATGACATCCACTTGGTTCAAGTTGAACAAAAGTTAGCGGCTTTCCTGTCCGGACGTGCCATTGCTTACGAATGTAAAGCCTGTGGGAAACGGATCGTTGCATGCAGTGGAAAGCGATTTGGTATCTGCGAAGGGCTGATTACCAACCACGAGAGCTTCTTTCACGACGTATCTGAACTGCCCAACTACATCCGGGAGTATAAGAAAACCTCTCCTTTTTATATTCCAGAGTGCCAAGCGTGTGTGGCGTATCGTATCTGCGGAGGGGGGTGTGTCTATGATAAGTTGACTAGATTCGGATGTGCAGACATTCCAGATGAATGTAGGTGTGGACTTAACCGCTTGATTGCCGAACGGGCATTGGAATACACGGCAGATCACATCTCTTCGAAAAAACGTGTTTTGACACAGGAAGACAGAACTTTGCTTCGACAGACACTTTTCACCGACTAGGGGATGATGACACGATAACCAAAAGTGTTTTAAGGATTTATCTGATAATAGGTATTTACTAAATCTCGTAGATTTACCTGTACTTTCCCCAGTTTTTTGAAAGGAAAAATTTGAATGAGGTCTGACTAAAAATTGGCATATGAAAAAGGGACTGCCTTGGTTAGTGTTTTTAAACACAAGACCAACACGCCAAGGAGTCCCCTGATGAGCCAAGTCAAGACCTCGCCCAACGACCTAATTTTAAGCCTCCAATCGGCTTTGTTGAATAAAGGGTTTTAAATAAAAAGCTTTATTTTTGAAGCGTCAACCTGTTAAGAGCATTGATCTTCATCATTGCTTCTACCCTTTGGTTTGTCATGTTCCTGTTTTTTAGACGTTCTCCAAATAACCTTTTTATTCGGAACATTGCTGTTTCACCAAGAGAACGCCTGTGATAACGAACTTGATCTTTCCAAGAGTCTAACCCTTCCGATCGCGCTATTGCAATTGCTTCGTTGCGGTATCGACCGTTTGATCCCCAACTTCCCACAAAGTCAAGTCGAGCGTTTTTACGTGGAGGAATCACAGGACAAATTCCGTATTGGGAGGGCGCCTTGTATACGCGTCGTTTGTCATATGCTCCGTCGCCGTACAAGGAACCGATTTTATCGTCGATTTGAGCCAAAAGTTCCGGAACAACAGAAGCGTCGTCGCGACCATTTGGGGTCAATTCCGCTACGACGATCTGTTGAGTTTTGGAATCCATGGCGACGTGGAGTTTACGCCAAGTCCTATGCTTACTCCTTCCGTGTTTGCGAACCTTCCACTCGCCTTCGCCGTAAACTTTAAGCCCTGTACTGTCGACCACAACGTCCAAAGGACCGTGTTTGTCAATAACTTTAACGGAAACGTTCAGGGTTTTAGAACGTTTGCACAGCGACGTATAGTCGGGAATACTTGCATCTCGCACGCCTAAGAGCGAAAAAACGTTTCGTCCAAAACCTTCAGCGCTTCGATAGGTAAGGTGGAAGACTTCGCGAACGAGCAGTAACGTTTCGATTGCCGTATCGCTGTAAACAAAGGGACGTCCTCGACGATACCCCTTGTTTTGATGGTTCCATAGTTCCAAAACGTCGTCGTGAAACCAGAACGTGATGCTTCCGCGATTGACTAACGATTCATTATATTCCGACCAATTACGAGTCTTTTTCATGTTTATACCTCGCGATGCTTGTTGTTCGGTGTGTCGCTCGGCAAAATAATACGGGTGCGGTTTCGTAAAACTGCGCATTTTTTTAAAATTTATTCAACAAGGCCGTGACGAGGAACTTCCAATTGGATACGACCGATTCGCGTCGTTAAACCACGTTGATAAAAGCCGTTGCGCGTGTCGACCCGAGCTTCAGTTCGTTCATACCGCTCTGCATGCAACTGTTCCGAAGATTCCGCCTTCAAAAACTCGTTTAACGTTCGTTCCAGCATACGCCTGAACGCTTCTGAATTGTCGCTCGTTAGAAGCTCTTGAATCTCCTCTCGGTTCAGGGTAAGATTTGACTGAGCCATCGCTCCTCTCCTCTCTTCTCGGATATAATGGTTGTGGAAGTTAGTTCATTATACCTGAAGGGAGGAGCGAAGGCTCCTTATTCTTTTTACACAACTATACGGACACTATCCTCATTTTTGTCCTCGAAGTCAATAATGAGTTACAGTAGCGTAGCTTCTTATCACTTTGTGTCAGCACGTCCTTGATAGAGTAGCAGAAGATAAATGCAGGAACAAAACGAAAGAGTCAGTTTTTTGGACTACGTGTGGACAGAACTGGGAATAAATCCTCAACGAATCAGGCAGGTTGGAACGGGGCATGACGGGCAGGTTTATCAGATATCGGAGCATTTGTGCGTAAAAATTGGGAGGAATGTACACGGCATAACAATTCCAGGAGTGCTACGTAATTGCGAGAATCTGGCAATTCCGCTACAAACTTTTTTTTCGCCTTCCGGAGAGTATGTAGCAACCCTTCAACCGTATTTAAACCTATGTAGTCTCCAATCGTTAATTCGGCAGGGTATCACCCTCCCAGAGAATCAGCTAAGAGATATTGCATCAGGGTTGCTGTTTGGTCTCCGAAAGCTTCACGAGAATGGATACGTCCACCGAGATATGTATCCCGGGAACATCATGCTTTCTTCCAAGCAGGGACGTGTCTGTGCGACAATTGTTGATTTTGATGAAATGCGTCATATTACTCCGCAGACCAGAGCGTGTTTTCGTTTTAATGGCTATCATGAGCCGGATGTTGTCTTTCATGACAGTGTTTATGATGATAAAGCGGAGATGTTTGCCGCAGGGGTTATTTTATGGGAATTGTTCTTAGGTAAATGTCACTTTGCGGGATATGATCTGTTTGGCAAGGTGATAGAGAACTCGTGGGAAGAGTATCTGCAAAACCAAGAGAGTTGTCATCATCGTGTTAAGGAAGCATTACGGAATGTGACAGTTGAAATTGAAAGAATGAGACCGGTTTCTGGAGCTAAAGAGGATCTGCTCTGTCTTCTGTTAAGTCCAGACAGAGCAAAACGGATTACATCAGCGGAAGCTTTGGAACATCCCTTTTTTCAAAAATGATGGCAAGGAGAGCATTATGCGAAAATTGATTGGCGTATGTCTGATTGGAGCTGGCTTTGTTGGGAGAAAACATGCAGAGGCTTACCGCAACCAGCGTGATATTGTATTGCGGGTTATATGCGAAAGGGATCCGATTCTGGCTGCACAATTTGTGGAAGAATATGGGTTTGAACGAGCAGAGAGTGATTGGAGAACGGCCCTGTGTGCAGAGGATGTCGACTTGGTCTGCATTTGCACCCCGAATCACATGCATTTCCAAATCGCAGAAGAAGCTGTGAAACATGGAAAACACGTTTGTTGCGAAAAACCTCTGGGGCGGGATAGCGGAGAATCAGAGTGTCTTGCTAAACTTGTTAAGGATAAGGGGGTTTTTGCGACCTGTTGCTATAATCTAGTACACATACCGGCAATCACTTACATAAAAAGGATAATTCAAACAGGTGAACTGGGACAGTTAGTTTGCTTTAGGGGCTGTTATGATAATGACAGGCTAGCAGACCCTGCAGCACCCTTTGAGTGGAGAATGAAAAAGAGCATTGCTCTAGGTGGTGCCCTGTGCGATTTAGCCCTGAATATTCTATCAATCTCTATATACCTGTGTGGAGATATTCAAGCTGTGTGTGGTATGACTGGCATTGTGCATCCACAACGTTGTACTCCTGACGGAAAGGTTAAGGATGTTGAAAATGACGATGTCGTACAGTTTCTTTGTACTTATCAAAGTGGAGCAATGGGTTATATTTCTTCCAATAGGGTTGCACCGGGAAGTAAACAGGATATGCGCTTCGAGGCACAGTTTACCAGGGGGAGTGTCCGTTTTTCTCTTCAACGCATGAATGAGGTGCAGGTGTGCCGCCTCTGTCAGAATGGGTATCAGACTATTATTGCTGACGAGCACGGATGGTTTTGCATTGGATACGAAGAACTAAAGGGTCTTGATATCCGGAACACAATTTCTGGGATACTTGAAAAAAAAACATCCCAAACTGATTTCTCTTTCGCTGCGAAAATTGACCGAATTATTGAAGCAGTACTAGTATCCGCTAATCAAAAAAGGTGGGTCAATATTTTGGAATAACGAAGAGAAGGTAAATAGTAAGACCGAATCTTCACCATTTTTTCGAAAAATTCAGTTTGAACGAGGTCTGACGATTCGACAGTAACTTGGAATGAGACAATCAGCGTTTATTATAACCTTATGACTTTGCTTATTTTTTTGGGTTCAAGATAACTTTAGAGGAGATTTTCTCAGTTCTTTAAGGAGTATTTTATAGAGATATCCATTTCGATGATTGAATCGAAACTCGCATTCCTTCAAGTGTAAATAGAAGGTCTTTTTGGATATTCCTCTGAACTTCACGAGCCTCATCTTAGCCCATCCCCAAAAGTTTTCAATACCGTTAATGTGATTGTGACCATTCGCAAACTCATTGTTTCCATGTTGGACTCGATAGTGTTTTTGATAGCCAAAATCAACCAATCCGTCGTAAGTTTTGAAGCCGTCCGTATAGATCGTTGAATCGGGACTGGCCTTTGAAACGATGATCGGATAAAGTTCATTCACAGAACAATTTGAAACGACCGGAGTATATACGTTCCCACCTCGCTTGATCAAACCAAACACGATGTGTTTTCCCTTAGCTCCACGACCACGTTTACCACGAACTCGCTTCGCGCAAAGTAACTTTCGTCAAATTCAACGCTTCCTTTTTCAAAGACGCTCTCCTGTTCGCAAAGGTAAACGATACGCTCTCGGACAGCTCTGAGGAAGCGATTGATTGTTGGGCGACTGACTCCAGTTAAAGAGGCGATTTTTGTCGCCTCAAAGTCAAGGGAAAAATACTTCAAAATCGATCGCGTTTGACGTTCTGAAATGGGCGAACTTTTTATATATTTGTTAATCATTGATTCAATTTGACTTAGATGACATATTTGTCAAGTAAAGTTATCTTGAACCTTCGAAAAAGCGGCGAATAAGAATTTCTTGCCCGCGATTCAACGTCTCGGGATATGCTATTACGTCGGTCAAGGGCATCCGAAAGACCGCTCCCGCGCCGTCGATCTGTTTGCGACCGGCGCCGAGCTGGGATACGCCGAATCCTTGCACAGCCTCGGGGCCTGCTTGGCGGCGGGATCCAAAAGCGGGGTCGAGAAACGCGACTATCAGGCGGCCTTCGAATGTTTCGAAATGGCGGCGCTTCGCGGCTGCGCGCCCGCTCAGTTCAAAATGGGATACATGCTCGTCGAAGGCATGGGCCGCGCGAAGGATCCCGAGCCCGGCTACGGACTCATTCTCATCGCCTGCGATCAAGAGGACGAGGACGCCAGAAAATACGTGATCGGCTACTTCACGGAGTATCTTGTGAAAACCAATCCGAAAAACGTCGATCGCCAATTTCTCGAGATCGTCAAAGAACACGTCAAAGAGTTCGAGGAAGAGGGCGAAACGGAGCTGGCGAAGTTCTATAAAGACCTGATCAAAACGTCTCGTCGCAAGAAATGAGGTTTTAACGCCGCGCGACGGCGAGTCGTCTCCGATCTCTTGGTCGTTATCTACCCAGCAGCCAGTCAAGGACGTACTTTTGTCGTATTCCGTTGTAAGAGACGGGAGGATCGTTATCCATGGTAAGGAGGTATTTGGGATTGTGGTCTTGAATACTCTCCAAAGAGGCTAGTTCTCTTTTGAGCGTCGATTCCTCTCTGACGGACCAAGAGATTTGATAGTATTCGGAGTTTCCTTCTTCGTCTTGCGCGACGAAATCGACCTCCGCGGCGCCGATCTTTCCGACGTAAACGCGATAACCTCTGCGAAGAAGCTCAAGATAAACGACGTTCTCCAAAATTCGTCTATGATCCGCGTTTGCGGAGCCAAGAAGATAATAGCGCAGACCGACGTCGGCGAGGTAATATTTATCCTGCAACTGCAAATAATCCTTGCCCTTAATGTCGTATCTGCCGACTTTGTACATAAGCAGACTGTCGATTAGTCCGTCTAGATAGTTCTCAACCGTGTGATTCGAGATTTTTCTGCCCTTGCTGGTCATCGCGTCGGCGATTTTCTTTGGCGAGCACAGGGAGCCGATATTGTCGAACAGAAACTTGACGACGCTTTTGAACATGAGCGGATCTTGTATCTTTTTTCTCTGCACGACGTCGTTGAGAATGATCGTGTTGAAAAGACCGTCGAGATAATCGCGGACTTCTCTTCGATTTTTCAGACCTACGGCGTAAGGGAAGGAACTGTTGTAAACGTAGTTCGCATATAGTTCTTCAAGGTTTCTATTGGGTTCAAACGCGCTTACGTACTCCTTGAAGGACAGGGGAAGCGCCTTAAGCTCGACGTATCTCCCGGAGAGCAACGTCGCAAGTTCGCCCGACATGAAGTACGCGTTCGATCCCGTAATATACAGGTCGACGTTTTTCTTAACGAACAAACTGTCCGCCGTTTTCTGATAATCGGGGACATGCTGGATTTCGTCGAGAAAGATATAGTTCATCTTGCCCGGCGTCATTTTCGACGTCACGTAATTGTACAACGCCCTGTACTCGCATAGCCTTTCATTATCCATGTCCTCAAAATTGACGGATATGATCTGATTTGGAAGAACGCCCTCCTTCAGCAACCGATCTTGATAGAGTTCAAAGAGCGTGGATTTCCCGCATCGTCTTATCCCCGAGACGACCTTGATTATCTGTTTGTCTTTCCAAGTCAGGAGGAAATTGAGATAGTCGTTTCTTGGTATCAGCATGGCGACACAATCCTTTCTTGAGGATTTTGGATAAATATGGAAATATTATTCCATATTTTGTTAAAAGTTCAAGAAGTTAGAAATTTATTTCCAACTTCTTGTTAAAAT
>Ga0310695_10008830_pt1 | contig 15399 bp, 9 predicted proteins | sample RumenRJG_04DNA_FD_203882 | JGI IMG/M metagenome (GOLD analysis project Ga0310695, IMG submission 203882) | Bovine rumen microbial communities from Lethbridge, Alberta, Canada - RJG_04 (v2) (version 2) | ecosystem: Host-associated > Mammals > Digestive system > Stomach > Rumen | place: Canada...
AAGGAAGTCTCATGAGGTGTGAAGGCTCTGTGCCGATGATGCTCTTGAGCTTGCTGTTGCACTGCTCCCACTCACTTCTGATCTGCTGTGAACCCATCTGACCGAGGTGTGGGTGAGTCTGAGTGTGGTTAGCAACTTCCATGCCTTTTTCGAACTCATACTTGATCTGCTCGTTTGTCTTTATCCAGCTTCCTACATTGAAGAAAGTAGCTGTCATGTTGTTCTTAGCAAGAGCGTTGATGATTCTGTATCCGGGATCGCTTGTTGACTGAGCGCTTGCACCGTCGTCGAATGAGATAGCGCAGAGCTTCTTGCTTGTGTCAACCTTTGTACCGGTCTGACCTGTCTGTCCTGTCTGACCAGTCTGTCCTGTCTGACCAGTGCTGCCGCCGTTTGTTACATTAAGTGTGAGCTTAGATACGTTAGCCTTACCGCTGCTCTCCCAACCTTCTACGTTAAGTGCAACTTCTGTGAGGTTACCGATGTTCCAGCCAGCGTCTGCCCAAGCCTTGAAGTGATCTGATACTGTGATAGAACCAGATGTTCTCTTAGACTTACGAACGCTGAAGTACTGCTTGAAGTTACGTGACTGATTGTCAAGGATTGTAGGACCATAGTGATCGAGCTGGAAGATCTCATACTGAGCACCGTCGATCGTTACAGTCTTGCTTGAACCTTGAGGCTGTGGGCACCAGTTTACCCAGTCCTCAATGATGTAGTATTCTACGAGAGGATCTGTCATCCAGCCGTATACACAGAGTCTTGAGTTACCCTGTGAGCTTGCTGAGTAATCTGCAGCGTAATCAAGAACGATCTTACCGCAGTCTGTAGCCTTCTTTGTACGGTCGAAATCCATACCGCGGCGAGCGAGGAAGTTACCCTTTGAAACTGAAGCACTCCACTCTGTATCGAATGTACCGCCGTCGCCAAGTGTCATTGAACCGCTTCCGCCTGTATTGTCGAGCCAGATCTCATAGCTGTAGCCATCGCTGTCACCCTTGTGCTGGTTCTGACCGTTGCCTACGCTGAACTTCTGGCCGCTTGCCTGTTTAGGAGCATTAGTTGTTGTAGCCTTTGTAGTTGTAGGCTTAGCTGTTGTAGTAACAAGCTTAGTAGTTGTTGTAGCAGGTGCTGTTACTGTCTTGATATTGTCTGAGTAGCTCTCAGGAAGCTTAGAAACTAAACCTAAGAGATACTTCTGGATAGCAAGTGCGTCGTTTGCTGTAACGCCGTTACCTGCTTCATTTACGTCTGCATTGAGGAGAGCTGTATCCTTGAGCGCATACTTATTCGGGTTAGCAAGTGACTGCATGATAAGTACAACGTCGCCCATATCTACAGTGCCGTCTGCGTTTGCGTCGCCCCACTTGGAAACCTTGGAATTAAGAACTTCCTTGAGGTCAGCGGGCTTAGCCGGCTCAGCTGTTGTAGTTGTTACGTTAACAGGAGCCTGTGTTGTAGTTGCAACAGTTGTTGTAACTACCTCCTCCTCATATGAAGGAGGTGCAATTGTCTTTGTAAGACCAATGATGTCGTTATAGAAATCCTTAGGCTGATAGTTGCTGAATGGAAGCGGTGAACCGCCGTTCTCGCTCTTTCTCCAGCTTCTCTCATCAGTTGTACCCCAGAGAGTTACGCAGGAGATATTCTTAGCGTGCTTCATAGCAACTTCAAATATCTGCTTGTAAAGCTGGCCCTGATTGCTCTGATTTCTTGTGATATCGAGCTCAGTGATCTGAACGTCAAGACCGAGTGACTCGAACTGCTTGATAGCTGTCTCAAACTCGCTTGCTGAAGGATAGCTTGCTGCAAGGTGAGCCTGCATACCGATACCGTCGATATAGTCGCCTTCCTTCATTACGTTCTTAGCCATATTAACGAGGTCGTTTGTCTTCTTGGACATATACTCGTTATAATCGTTGAGGTAAAGCTTTGTCTCAGAAGGAGCATACTGTCTTGCATACTTGAATGCGTTAACTACGAAGTCATAGTTGCCTGCACCGTAAACGTCCTTCCACTTTGAGTAGTTTCTCATTCCGCCGCCGTCGTTCTCGAAGAGCTCGTTACAAACGTCGTATGAGTGAACCTGAAGCTTAGGATAATTGGACTTGAGCTGTGAGAATGTGTTCTTGATCATGCTCTCAAGTCTCTTGTTCATTCTGTCCTTGGAAACGTAGCTGCCGTTCTCCTTGAAAAGGAACTCAGGAGTCTGGCTGTACCATACGAACGTATGACCACGAACACCGATTCCGTTCTGCTCAGCGAACTTGAGGATCTGGTCAGCAGACTGGAGGCTGATATTTACGTTATCGCCGTTTACGCCCTTAACGATTGAATCAGGCTTCATTTCGTTCTCACAGGTGATAGAGTTGTAGTTCTTCTTGATGAACTGCTGAGCCTGTGAGTTGCCGATCTCGTAACCGCTTACGGAAGTACCGAGACGGAAGTATGGTCCCATGTAATCCTTGAAGCCGTTACCGCCCTTTTCATACTTATAATCAAGATTCTGGTGCTTGCGGACACCTGTGTAGTTGCTTGAAGAACCTGTTGAGCCGGTTGAACCTGTGCTGCCAGTGCTGCCTGTTGAGCCTGTGCTGCCTGTTGAGCCGTCAACCTTACCCTGACCGGTCACTACTGAAGACTTCTTGCCGCTCTCGGAAACCTGAACTGCATCTACATAGATGTCGAAGAGGTCGCCTGAGCCCTCAGGAGTCTCGATATAAAGGAGAAGATCTCCGCTGTTGTCAGGAATTGTGAATGATGTATTCTCGAGCTTTGTCCACTTGCCGTTCTCAGCTGTGCACTCAGCGATCTGTGTGTAAGATGCGCTGTTGCCGTCGCCCTGCTGGAGTGACATCTGGATCGTTGAGCTTCCGCCTGATTTCTGCATAACAGCAGCGCTGAAGCTGTACTTGTTACCCGGTACGAAAGCGTTTGAATCAAGTGGGATAGCACAGCCGTTCCACTCGTTTGTTCTGCCTGATACTAAGAGTGACTTGCTGCCGTCATAGTAGTTGGATGAATCTGTAGTAACAGTTGCATCTCCTCTGCCGGTCCAGTCGCCTGCGCCGCTCTCGAATGTGCTTGTGAAGTAGTTGCCGTTGCTGTCAGCCTTTACAGTCTGAGTTGGAGTAGTTCCTGTTGAGCCAGTCTGTCCTGTCTGGCCATTTGGAAGTCCGTTCTCATAAACAGCAAGCTTCTTTACGTTAGCTGAACCGTTTGAACGGTAGCCTTCAATATTAAGAGAAACCTCGTACAGTGTACCACTCATATCGAGACCTGCCTTTGACCAAGCGTCAAAGTGCTTGCCTACGTGGATAGTACCCTGCATATAGTTTGTAGTATTATTTCTTGAACCGCTTGTCTGACGGATGCTCCAGTACTGAGGGAATGTAGCAGTACCGTCAAGAGATGGCTGGTTGTAACGCATTGTCTTGGCAATGTCGTATGTGTTTCCGTCGAGAGTTACAGTACCCTTTCTCTCAGCCTGATCTCCGGGTGGACGCCAGTCGCCCCAGCCTTCTACGATGTAGTACTCCATAAGAGGATTTCTTGTCCAGCCGTATACGCACATATACGAATTTCCTCTTGGTGTGTACTCAACATCATAAGTAAGAGTGATATCAGAACCTATCTGATTGTATCTCTGCTTTTTGCTGTCGTAGTTTTTGCCCATACGAGCCAGGAAGTTCTCGATTCCGCTCCATGAGCAGGTGAATGAGCCAGCGCCGGGCTGCATGGAAACCTGACCGGTATAGTTCTGGTTCCACATCTCATAGTCGAATCCGCCGATGTTGCCTCTCTGCTGCTGATCAGCACCGTGAACAACTGCTGCGGGGATCGAAGGTACACTTGAAGCGACCATCATAGCTGTTAAGCCTGCACTGACGATCTTCTTGAATGCGCCTTTTCTCATGTTGATCATTCCTCACTTTCTAAAATTGATAAACCTAAAAAATGATTTTTCCCTTTTCTCGCTAAGTCAAAGCGCTGAGACACTATTTTGTCTCACGTCCCTCCTTTTCCTCAGCTTCTGTTATCATTTTATTACATTTCTGTGAACTATTCAAGTCAATTCTTGCTAAGAATTTTTTGCCTTGCTCATTTTTTGCTTTTTTGTACATTTTCAGTCACGTAATGACGTGTTTTTTAGACATTATTGTTTTTTAGCTATTTATTGGCATTATCTAATATTCGAAATGTGCTTTCCGGTATCACTTTTATGTCACATTATTATTATAATATAACCTTTATAATTGGTTGGAATTATCGCACCCTGTTTAAACTCGATGTAAATCAGCTTTATGCACAAACAATGTGGTAATTTCATGTCACTTCCTACAAAAATTTTTCCGTACACTGAATTTTTACATATTCAACTTTATTTTTACGACAAATGTGCTATAATATTAATTAATGGCTCCGTTTATTTCATTTCTAAACAAAAGAGGGGATTTCATGGATAAAAACAGAACTAAAAAAATAGTTGTTGTAGTCTCGGGACTTGATGAAGAATACCAGCATAACGTTTTCAAGGGTATCAGCACCTATGCCTACAGCAATAATGTGAATGTCTCCTATGTTGCAGGCTTCGGAGGAATGGTCGGCAGTGCCACCTTTGACATCGGCGAGAGCAGTATCTACAATCTCATTGATTATACCCGATTCGACGGCGCTATCCTGATGACCAACACCTTCGGCGATACCGAACTTAGAAACAGCATTTTCAGAAAAGTCCTCGACGCAGGTATCCCTGCCGTTGTTTTCGAGAACCATGAAAATTCGGATTTCTATGATATAAGCATCGACAACTTCGGTGTTATGAAGAAGCTCGTGAACCATATCATTAAGGACCACGGCGCAAAAACAATAAACTATGTTTCGGGACCTCTCGGCAACCCTGACGGAAAATCCCGATATGACGCCTTTGTCAGCGCTATGGAGGAAAACGGTCTCACCGTTGACCAGAAGCGCGTATTCTACGGCGATTTCAAGAGCTACGACGGCAAAATGGCTGTAGACGCCTTTGTGGAATCGGGACTCTCCCTCCCCGACGCATTCATTTGTGCAAACGACAGTATGGCTCTCACAGTGGCTTCGTCGCTGGAAAAGCTCGGACACAAGATACCGGGCGATATAATGGTAACGGGCTTTGACAATACATTCAGTGCCCGTAACTCCAGCCCTGCTATCACATCGGTAAGATGTCCTCTTTATGATGTGGGATATAAGTCTGTGGAGATACTTTCCAACGTCATCGACGGTATCCCTCAGCCAAAGAGCACTATCCTTGACGCCGAGCCTGCTCTCAGCGAAAGCTGCGGCTGCAAATGCTCTGGCACAGACGAGCTGGTGGAGTACAAGAAGGTAACTTACCGCAAATCCGAGGATACCAATAACAATATCCACATGATAAACCGCCTGACGGCAGGTCTTGCAGAGGCTTTCACAGCCGACCAGTACTTCGACGTCATCAACAACCTTATCGGCGAGCTGGAATGTGAAAAATTCACCCTCTGTCTCAGCGAGGACTGGCAGGACGATTACAGCTCCGAAAGCATTCCCGAGACCAATGAATATTACTCGGAATGCATGAGTGCACCGCTTATCTGGGACAAGGGCGAGCGCAGAAAGGTAGAACGCTTCCACAGCAACGAAATGTTCCCCGAGGGCTTCGAGGAGCGCGGCTGCGTAAACTACTTCCTGCCCCTGCATTACAGTGACCGCTGTCTCGGCTATTACATATTCACGAACAGCGAATTCCCGACATACAGTCTCCTCTGCCATACGCTGACCATGATACTCAGCAACTCGCTGGAAAATATCCGCAAGCTCTTCCACCTCAACAAGGTCAACGCCGAGCTGAAGCGCCTTTACGTCATTGATCCACTTTGCAACATCTACAACAGAAACGGCTTCTATAACCATGCAGACGATATCTTCAACAAGTGTGTTGCCGAGGGCAGGCAGATAATGATAAGCTTCATCGACATGGACGGTCTCAAGTTCATCAACGACAACTACGGTCACAACGAGGGCGACTTCGCTATACAGCGCCTTGCAAATACTATCAGCAGCTGCTGCGGTCAGGGCTGTATCTGCGCACGATTCGGCGGCGACGAGTTCGTTTACTTTGATCCAAATGCAGGCAGCAGCGCCGCAGATTCGCTCAGCAGGAAGATAACCAAGTCCCTTGAAAGTCTCAATAAGCTTATCCAGAAGCCCTATGCTATTTCCGCAAGTATCGGCAGCGTTATCACCGTTGCGCAGAAAGATGACACGCTTTTCAGCGTAATAAAAATGGCTGACGATAAGATGTATGAGGTCAAAAAAGAGAAAAAAGCCGCAAGAAAATCCGAAAAGGTATAAAAAAAGCCATGAAGCAAAAGCTTCATGGCTTTTTTGTTAAAGGCTAAGGTCTGTAAATCACACCTTGCGGAAGCCCACACACTGAACAGCTGCTATGGGATTTCCGAGCTCGTCCTTTATCTCAACATTGTAGCAGCAGATAGTCCTGCCGTCCTTGATAAGCTTAGCCTCGGCGACTATGCGCTCGGTCTTCGGGACTCCGATGAAAGAAGCGTCCACGTTCAGTCCCACAACGCCGGGCTGCTGCCAGTTTGAAGCGACCGCAAAGGCAAAGTCCGCAAGAGTGAAGTAAACTCCGCCCATAACGCCGCCCATAGCGTTTTTGTGGTGGTCGTTGATAACAAGGCTGCACTTTGCGTAATGGTCGTCTATCTCGTCGATGACAGCGCCCATTTCCGTGGCAAAGTGGTCTCCGCCGAATACTTTCTGTACCTTTTCCAGTTTTTCCTGTGAAACCATAGTTTTTTCCTTTCGCAGATAATAATTACACGTAAAAAGCTGAGAGTTATAAAGCCGCCTGCGGCGATATGATTTAATGTGAACGAAGTGAACACAGCAACTTACAGCTCTCAACTAAATCTTGTTTATCAGTTCCAGAATGCGAATATGCGCTGTACGTCGTATGCCATTTCAGGATAGCTCAGGTCGTACACATCAAATCGGAACGCCTGATTGAACGCCTGTACTCCTCCCACTATCAGAGCCCACATCGCTGCAAACCACATAAAGCCGAACACAAGCTTCTTCTTGGTCTTATCTGTAAGCCTGTCATAGAGGAAGAATATTATCGCAAGCGCTCCCAAGAGGGACTGCCATGAGAAATCCACCATATAGCGCACTGCATAGCCGCTCTCCCATACAGAAGCGATTATTCCGAAGGGTATCAGCAGGCAGGGCACTCCCACATAAAACGCCGTAAGGAGCTTCTTTTTCCTGCCGCGGAGCTGTCTCAGAGCCTTGAATGACAGCAGATACGCAAACATAGGAAGTGCAAGGAAGAACAGTCCCGAGGTATTCCTCGTTGAGGGCAGGTCAGCATAGAAGAAGCCGCCTGCGTTGAGGAACTGAAAATCCGTGCTGATATTCGGGTATTCCATGGAGAATACGGGCGGATTGAACATATAGTTATATATAGGCACAAGTGAAAGCCTGCTGTGGAACTGCGTCCTTGTGAAGTCGTTGATAGTCAGTGAGTACTGTATGCCGAACTCGAATACCGAGCCGAAACGGTCATAGTTGTACCACATCTGCACTGCTCCGATACATATCATAGGCAGCAGCGCACAGAGGATATAGCGGAACTTACGCGAGCTGTCCTCGGGCTTTTTGCCTTTTTTGACCGCGCCTGCCGCTCTCGGTACAGCAAGGAGCATGAACGCTCCTGCGGTGATACAGTAAAGCACAAGAGTAGGTCTGCAAAGCACCGCTACGGCAAAAAGCAGTGACGAAACGGCTGTGCGGGATAGAACAGGCTTCTCCGTACCTATTATGTTGGCGGACAGCATGAAATATACCGCCCATGTCAGCGTCGCAAAGCCTGCCGACATAGCTATCTCGTAGAAATCAGGTCTGCCGATGCTGAACCATATGCCGCTCACCATCTGCAAAATTATAAGTCCTGCTATGGCTATGCCTGTAGGAGTTTTCGGGAAGAGCTTTTTCAGGAACTCCCTGTACAGCTTGGTAAGTCCGATAATGCCGATTATGGCAAACAAAAGCACTGCCATTGAATCAGGGAAGAAATAGCCCGTCAGCTTATGATATGGCAGAAAAAGCAGCACTACAGGCGCAATGCCGTAGTAGCTGTAGTACTCGCCGTCAAAATAAACGTGGTCCCATTGATATTCGAGCCCCGATTTGTCACGGGCGTCGCCTGTATATGGCGTAGGGAACTCATTCAGCTCAGCGCTTGGCTTTTTCAGCAGGCTCGTACTTCCGTTTTCAAAGGCTTCAACAAGCTCCTGAGTCATCTGATTGCCCTTAGGCTGCTTCATTATGTCGATTATGGAGTAGTTGTCAAGCTTTACGAATGTCACTACAACTGCCGCAAGACAGGCGATATCCGTTATGAAAACTGCCGCCAGACGGAAAATGCGCTTGTTTTTGGTAATGCTCTGCTGCATGGTCTTGCTGTTCATCATCAGCTGCCAGAAAACAATACCGAAGATTATGAGAGCCAGTCTCGCCCATGATACGCTCATTGGTATCTGCTGGTTCAAGCCTATGCCCTTTACGGACACAGCTCCGCTGTTAAAGGGCGATACCGATATTTTAAGCTTGCTGACGTCTCCCGAAAGGTGGAGCTGTATGTACTGGGAATGAGGTCTTTTTATAACAGGTCTGCCCTCTGCAATTGCAGGTCTGCACTGCACAGCGCAGGTCTCGTCCATAGCGTCTATAGAGACCTCTGCCGCCTTGGTACGGGTATCGAAATCAAGGTCAACAAAAACATCTGCCACCTCGAAGTTTATATCCTCAAGGGTAAATACCGACGTCCTGTCGCCGCGGACATCAAGCTCGCCTGTTTCGGCACGGAAGTTGGTATCCTTAACGTCGGTGCATTCCTCTGCGGAGAAATACACGCTTTTATAGCTGCCGAACCACATACGGAATGTAGGGGCATTGAATACGGTAGCCTCCAGCACAGCCGCAATGAGAACTGCCTTTATTGCCCATACTGCCGAATGATAGCGGCGCTTTTTGTTCATGGTACAGACCAGAGCCGAAATGCCTGCCATAGCTCCGAGAACTGTAAACGCCCCCGAATATGCTCCCATATTGATTATGTGGAGGAACTCCGCAGCCGCTATGAAAGCAAGCACAAGAGCCGCACAGAGAGATACTCTGCGAACCGCGGCAAGCCTTTTGCTTACAAGCTCTTTTCCTGTGATGTCGCTCTTTGTTTCATGCAAAAAGACTGCGGTCACAGCGACAGAGACCGCAAACATTAAAATAAAAAGAAAAGTTTCCATAATATCTCCATTTTTCAGAGCATAGCTCTTATATTCTTGTTGCGAGAAGCTGTGAGTATTTGCCGCGGAACTGTTCAAATCTGTCCTCGTCAATGGCTTCTCTTATCTTCTCGGTAAGAGTATTGTAGAAATAGAGGTTGTGCTGTACGGCAAGTCTGCCTGCAAGCTGCTCGTTTGCCTTGAAAAGATGTCTTATATAGGCACGGCTGAAATTGCGGCAGGTAGGACAGTCGCACTGCTCGTCCACAGGTCGGGGATCTGTCTCATAGCACTTGTTGCCCAGATGCATTATGCCGCTCCATGTGAACACTGTTGCGTGACGGGCATTACGGCTGGGCATTACGCAGTCGAACATATCCACTCCCCTTGCAACGGCTTCGATGATATTCGAGGGAGTTCCCACGCCCATGAGGTAACGGGGCTTGTGTACGGGCATATAAGGCTCTACCACGTCGATTATGCGGTACATCTCCTCGGTAGCCTCGCCCACGGCAAGTCCGCCGATAGCATAGCCGTCAAGGTCAAGCTTTGCTATGTCCTCCATATGCTTTATGCGCAGGTCGTCAAATGTGGAGCCCTGATTGATGCCGAAAAGCATCTGGTGCTTGTTTATGGTATCGGGCAGGCTGTTCAGGCGAGCCATTTCCTCCTGACAGCGTATGAGCCAGCGCGTCGTGCGCTCTATGGAAGCCGCTACATACTTGTACGGGGACGGGTTCTCGATACATTCATCGAACGCCATAGCTATAGTCGAGCCCAGATTCGACTGTATCTGCATACTCTCCTCCGGTCCCATGAAAATGCGGCGTCCGTCGATATGTGAGGCGAAGTAAACGCCCTCCTCCTTTATCTTGCGGAGCTGTGCCAGCGAGAACACCTGAAATCCGCCGCTGTCGGTCAGTATAGGCTTGTCCCAGTTCATGAACTTGTGGAGTCCGCCCATTTGCTTTACAACATGGTCGCCGGGGCGAAGGTGCAGGTGATAGGTATTGCAGAGCTCAACCTGTGTTTTCAGCCCTTTAAGGTCAACGGAGGATATACCGCCCTTGATAGCGGCGGCAGTACCCACGTTCATGAAGCAGGGCGTCTGAAAGGTACCGTGAACTGTCTCGAAAGTACCTCGTCTTGCTTTATTGTCGGTCTTTAAAAGTGTGAACATAGTCGCTCCTCTTAATTTTTTATATCACTATATTACATAAAACGCAAAGTTCAGAGTTGAGAGTGGAGAGCTGAGATTTAATCTATTTACAGCACTCACACTATTTAGATCCTGTCGCCGCAGGCGAAACCATAACTTTCAACTCTTAACTCTAAACTCTCAACCGATCAAAAATCCGCTTTGCTGATTTTTAATCGAGATCAAATTCCTTGCCTGAATCGGGAGTCCTGTCCTCACTGCGTCCGTAGAAGCCGAGAAGCTCTCCCTTTGTATTTCTGATAGCAAGTATATACATATCCATATTATGCTTCTCGTCGTGCAGTGCGAACACCTTGTTGTTCTTTTTGTCCTCCTTGAACCACTCCACGCTCATGACTACCTTGCTCATCTGCTCATCGTTCATTACCGTTGAAAGAAGCCTGCCTGTAAGCGGCGCTACAGGGGCATAGTAGTTTTCAGCCGCAGGATTCTCATATATCACCCTGTAATCGAGATTGCAAAGGACTATAGGTCCTTCCTCGGAATCGATTATTCCCTTGAAAAAATCATAAAGTTCCATTTCTGCCATTTCTTACTCCTCAAATCAAATATTTATAGTATGCACATACTGTCGCCGAAGCTGAAAAAGCGGTAGCGCTCGGCAACAGCCGTCTTGTATGCGTTCATAGTGTTGTCGTAGCCCATAAATGCCGAAACAAGCATGATGAGCGTACTTTCGGGAAGATGGAAGTTTGTGATAAGTCCATCTATGCACTTGAACTCATATGACGGGTATATAAATATATCCGTGTAGCCCTCGTGCTCGGAGATATCCCCGTAAAAAGTTGCTACGCTCTCTAAAGTTCGGCAGGTCGTCGTACCAACAGCGATAACTCGTCCGCCGTTTTTCTTTGTCTCATTTATCAGGTCAGCAGTCTCCTTGGGGAGATAATAATGCTCGCTGTGCATTTTGTGGTCAAGGACGTTGTCCTCCTTGACGGGACGGAATGTGCCAAGTCCTACGTGAAGCGTCACAAATGCGGTCTTTATGCCCCTTGCGCGGAGGTCGTCCAGCATTTCGGGAGTGAAATGCAGACCTGCCGTAGGAGCCGCCGCAGAGCCAAGCTCCTTGGAATAGACCGTCTGATAGCGCTCGCGGTTCTCCAGCTTTTCCTTTATGTACGGAGGGAGCGGCATCTGTCCCACGTCCTCGAGAGCCGTGAAAAAGTTGCCCTCGCACTCAAACTGAACTATACGGTTGCCGTCGTCCTTTACCTCGACTACCTCGGCTACAAGCCTGCCGCCGCCGAATGAGAAGCGTGTTCCCACCTTGGCTTTTTTGCCCGGACGGCAGATTATCTCCCAGAGCTTGTCCCCTTTCTGCTCCAGCAGCAGGAACTCGATAAAGGTCTGGTTGCCTATTTTCTCGCCGTAGAGCCTTGCAGGGATAACTCTGGAGTCGTTCATGACCAGCAAATCACCCTCTTTGAGGTGTTCGCATAGATTATAGAAGTGGTCGTGGGTTATTGTTCCCGTTTTGCGGTCAACGCACATCATTCGGGAGGCGTTTCGAGGCTCTATGGGAGTCTGAGCGATGAGCTCCTCGGGAAGCTCATAGTAAAAATCGGATTTAAGAAGTTCCATTCGGGTTGATATCTCCTTCGATTCAGCTATTAGACGTCAGATTGTAGGGGGCGATGCCTACATCGCCCCGCAAATTATTTGCGTATTTTACGGGCTGATGTGGGCATCAGCCCCTACAAAGGAACGCCGAGGGCGGCGTTCCCTACTAATTTCTAATTGCTAATTACTCAAAAAATTTCAAGAATGTATTGACAATAGCTGATTTAAGTGCTATTATAGTTACAAGGTAGAGGCGCGGCTGCGAATAGTACCTGTGCACGGGACCACCTGTCCTATGGTGTTCAGCGAAAGGCAATGCCGCCGAAGAGCTGTCTTTGGTAAATTCAGCTCTGGCTGCACACTCAACAGGTTTGCAGCTGTCATCATGCTTTTGATGGAGAGCTATCGGCATATTTCGTTTTGATATGTCAACATTTCTATTATAACGCATGATGAGCCGGTTTGCAACCGGTTTTTGTTATTTTATGGAAAAAATTTTCAAGGAGAGGTAAGTATGAAACAGTACAACGTAGGTATTATAGGCGCAACGGGCATGGTAGGACAGAGATTTGCAACTCTGCTGGAGAACCACCCGTGGTTCAATGTCAAGGTACTTGCAGCTTCACCAAGAAGCGCAGGTCAGACATATGAGCAGGCAGCAAGCAGCCGCTGGAAGATGGCTGTTCCTATGCCCGCAGCTATGAAGGACATGGTCCTCATGGACGCAACAAACGATATTGAGAAGATAGCAGGCATGGTTGATTTCTGCTTCTGTGCCGTTGATATGAAGAAGGACGAGATAAAGGCTCTCGAAGAAGCTTACGCTAAGGCTGAGTGTCCTATCGTTTCCAATAACTCCGCACACAGATTCACACCTGATGTTCCTATGGTAGTGCCTGAGATAAACCCCGAGCACATTGAGATAATCAAGGCTCAGCGCCAGCGTCTCGGCACAAAGAGAGGTTTTATCGCTGTCAAGTCTAACTGCTCTATCCAGAGCTACGTTCCCGCACTTCACCCACTGAGAAAGTTCGGTCTGAAGAACGTTCTGGCTTGTACTTATCAGGCTATCTCAGGCGCAGGCAAGAACTTCGAGACATGGCCTGAAATGGTGGATAACCTTATCCCATACATCGGCGGCGAGGAAGAGAAGTCCGAGCAGGAGCCTCTCAAGGTCTGGGGCGAGATAAAGGGCAATGAGATAGTAAAGGCTACAGCTCCCAACATCACAACACAGTGTCTCAGACGGACACACAGCTGCTGTATTCGTAACATTCGAGAATAAGCCTTCAAAGGAAGAGATACTCAAGCTCTGGGCTGATTTCAAGGGCGTTCCTCAGGAGCTCCAGCTCCCAAGCGCTCCAAAGCAGTTCATCCACTACTTCGAGGAGAATGACCGTCCGCAGGCTAAGCTGGACAGAAACCTCGAGGGCGGTATGGCTGTTTCTACAGGTCGTCTCCGCGAGGATACACAGTACGATTACAAGTTCGTATGCCTTTCACACAATACTCTCAGAGGTGCAGCAGGCGGCGGCGTGCTTCTTGCTGAACTCCTTGCAGCAAAGGGATACTTCGACTAAGCAGGGAGCCCCCGCGGGCTTCCGCGTTGACGCTTACGGCAACGAATATATTTGTAGGGGCGGATATTATCCGCCCGAGAAAAAAGTCAATTGTAGGAGAGGGCGCCCTCGCCCTCCCGCAATACAACAACAACCTTTCGGGAGCCCGAGGGCGGGCTCCCCTACAGTTCAATACTAAAAATTTGTAACATAATGGGCGAATGCATATAATTACGCATTATGCATTATGAATTATGAATTAGACGAAAGGATTTGAGTCTATGAAGAATACCATTTTCACCGGCGCTGCTGTGGCTATTATAACTCCCATGAACGCCGACGGTTCTATAAACTACGACGAGCTGGGACGTGTTATCGACGACCAGATCGCTAAGGGCACAGACGCTATCGTTATCTGCGGTACTACAGGCGAGTCCGCTACTATGACCGACGACGAGCACCGCGACTGCATCAAGTTCGCTGTTAAGCACACCGCTGGCAGAGTTCCTGTTATCGCAGGCGCAGGCAGCAACGATACTCACTATGCAGTTGAGCTCTCAAAGGAGGCTGAGGCAGCAGGCGCAGACGCTCTGCTCCACGTTACTCCTTACTACAACAAGGCTACTCAGAAGGGACTTATCGCTCACTTCACAGCTATCGCTGACGCGGTAAATATCCCGATAATCCTCTACAATGTTCCAAGCAGAACAGGCTGCGGCTTCGATGTTGCTACCGTTAAGGAGCTTGCTAAGCACAGGAACATCGCTGCTATCAAGGAGGCAAGCGGCAATATCAGCTATGTTGCCAAGCTTGCAGCTGCCTGCGGCGACGATATAGACATCTACAGCGGCAACGACGATATGGTAGTTCCTGTAATGTCACTGGGCGGCAAGGGCGTTATCTCCGTTGCTTCTCACGTTATCCCCAAGGAAATGCACGATATGGTACAGCTTTGCCTCGATAACAACTTCGCAGAGGCTATGAAGCTCCAGCTCAAGTACCTCGACCTCATCAACGACCTGTTCATCGAGGTAAATCCTATCCCTGTAAAGGAAGCTATGAACATGGTAGGCTGGAACGCAGGTCCATGCCGTCTGCCTCTCTGCGAGATGACCGACGAGCACAAGGCTAAGCTTCAGGCTACACTTGCAAAGCACGGACTTATCAAATAACTGAACATTATCTTGTAGGGGAGAGCGCCCTCGCCCTCCCACGATATTCTAAGATGTTTCGCGGGAGCCCGCTCTCGGGCTCCCCTACATTATATACGGAATTATATTTTAAAGTAAAGGAGAAAGAAAAATGACCAATATCGCTATTTGCGGCGCTAACGGAAAAATGGGCAAGAACATCTACTACTGCGTCAAGGAGCGCGAGGACTGCGAAGTAGTTGCAGGCGTTGATATCTACACCGAGCAGTACGCAGACTTCCCTATCGTTGAGACTCCTGCACAGCTCCCCGTTAAGCCCGACGTTATAATAGACTTCTCAAATCCTGCTCTGCTGGACGGACTTCTTGAATACTGCCTGTCAACGGGTACTCCACTCGTTATCGGCTCTACAGGCTACAGCGACGCTCAGATCGCCAAAATAAAGTCCGCTGCACATCAGATACCTGTATTCTTCACATTCAATATGTCGCTGGGTATCAATCTCCTTGTTGAGCTTGCAAAGAAGGCTGCTTCAATTCTGGGCGACCAGTTCGACATTGAGATAGTTGAGAAGCACCACAACCAGA
>Ga0310695_10008831_pt1 | contig 15398 bp, 10 predicted proteins | sample RumenRJG_04DNA_FD_203882 | JGI IMG/M metagenome (GOLD analysis project Ga0310695, IMG submission 203882) | Bovine rumen microbial communities from Lethbridge, Alberta, Canada - RJG_04 (v2) (version 2) | ecosystem: Host-associated > Mammals > Digestive system > Stomach > Rumen | place: Canada...
GCTGCGTTTGATATTTACTGTATTCATTTTGAAGCCGAGCCTGAAAAAATAGAGGTCAAGCGGCAGGAGATGACAAAATTTCTGCATATAAAAAGGCTATAACAATCCACAGTCACGCACTTCGGTGCGTGGCTGTTTTTTTGTCAAAAATGAGTCAATTCTCGGTCAATGTGTTTCCTCTCTGCTTGCGCTACAATCACCGTGTAAGGTGGTGAGTAAATTGACACAATTTCTGACAACGGATACAGCGCTTTCGGCGTATATGGCGTACCCGAAATTTCTGCTTGACATGACCGACCTCGGCGAAACGGCAAAGCTTGTTTACATCGTCCTGTTAGACCGTGCAAGGGTTTCTCAGGTAAAAGGCGGTTGGACTGACGAGAACGGCAACGTCTTTATCTTCTACCCCATACGGGATTTGGCGAAGACAATCCACAAAAGCGAGATGTCGGTCAAAACAGCGTTATCCGCTCTTGAAAAATGCGGTCTTATTCTCCGCAAGCGTCAGGGCGTGGGCAAGGCAAACCGTATCTATGTAAAGCTCCCCGTCGACAGAAATCTTTCTGCGAGACAGACAGAAAACTGTCCTTCTGACGGAAAGAAAACTGTCTGTCACATGGAAAGAAAACTGTCCGGAAATAAAAATAAAGAGAGTAAAACAAATAAATCAAAAAGAAGGAGTAAAGCCTATGGCAAATTTCAAAATGTTTTCCTCTCTGATGGTGACATGGATTCTCTGCGTCAGACAGTGCCGCAGCTTCGGGAGTACATCGAACGTCTGTCGGCTTATATGCAGTCCACCGGCAAAAGCTACGCCGACCACGCCGCGACGATCCGCTGTTGGTATGAACGTGACAATCCTGCTCAACCTTCAAGAAATTATGAATGTAAGGATGATGAAAGCTTATGAGCTCTATCAACAAAATTCTCGGCGGATTGTTTCCGCACCGAGAACCAAAAGAGGACGAGTACATCAATGAAGCCGACGGGCTAATTTACTGTGCTATAGTAAACGTCTTTAATATTTTGACTTTGGATGATTATTTATCCAAAATGCATTGCATTGTTGGTTCGGGAAAGTAAAATCATTTTTGGCGTTTACTATAAGTGCCGCACGCCGCGGCAGTGTGTGATCCAACACGGCGACCGTATCGTTACGCCGCCGGTCATGTGCGACTGTCAGCGGACAGCGGAAGAAAAAGCGGAAGCCGCGTTTCAAAAACGACAAGAAGAATTTCGTATCGAGCGAATGAAGGCAAGCGGCTTGCAGGACAGGTATCTGCACGATTACACCTTTGCCAACGACAAGGGCTACAATCCGGAAATCAAAAAAGCCCAACGGTATGTGACCGAGTGGGCTATGATGAAGGAGAATTGTATTGGGCTTTTACTGTGGGGCAATGTCGGAACCGGCAAGACGTTTATCGCCGCATGTATCGCCAACGCTTTGATCGAAAAGGGCGTTTCGGTTTTGATGACGAATTTCTCAAAAATCTTGAATTCGCTGTCCGGCATGTTTGACGTTGACCGTAACAAATTCATCGAAAGCTTCAACCGCTACAGTCTGTTGATCATCGACGATCTCGGCATTGAGCGCAATTCCGAGTTTGCGTTGGAACAGGTTTTCAATGTGATCGACAGCCGCTACCGCAGCAAGAAACCGTTGATTATCACGACCAATTTAACGCTGGACGAGTTGAAGCACCCGAAGGATTTAGCGCACGCGAGGATCTATGACCGCGTTTTGGAGCGCTGCGTTCCGCTCAAAGTAAATCGCCAAAACATCCGCCAGCTCAACGCGGCTGACACATTGCGATCTGCAAAGAAACTGTTTTCAACGGAGGAAGAAGTATGACCAAGGAAGAACTGCAAGCGAAGCACCGTTTGGAGGAAGCGCAAGCGCGAAATCGCCAAAAAGAGCGAAAAGCAAGGACGCGAAGATTGATTCAGGAAGGTGCGATTTTGGAAAACGTCATGCCCGAAATCAAGAACATGAATCAGGAAGAAATCAAAAATCACTTGTTGCAATGTTTGTTTAATTGTGACCGGTAGCCTTATTTTAATTCCCGAAGGGCGCACTTACTCACCACCTGTAAAACAGGCGGTGGTACTGCCTTGGCGGCAGCCGTGCGCTCTCCGAGGGTTTACGGCTTATTGAAAGCCTATTTTTGAAAGGACTGTTGTTATGGCGATTTATCATTTAGAAGCAAAAGCCGTCAGTCGCGGCTCCGGGCGTAGCGCAGTTGCAGCCGCCGCATATATGAGTTGCTCCGAAATTCATAACGAATACGACGGCGTAACACATGACTTCACTCGCAAAAGAGGGCTTGTTTGGCAACAGGTTTTTCTGCCGAAAAACGCGCTGCCCGAATGGAAGGACAGGAGCGTTTTGTGGAACGCAGTTGAAGCTGCAGAAAAATCTAAGGACAGCAGACTCGCACGCGAATTAGTCGTTGCTCTGCCGATCGAGCTCGACAAAACGCGGTGGATAAAATTGCTGACGGAGTATATTCAAGATAATTTTGTTGCAGAAGGAATGTGTGCCGATGTCGCCATTCACGATACCGACGGTCACAATCCCCACGCGCACATTCTGCTGACAGTCCGACCTTTGGACGACAAAGGCAAATGGCAAAACAAAACCGAAAAGGAATATCTCTGTGTCAAAAACGGCGAAGAAAAAGGCTTCACTTCTTCGGAATTTGCATCAGCAAAATCGGAAGGCTGGGAGAAGCAATACCAATATTTTGTCGGCAAAAAGAAAGCGTATCTGCCGCCGTCAGAAGCGAAAAAGCACGGCTATGAGCGCGTCAATAAATATCCGAAAAGTACGCGATTCGGTCGGCAGAATCCGATCGCCGCACGTTGGAACAGTGACGAGCAACTCGTAATTTGGCGTGAGCAATGGGCGGAAATTACAAACCGATTTCTCGATGAAGCGAATCGCGCCGACGCACACATCGACCACCGCAGCCACGCTGACAGAGGACTTGACGAACAGCCGACGATCCACGAGGGCTACGTCGCCCGAACCATTGAACAAAAAGGCTTTGTCGCCGACCGCTGCGAGATCAACCGTCAAATAAAAGCCGACAACGCCCTTCTCCGCGAGTTAAAGGCTGCCATGAGAAAAATCTCGCAGACCGTCAAAAACACCATTCCTGCCCTTGCAGAAGCGATGGAAACGCTGCGTGAGAAGATGATCGTCATCCGTTATCATCTTCAAGCCGGCAGCGCCATCGGACAAAAGACAAAGCGCCACATTCAATCTACGAAATCAACCTTAGCCCAATACACTGCCGTCGCCGAGCAAATCACCGCAAAGAAAAAAGAACGGAAGGAACTTCAAAATCAAAAGAAGTCCGCTCCCGTCCTGCGTATAACCATTCAGCGCGACCTGTCCCGGCAAATCGCAAAGCTGACCGAGGAACTCGAAGAACTGAAATCCGAAAAGCTGCGTTTGCTGAACGAGCTGAAATGTGCCGATGACAAGGATATTCCAAAGGTACAGAGCGAGATTGAAAAGATAGAATCCACCCTCGACACAATGGAAAAGGCAAACTCGGAGAACAGCTCCAAGCTGCTGAAACTGCTGAGTCAATATAAGGTTTACCGCGAAAGAGCAAAATCTTTCAACCCCGCCGAATTCATGCGCGCCCGCCTAAAGCTCCGCCCCGCAAAGGAGAAATCCGCACAAGCCAAACTCAAAGCCGCCTATGGGAAGAATTTCAATGAAGCGACCTATTACGCCGGCATCCGCGACACCGACACAGCCAACGCAGATCATCTTGCTGCACAGCATACAGAAAAAGCTTCCGCAACCCAGAACACCCACAAACCACATATCAAATGACAAAAGGCGTGCGTCTTTGTGGCGCACGCCCTCAACTTGTTATTTAGTGCCTCACTATATATCGAAAAGAGCTAAATAAAATGCCAATTAATGTTGATTTTGCTCGAAATATAGACTATAATGATAATGTCTATTGTTGAGCTTATATATAGAATACAAAACACAACTATTATCGAAAGCCGGTGATTTCATGCCTTTAACTCATGTATGCATATGGGAAACAAATAATGGATTTAGGCGAATCACTGCAGAGGACGCAAGCCTTCTATATCCTTATGGGGTTTCCGCACGGAGCGGACACTTTGTGTGCGAGTTGTGTGCTCAAAATGTAACATTTACAGCACCTGGGGCAAATACACGTCATTTTCGCCATGATCCAAGCAACCCCAATAAGGAATGTGATGAACGGCAAAAGAACTTTGATTCTTCATATGGACGCTCGCTCGTCGGACTAAATAGCCATATCATGCCATTGCGTATAGATGTTTTCGGGAGCACATACTCTTTTCAGATCGGATTCTTTTCGCCTCCAAATTCAAAAGCTCGTTGTGAGAAAATTGTCATTACCAATCAAGATGGCGATTCATATGAGTATTTATTTGAACGTATTGAAAAGGGTAAAACTACTTTTTTGGACGTCGGGCACGAACCAAGTAAAAACTATCGAATAGAATATTTAGCTGCGACTCCTGAGATTAAAAAGTATTGGTCTGAGAAAACTCCCGGAATTTACACAAATGGCTCTTTTTTTGACGCTAAAACCGGTAACCTTTTACTCGCCGGTGCAAAAGCATATTCCGGATGCGATTATTATCTTCTGCTGAAAGAACGCGTTTTTACTACCATTGATATTGACGCGGTCGAATTAACCCAACCTTATTTGAAATGGCACCTTTATAAGATTCATGTAAACAGGTTTTCAAAGGAAGCTGCCAGATTCTTTTTGCGGTATGCTGTTTTCTTGACCGAAAAGCCCACTAAGTATTATCCCATATGGCCTCCTTATATTCGGGATCCATATATACTTTATCATAATTCTTACGAGTTTTATTTTTTTATGTGCGGCGAGGATGCTGTACTGAACTCTTATCCTGCGTACGCAAATGCCGTCGTTACGGAAGATGGCAAGCTCTATAAGCTTCGTACGCGCGATAGGGAACAGCTTGTTTCCGTAGGTTGCTCAGGTGCTCTTGGATTTACCTATTTACTCAGACAATCACTGAACAGAAAAAGAACTGTTCCAGAAATAAGCATTATTGATGCTTCCGGAAATGATCTTGTCAAAGATAAATACACACGATTGCCAAAGCAAAACCTTATTTCAGTTATTTCACCGTATGACGGAAAAGCGGTAATAAAAAAATACGGGAAGATCGTGTACGTTTATCTACTTGCAGCCGAACAGCTCTTGATGATCGATCACCTATCATTTGGTATGGAGATTCTGTTTTATCAAGGTCAGGATTGCGTGCGAACGATCTGTTTTGAGAAAACCAAGCAATCGCTTTCAGATGTTTATCGGGATGATATTCTTTTGGAAAAACTGAAAAGTTGCAAAGGGTCCGCAATACCGATTACTCATGCCTTGGGGACTGTAGCAAAAAAGCTCTCATCATTCCCTAAAACCAAACAATGGTTATTGCGCACAATAAACAGCGGAGAAATATCGCAATCAGCGTATCAACTTCTATTTCAGGTTATTCGTTCAAATAATAATATCGGGAAGTAGGGGTATTGAAAGAATAGTATAATCAGCAAAAACTTATGAGGTAGGATTTATGGAAAAACGATGGACATCTCTTTGTAAAGTGAATCGACCGGATAAGAATCAAGACATTTGGATGGTTCGAGTCGCGGATTTAATCAATGGATCGCTAAAACTCACGGATTTTGAAGAAAAGCAAGAAAAAATCCATAATAATCGTCAACTTGTCTATCATGATGAAGGTCCCAGTTCTCCTGATTGTATAGGCTTTTGGGAATGGACAGAACGACAAACAGACTCCGGAAAATGGTTTTCAAATTCCACTTATTTGAATTATCCGACTCCGTTTGAAATTATTATCATTGAAAAATACAAAAAAGCACGTGAAATCGTCCAAGATTTAAAAACCGGACTCCGCCTTCCCCCTTATCTTTTTGGAAAAGTTATAATTGCCTATAGACGCGGAACTGTAATTGGTGGTGTTCTATGTGATTTAAGCTGCTTTAATGTAAATCGCGGCAAAGAATTAACTATAACGATTAAAAAGAATGTTTATTCTTTACCTTTTTATGAAATACGTATTGATGATATTTTATCATGGAAATATAGAGACAACTCAGACAAAAGCAATCCAAAATGGATTAATCGAAACGTATATAAGTATGTAACTTTAGATAATCCGAAGCAATTAGTTCCTATTCTTCCTCCCGAGAATGCAGTTGCTCAGCTATTTATTCAAAGGATGAACTGGCCGATCTTCAAAGGAAACGGTATCAGCAAAGAAGACTGGCGGAAGGTTATTGCTTTACTTAATGAAATACCTCGTGGGGATATTGCAGACAGAATAATAAGAATATATCATATTACGCCCGAGAAAGCTCAATCCTATGTAGACAGTTTTTTACAAAACGTGGAAAGCTATATGAACTCAAGTGATGTTGATACTGATTCTATCACATACATTCTTGAAAGCCATGCGGAGCTAAAGCGGCGCAGCAGCGATCTTGCTTATCAAAAGTGGATTGCCGACAATCAAGCAAGTGTAGAAAAAGCGCAGGCTGAATTAGCTGCAATTCAGCAAAAAACCGCGGACGAACAAAAAGCAGCAGAACAGCGTATCTGCCAAATCGAGCAAGAAATAAATGAATACAAAGCAAAACGCACGGAGATACGCAAAGAAATAAAAGCTGCTGAAAAGGAGCTCGAAAGTCTTCAGGAGAAAATTGAACACAATAAAAAAACAGGTGATGAAGCTGTACTTGCCATACGTCAAAAAATAGCAGAAGCGCAAAACGATATGGCAGGATTTATTGCTGACCTTTCAACGTTTATGCCTCAAGACTTTGCACCTTCTAATCAGGAAAAAGCAAAGCGCTGCTTTCGGTATTGCCCTGCAAAAGAAGCCCCACCGGAGGATATTGATATTTCAAACAGCTGGAAAGATGAATACAACAATATTTTCCAAAACCTTACGGCTGCTTTTGGGACACCCAATGAGCTATGTGAGATACTGTCCGCGTTTTTATATGCTGCTCATATTAATAATATGCCTATACTAATACTCGGTCCCTGCGGAAAAGAGATAGCTGATATTCTATCTGTGTCAATTTACGGAACCGGAGCAGGTACGTTAGTTTTTGAAAACATTAGCACAGATAATGCTTTAGAAGAAATAAGCGTGTGTAAAGAAACAATTCTTTCTGTCGGCAGTATCTTTGGAAACGAGTGGAGTAATCTGATATGTCAGCCATTTTACAGGCTCAAAAAACAAATCCTTTGGACACATCCGTATGTTGAGGATATGGTGATTGAGCCAAAAGGATTATACAATTATATGCTTCCGATTTTCAGCGAATGCTTTATCGAATCTTTAGCGTCTGTTTCTTATTTTGCCGGAAAACGAACAGAAAGCTTCAAATCATTTTCCTTTCCCAAAAACGTATCTACGCGCCTGCCGGCTTTTGATGAATTACATCTCAGTAAATTACTGTCCACCCGCTTAGGACGTGTGCTTGCCGATGCAAAAGGACTGTTGAGCAACAGCGCGCATAAGAAAGATTTGGAAGTGCTTTGCGGATTGCTGCCCCTATCTGTTTTGCTTGGAAGAACTGATACTCTTCAAAACACAATTGATTCTGATAACAGCATTTCTAATGCGGTCAAAGTTATAGCAAACAAGTATATTGAAAGTGAATCATGAATGGTTTGATTAAATCCATTGGTCAACAATTGAATATTCCAATCACCGATACTCCTGATTGTGTCTGCCGAATCATTTACAGTATCGCGGGGCAAATGGCGCTTGCTTCCCTGTGGGACGCCGATAACGGCTACAGCTCGGTTTCAGTGATTCATTTCAGGGAGAGAATTTCACAGATCATGGATGCCTACAAATCAATTTGTCCGGAAACAAAAGGATTCCTTCCGGACACCAATGATTCTTTGGCAAATGATATATATAATCTGTATTTGAGAACCGGATATTTTTATCATACTTCTCACCGCATTTCTCCTGCTGCACCAAAGTTGTCAGGGTATGACGGAATCATTCTTCACAGGGGTAGCTCGCCGGATGCTGATTTATATATGAGCGGACTGGGACTTTACTCAATCAACAAAAGCGAAAGCGATTCATCCGTTGCTGATATGTTCGGTCTTCAAAAGCAGCCACTTAATCAATATTTTGAAGAGCTGATTGTTAATGGCGATTGGCAAGAGGTACAGTTTCCCAATGATACAGAATACTTGCGGCTCGACCCGCCGTTTTCGTCAGGATATTGGAATCAGAAGCCCGAGCATGACGGCAGAACGTCTCTCGCTCGTTACGGCAGCCCTCAAAAGATTTATGTTTTTTATCGTTGTATCAATGGATTATTTCTGCAGAAATCTATTCCTGAATGGATAATAAAGGATTATTTTTACAATTCAAATGGTTTTTACGGCGAGTACAGAAGAATTTCAAACGCTCTTTTAAACCATTACGGTACGTTGCCGCCGCATAAAGCAACGATGTTTGGTAACCTTGTCCGGTTCGATCTTGGATATCGATTGCCACCCTCTGAGGAAGATTTTTTAAACCTTTTCAGCTGGCCGGAAACATACAATTATGCTGAAGGAAAGCAGCCAATTTTTACACGGTTGCTATCCAAACAACTATACCCGTTATTCAAGTGCATTTTGACAGATATCGGGTATTGTATCGTGGAGGAATCATGATGAGTAACGGTGCATACGGAGTACATCTTCAATTGCGGGAAGCATTGGAAAACTATATCAAATCACAATACTTTGGCAAATCTCCTGTTTTGCTGTCTGCAACGCAGGATAAGCTCGGCAAAGAGGGGCTTTTATATCAAAAGCCTTATGTGGAATCCTCTCCTGCCTATAAAAACATCCAAAGCGGAATTCAAAAATCTAATTCACTTCCCGATTGGATGAAAACATATTTTCAGTTATTGTCTAATGCAGGCTTAGGTGTTCATCCTGCTCCGTTTTGTCATCAAATATCAGCTTTAGAGGCGTTTTACAATGGGCAAGACTTATTTGTAGCGACCGGTACCGGTTCGGGAAAAACAGAATGCTTTATGTGGCCGTTAATGGCTAAATTAGCAGATGAAGCGCGCAATCATTCTCAATCATGGACGATGCGCGGTGTTCGTGCTGTCATTATGTATCCCATGAATGCTTTGGTATCCGATCAAATCAGCAGACTAAGGCGTCTAATTGGAGACGCTGATCACCGATTTATCAATGTATTTCGTGCAACCTGCGGTCAGAATTCCCGCCGTCCGCAGTTCGGTATGTACACAGGCAGAACACCATATCCCGGTAAGGAACCCAAAAGAGATGCCGATCAGGCATTAGCATCAACATATAATTTACTGCTAAATTCGGATAAAGAAGAGGATCGGTTTGTAAAAAAGCTGATAAAAGACGGGAAAATCATAGCTAAAGAGAATTATACCGAATTTCTCGAAAAACTTAATAATAGCTGTCATATTCCCGATGATGAGGACGCAGAACTTGTAACACGTTTTGAAATGCAAAAAGTGTGTCCGGACATTCTCATTACAAACTATTCAATGCTGGAATACATGCTGTTAAGACCGATAGAACGAAAAATCTGGGACGATACGATAGAATGGCTAAACTCAAATCCACGAAACAAATTGCTTTTTATTATTGATGAAGCGCATATGTACCGTGGTTCCGCGGGAGGAGAAGTCGCGCTGTTGATTCGACGCTTGTTCCACAGATTAGGGATTGATCGCAATCGAGTGCAATTTATCCTTACAACTGCAAGTATGCCTAATAAGGATGACGATGATCGCAATGCGGTGCAAGAATTTGCAAATGAATTGAGTGCATCAGATGAACCACGTTTGTTTTGTTATCTGACAGGAGAGATTGATTCGATTCAAAATACAAAAGAAATAGATATACCCTTAAGTACATTTGAGAATCTGACCACGGAAGCATTTGAAGGAGATGACCGGGCAAGGCTTGCTGCCATAAACCTCTTTTTTGATAGTATTGATAGCAGCAGAGAGCCGTTCGACTCTCCTGATAAGGCTTACCAATGGCTATATAATCATTTGTCAGACTATTCTCCTTTTAGAAAAATGTTTGATATGTGCCGGGGATCAGCAATCTCACTCCAAGAACTGGCAAAAGAAATCTTTCCGCATTATCCCGAATCTCAGGCAATTCATGCAGTCAGTATTTTACTTGCAATTGCACCGCTTGCAAAAAACGAAGAGGGTACCGTCCTGTTTCCGGCAAGACTTCACATGCTGTTTCGAGGAATAAACGGCGTGTTCTCCTGCACTAATCCCAACTGTACCCATTCTCATTCGAAAAACGGATTGACGTTAGGCGAGATCTATCTTGAGGATGGATATCTGAACTGCAAAAAATGCGGAAGTGTTGTATATGAGCTATATAACGATCGTCGCTGTGGGAGCGTTTTTTTCAGAGGATTTGTATTAAAACAAGATTTTGAAAACAGGAGACGCACCTATCTTTGGCATCATTCAGGTGCAATTGTCAATGATGAGGTATATGAAATTCATCTGTTCATTCCGGATGAAGAGTATCATCTTCCCGAAAAGCAAGGAAAAAACAAAATACTGCCCTGTTATTTAGATACAGGCAGTGGCTTTATTGACTTTTCCGATGATTCATTGGATGGGAAACCGGGAATCAGAAAATTGTACTACAGCGTTTTTATTGCTAAAGCACGACCGGATATTGTTACGTTTGAGACTTGCCCACACTGTCAACATAAACTGTCAAAAATGCAGCTAACGTCATTCAGCACAAAGGGCAACCAATCGTTTTTTAATTTGATCAAAGCTCAATTTCAAGCACAACCGGCAGACCCTGAAAAGACCGGATATCCGGGAAAGTATCCGAATGAAGGCAGAAAAGTTCTTTTGTTTTCCGACAGCAGACAACGCGCTGCAAAGCTGGCGCGCGATATGTCTGACGCTTCCGACTATTCAGCCGCAAGGCAAATTGCTGCATTAGCTATCCGGAAAATGGAACAAGAGAATTCCGAGCAATCACTGAATTATCTATACGACTATTTTGCTATGACTGCTATCGAAAATCATGTCCAGATTTTTCACGATAGTGAAACAGAGAAGCAGCGTGCTCGTTTATCGGAACACGGCGCACTGGCGTATAGGAATTATTCACGCTCTAAAAGGCGAGGACAATCCTATGCTCCTCGATACACAATTGACAACGCTCCAACACAAATGAAGGAACAACTGCTAAAGCTTTATTGCGGAGGATATAACACACTTGTTGATTCTGCCATCAGTTGGATCGAACCGACGGAAAACGCAAAATGGGATGCGATTGATAAACTGGAAGAAGTAGGAGTTGTTGTTTCTGACGATGAATTTCTGGAAGTGTTCAGTGCGTGGATCCTGTCTGTTTGCGATTCATCTGTTGCGCTCGGACATACGATTCCCGATGCCATCAGAGAAAAAGTGCGCCCAAATTACGGCGGATACGGTATTGACAGAGATGAAAAGCTTCCTGTTAACATTCTCAAGATAATGGGTTGGGACAACAACGATGCTGTTGCCGCACATTGGAGCAGAATACTTCGTGAAACATTTATGGACGAAGGTGCATCTTCAAACGGAAAATACTATATTGACCTTTCTCGAGTAAAACCGCGGTTTTCTTTTGATCACAAGTGGTATTGTTGCGAACAGTGTTCAGAGTTCACTCCTTATTTGCTGAATGGAAAATGTCCAAGCTGTCAATGTGAAAAAACACACGAAATGACTGACAACGAAAAACAAGCGTTAACCTTTTGGAGAAAACCAATTGAAGACGCTATCCACGGTGAAACGATACGCGTTATTGACACCGAGGAACATACCGCACAGCTATCACATAAAGATCAGCGAGATGATCTCTGGTCAAAAACAGAACAATATGAGTTAAGATTTCAGGACTTGATCAAAAAAGATGAAACACCTGTAGATATTCTAAGCAGTACCACAACGATGGAGGTTGGTATTGATATTGGTTCCTTGGTTGCCGTGGGATTGCGCAATATCCCGCCGATGCGAGAAAACTATCAGCAGCGGGCAGGTCGTGCAGGACGTAGAGGATCAAGCCTGTCAACGATTGTTACATTCTGTGAAGACGGTCCACACGACTCCTTGTATTTTTCTAATCCGATTCCTATGTTCAGAGGAGATCCAAGAAGGCCATGGATAGATATTTGCAGCGAAAAAATCGTACAGCGTCACCTTGCAATGACAGCACTTCAAGCATACTTAAAAACGAAAGATATCAGCTTGGATACGATAACTGCCATTGATTTTTTGGATAATCATATTAACGCGTTTCTTACCTTCCTTAAATCATTCCGTATTGACGAAGCAGATATTCTTGTGCCGGAAAAATCAAAAAAAGGGCTATATAGCTATGCGTCCGCTTTAGAGGTATCGTTATTTGACTTAAAGCAAAAACGGACGGCTCACCCTGAGTTGTATGATACAGATAATGGAAATGAATCCGAGAAGAAGTCATTTTTGGATGCACTATATGAAGAAGGAATCATTCCTACATATTCATTTCCTAAAAATGTTGTAAGCACATATATTGTTAATACAAGAGAAAAGATCAAATATCAGGTAGAACGCGGACTGGATATTGCAATCAGTGAATATGCTCCCGGACGATCCATTGTTGTTGATAAAACAACATATCAAATCGGCGGGTTTTACTATCCCGGAAGCACAAGAAATGCACGCACTGCCGCTAATCCGGCGCGATCATTTATTCAAGACGCAAGCTACTGCAAAAAAATATGCTGTTGTTCTTTGTGCGGCTGGTTTGGATTAGAAGAAGATGACTATCAATCTTGTCCTTTCTGCGGAAACACCGCGTTAAACAATGCCCGCTCAATGCTGCGTCCGTGGGGGTTTGCGCCGCGTAATGCTGATTCAATTGAAACTGCACAATTAAATGAAGAATACTCTGCTATACAACAGCCCATTTATTCAACTTTGCCCGAATCCGAGGATGTTCATGCTGTCGAAGGGTATTCTAATATCAGAGCGGCTGTTCGATCAAATCAACGAATCATCATGCTTAATCAGGGGATGAGCAATAAAGGATTCATGGTTTGCTGTGACTGCGGAGCTGCACTTCCGGGTGATAGCCCACACGTTCTTGACGGAGTAATGCGCCCCTACAGATCAAAATTCTTAAGAACACGCTGTAAACACAACGATACAATCAACGTGAATATGGGATATGATTTTATCACCGATATGTTGGTCTTGGAGATTGCATTAGACGGCGAACAAATTGATGTGAATCCGGAAAGAACATCATGGCTGAGCCGCGCCGGTCAATCTCTTGCCGAGGCTTTAAGATTAGCAGCCTGTCAAGAATTAGACATCGAATTTGCTGAGCTCGTTACAGGTTATCGCATTCGTCAGAATTATCACGGCAATTATATCGACATTTATCTTTATGACAGCTTGTCCAGCGGAGCAGGATATGCCGTCGGAATAGAACAATCAATTCAAAAACTATTATGCAAAACACGCGAACTACTATCAGAATGCACCTGTGATTCTGCCTGCTATAATTGTTTGAAGCATTACAGAAATCAGTTTGTGCACGGTATGCTTGATCGGAATGCGGCACTTGATTTGCTAAACTGGGGCGAAAAAGGGCAAAAATCGCAAGCTTTATCCTATGAGACCCAGAAAAAGCTTTTAATGCCCCTCGAAAGGATTCTACAGCTTTCCGGTATTAATCTTTCCGAAGCAGATAATCGTACTTGGGTAAAAGGAAAATATGACAAAAAGGAAATATCGATTTATCCTGCTATGTGGAAGAAACCATCCGAAGAAGGCACTGTCTTTGTCAGCGATTCATTACTAAAACACGCAAAACCATTTGCCTTAAAAACGATTGTAGAAAGCTTGTAGAATATAGATTGTTGTAAAGTTTCTGTGACATCATTATGCTTGAGCTGTCTGCTGTGAAGAAGCTGCCAAGCGCGGCATTTATCAAAGCCTTAATGACCTCCGGAACCGCCAAGTAGCTTGATTCACGCTACAACCGTATGCAGTAGATGGGAGAGAAATATCTGATGGAAGAAATCATTTCCTCTGACGGGGATTCATTTTCCGTTGCAGGCGAGGTCTATCAAAAGGACGCGCTGTACTGGATCGTCTATATCTATCGATACTGGCACTAATACACGAGCGAAAGTAGCGCCGAAATCCTGTGGCATGCCTCTGCCGCTACTATGAAGCGTAATTACATGATGTTCCATACGATGGATCTGGTCGTTGCGATTGAAGATTTGAAGAAGATCTATCGTCAGAAAGATTAACCGATAAAAAGCGGACAATCATATATAAAGGAAGATTATTTATGAATATACGTGAAATCGAAGAGATAATAGATACTTACCACGTAAAACACCCATTTCTAAACGGGACAAAAGAACAAATGACATATGAAATACTCAGTGTTTTTCAGAAATTGTGTTCTGATGAAATAGCAAGTAGTATTCTAAATCCCTTTGCACTACAAAAAATAACAGATTATATGGATGCGGTAACACAAGCATTATCATGGATTGAGCATAGTCATTTTTCAAACATCTCCTCAGAAATATCAGATGATATTTCAGAAGAACGTTATGAGGAAGGGCGTTCATTCCTTTGCGAATATGCATTGCCATACTCACAAATTTGTAGCGGATACATTTCTTTTTCAAGAAATCGTTTTTCAGCAAAAGTTGAAGATAATTCTGTGATTTTCGATATTTCGGAAGGCGAAAACAACACTTTTTATACTGATATTATTAGAGAAATAGATCAAAAACAAAACAGCTTATTTATGGACTTTATTAATCCTATGACATTATCAGAAGCATTTTTGAAATTTCAAAAAGAGATTAACACAACGGATGGAGTGCTTAGTAATTCAATTAATGAAGATATGTTGGAACCGTTTATTAAAGTAACAAGTAAACATTGGGAATATACAAAAACTCTTCCAAACACATGGAAATTCGATGAATTTACGATAAACGAGTATAGAGATTTTTGGATAACCATAACTGCGATTTGCTATTTTCATCTTTTCAGTTGTATTTATATAGAAAATTCTCTCATAGAACTAAAAAACAGTTTAATGAATGTCCCAAAAGAGATGTTAATTAGTCTCTGCTCATTAACCGCACGAAACGGTTATGAGGTTATTTTTCGGCTTCAGCAGCATTGAAATTACGCCGTACAGGAATCCCAAAAATCGGCGCAAAGAACCTCTTGCTAATTTTTC
>Ga0310695_10008833_pt1 | contig 15398 bp, 5 predicted proteins | sample RumenRJG_04DNA_FD_203882 | JGI IMG/M metagenome (GOLD analysis project Ga0310695, IMG submission 203882) | Bovine rumen microbial communities from Lethbridge, Alberta, Canada - RJG_04 (v2) (version 2) | ecosystem: Host-associated > Mammals > Digestive system > Stomach > Rumen | place: Canada...
ACGGTCGGGCTCCTCGTCGCGTTTTTGGCGTATATGGAAACGGCGGGCAAGCCCCTTACGGAAATCATGGAGATTAAAATGGAAATGCAACGCGCGACCGTCGGGGTCGAGCGCGTCTTCGAAATCCTCGACGCGCCTTCGGAGAAGCCCGATCCGCCCGACGCCGTCGCGCCGACGGCGTTTGAAGGGCGCGTCGAGTTCGACGACGTTTCCTTCGCGTATACGCCGGAGCGGCCGGTGATTCAAGGGTTCAATCTCGAAGTCGCGCCGGGCTCGCTCGTGGCGATCGTCGGGCCGACGGGGTGCGGCAAGACGACGCTCGTGAATCTGCTCATGCGGTTCTACGAGGTCGATTCCGGCGCGATTCGCGTCGACGGGCTCGAAACGCGCCAGATTGCGCGAGAGGCGCTGCGGCGCGGGTTCGGGATGGTGTTGCAGGAGACGTGGCTTAAGTCGGGAACGATTCGCGAGAATCTCGCGATGGGCGCGGAAGGAATCTCAGACGAAGAGCTCTGGCGCGTCGCGCGCGCGTGCCATATCGACGGGTTCATTCGCCGGCTCCCCGCCGGACTCGATACGGTCGTCTCGCAAGAGGGCGACGAGTTTTCGCAAGGGGAGCGCCAGCTCCTGTGCGTCGCGCGCGTCATGGCGCGCAACCCGAACGTTCTGATTCTCGACGAAGCGACCTCGTCGATCGATACTGTTACGGAAATGAAAGTACAGTCCGCGTTTAACGCGCTCATGAAAGGTCGGACGAGCTTCGTCGTCGCGCACCGACTCTCGACGATTCGCAACGCCGACGTCATTCTCGCGATGAAAGACGGCGCGATCGTCGAACGCGGAACCCACGACGAACTCCTCGCCAAACGCGGGTTCTACTACGATTTGTATAACAGTCAGTTTCCCGCGCCGGAAGCGGGGGGAACTCGTCGTTTTTAAGTCTTTTATGACGCCGACCATTTCAAACGCGATTCGCCGCGTTTATGTTGCAAACGCCGTCGCGCCAGGCGCCCGACCAACGGGAGGGCTGGAGTTTCGCGCCGTGTTCGTTTGAGGATGACGAATATGCCTACGGGCGCGTGCTGCGATCCAGCGCGCTTGCGCCGAGCGTTTACCATCGGTTTAGACTATCTTCCAGTTCGCGCCCTTTCTCGTCAAGAAGCGCGAACCCGACGATCCAGTCCCATTGCGTATGGTCGACGCGGGCAAAGATTACGTTTTCTCCTTTTTTGAGCGCGACGGGGATCGAGGCTTCGTTCTTCTCCGGATCGTCGACGTTAAGCTCGCCGAAGAAAACCTGTTCGCGGTTGAGGTAAACGCGCTCGACGACATGCGTTTTATAGCCCTTGACGCCGAGTTTAAGCGTTCCCGTCTGATTCTTGGGACTGTTGAAATTGAGAACGAGATAAACGCCCGCAAATGATTCCGGCGGTCTGTAAGCGGCGACGTCAATCCACCTTTTATCAGGGTTCCGGCGAGAACCGACAGTATCGTCCTCGGACGACGGTCGCGACGCGCCGGACGCCAGTTCCCACGAGGCCAGTTCCCACGAGCTTTCGGGATTCGGTCCCTCTCGAAGAGATTTGGAAAGCGGCTCTTTGACCGAAGTCCTTGAGGCTTCGATTCGACGCTTTAGATCGTAATCAATAGAACTCGTCTCCTCCCCGGCGAGCGCCGAGAAATCGACCCGCGTTATCGTTTTCTCTTGTGGAAAATCCTCCAGCGAGGAAAACTCTCGCCCCAACGGAAAGACGCCGGAGACCTTATACCCGCCGGTCGGTTCCACGCGAACCGTTTTCTGAACGCCGTTGAGCGCGATTGTGACGTCGCAGGGAAGATCGGCGAGCGTTCCGTTAAAGATCAACTGGAAATTGCCCGTCGTCCGACCGCTGTTGCCGTCTCTGGTTTCCTGCGCGGCGCCGAAGTTCATGAATTTAAGGTTTCCGCAGGAGACGACGACGAAAGGCGGCGTCTTGGCGAGCGGACGACGCCATATCCCCATAATGTCCATAGACCCTCGCGCGCCGCTGCGTTTGTCGGCGCCGCCGTTCTCCGACGGCGGATCCAGCTCAATTTCGCGCGTCTGGCATGAGACGACGACGTAAACTGGGTGGACTTTCGACAGAATCGCCTCTCGACGGTCTTCGTCCTTTTCGTAAACCGGACCGGTCCAAGGCTGTCCCCACGGCGATTCTAGCTCCCAATGCGCGGCGATCGTGAAGCCGGGCGTCGCGCGGTCGTAAAGACGGCGGTCGACGCAGGTCTCAAAGTATCGCCGCGCGCGCGTTTCCCATTCGCCTAACGACGGGGGCGGATTTGGAACGACGCGACCTTGAGTCCAGTATGTTTGTTTCGCGCGTTTAAGCGCGGCGTCAAAGGGAAGGTTCGGATCGAGCGCAAGGAGCGTCGCCCACGCCATGAGTTGCGACGCGTATCGGTTGAAGCGAAACTCGTCGTTCGAGACGCGGATTTCTTCGGCGGCGAATCGCGCGTCGGCGTCCGCGTCGGGCGGAAGACCGTCGAGCGCGACGACGTCGCAGGCCGATTCTTTCACGGCGAGCGTCTCTTGCGCGGCGACGTACGAAATCAACTTGGGAACCCCGCCGATTTCGGGCCAAACGCTTGCGAGGACGATCCGACACTGCGGAATCCACGCCTGAAGGTCGGCGACGAGTCCGGCGACCTCCTCGCGCAGCGGCGCGCCGACCTCAAGCGCCAGTTCCCCGTTGGGGCGAAGACGGAACTCGTCGTAATTCAGACCTTTGAAGGAGAGACGCCGCGCGTCGTTAAATCCAAGGAAGAGCAGGACGACGTCGGCGCCTTTGTCGAGTTCGGTCTTGATCGAGACGCCGTCGACGTCGGTCGGGACGTTTTCAGAACGCGCCCGCGCGAGGAGCGCGCGCCAGTCTGCGAAGGTCGAACGTCGGATTCCGAGAGGAATAAACTCGACGTCGAGGTTTTCTTGCGCCGAAAAATTCCGCAGTTCGTTCGTGAAGCCGTAGGACTGAGTTATCGAATCGACGACGGTTTCGTCGCCGATCAGAAGGACGCGTCGCGCGTCGGAGCGACGTTCCGACGCCGTTTGGCGTTTCGAGGCGGGGCGCGGCGGGGTCGGACGTTTTTTATTCGCCCTCTCGTTTGCGAGCCAAGCGGGTTCTTTGCTCGCAATGTACGCGAAACGTTCGCCGTCGTTCGCGGCGTCGTCGAAGGAGTCGGGGACTCTGAAGCGGTCGAGCCAGCCCGACCCGGAGGGGCTGTCGATCGGCGCGGCGTCGAGAGGCGGCAAATCGGACAGATTCGTTTTGCGATTCTCGTCGCACACGAACCTGCCCGGTTTGTAGTTCTGCAGCGCCTGGCGAAAGAGGTCGAAATAAGAACGGAGGTTGACGTCGACGTTGTAATTCGACTCCGAGACGACGACGGGACGAACGACGCTCTTTTCCTCCGAAGGGTCGGCGGCGCAAGCGTTTGGAAGCGCGCGAGCAAGCGCCCGAATCACGGCGGCGCGGTCGCGTTCATGCGAATAGAGCGTCGCCGCAGGGGGCTTTACGCCCGGATAATAACGGACGCGTTTCGGCGGCTCGTTCGAACCGTCGCCCGGCGTGAAGGTCGTCGGGAGCCGCCATAGAGTCGCGGCGACGACGTAGGCGACCTCCCACGATTGCGGACGCGCCTCCTCCGCCTTTGCGAGCCGATTCTCGACGAGTTCATACGCGGTTTTTCCCCGTTCCTGTTCTTTGCGCTTCGCTCGCGTTTCGTCGACGGAGATCAAAAGAAGGTTGACGAGGTCGCCGAGCGCGACGGCGTATCCGAAGTCGTCGAGGCGGTCGCCGACGCGCTCAAGGAGACAGTCGAGGAGAATCGTTTGGTCGTACCGCGGACGCTTCTGGATTTCGTCTAAAAGCTCGAGCGAGGAATGATTTTCAAGAACTGCGGCGAGGGACGCTTGCAGTTCGTCGTAGGAGGCGGTCGAGATATCGTCGGTCGCCTTAACGTCAAAGAGAAGGCATGCCGCCGGATCCGAGGATTCGAGGTATTTAAAACGGATATACGCGTCGAGCGCCGCGGCTCTCAGGGCGACGTCGTCGCGGGAAACGGAAAAGGCGGTCGCCGTCGCGTCGATTTGACGTTCTGTTAGAGGGCGTCGGGGTAAATCGAGAAAGGGTTCCGCGAAAAGCCGGAGCGTTTCGATTTGCGCCGGGGAATGTCTTCCCGCGCCGCCAAAGTCGTATTCTTTGGGGTCGTATTTTCTCACGGTCGGTTCGGATCCCCGAAAGGAGAAAAGTCGCGCGGCGGCGAAACGAACGTCGCGCTCGAATTCCCGTCGCCATTCGTCGGGCGTCTTGAACAACTCCCGAGAGACATTGGGCGACGCCAACTCGCGGAGCTTTTCAACCCGCGCCGCTTCCGTCTCTGAAACGTCTTGCGCGCCCGCGACATGAAAAGCCGCCGCGACGACGACGGATAACGTTAGCCCAAAGACGAGATTTTTCATTATCGCAACCTCCTGATTGAGCGATTTTATCACAGGGGAATCTCTTGGGGAAGAGTTGTTTTCCGTCGTCGTCGCTTTCTTTTGGGAGAGGCGTCGCGCGCGGTTACCAGCGTCCTAGGCAGTCTTGGAGTTCGCGTCCCTCTTCGTCGAGGAGCGTGAATCCGACGATCCAGTCCCATTCGGTTCGATCGACGCGAGCGACCATAAGGTTGGCGCCTTTTTTGAGCTTGACGGGGACGGCGACCTCCGCCTTTTCCGGGTCGTCGACGTTCAGCTCGCCGAAATAGACTTGTTCGCCGTTGAGATAGACGCGCTCGACGACGTGAGTTTTATAACCTTTGACGCCGAGTTTAAGCGTCCCGGACTGTTCTTGCGAACTGTCGAAATATCGAAGGACGTAGACGCCGGAGAAAGGCTCGGGGACGCGAGATTTTGCGAGATTGAGCCAGTTCGGATCGGCAGGGCTTTTGGCTCCGAAATAGGACGACGCGAGAGGGGCGCTCGGCGATTCGCGGGTCCACGACTCCGCAGGGTTCGTTTTCGGAGCGTCGCCTGCGCCAAAGCGCGTGACGTTGCCGCCGAGGCGCGCGGAGTCGTTAGAATTGTGGGAAAAGCCCGGTTTCGGGGCGAAACGCAGCTCGCTCGGATCTTGACCTGCGAGCGCGGCGTAATCGACGCTCGAGACTGCCTTTTCTTGCGGGAAATCTTCAAGGGAAGAGAACTCCTGTTCGAGCGGGAAGACGCCGGAGACGGAGAATAGGCTACGGCGATCGAGACGAACCGTCTTCTGGACGGAACCGATCGCGATCGTGACGTCGCACGGAAGATCGGCGAGCGTCCCGTCAAAGATTAGCCCGTACGTTCCTTGGGTCGTTCTCCCGTTTCTATGGAGTCCGGCGATATCGGGGTCGTTCTTTACGAACTTGAGATTCCCGGACGAGACGACGTCGATTTTGGGCGTCTTGTCGGTCAATCCGAACGTCAAAGGCGCGGCGTTCGGCCCGCGATCCAACGGTTGATCGGCTTTGATTTCACGCGTCAGACAGAAGACGGTCGCGTGAATCGGCGTCTCAGGGCCGGCGACGTCGAGGTCGCGGTTTTTCGTAGGATTGTCCGTTCCTGTCCATAGGTCGGCGTTCCACGTTGCGTTCAGGGCGAATCCGGGCGCGGCGAGGTCGCGGAGTCGGGGATCGACCTTCTTTTCGAAAAATCGCTTCGCGAGTTTTTCCCATTCGTTAAAAGCGGAAGAGGGAAGGGAATCGGGGCTTTGCGTGAACCAATAATTGCCGTCCGCCTTTCGGAACGATTGGACGAAGAGTTGGTCGGGGTCGAGCGCCAACAAGATCGACCATGCGACGATTTGGGCGCCGGACGGGGTAAAACGGTATTCGTCGTCGAGGAGTTGAATTTCTTCGTCGCAAAAACGACCTTGATAATTCACGAGACCCCAGAAGGGTTCGAACTGAATGAAGTCCCAACCGACGCTTTTTTGCGCTTCAAAGGTCTGGTCGACGACGTAACGAACCTGCTTCGGGACTTCGGAAAGGCCAAGTCGCAGGTCCGCCATAACGACGCGACAGTTGGGAGCGCGCGCTTTAAGGTCGTTGACAAAGCCGACGATATCGTCGCGCAACTTTTCGCCGACTTCCGCAGGCTGTTTGCGAATATCCGTCTTCGGGTCGAGGTCGAAGCCGTGAAAGGAGGGCTTTCGGGCGTCGTTGAGTCCGAGGAAAATCACGACGTCGTCGGCGCCCTTGTCGAGTTCGTCCTTGATCGAGACGCCTTCGACGTCGGTCGGGACGTTTTGGTCTCTCGATTTATCGAGGAGCGCGCGCCAGTCCGCGAAGGTCGCGTGATTGACGCCGAGGGGGACGAATTCGACGTCCTCTTCTTCTTCCGTCATGAATTGACGTAAAAGGTTTGTGAATCCGTCGGGGTTAAGAGCGGAGTCGACGACGGTTTCGTCGCCGACGATCAGGACGCGCCGCGCGGCGTTGGCGCCGTCGGGGTTGACGAAGAGCGTCGCGAGGAACGCCGCGACCAAGATTGCAAGTCTTACGGTTTTCATTGGTTGATTCCTTTTTTGAAGTCGGCGCTCTTCTGTTATTCAACGATTAGATCGCGCTTGACGAAGGTCGCGACGCCTTTTTCGGCGTCAAACGCGCGGAATACCATCCGATAGGTTCCCGGCGTTTGGGGCGCGTCGAACTTAAAGGAGAGCGCGTCGACCCGATTCTTGACCGCCGTCGTTTTGAGAATCGAGTCTGAACTTGCGGACGCGGGAATCGTCGGAACGGCGTTTGCGTCGGCGCCGACGGGCGTTTGCCGAGGACGCGAATCGAATTCCTTCTGCATCTGGATATAGCGTCGCGGCGTCAGTTCGACGCTGGGAGAAGGATAGAAATCGACGAAATCTTCGTAAATCGAGTTCAGACGGTTCAACGCGTGAGCGCGGTCGCTCCGAGGACGCGACGGGATCGGGCTCGTCATTTTCGTCGGCGCGTAATCTTGGCGTTCGAGGAGCCGCGTGGCGACTTGAAGGGACGAAAAATACGAAGAAAAGTCGTCGACTGGGGTTAGGTCGAGCTTTGCGTCGTAAACGGCGAGGGAGGCGCGTCCGGCAAAGAGCGCGTCGTCGTCGTTTAACGGCTTGAATTTTGCGGAAAGGACGACTTTTTCGCCCGGTTTGACTTTGGTCGGGGCGTCGAGAAGGGCGTCGCGGGCAAAGCTCTGTTTCTGCGCGCCGACGAGGTAGCTAAAGGTCTGGGCTTTCCCGTCGAAAGCGACGTTGGCGATTAGCGTGAAGCAGGGCGCGTCCTGCTTGTCGAGGTCAAACTGGCATTCTCCGACGCCGTCGCGCAGCTCGACGCGCCGGGCGTCGAACGATTTGGACTCGATTCGTCCGTCGTCGCGCCGAACCTCTTTGATTCTGTCGAGGACGACGCTTGCGTCGGGAATCGAGGAGCGTATGACGACGGTCGCGGTCTTGTCGGCGTCGAGGGAGTAATTCGGCTTGTCGAAGTCGAGGACGATCATCGGGGCGGTCGTCGTTTCGGCGGACGAGTCGGACGACGGCGCCGGGGTGGTCGCGTCGGCGCCGCTCGTCGTCGCGTCGTCGTTTCGAGTCGAAACGTAGAGCGTCGAGCTTGCGACGCCCATAAAACGTGGTTCGCGCGTTCTGGAGAGTCCCGCGACGTAACCGATTTGGAAGACGTATTTTCCCGGCTCCGCGTCTTGCGGAATCGTAAAGGATTCGGAGAAACTACCGTTTTCGTCGACAAAGACGGGGAAATTTGCGATTTCGCACGTTTGCGGGACGCTGGCGCCGTCGACGATCTGCGGCGGTAGATTCAGTATTTTGAAGACTCTAACGCGCGGGTCGTTATTCCCGTTCCACTGAGGAGCGATTTGAGCGACGAAGTCGACGGTTTCTCCCGGCGCGTAAATCGGGCGGTTGGTCGCGAGAATTAACTTGGGGGAGGAATCTCGCGAGGGCAGGGCGGACGCGTTCGCTTGCGAGGCGGCGGAGTATGGAGAGTCGAGGGAGTCGAAGAAACTAATCGAGCGATCGTTTTCCTCGGAATCGTCGTCTTGAACGAACGCCATAACGCGGTGAATCGAATTCAAGTTGGCGTCGAGTTGGACGATTCCCCGTTCGTCCGTCTTGACGGTCGCCGCTTCGGCTTTCGCCTCGACTTTGTTTTGGGAATTAATTACGGAGCCGACGTAGAGAAGCGAGAGTTCGCGGTTCGCGAGCGGCTTGCCGGTCTGAAAATCGCTTACGACGAGTCGACCGAATTGATACGCAAAGGCGTATCGACTGACGAACGCGAGCGCGTAGTCGGCTCTGTCTTCACCGTCGGCGTCGGCGACCTTGACAAGATAAGCGCCGGGCTTGTCGAGGGTAAAGGTTAGCGGAACAAGGGTCGGGACGGAAGTTTGTTCTTCTTTGCCGGGAAGGACGAATGTCGACGATTGAACTTCCCTTGCTAAGGACGAGATAGGTTTCTCTTGGGCGAACAATTCCCTTGTTACTTCGGCGACGAAATTGACGAAAGACTTTTCCGTTCGCGCGTTGTTCTCATTTCGAGCGTCGTAGTAGTCTTTTTCGAGCGTCTTGGCGACGAAGGGCGCGAGGTCAAGCTGGTAGAAAGTCGTCTTGATCGCCTTCGCGCCTTGAGAAAAGACGTCGAGGGAGACGCGCATTCCCTTAGACTCGGAGCCTTCGTCGACGATTTTGACGGTCGTCGCGTTTTGAAGCGCCTCAATTTGGAGCGTTTCCGTCGGACCCGTCGTCCCGAAGAGTCGCGTTATCCTTTCTTGAGAATAGGAGTTCGTCGATTTAACGCGGTCCCATAATTCGATCGCTTCCTTATATCTGCCGCGAAGTTGATATTCCGCCGCAAGCGCGACGAGCGCGTCGGCGTTCTCCTCCAATTCGAGGGAACGTTTTAAGTAGGCGACGAAATCGCAGTTCTTGGAAAGAACGCGTCGCTTCGGACAGACCGATTTCGCGATCGCAAGGTTGGAGTCGACGTTCCTTCCGACGTCTTTAAGGGCGGCGCGGAAGTCCTGTTCGGAGAAAACGAAGGTTTCGTCGTCTTTAAGCGCGGGGATTTCGGCGACAAGGCGGTCGAGCCTTGCGATTTCTTCGCGAACGTCGTCGTCCCAGTTTCCCTCCGCGTCGCGATTTGCGACGCGCGCGAGGTTGCGACGAGCGTTGAAGGCGCGATAGAGCGCCTCGTAGATGCCTAAGCGGTTTTGAAGCGCGATTCCCAGTCGCGCGAAAAAGGACGCGGGGCTGTCGACGACGTCCCCCTGAGGCGTCGCGACGCCTTCGAGGAGTTTCGCATATTCAAGGCGTTCGCCGTCGTTGGCGGCGTCTTCGAAGGAGTCGGGAAGCTCGTATTCATAGCGCGGACGGGGTTCTTTATCGCGTTTCCTGTCGTTCCATTCGTCGAAGGAGAGGAGAGGGGGAAGCGAGGTTAAATCTGTTTTTTGGTTGAGATCGACTTCCCTTCCGTTGGTTCGGTCGGTCCGCGTCGCTTCAGCGAGAAGGTTGAAGAAACCGCTAAAGAGGACGGGATCGGCGGAGCGCTGCGGAAAGGCGGGAGGAAGCTCTTGTCGCGCGACGCGAACTTCCTTCGGCGTCTCGCCGCCGGAGGCGAGCGCGTTGGGGAGCGCGCGAGAGAGCGTCTGTAGGACGACGACGCGATCGCGATCTTCGGAGAAGAGGGTCGTTTCGGGGAACGTCATGGGCGGACCGTCAATGTAAATGACGTCCCCGCTGTTTTGATCGCGTTTCGCGGGGACGGCGCAGTTTGCGCGGAGGGGCGCGCCTTCGGGCTTCGCGCTCGGTTTGAACGTTTTCGGGAGTCGGCGCCAGATCGTTCCGGCGACGACGCAGGCGACCTCCCAAGATTGCGGACGCGCCGCCGTCGCCTTTTCAAGTCGCGCTTCGACAAGAAGATACGCGAGCGCTCCGTCTTTCGCCTCATCGCGGCGCCTCGCCGTTTCGTTATTCAGAGACAGAAGATTGTCGATCGAATCGTTGAGCGCGTGAGCGTACTCGTAGTCGCTCAGACGGTCGCCGAGGCGCTCTAGAAGACAGTCTAACAGAATTCCCCTTTCGACGCGCGGTTGTTTTTGAATTTCGTCCAGAAACTGGAGCGCGGAGCGTTCTTCGAGGAGCGCGGCGATCGAGGACTGTAGATCGTCGTACGAGGCGTTCATGAGGCTGTCGGTTATCTTTACGCCGAAAAGAACGCAGGAGGTTCGGACGGGATCGTCGCCGTAAGAATCGCGAAGGAACGACTCGAACGCTCTTGCCATGAAGTCGAGCCGGTCTTTTGAGAGAGAAAACGCGTCGGCGACGGCGGTTTTTTCGTCGTCCGTTAAAGCGCGGCGCGGAATTTCGAGATAGGGCGCGACGAACGTCTTTAACGCGGCGACCTGCGCTTCGGAGAGACGGCCCTTTTCGCCGATCAACTCTCTTTCTTCCGGCGCGTACTCGCGCGGCTCAGACTCCGTTCCTCGCGGTTCGAAGAGTCGCGCCGCGGCCTTCCACACGCCGCTCGCGTATTCCCGACGCCATTCTTCGGGCGACTTCGCGAAGTTCTCTTGGTCGCTTTTCTCGAGCGTCGAAAGGAAGAATTCCTGTTTTCGAGACTGCCACGAGTCCGCGTTCCACGGCGCCGCCGGCTGGGAGTCGTCGGGAGTCGCCTGAACGGACTCGTCGCCGAAGAGTCGAGCGTTTTGGACGTCGCTTGTCGAGAAAAGGGGGAACGTTAGGAACGCCGCGAACAAAATTGCGAGCTTTACGATCTTCATATCGTATCCTTTGTAAATTTCTGAGTTGCGTTGAAACAGACGGTGAATTGACGAATTTTTATAACATTAAAACAAACGCTCGACTTGGCTTAGAGACTTCTTACTGTTTGCGGGGCGTCGTTGAAAACCGCAAAACGACTCTGAAGCCCGAAGCTTTGAGTCCGCTGTTCGTTGGCGGCGACCAACGCTCGGGCGTTGGATCCCGGCCTCGCGGCGGCGACCTCGCCGCCGAGGGTATTCGCCTCAACGCGCGCGATAACGCTTAAGCGCGAACAGGCGAAACTCTAGGTCGCCGCTCGTTGGCGGCGACGTCTGATTCAATAAACGCGGGGCTATAGCGCGTTTCCCTCTTTGTCAAGAAACTTGAAGCCGACGATCCAGTCCCATTCCGTGTGGTCGACGCGCGCAACCATAATATTGCGGCCTTTCTTGAGTTGGACGGGGATCGACGCATCTTGTTTCTCCGGGTCGTCGACGTTCAGCTCGCCGAAGAAAAGCTGTTTGCCGTTGAGGTAGACGCGTTCGACGACATGCGTTTTATAGCCTTTGACGCCGAGCTTTAACGTCGCCGTCCGGTCGTCGGGGACGTCGACGTAACGGACGACGTAGACCCCGGAATACGACTCGTTCCGGGTGTAGCGCGTTATGTCGACGAAGTCGGGATCGTCGTCGGCGAATTGGCTTTTGGCGATTCCCCAAAGCGAAGCCGCCTGTAGACGCGAGTTCCATAGAAGCCCGAGCGGCGGTCTCTTCATAAGGGACTGTTTGGCGAGCTCCGCGCTTTCTTTTTCGAGAATCGTGAGATTGAGGGCGGTTTTCGCGTATTCGACGGGGTCCTTTCCCGAAAGCGCGGCGAAGTCGACGCTCGTGATCGCTTTCTCCTGCGGGAAGTCGTCGAGACTGGAGAACGTCTGTCTCAGGTAGGAAACGTCGGAGACGAAATATTCGGGTTCCTTCTCGATTCGCGCCGTTTTTTCGATTCCGGCGACGCGGAGCGTAATATCGACGGGCAGGTCGGAAAGGGTTCCGTTAAAATGCAGAACGTAATGTCCTAGGGACCAACGATGTTCGTCGAATCGATCGAAACGAAGGGCGCCGCAGGAGACGATCTCGATTTTTGGCGTCTTTTCGAGGAGTCCGTCGCGCTCGGTCCCCCCGAGAGGGGGAACCTCGGTTCCGTCGGGACGCGTCAGCGGTTGATCCGCCTCGATTCCGCGCGTCGAGCACATGACCGTCGCTTGGATTCTTTTATTGGGATTGTCTTTTTCCTTTGAAACGGCTTCCTTTTCGTCGTCCGACTTGTCGCGCTCGTAGCGCCAGCTCGTATCCAAAGCCGCCGCCAGTCGTTCCGCGTCCGAATTGAAGACGCGATATTGCGGGGAGAGGAAGAAGCCGGGGGACTCGGCGTCGCGGAGCCGCGAGTCGACGCGGGTCTCGTAATATCGCCGGGCGACTCGTTCCCATTCGTCCAACTCGTACGGGTGATCTTTGGACTTGAAAGCGGCGAACGGATCGAGACCGGAATTCACGTCCATGTCGTCGCGAAGCGCGTAAAAATATTTCGCGGCGCGATAGACGTCTTCGAACTTCTTGTCGCTGAGCGCGAGCAGAAACGCCCACGTCGCGATTTGCGAGCCGTATTCGGTCGGGCGGAAATCGTCGAAAGAGAGGTCGATCTGATCGGTCGCGAACCACGCGGATCGTTGCGCGGGCTCGAAAACGACGTTCAGAGGGACGAACTCGGACGACGTTTTTTTCGCGGCGGAACCGACGAAATGGGCGACTAGCGCGATCGCCCCGGCGGTCGCGTCGCGGCGATATTCGTAATAGGGCGAGACGAGAACGACGCGCCTGACGCCGGGCGTTCTTTTCTTCAGGTCTTCGACGAGTCCCGCGACGTCGTCGATTAGCTCCGCGCCGGTAAGCGCCGGGGCGGCGGGATTCATCGAGACGACGTCGGATTCCTTGAAGGGACTGGCAAACGTCGGCTTGAAGACGTCGTTTCGTCCGAGGCAGACAAAGACGACGTCGGCGCCCTTGTCGAGTTCGTCCTTTAACGCGACGCCTTCGACGTCGGTCGGCGCGTTTTCCTCGTACGATTTCGCGACGAGCGCGCGCCAGTCTTCAAAGGTCGACCGACGAACGCCGAGAGGAACGACTTCGACGTCTTTCTTCTCCTCCGCGAACGTTCGACGCAGCTGGGAGATAAGCCCGAAAGACTCCGTCGCGCCGTCGACGACGACCTCGTCGCCGATTACGACGACGCGCTCCGCGCCGAAAACGCCGCCCGCGCCAACAATCCCCGCCGCAACAAACGCGACGAAGCACAGAACGAGTCTAAAAACCTTCATTTGCACCACCCTTATAATTGTCGTTTTGTGTCTTACACGTTCTCGAATCTCGAACTAGACGTCGCTGCCGGGAAATTCGTTCGATAAGAGACGCGGGTTTTGAACGATTTTAACCGCTGAAAAGACAAACAAACCGCTGAAACTGCTTTCATACGTCCGATCGAACGTCTTGTCTCTGCTCCATCTGCTCTTTGGCGTTTGCAATTGCTATTGCCAATTTTTCTTCTAAAAGATTTTTGGGCGGCATCTTCGTGAGATACTGTGCAACATGAATACTACTCTGATCTAGCTCCATTAGCTCAACCGTTTCCTTTGATTTTTCCGAGCAAAGGATTAGCGCGACAGGATCGTCTTCGCCATCCTGCATTTCATTCCTTTTCAGCCAACGGAGATACAACTCGACCTGCCCTTTATGCTCCGGTTCGAAGGGACCGAGTTTAAGCTCCACAAGAACAAGCCTGCGCAATGAACGGTGATAGAAAAGAAGATCCATGTAATAGTCCCTGCCGTCGAGGACAAAATGCTTCTGTCTTGCGAGAAAAGCGAAATCTGACCCGAATTCCAGAATGAACTTTTCCAGTTCGGCGAGAATCGCATTTTCCAAATCTTTTTCACTGTAAGTATCCTTAAGACCGAGGAAGTCTAAAACGTAAGGATCCCGATAGAAAAGATTTAACGACGTCTTATCTTCGTCCATAAGTCGCGTGACGTCTTCACGAATCGTCTCTTCTGGCTTTCTTGAAATTGCGGTGCGTTCGAAAAGCATCGAATTCTTACGATCGCGGAGAGCTCGTACCGTCCACCCTTCGCTTTTGCACATAGCGGCGTAGAAATCTCGTTTCAGATCGTCCTCAATTGGAAGCAATTCCACGAAATGAGACCAAGTCAATTGTTGCGACAGCGTCGCCACTTTTCCCCTATCGGGGAATTCCCGATAAAACTTAATCATTCGAAACACAGACGTTCGATTAAACCCTTTCCCATATTCCCGCGTTAGTTTTTCGGATACCTCGTCTACGACGTTTTTTCCGTAATCAGCCTTCGCATGATCCAAAACGTCTAGGCAAATGGTCTCCCCAATTTCCCAATACAGAAAAATCATGGCGGCGTTCACTGCTTGAGAGAGAGCGGTCTTTCTCGATGTAATGAGACCTACAATCTTTGTATAAAGCTCGTTTGATTCCTCATATTCCATCAATTCGACCGCCATAGTCGTCATCCTTTCACATTGTGGCGACATGTCGCCACTTTTGTATAACGCCCCTAGAAATAGGATAAAAAATCCTATTATTCTTTTGTTGAACCATCCCGCGCCGCCCGCCGCTTAGTTATAACGAACTAGACGCCCGCGCCAACGAGCGCGGGCCTAGAGTTTTCGCCAGTACGCGCTTGAGCGTTATCTCGCGCGTAGAGGCGAATACCGTCCCCCCGCGACGTCGCGGGCGCTTGCGCTGGCGGTCGTCGCTCACTCCACGATGAAATCCTTTTGGACGAAGGCGGCGCAGCCTTTTTCGGGGTCGAACGCGCGGAAGACGGCGCGGTAGGTTCCGGGCGTCTTGGGAGCGTCGAACTCGAACGTCGCCGTTCCGTCGTTCCCTTCGAGCTTCATGACCGTCGACTTAAGGATCGAGTCGGCGCTTGCATGCGCCGGGACGCCGGGGACGGCGTCGAGGACGAAGGGGGACGGGGAATTGTTGTTGCCGTTCGTCCGAACCGCTCGCGATCGCAAGGCCGACGGACGGGTTTGCGGCAGCGGCGTTTCGGAAGCGAGGAAGTCGTCGTAGATCGTCCGCGCTTGAACGTAGCCCTCCGGCTCCATCGTGGGCGCGGGCGCGTTCATCCCGAACGCGGGGTTGAGCAGCGGTTTAGGCGGAAGCGTCTGGCGGAGCATGAGGCGGTTGCCGAACGTTGAGACGGCGAAATATCGGGCGAAGTCGTCGACGGGCGCCACGCTCAAGTTGACGTCGTAGACCGCGAGCGACGCGCGCCCGACGAAGGGCGCCTCGCCGGGCGCTATTTTGGCGACGATCTTGGTCTTTTCGCCCGCTTTGACGCGGTCCGGCGTCTCGAGGGCGACGCCGCGATTCGTTTCGCCGCCGCCGACCCCGACGAGGTAATAAGAGGCCTGCGCTTTATTGTCGCCCGCGAAGTTCGCGACGAGCGTAACGAACGGCGCGTCGGCGGCCTCGAGCGGGATCCGGCATTGTCCGACGCCGTCGGTC
>Ga0310695_10008834_pt1 | contig 15398 bp, 17 predicted proteins | sample RumenRJG_04DNA_FD_203882 | JGI IMG/M metagenome (GOLD analysis project Ga0310695, IMG submission 203882) | Bovine rumen microbial communities from Lethbridge, Alberta, Canada - RJG_04 (v2) (version 2) | ecosystem: Host-associated > Mammals > Digestive system > Stomach > Rumen | place: Canada...
GGCCTGCTGCCGGTCCTGATGATCCTGACGGCCTGCTGCCGGTCCTGATGATCCTGACGGCCTGCTGCCGGTCCTGATGATCCTGACGGCCTGCTGCCGGTCCTGATGATCCTGACGGCCTGCTGCCTGCCTGATGATCCTGACGGCCTGCTGCCGGTCCTGATGATCCTGACGGCCTGCTGCCGGTCCTGATGATCCTGACGGCCTGCTGCCTGTATAATAAGCCGTTACGGATCCGGGAAATATTTCCCGAATCCATAACGGCCGGTTATAACCGGCCGGATTATGAATTATTCTTTATGGCGTTCCCCGTCAAGAATTTCGGAAATAAACACTGCTTTATTATCTGTTGCCATGTTGTAACCTAATTCAGCGCGTTTTTTAGCACTATAGCAAAATTGACAATGGATCCCGCAAGAATTTTCACCGCATTTGCATTTATAACCGCCATTGATCAGGCTTTTTTCCTGATTTGCGTATGTATCATTTACGCCAAAAATAAAATCAAATCCTTGCTTTTTTGCGGCCATGAGCGCATCATTAGATGGGATCACATTCATGTTTATAGGACTAAAACCAACAATCACATTATTAGGCTTATATCCGAATAAATCTAAACCATCATGATAAATTTGTACATTTTTAGTCCATAATGCGAATTGTGTATAAGGATTATCCGCTGCAATTCGGAAATAATTATACAGGTGATATTTGTTGATCAAATCGCCATGACTTGAATACCGCATTGATGGGATTTTTTCAGGATCAATGATTACTGATCCTTTTTCCATCATACCTGATGATAAAATCAAATCGTTTTTAGTCCATGCTTTTATGCTATTGATCCATGGCGTCAGGAACGAAAAACAATGACGACAAATGCCATAACCTAATAACGCGCGTTTTATACATTCCGGATTATTTCCCGCAAATCCGGATAAACCAACTTTCCCTAACATTTTTCCTGTATAACCGTCGGAAAAAAACAGGTTATAAGCATTTATCAGGATCCCTTTGTTTTTTCCTAATCCGGATTTACCTGATGACATAATGTCATCTAATGACATTGATTGTAATAAACGGATCCGATTAGTTACGGCCTGACTGATAACAGTGTTATTACCCAATACTGACATAACAGCGGCAAACATGGACATCAAATCAAAAGTAGACATTTTTTCCTCATTTCTTTTTTTTTGTATCCCGGATAGCTACCAACAAATCCGGTTTTTTCGAATCTGTCAATTACTGACATTTTACAAATTTTGAGCTTTTTTCCGCTCATTTTTTGTAACCTTTTTTTGTTACGCTTACTATTATACATGATTAGACGTAATATGAGGTAATGTAATGTTGATTTTACGTTATATTTATGACATATATCTAACCTTATTAGTTATAAGCTAAATCTATAGCAGCAGCGAGGGCCGGATGATCAGCAGCAGCGACGGCCGGATGATCAGCAGCAGCGACGGCCGGATGATCAGCAGCAGCGACGGCCGGATGATCAGCAGCAGCGACGGCCGGGGGGGGATACTACCAGGGAGGGGAGGCGGGCGCGGGGGAACCCTAAAAATACCGCAAATTTATAAAGTCACGATATTACGTGAACTATTGACGTATACGTGAACTATGATAAAATAAGTGTAGGAGGACATTATGAACGTAATCGGATACATCAGAGTTTCAACAGACGGACAATGTGGTGATGATAAATTCGGGCTGGAAGTGCAGGAACAGCAGATCAAGAAGTATGCTGCAAAGAACGGCATGACCATCGTGAAATGGTTTCGTGATGAGGGAGAATCCGGCGCGAAGGAACGTCCCGGGTTTGATGAAATCATTTACGGTGAGGTCACGAATCCTCCTTTTGAAGCTGTGATCGTTGCGAAAAGTGATCGTGTTGCCCGTGACATCAATGTTTATTACTATTACAAGATGATGCTTCTGAAAAAAGATATCAAGCTGATCAGCATTGCAGAGGACTTCGGACAGTTCGGTGTTTTTGCAAACATGCTTGAGGCTTTTACACTATGTGTTGCCGAAATGGAGAGGGACAACATCAATAAACGGACATCAGCAGGGCGAAAAGTGAAGGCTGCCTCCGGTGGATATAGTGGAGGGCAGGCCCCGATGGGTTATAAAGTTCAGGATGGAAACCTGATCATCAACGAAGATGAAGCAAAGGTAATCCGGAAAATTTTCGAACTGCGTGATAATGGTGCAGGAATGCCTACCATTGTAAACACACTGAATGAAGAAGGGTATCAGACTCGCAAGGGCGGACGCTTCCAGATTTCTACTATTCAGAGTATTCTTGCAAACCGCAAGACCTATGAAGGTTATTACCATTACGGTAAGAACAAAGAAGAATGGGTGAAAGGGCAGCATGAGCCGATCCTGAAAACCGCGCAAAAATAAAAAGGTTGAGTAGAGGAAGTAGAGCAAATCACCATTTTGCTATAACTTATTCTTAAGGGGACTCTCTTAAGAGAAATTATAGGGAAAACCTGATTTCCTCTACTTACTCTACTGATTTACTCGTAAAAGGGGTGCGAATGAATATCGTTGATAAGTTTAAGGGGTGGGTTTATATGCTGGTCGGAGGCCTGTTAACGATCATTGGAAGCCTGATTTATGGACCCGTTGGTAATATTTTACGTTGGCCTCTTATAATCGGCGGTTGGGTATGTGTTTTTCTGGGAGCCAGGTCCTATAATATCATGCTCACCCCTAAAGAAAAGCAGGATGGGTTCATGACAGTGTTCTGCTTCCCTGTTGTTTTACTGTTTTTCTTTGGTATTGTGGGAATGTTACAGCATACTTATACTGGAATCTATGCGGCGATCGGATCATTCATTGCTTTTGTTGTGGGTAGTGTGATGGGGAAGCAGCCAGGAGGAAATGCTCCGGAAAATGGTCTGGAATATGAGTATTATTGTGCAAATTATTTGCGGCAGCACGGATTTTTCAACGTACAAGTGACTCCTGCTTCGGGTGATTTTGGTGCTGATATCGTAGCGTATGATATGCATGGTGATAAGTGGGTGTTTCAGTGCAAACGGTTTTCCAAGCCTGTTGATAACACTGCGGTCCAGGAGGTGATCGGGTCGAAACGGCACTATGGAGCCAAGAAGGGCGGAGTGATGACAAACACGGTGCTTACTGAAAAGGCGCGGCAGCTGGCCTGGGAAAATGATATTGAGCTGTTTGAAATGATCGATTGAGGTGAGTTATGAATAGTGAACAGGTAGGGTGGATTCCGGTCAGCGAAAAACTACCAGAGGCAAATTTAGATGTGCTTGTTTGTAATTCAGAAGGTGATATAGAAATCAGTAACGGTAGTTATAGTGTCGAAATACCCGGTGAATGGATGTGGTTCACGACTAACTGGCGTTTTGGTGAAGTAGTTGCGTGGATGCCGCTGCCTGAACCTTATGTAAAGTAAAATAAATTTATAAAATATCTGTAAAGCGGATAATTGTCCAAAGGGACTGTCTTTTTGACAGTCCTTTTTTTTTATCTCGGAGGTGTTATGGATCATGAGGTTACGAGAAAAGATATATTGCGGTTTGTGAATTTGAATCCGCTGCAGGCTGATGCTTACAAGGATCTGTTTTGGGTTACAAAAGAATATGAAAAGATCAATCATGTGGCGGCTATGGACTGGACGGTGGATCTGATCGACCGGCTGAAGAAGGGGCTGACGGATAATGCGCGGGAGCGGAATTATGATGAGGCGGAACAGTTTGATATTTTGCTGTACCAGTCACTGATTTTCGGTGCTCCGTGGTTATTTGACTGCTATCTGCAAGCAGTTGAATACGGGAAGCCTTTTGATAAGCAGTTTTATATGCCTCGGCGGCATTATCTGAAGCGGTATGTGGATGGGTATCAGGAAATATTGGACGGGAAGCTGGATTTTTTGAGCATCAGTATGCCAAAACGCTGCGGGAAATCGCAGCTGGGGATCAACTTTACGTGTATGGTTTCCGGAAAATATCCGAATAAAGCGACGCTGATGGAGGGGACGGGTGATGATCTGGTGAAAAGTTTTTACCTGGGCTGTCTGGAATATCTGCAGACGCCTTCGGATTATCACTTTTATGATATTTTCCCGGGTTCCCGGCTGGTGCAGACGAATGCGGACACCAAGATCATCAATCTGGCGGAGCGGTCCAGGTTCCCGACGGTGATGTGCCGTTCCATCGACGCGCGCCAGGTGGGTCTTTCGGAAGCGACGAACCTGTTGTATCTGGATGACTGTGTGGAAGGGCGTGAGGAGGCCAAGAACCGGCAGCGGCTGGACGATAAATGGGAGGTGATCTCCGGTGATATCATCGGCCGTGCGATCGAAGGAACGCCCATCGTGATCTGCGGGACACGGTATTCGATTTATGATCCGATCGGTCATCTACAGGATGAGATGCTGCGGCAGAATAAGCGGATGCGAATTTTGGAAACCCCGGCACTGGATCCGGAGACTGATGAAAGCAACTTTGAATATATCCGGGAAGGGGTGCCGGTCTTCACCACACTGTATTTTCGAGACCAGCGGGAGATGCTTTCAGCGGAACAGTTTGAGTCCGAGTTTCAGCAGCAGCCGTTTGAGGCCAAGGGTCTGCTGTTCCCGGAAAAGAGCCTGAACCGTTATTTCGAGCTGCCGGCGGATAAAGATCCCGATGCTGTTGTAGCTTTCTGTGACCCCGCCGATAAAGGGGAGGATTATACTGCTTTGATCATCTGCAAAATTTATGATGAAGATGTGTTTGTAGATGATGTAGTTTTTGACGATGCCCCGCCGGAGGTCACCAAACCGGAGTGTGCCAGGATGCTTATCAATCACAATGTAAGCACTGCCACATTCGAATCAAATAATGCCGGACAGTATTACTCCAGAGATGTAAATGCTTTGGTGAATAACTATGGCGGGAAAGTTTCGATCAGAGCAAAGCGAAGTATTTCAAACAAACAAACACGTATTGAATTTGCCAGTGACGGGATCATCAAGCACTTCTGGTTCAAAGACGCCAGCACCTATGCGCGTAATTCTCAATATGCCGTTTTTATGCGGAATGTAACCGGATATACCAGGACAGGAAAGGTGCCGCATGATGACGGTCCGGATGTACTGTCTATTGCTGAAAATGAGCTGCGAAAAGTCCGCTCTTCTGCGATTGAAATTATTAAAAGACTCTTCTAACCTTATGACATAAGAGTTGACAAAGAAGGTTAGAAGCGATATAATTATTCACGGAGGATTTGTATCATGGCACTGTTCGGAAGACATATGATCAAAGTTGACGAGACCGAAGTAAATCTCGGTAATGTGCTTACTATCCTTCACAAAGCACTCCCCTGGCACTGGCATAACCGGAGTGACATCAATTACCTTTGGCACTATTACCGCGGGAATCAGCCGATCCTGAACAGGGAAAAAGATGTGCGGCCAGAGATCAACAATAAGATCGTTGAAAACCGGGCCAATCAGATCGTTTCATTCAAGAGCGGTTACCTGATGGGTGAGCCTTTGCAATATGTGGCCAAAGGTCAGGATGAAGGCATCACGGACGCCATCAACCAGCTGAATCAGTATGCTGAAGCTGAAGGGAAAGCCGCCAAAGATAAGAAACTTGCTGACTGGTTTCATATTTGCGGAACGGCTTACCGGATGGTGCTGCCGGATGAAGAAGGCAGGGAGGATGAGTGCCCCTTTGAAATTTACACGCTGGATCCCCGAAATGTTTTTGTAGTTTACAATAACGGGCTGGGTAATAAGCCTATTTTGGGCGTGAAGTATGTGGTAAGTGAGCTGGGAGTGATTACCTATTCCTGCTATTCAAAGGATGAATATTTCGAGATCGTGGATGACACCATAGTGAAGCATGAACCTCATATTTTGGGTGACATCCCGATCATCGAATATCCGCTGAATATTGCTCGCATCGGAGCTTTTGAACTGGTGATCGATCTGCTGGATGCGATCAACCGGACCCAGTCGAACCAGGTTGACGGTGTGGAACAATTCATTCAGGCACTGATGCTGTTTCACAACGTGGATATCACTGATGAGAAATATGACGAGCTGCGAGAAAAAGGCGCGATCAAGTTTTCAGATATCGATCCGCAGATGCGGGCCGAAGTGAATTACCTGGTCAGCAATCTGAATCAGAGTGATACCCAGAATCTGGTTGACAGCATGTATGATACAGTGCTGACGATCTGCGGAATGCCGAACCGGAACGGCGGGCTTTCTACCAGCGATACAGGATCCGCAGTGATCATGCGTGACGGGTGGAGTGATGCCGAAGCCAGAGCCAAAGATTCCGAGCTGATGTTCAAAGAATCCGAACAGATTTTTCTGCGGCTGGTGCTGAACATCTGTAAAACTTTGACCGGGATGAACCTGAAGGTCCATAATGTGGAAATCCGCTTTACCCGCCGAAATTATGAGAACATTACTCAAAAAGCCCAGGTGCTGGATCTGATGCTGAAGAATCCGAAGGTCCACCCGCAGCTGGCATTTGCTCACAGCGGCATGTTTGCCGACAGTGAACTGGCTTACAAGATGAGTAAAGAATATTGGGAAGAAGAACAAAAGAGACTTGAAAAGCAAGCTCAGAAGGAGGCAGCAAATGCCAACACCGACGCTAACACCGGAGCAGGTGGAAGTGATCAACACGATCCTGCATCACGGCAACCAAGTGGAAGTAAAGATCGAACAGGGTCAGATAACGATCATTGAGATCAGACGGAAAATGAGAAGTAAAGGATAACAGGCCGAGACCAAAGGGTTTCGGATGTCCAAAGGGACTAAGGCAGATGCTTTAGTCCTTTTTTTATTCAGGTGGATATGGAACGGGAACAGGCTTATTTGACAGCTTTGGACGAATTGAATGTGATCATGCTGGAGGTTTATTACTCAGCTGATCCGAAGCAAAGAGTCAAAAACGTAACAGATGAGCTTTTCTCGATCCTGGTGGAAGCCTACCTTTTAGGGATCGATCACGCATCGGAGATGATGCAGTCATTTCTGGTGGTGGATCAAGAGCGAATGGAATCAGCCGTATATGCGGTGATTGCAGGGGAAACTTTTGCGGACCGGGCTGAGAACCATGTGAGAAATGGTGATGTTGCTGCGCTGCAGACACTGGCTGAAAGCGAATACCACAGGGTCTACAACACAGCTGTAAATGACGGGGTCACCGAGTATATCCGGGAAACCGGAGCGGTGGTCGAAAAGGTCTGGCTGACGGTAGGAGACGATCGGGTGAGAGATACACACGAGGATCTGCAGGGTGTGAGTGTCGGTGTGAATGACCGGTTTTACACCTACGACGGAGACAGTGCTCTTTTCCCGGGCGGATTTGCAAACGCCCAAAACAATGTCAACTGCCGCTGCTGGCTGGAATACCGGAGAGTGAACTCCTAAAAACGCGAGGTCAGGAAAAGACCGAAAAACGGAACAGATAGTCAGGGAAGACTCTAAAACGCGAGGAGATCAAAATGAGTTACTTGAGTGAGTTGTTAGGTGAAGCCTACAAAGAAGGCATGACGGCGGATGAAATTTCTGAGGCTTTGGAAACAAAGAAGGTTGGAAACAACGAAAGTGAAATCACCCGGCTGAAGAATGCGCTGAACAAAGCCAATTCCGAGGCTGCCGAATATAAAAAACAGATCCGGCAGAATCAGTCCGAAGAGGATCGGAAAGCAGCGGAGCAAAAGGAAGAATACGAAAAGATCATGAAAGAAAACGCTGATCTGAAGCGAAGCATGAATATTTCGGCTCAGAAGGCAAAGCTGATCGGACTTGGTTATGAGGAAAAGCTGGCCGAAGAAACCGCAACAGCAATGATCGACGGTGATGTTGAAAAGATCGTTTCCAACCAGGGAATCTTTTTGGAAGCGGTGAAGAAAAATCAGAAGGTGACGGATATGAAAAACACACCTCGACCGGCTGCCGGCGGAAGCGACGGCGATAATGGCGGAGCCATGAACTATGACGATTTGATCTCCAAAGCGCAGGCTGAAGGAAATTGGGCAAATGCCGCATATTACCAACGTCTGAAAGCAATGAATGAGGCTGAAAGTCAGCCGTAATTTTAGGAGGACACTATGGCAGAAGGAACTGCAACCAGTTTTCGAACATTGAACTATTCCGGGCTGCTCTTTAACAAGGGCAATACCCGCACTCCGCTTTCTTCCATCATTGGAAGTAAAGCGAAAACCACTAACCATGTGGAATTTGTAACCGGTCAGGAATATGAAGGCGGCGGTGATGGATCCCAGCCTGCGATCAGTGAAGATGCTTCCCTGAGCGCTCCAACTCCGACTTATGCGACCCGCGAACAGAAGACCAACGTGACTCAGATCTTCCAGGAATCTGTCAAGATCAGTTACGGAAAAATGTCTAATATGGGCACGCTTGCGGGTCTGAATGTCGCGAATCAGCAAGCCAATCCTATGTCCGAGCTGGATTTTCAGGTCGGCGTGAAAATGCAGAAGGTCAACCGCGACATCGAATACACCTTTATCAACGGTGTTTATCAGAAGGCCGCGAGTGATGCCCAGGCCAATAAGACCCGCGGTCTTGTCACTGCCATCACCACGAACGTGATCCCGATGGCAAGTAAATCGCTTGGTCTGTGGGCCATTGCCGATGGAATGAAGAAGGTCTATGAAGCGAACGCTCCGGTCGACCGTCTGACTCTGTGGTGCGATGCCACGACCATGTTCCAGATCAACGCGGATGCCATTCAGAATGGTCTGACCATTGTTCCGGCAGCCCGTGAGGTCAACGGGATCCAGCTCAGTAAGGTCGTGACTCCGCTCGGCGAAGTTTACCTCTACCTTGGCGAATGCCTGCCGGCCGGCACTGCCCTGCTTCTGGATCTGGATGTGATCGCTCCGGTGATGCAGCCTGTTCCGGGTAAGGGCAACTTCTTCCTTGAACCGCTTGCCAAGACCGGTGCGGGTGAGCAGTATCAGCTGTTCGGCCAGATCGGTCTGGATCACGGTCCGGAATGGTACCACGCGAAATTCACAGGCATTTCCACCGACTTCACCGCCCCGAACTTCGGCCGCAGCGTGTATGTCGCGGGTGGTACGGTACGGTCGGTTTCCGTGAAATCCGTGCTGGAATCCGCTGCCCTGGATAAATCCACGGTTGAGGCATCCGACACAGCAAAGGTCGCTGTTTCCGGTGTAACGTATGACGTTGAACCGGGTGAAGCTCCGACACTTGCTTATCTGTGGCAGATTCGCGCAAAGACCGGAACTACCTGGACGGATTTGACCTCTTCTTACACCGGTTACAACACCAGTGAGCTGACGATCAAAGCCGCGGATGCTGAAAAGCATTATCGCTGCAAGGTGACCGCGTCCGGTTCCGCTACTGGTACGGTGTATTCTGACGAGTGCACGGTGCAGGCCGGAGATTGATGAATAAAGAGAGGCAGTTATGACCGATGAGGAAAAGAAAACATTGATTGGGCTTATGAGCGACGAGCAGGACGAGTCGGTCGTAGCTGCCTACTTTTCGCTGGCAAAACAGATCATCTTCGAAAAGGCGTTTCCTTTCGGAAATTTTCCGGAAGAAATGCCGAGTCAGTATGACGGAGTGCATGTTGAGATCGCGGTGTATCTGCTCAACAAGAGAGGCGCGGAGGGAGAGAGTGTGCATCTCGAAAACGGAGTCTCCCGACACTGGGAAGATGGCTCCGTACCTCCTTCTCTGCTGAGACGGATCATTCCTTTTGCAGGTGTCGTAGGAGGATCTAATGCGTCTGGTGAAACGGAACCTTAGATCAATTTACTACAGTCTGTACAGCGATCGGCTGCCGATTCTGGATGAAGACGGCTATGAGAGCGGGGAAAATGGTATCGGGTATGAGGACCCGGTGGAACTGAAATGCAATGTTTCCCCGGCGTCCGGACGGACCACCAGTGAGATGTTCGGGTCTGATGAGAATTACGACAAGATCATCATCACGGACCAGATGGACTGCCCGATAGATGAAAACACAATGCTGTTTGTGGACCGGGTCCCGGCATGGTCTGAGGATGAGCCTCCGGTGCTGCTGAACACGGCTGACTATATGGTCAAACGGGTCGCTCGATCTCTGCATCACATCAGTTATGCGGTGAGCAGGGTGAAGGGTGGTACGGCATGAGACAGCGGAAGATCAGCTGCACTCTGGATCCGAAAAGCATTGATCAGGCGATCCAGGATCTAAATGACTGGAAGGTCAATTGGCTGGAGGACCGCTGCCATAAGCTGTTGGTGGAATTGACAAACACCGGAGCATTTTGGGCGCGGACTCATTTCGGGAATGCTGTATACGATGGTGACAGGACCGTGAAAGTGTATTTCGAGGAACGCGGTGACGATGCTTTTGCGGTGATCGCGATGGGAAAATCCGCAGTGTTCATCGAGTTTGGATCAGGGGTCCGTTATCCTGACGATCATCCGCTGGCGCATTCCATGGGAATGTTCCGGGGGATGTATGGTGCAGGAAAAGGCGGCAGTCCGAAAGGATGGACCTACTACGGTGAACCCGGCAGTCATGGAAAACGGCTGCGGGATGGAGTCTACAGGACTTACGGGAATCCGGCCAACCAGTGTATGTACCGCACGATGCAGGAGCTTCGTGAGAATTTCGAAAAGATCGCACGGAGGATCTTCCAATGATCGACTGTGAAAACGAAGTTTATACCAGGATCGCAACAGCACTGCGGGCGGCACATCCGGGGATCGATGTCAGCGGAGTGTTGGAGAATGTCCCTGCTGCTTTTCCTCATGTGACCGTCGAGATGACGGATAACAAAGAGATCCGGAGCGCGGACGGGCATGAGCGGGAAGAAGTCACCTTTACCGTGAACATCTTTTCGATAGCCCCGACCGGAAAAAAGACAGAGGCCAAAAAGATCGCTCAAACGGTCGATGAGGCTTTCAGGAAGATCAACGGGCGGCGGCTGATGCTGAGCCGGACACCGAACGAAGATGATCCGACGATTTATCGAATAACCGTACAGTTCCAATTTGTGACTGACGGAGTGAATTTTTACAGGAGTTGAAAATGGCTATATCTACTTATAAAACTTTTTTGATGCACGGCACTGGAACCGGAACGATCACTTATGAAAAGCTGATCGACATCAAGGAATTTCCTGATCTCGGCGGTGATCCTGAAATGATCGACGTCACGACCCTGAGTGACAAGATCCAGCACTACATCATGGGTATTCAGTCCAATGAAGGCCTGAACTTCACTGCGAACTACACCAAAGCCGATTTCACAGCCCTCAAGGCTCTGGAAGGCAAGGATGAAAAGTACGCGGTCTGGTTCGGTGGGACCGAGTCCAATGGTGTCGTGACTCCGGATGGATCCGCAGGAAAGTTTTCCTTTGACGGGCAGCTGTCTTGCTTTGTCAATGGCGGCGGCGTGAATGAAGCCGTGAACATGAGCATCACGATCGCTCCAACGAGCGACATCGCGTTTGAATGATCTTAATGGGGACATTTTCGCAAACGGGAATTAGTGGGGACAGTCCCATGAAGGGACAGTCCCCGTTGAAAAACAATTTTAAGAATTGAGGTTAGATATGGCGAAACAGATCACTTTTTCCTACAACGGTAAGGATTACAAACTGGAATTCACACGGCGGACCGTCCAGGAGATGGAACGGGAAGGTTTTGAAGTGGACAACATCCAGACCAAACCAATGACTGCTCTGCCGGCATTATTTGCCGGAGCTTTCAAAGCCAATCACCGCTTCATGAAGCGAGAACTGGTGGATGAGATCTATGCGGCAATGCCGAATAAAGAAGGACTGATCCAGAAGCTGGCTGAGATGTACAACGAACCGCTGCAGACCCTGCTGAGTGAACCTGAGGAGGGATCTGAAAAAAAAGTGGAGAACTTCACGGCGAGCTGGTAACGAAAGAGGGGAAGGGTCCGGAGCGGGCTCTTCCCGGCTATTCCGAACAGTTCGAGAGGGTTTGCGGTTGGTACCTTTCGATCGGGATGTCATATTCCGATTACTGGGATGGAGATCCCATCATGGCGAAATATTACCGGGAGAAATACCGGTGCGATATGGAGCGGCGGAACACCGAACTGTGGCTGCAGGGAGCTTATGTTTATGAAGCAATCCTGGATGCAATGCCAGCCTTCAATTTCTTCAGCAAGAAGCGGAAGCCTGTGCCTTACAGAGATGAGCCGATGCCTTTGAGCGGGAGAGAAAAGAAGAGCAGTGAGGAACGGAAGGCTGAAAAGCAACTGAATTCCGGTAAGAAATTCCTGGAAGCATGGGCGGCTACGGTAAACGCAAACCGAAAGAAAAAACAGGAGCAGATAAATGGCAGTTGAATTTGAACCTTTAGTATTTGAGATTAAACAAGGAAGCAATGATGCTGCGAAAGGTGTCGATGAGCTGGTTCAGAGTCTCGGAAAGCTGAAAAGCGCAACTGGCAATTTGTCTGCTCTTTCCCGAACTGCATCATCCCTGAAAAAATTAAACAATACTCTTAGTGGTTTTCGAGCAGAAACCCTGACAAAATTAGCTTCCGCTCTTGAAACTTTGAACCGAGTGCAGGATATTCGCATTCCTCCGTCTCTAAGCCGAAATATTGCCGCTGTGAGCGGCGCTTTGACGATCATCAAACCTGAACATGTGGACCTGCTCAATCGAATGAGTGACGCTATCGTGCGGTTAGGCCGTGTGCAGGATATCACGCTGCAACGATCTTTAGGTGATCGAATCCGAAGTATTGCGGAAGGCATCAATCATCTGACTGATGAAGGGATTGCGCGATTAGAGCGGCTGGCGGCTGCATTGCAGCAGATTGACCGTGTCGGGAATATTCGTATTCCGAATGTGAATTTCTCATCGAGAGGGACTCAAACGTCTCCTCTGCCTACCGTTCCCCGAGACTCAGGTGTGGGAACATCCGCTGCTATGGCTGAGGCCCGGAGCAGGATCGATGGTGCCAGCAGTTCTGTTGATGCCGTTCAATCGTCGTTAGAGGAAGTACGAGCCAGTACAGCAGCAGCTACTGCAGAGGCAGAAGCATTTTCGCAAACTCTTGGAGCGATAAGTCAAGTGGCCATGGTTGTCACTACAGTGATCAGAGGGATTGTGAGGGTTGTCAAAATTTTAATCAGAATTTTGAAGGCAGCTCTGACAGTCATTAAAGCAGTCGTGACGCAAATCGGGCGATTGGCGGTTTCTGTCGGTAAGGTGCTAATGCGGCCTTTTGCACGATTGGCTGATCAGATCAATAAAGCAATCGCCGGTGTAAAACAATTTTTTAACAGCATTGCCAGAATCGGTATGTACCGCCTGATTCGGGGTGCGATTGCTGCATTAACACAGGGACTGCAGGAAGGAATGGAAAACCTTTATCAGTACAGCGTATTGATGGGAACTCAATTTGCAGGCTCAATGGATAAGATAGCTACCAATGCGCTTTATATCAAAAACTCATTGGCGGCCATGGTATCCCCGATCATCAATGCAGTGGCTCCGGCTATTGAGTATCTGACTGATAAATTTGTAGGCTTCCTAAACACTGTCAATTTGGTCATTTCCAGGCTTACAGGAAAAGACACCTATACCGTAGCCAAACGGGTGGCTACCACATGGCAGGAAATCGGTGACAACACCGAGGATGCTACGAAAAAGCTGAAATCCTACACCATCGGAATTGATGAACTGAACATCATTGAAGAAACAGGAAGCGACAGCAACAGCGTGATCAATCCGGAACTGGATTACGGTTTGATGTTTGAAGAGCTACCAATCGATGACAACAAGATCACTGAATTTCTCGATAAATTAAAAGAGGCTTTTGAAAAGGGCGACTGGAAAACTCTCGGAACCATGCTTGGTGAAAAGGTCAATGAGGCTATCAGCAATGTTGACTGGGAAACTATCGGTGGGACCATAGGGACCTACCTGGATGGTGCTATCAAGACGGCCTATTATTTCCTGAAAGAAATCGATTTCACTGCAGCCGGGGTAAGTGTTGCTGATCTGGTAAACAGTTTTCTGGAAGCGGTTGATTGGGAATTTCTCGGGCGGTTATTGGTTGAAAGAATCACTTCCATGTGGGATTTTGTGATCGGGTTCCTGACGGAGCTGGACTGGGGTGAGGTCGGTCACAGCCTCTTTTCTTTCATCATCGGAGCACTTAGTGAATTTTCTGAATGGCTGGATGAGGTCGACTGGGTAAGCCTGGGGGAGACATTACTTGAAAAACTGAAAGATTTCTTTGAAGAATTCGACTGGAAAGAGATCATCAAATCAATTTCTTCTACCCTCGGTAAGGTGATGAAGGCCATGAAGGATCTGTTGACTCCTTTGTGGGAATCCTTTAAAGAGTGGTGGGATGAACATATCAAAGGAAAAGACTTCATCGAAACGATGCAGAACCTGGGGAAATACCTGGTTGATTTCGTGGATGAATATGTGATGACTCCTTTCTTTGATGCATTCTTTGGTGGATCGAAGGGTGAAGGAAAGATCGATCCAAGCAAGACACTGATGAAAAACATGGAGGCTTTCAAAGAAGGAGACACTGTTGATTTCGGAGAGATGTTCAAGTCTGTCATGACCGATGCGGATTTGTCCTTAATCGATAAATTCAAAATAGTCGGGCAAATGATCATGTATGGGGTCCTTTACGGTATACATGAAATCATCAAAGATAAGTGGTTGCTGTCTTTTTTGGTAGAGCCATTTCTCGCTTTGGTTTGTAAGCTGTTTGGAATCAATTCTCCGGCTACCACTATGTTTCCTGTAGGTAGGGACCTAATGCTGGGTATTCTTACCGGTTTACGGGAAAAACTTTCCCTCATAATAGGTTTTTTTGAAAATTTATTAAAGGATATCAAAGCTATATTGGGTTCCGGTGTTCGGTTAGTAGTCACGGCGATCGATGCTGCCAGCAGTGTGATCAAGGCGATCGGGCAAGCTGTCAGTGACGTAATTTCGGCCGGTTCCAGGTTAGTGATCACGGCAATCGACGCTGCCAGCGATGTGATCAGGGCAATCGGGCAAGCGGTCAGCGATGTGATTTTGGCCGGTGCCAGACTGGTAGTCACGGCAGTTGACGCTGCGAGCGGTGTAATCGAAGCGGTTGGTCAGGCAGCGCAGAGAATTGTCAGTGCCGGTGCTAATCTGGTGATCACGGCCATCGACGCGGCAAGCGGTGTGATCGAGGCGGTCGGTCAGGCTGCACAGAAGATCGTTACTGCCGGTGCTAATCTGGTGATCAAGGCCATCGACGCGGCAAGCGGTGTGATCGAGGCGGTCGGTCAGGCTGCACAGAAGATCGTTACTGCCGGTGCTAATCTGGTGATCACGGCCATCGACGCTGCGAGCGGTGTAATCGA
>Ga0310695_10008835_pt1 | contig 15393 bp, 17 predicted proteins | sample RumenRJG_04DNA_FD_203882 | JGI IMG/M metagenome (GOLD analysis project Ga0310695, IMG submission 203882) | Bovine rumen microbial communities from Lethbridge, Alberta, Canada - RJG_04 (v2) (version 2) | ecosystem: Host-associated > Mammals > Digestive system > Stomach > Rumen | place: Canada...
CAAATTAAAGATAAATTGTATTTAAATAATTCTAAGGAATTTGAGAATTTGAATTCACTTTTTATCCCGGTTTTCGTAATAGATGTGTCCGGACCTCTCAAGATCCAGAAGGTTAAATTTTGTATTGTTCTCTGGCTTAGGATCGTCAAATTGAATAAATTCTATCACAAAATCAGGATCGATTTCCATAATCTTTTCGGACAGTAATTCTTTTAATTGCATTAGATTCTCTTGGCTGCGACAGAGCAGATAAATACCTTCAGGCTTATTATTAAGGTTTTCATAGTGTTGACCTTCCATGAGGCGGAAATTAGGCTTATATCCTCTGCAGATTCCAAATTCTGATTTCAAATTTTTCAATTCGTCAATCTTTTCATAAGTGCCCTCTTTTATAAAATTCATATTGTCGAATTTTATGCTGAGTTCACCTACGAATTTGAGATATACAAGCATTTCCCCTGTGTTCTCGTCTCTTATTGCATAGTTGCTGATTATCTGGTCTATCTCATTGGTCAATTCTTTAAATTTTTCATCTAAACTGGATTCATCTTCAGCTTCAAGTTTGAAAAAGGTCATATCCTCAATAACTTCATTATTGACTGGTTCCATATCAAAATAGATATGTGATGAAGATCTAAAGGAGATTGTTGAATATTTACGTATGATATTGTTAACATCCGGAATTTTTTCTGTTTCCAGATTTGTAATCGCATAATTTTTTTTGACAGCCATGATTTAATATATTATACTTGTGTTATAATAAATATTTTCTACATGAAGTGAATCCCAGTTTTGAATAATTCAATGCAAACATTCATTTCATCAAAAATAAATTTTCGATTAAAAGTTTCAACTGCAATTCTTATTACTTTTTTAGAACATATTATTACAAATCATAAAATTGAAGAAATCACCATTTTGAAACCACTTGATGTATATGTGTTACCTCACTTTCAACATTTCTCCCGAAACTCCCAAATTGTCCTAATTTTATATATAAAGAAAACGTATATTTTATGTAATAATATACGTGAATAATGAAAAGATACGAAGTCTTTATATATTAAAAAAATCAATAGTATAACAAGGGTTTGAGTAAATATATTTAGGGGGCAAAAAGCTTATGATCGAAGTCAATGAGCTAAACGACTACCTAGATGAATACTTGGAAGAAAAGCAAGAGGTAAAAAACTTAACAAAAGAAACAATCGAAAAGCAAACATTCAACATTTCCAAATTCATTGAATATTTGGAATCTAACGGAATAGATGAATTGAATGACAAAAATGTCAAAAAGCAATTGAGACATTACCGTAGACACTGCCTGAAGCAGAGAGGAAACAAAAGGACCACTGTTAAAACATATATGATGAACATTCTGGAATTCATAAACTCAGAAGACGTTCAGGAAGAAATCCAGCATGAAACCATCAAAATGAAGGATATCATTGAAGTAAAGGCAGAAGATCCTGAAACCGCTAAAAAAAGAATTGAAAAAATCTCTCTAACATGGCAGCAATCCAATTTCTTTTTAGATACCATCAAACAGAGCGGCAACGTTAGAGATTATGCGATTTGCAGGACATTCATTGATTCCGGGATGAGGCTGAAGGAACTGGTCCTACTGAACAAAACCGATATTCAGGTTCCTTTGAATGATGACGGACTTTACGTGATGCCTGAAGACACCAACGAATTCATTGATGTTTATCTGCGTGCAGAAACCACCAAAGGTGAGCTGAAGGACCGTACCACCTTCATTACCTATGACACACTTGAAAGTTTAAACGACATGATGAGGGAAAGGACCACAAAACTCAGAAAAAACACTAATGGAGTATATCGGCCAATAATTCAGCGAAAAAAGGCTGATGAAGAAAGGGTACGCGAAGAGCTTTTCACCAACATCAAGGGAAAACGCATTGGAAAGCGTGCAGTTCAGGATATTGTCAAAAAGCATGCCCGTGAATGTGATGAGCGAATAAACACACAGGGATTCGATTGTCCTATAAACTACACCAAAAATGTCAGTGTGCATATTCTAAGACACACCGCATTGTCCCATTATGCTGAAATACTTACTGTTGCAGAGGTACAGTCAATTGCAGGGCATTCCAACTCCCAAACAACAGACAAATACATACACATTGACCGTGAGCAAATGAAACATAAACTGAAGGCAAATTCCAATAAATTTTTATAAATTTTTCATACAATCAATACAAAAATTAATCTAATTTAAATACTACATTAATCAAATATAATATTAAAACATTTCAATAATGATATGTATGAATTTAAAGAAAAAAATTTTTGTATTGAGTATTTTCATAATTTTTATTTCAATATGTGGGATTTATGCTATGAGCAATCCTCATAATAGCGATGCATTGCCCCTACTTTTGAATGAAACCGATGAATCAGGCTGTTGTTCAGTTGTATTACAACTTGAAGGAAATGACACAATCATGTCCTACAGGCGTGATGCCAATCTGACCGCCGATATTCACATTGAACAAGTTGATTGGCATGGCCATCCTGCAATCAAACAGTATAAAACTGATCACGGCTATTTTAACCACATTATCGTAACCAATGATGGTTGGGTAATCGGATTAGGAGGCGTTGATGACGGTGAAGATAATCAAAGATGTGAAAATATTACCTCTGAAATGATTTCAAACGATTACAGCATATCAGAAGCTAAATTAAAAGAAATTCAGCAAATTAAAAAGGACTACAAAAGAGGACATGTCATTATCAAGGCACCTAATGGAAATTATGGTTTTGCCACCGATGAGAAGTCTAAAATAGATAAGCTCGAACCCGGAGAATACATTTCCCTGCCAAACAAGTATGAATATTCCAGATCAGGCAAAATTCCTTTAAATACTACTGATAAAGTTAAATCAATGGTTGAATTAGCACAATCTGATTTGTTTGGTCTTAATAGACGTGACGTATTTGTTTATGATTTCCATACTAATGAAACTGGAAATACAACTGATATTTACCTTTCAAATGATGACGGATCATTAGCAGAGGCAGATACAAAAGACTGCAATGACGATGTTTTCTTCAATAATACCAAATATGATGGTTCAAAGCTTCCTTTAGGTCCAAAATATGAAAAGATTGGTTCAATCACTTTTGACAATCCAAATTCAGGTTTTAATAATCTAAATATATTATTGATTATCGTTGGATTCGTATTTTTCGTTGCATTATTATTCTTCCTTGTATTGAAAGTAGTGAAATCCATTCGACACAGAAAATGACACTGAAATTTATTAAAATTCATGAAATTTATTAAAAAACAGCAAAATTTGACGAAAATGGTCTATTTCACCAACTTGATATATATGGAGCTATTGATTTAGAGCATTTTCTCAATATTACTTGAGTAGTAGTGGTAAAATATGTATAAATACCACTTTCTGTAAATATGGATAATACATATATACCTATTTTCTGTATATATGGAGATACAGAAATATAGAAAATACATATTATACTACTTTATGTATTATAGGCAATTATATATTACTACTACATATAGATAATATAGGTAAATACCCATTATAACTACTTTTATATATTTATCTATTAGTATATATTTAAGTATTTTATACGGAAATACTTTTCCGACTATGGTAATATTACACTAACAGGAATTTCAGTAAAAATAATGCATAATATCTATTTATTTTAAATATAGCAGACATACATTAATTTATTAAATGATTTAAATAATATGAAACATAATTATCAAACATAACAAATCATAATTATGAATCAGAATATATGAACTTCTCTAATACCTTTTTGATAATGAAATTTATTAAATTTTATAAAATTTATAAAATTTTTTAATTTCTGAGTTTTCACACAAACGTCAACATATTACAAAACATCCAAATAGTGATGGCACCATCTATATGTCTTGGTTAATATTTGGTAGTTTCATTAAAAAAATAAATTTTAATAAAATTTATGCATCATAAAAACTGCTAATGAATATCCCAAACGTGAATTCATCAACCAAAATGTTATTGATAACAAGCGTTTCGCCAAACTCAGATACAAGAACCGCAATCTCATATATCTCCTGAAAATTAACCATCATGATTTCACCTGCAGACAAGCAATAGCTCCCTAAACCTTTCATCATAATCTTCAGCTGTTTTAAATGATTTTGTTTCAGTTGTTTTCATGGATGCAAGTGAATCAAGGATGAAATTATTCAATATGAACACTGTCCTTTCGCTCAAATCACCTTTTCCCTTGTGAAAATCAATTAGATTTATGACCGCATCCCTAATATCCTCGGTGAGATTAATGAAATCATGATCCAAGAGCTCATTTATATTTATCGGGGGGTAAATGTCCCTATTGAGAAGTCTCCAGCAGAGTATTGACCTGATTACATAGAGATATTTTTTCCTCTTCTTCCTGCTAAACTCCAAAGGACAGTATCTTTTCCAATGACTGTGGGCGGTTGATGCATAATGATTTTTTAAAACGCCAATTTCAAATCCGCCAAGACCTGAAAATATGAATTCAATGCCCTTGTCCATATAAACCTCCCTTGATATGATCCATTCCCTCAGATTCGGATTGTTTTTATAGTGAAGTTTCAGCGCCTTTTTGATGTCCCATCCCACAATCTCCATATCATCTCCTATGCATTCTATCACCTCGCTCTGCTCATTCAGTGAGAGGTAATCCTTTACATTAAGCTTTTTGTAGATGAACCTGACGTCATGATCCGATTCATCATCTGCAAAGCCCCACACTCTGCTTCCTGCCTCACAGGCATATAGAATCTCAATGTCTTCAACCTTTTCAATCCTATGCAAAATCTCAATAATCTCTTCTCTTCTCATAAATAATCACCCAATACATCTTTTTCAAGTTCAACTTTTTGCAGATACTCCCAATCGTCGCTTCCCCAATCTTTTGTGAGAAATATTGGATTGAATCTTTTTCTTCTTTTCGATCTTTTCCGTTTCCTTTTATTCTTCTTTGCCTTAGGTTTTGGTTTTGTAAAATCATTAATCCTTATTTTTGAGTATAACGGACTTGATTCGTACTTCTTTCTAGTATATCTTTTCTTATTTTTTCTTTTGTTTTTTGGACGATGCTTTTTTTGGCAAAATTCCCTGAATGTCTCATCATTTATAGGAAAGCATGTCTGATGATACCTATCATGGCAGGACTGGCACAATACTGCACCGTTTTCAACGTCAAAATACAGTTTATCATATACATGACAGGGAATGATATGATGGGGCTGAAGATTATTTTTAGTGCCACATGCCTGGCAGCGGTTGTTTTTACTTAAAATCTTTTCAAACCACTTTTCCTCTTTTCTGTTCAGGTGAATTGTTCCAGGATATATTCTAGAAATTTGACGCCTACTCATATTATCCCTTTTTAAATGTCTAATAATCCCAATTGCCAATTAAGATGATTGCGAATGGACAGTTATCAAAAACTTTATAAACTATGAGGATATAATTATAATTAATTTTATTAAACATATCACTGTTTTATAAAATTGGGATGAATCTAGAATGGGAAAAAACAGACGGCGAGAGTAAACTCTCTAAAAGCCCATTCATCATTGATTCATCCTCTATTTGCTTATTTTAACTCGACAATCAAATACAAAGATATTAAAAATATTAATATTAAATCAATATTTAAGTTGAGCATTACTGTTTTTGACAGTATAGTCTCACCCCCTTGCAGATGAATGCAGAGGTGCAAACAAGCAAATACCGCGAACCGTCGGTCAGTCTGTTTTTAAAAATGAAAAATTGAGAAGGAAATCAATCCCTCCTCAATTTTAGGACCGACTATGGTGTTTGTAAACACCAATCAGAAAAATGACAATAAGCCATTTTTCATATAAATTATTAGTTTTATTTCATATTTAAAATAGGCAGTTTTAAATGCTTACAATTTTATAAGGTCAAAGCAATATTGCGAACTCAGACAATCCATAATTAAGGACCAATAAATTAAAAAACAAATGAGATATTATAGATTTTTCTTATAAAAAAAAGTTAATTGTGGAATTGGATGCTACATGTTGACCGGCATTATTTTGAAAAATAAGCTCAAATCAAAATCCCAAGAGTATCTTTATTCCAATCAAAATAAGGATGACACCGCCCAGTATCTGGAACTTGTCCCCGACATAGTCTCCCAGTTTCTTTCCGATGAATATCCCTGCAATGCTGAAGGCGAATGCCACAACACCTATAATCAGTGATGATATCAGTATGGGGTCTTTTAAAAGGGCTATTGTAATTCCCACTGCAAATGCATCAATGCTTGTTGCTATTGCAAGAAGGGTGACCTCCCTGAATGAGAAATGATCAGTTATTTCCTCATCATCTCCAGTGATGCTTTCTCGAATCATATTCAATCCGATGGCAAGAAGAAGTATGAATCCTATTATCGGCGCCAGGGATTCAACGATGCCTGCAATCACATTTCCGCAGAAGTATCCCAATATGGGCATCAATGCCTGAAATCCGCCAAAAAACAGTCCATAGTACAATATCTGTGAAGTTGTCAATTGCTTTTGCGTAAATCCCTTGGTCATGGATACACTGAAAGCATCCATTGCAAGGGCAACGGCAACCAGAAATGTTGAAATCAGATTGAAAGACATTGACTAAATGTATGTATATTATTTTATTTATAATTAATTTTTAATGGAGGAGAAAAGGCAGGATTGAATCCTGCCTATTCTTTCGCACGGTCGGTTGTGGGAAATACCAGTTAAGTTATTTCCCAATTAAAGTATTGTGCATACCTCATATTTAAAATAAGCAGTTTTAAATCCCTGCAATTTTACAAAGTCAAAGCAATATTACGAACTCATACAATAGCTTTGAATGCATCAAATTTGAAGATGTTATCTGACTTTAACCAAAACAGACGGTTATGGGAATACACACTCTTAAAATCACAAACACAAATCGAAACGTTTTGAAATCCACATCCAATGCCAAATAATTTTTCATGGTTTTGCCTTTTGTTAATTATTTATATAATTTAAATTAAAACAATAAACATGAAAGACTTATTCGATGTATGCAAATTCGGTGATTTGACACTCAACAGCAGAATTGTCAGAACAGGACTTTGGGAATCCCAAAGGGAAAAATCAGGAAACATGACTCCTGAAATATATAACAGATATGAAAACATTGCCGCAAGCGGCGTGGGATTGATTATAAGTGAACTCTACTCCCTTTATCCGAGGGACGTATTTTCAAAGTATTCAAATACCGTCAATTACTCACGCTTTGTGCGGGAGGCCCGTGACCTTACAGACCTTGTACATATCTATGACGTTCCTATCTTTGCCCAGCTGGGTATGGTTCAGTTCAACAAGAAAACAGAACAGAACATCAAGATTGAAGACGTAAGCATCGATGATATGCGAAAGATTCAGGCCGACATGATTATGGCCGCCCAAAAGTTCGACTACGGAGGATTTGACGGAATCCAGCTGGGACTTGGAAACTACTATTTCCTGGCAAGATTCATCAACCCAACCTTCAACAGCCGTGAAGACAAGTATGGCGGAAGCACCCTGAACCGCCTTAGAATAGTTCTAGAGATTATCAAAGTCATAAAGAAAACAACAAAGCTTCATATAAACTGCCGTCTGAACGCATTTGACGGCACAACCAACGGAATGACCCTGGAGGAAACCATCAATATATGCCAACTGCTTGAAAAGCATGGTGCAGACAGTCTCCAGATTACCCGTCCACGTTCCCCTCAATTCTTCACCCGTGAAAACCGGGATAAAAACCCGCTGATTGACGCAACACAGGAAATAATCAAAAGGGTTGACATTCCGGTAATCCTTGGGGGAGGGGCAACCAGCCAGAACCAGATAAACAATATACTAAACGCTACTGACATCGATTTCATATCCATGCAGAGGCCATTTGTCCATGATCCGAGTTTCCTTGTGGACTGGCAGATTGAGGGAAACGGTGAAAGCTTCTGCAAGACCTGCAACAACTGCTACTGGAAAAAGACAAGCACATGCCACATCAGGCCGTGCAAAATCAGACCCTAATCCTTCCTGTATGTCCGAAACATCTCAAGAAAGTGATTGAGCTCATCGCCTATCTGGTAAAGGGAAACTATTGGCCTGTGATTGAGAAGCGTTGAAAGAGCAATAAGCATGGGAACTGCCTCCCCTACATTGACATCTTCAAACTCCAAATCCTGATAGGTGATTTTGAAAGTCTCGTTTAGGCGAACATCGATTCTAAGTCCCGGTGGAATGAAATTTATCTCCTCTTTTTCTATGAGTTCCTCAAGGTCCTTTGTGCCTTCTAGGATATCGTCAAAATCAATCCTGTCCATGCTTAAAATCGAATCCAAAAAATCGAAGTGAATGTCATAGTCATATTTGGCATATGTCCTGAAATATTCGTTGACCATCAGATAATTTATGTATAGCTCATGGTTGAGGATGGCGTATTTCTTGTTGTTGACTATGAATTCCATGTTTGGATATTTGTTAAAAAAAGTATAAAAAACTAGTTATTGGATAACTAGTCTTCCTTTGGTGCATATTTCTTGATTGCAATTTTCTTGAATTCCCTGATGAAGAGCTTTGCCCAAATGTATCCGACTGTTCCTCCTACAAAACAGCCCATAATCACACCTGCATATATTCCAACCACTCCCCATCCGAAGATGAAGCAGAAGATATATGCAAATACGCTCTCAAGAATCAGGGATCTCAGAAGCGTAATCAATAGGGAATACACACCCTTACCCACACCCTGAAACATCATGGATGACATTATACCGTGAGGAATCGCAAGAACAAAGAGTGTCAGCACTGATATTGCCCTGGCGATTTCAGGTGCAAGGGTTGAGCTTGCTGAGGTGTATGCAAACATCGATGCGATTTGAGGTGAGAATATGTATATCACAATTCCCAGACCGATTGATACTGCAAATCCCAGTTTTATGGAGTATGAATGTGCAGTCTGCAGGTTTTTGTAGTTGTGTGCACCATATGCGACACCTGCAACTGTCAGGACTGCTGTTCCGATACCAATCAATGGAATCATGGCCAGTTGGACGATTCTCATGGATGCAGTATATACCGCCACCGCAGTTGTTCCGTCAGCCATTACAAGCATTGAGTTTATGATAATTGCAAGTGCTGAAAATACTATGTTTTCGAGTGTTGATGGGATTGCAACCTGCAGAGTATCTAGCATGATATATGACTGATAGTTAAAGTTCTTCCATGACAGGTCAAGGTAGAGGTCTCTTTTTCCCCAAATCCAATAGCTCATCACCAAACAGGACATTGTCGCTGATATCACGGTTGCCCATGCGGCACCCGCTATTCCGAAGTTGAGGACGTAGATGAAAACCGGGTCCAGGATGATGTTCAATATTGCTGTTACCGCAATGGCTATTGTTGCCCTTCTCATGTCCCCTTCAGACCTGAATATCGCTGAAGCGACACCTGAATATACGAATATGAACAAAAATCCGAAGATGATGTAGCTGTAGTCAAGCGCATACTGGATTGTGTTTCCGGCACCCATGAACTGAAGGATAGGCACCATGAGCACTTCAATGAGCACTGTAAATATCACGGACACTATTATGGACAATACAATTCCGTGCAGTGCCGCATTGTTTGCCTGCTTGTAGTTGTTTGCACCGATGTATCTTGCAATCAGTGAGTTTGCACCTGCACCGATACCGTTTCCCAGTCCCACCAGCACCATAAAAAGCGGTGTGATGAATCCTATTGCCGCCAGCGCATCCGCACCGAGTCCGGCCACCCATATGCTGTCTGCTATATTGTAAAGCATGATAAGCAGCATGGAAAGCATCATCGGCAGTGCCAATTTAACGATAGCCTTTTTAGGGTCCCCTGTAATCATTTCAATATTCTTGCTTTTATCCTTTGCCATTTTAATCCTCTTTTTCGTTTAACTCCATAGTCTTGACGGCTATTTCCTTTAAAACAAACTGCAACAGTTCCCTGTCAACATAGCCTTTTTCCTTTATAATTTCATTTTCCCAATTCTTAAGAATCTTGATTGCCTCTGATAAGGTTTTTCTGCCTTTAATCGTTAGTGAAACCTTATTCTGCCTGCGGTTGTTTTCATCAATTGTCCTTACGACAAATCCGTTGTCTTCCAATTTTTTGATGGACCTTGCAACCGCCCCCTTGTTTATGTTGCATCTTGTTGCAATCCTCTCCTGGTTGAGATTTTCATTATGGGATATTTCAAAGAGGAGATGCAGCTGGGTTTCATTGATGCCCAAATCCACTAACCTGTGGTTAAGATAGATTGATTGGCCCCTTGCAATCATTGCAATCAGATTGCTGATTGGAATTGATGAACAGTCGATTTCCTTAAATTCCTCAAGAGTCATCCTATCTACTCTAAAAATGAATCCAAATTGAAGTCATTCCTTTTGACCTGCTTTGTGGTCAGGCCCAGAGTCTTGACCGGTTTAACAGAGTACTTTTCAGCCTGTGCAAATGATTTATTAAAGTCATCGGACATTGCAGTCATGAATAACTTTACATTACCAAGCTTTTCCGCATTCTGCTTGATATATGAAAGGGCAGGTGTTGCTATCTTTCCGGCCCATACCGGCGCTCCGATATAAACGACATCATAATCAGCAGGATCGAATTTCAAATCTTCAAGGTCAATGATCTTTTCGGATATTCCATGCTTTCCTCCGCGTGCATATCCCAGCTTGCCCTGATAGTTTACTTTCGGAACGATTTCTTCAATGTCTGCATTAACGTTATTTGCGATAGCTTCTGCAAGTTTTTTTGTTGTATTTGTTCTTGAATAATATGCTACTAATGATTTCATAACATATTATTAATATCTTCTAGTATATAAACTGTTGCATTGACAACTATTGACATTGCAACAATTAAAAATTTGAAAAAAATTAAATTATTTTCTGAATTTAAGCCCTACCTTAAATGCATCACCAATCTTTTCACCCATGCTGAAATATGAATGCGTAATGTCATCATAGGCAATTGGATTGACCTTTTCAAAGATGATTCTGCCATTATCATCCACAATGTCAGCTTCGGCCTGGACATTGACGATTTCACCGGTAATCTGAGTGTGGGAGCCGACCTCTGCAATATGCATCACCTTACATTCAAGGGACAGTCTGAACTCATTGATGATTGGAGCATTGACCTTCTGGCCCTTCTGGTGTGTGAAACCTATCTTTGAGAGCTTGTCCTCGCTGTAACCTGACTCGATTCCCAGATAATCAACCTCACAAACCTGCTCAACGCTTCCGAATGCCAGGCAGAACTCCCCTGAATGCAGGATGCTTTTGAGGGTTTTCCTTTTAAGAGTTGAGTTGATTGCAATCATGACTGCAGGCGGATGGTGAGAACACATTGTGGCAAATGCAAGAGTGCAAGCATCGGCATTGCCTTTCTCATCATATGCACTTGCAACAACCGCCGGAGCCGGATACATCATCGTATGATTTTTAACATTGACTTTCATGATTATATATAATAAAATCATATAATATAAATATGAATAAAGTTAAAACAGCCAAGACAATTTCAACACTAACAAATCCGCCAATTATCTGCATACCTTTATTTATCATAATCTGTGCATCATTATCATTTACGCCAAACGGATTTGATTTCGGCAAGTTCATTGTTCTGGAAGCCATCTCTCTGGTGTTCGCATCCATATTGCCTATGGCAATCATACTGTTCTGGGTAAAAAGGCTCAACACCGACAGAGACATTTCCAACAGGTCCGACAGGTACATGCCGCTGATTGTTGGAATAATATCATATTTCATTGGCTTTTTAATATGCTACTTCTTTAAACTTGACAACTTCCTGACATGCCTGCTTCTGTGCTATTCAATAAACACAGGTGTCGTATTGCTTTTTACAACAAAATGGAAAATAAGTGTCCATACAACCGCACTGTCAGGTCCTGTCGCAGCCCTGATATTGCTTTTGGGTCCCTTCGGTGCAATTTTCGGTCTGATATATCCTGTTTTGATCTGGTCAAGGGTGCTTTTAAAAAAGCATACACTGGCCCAGGCCATCAGCGGAGGCGTTCAGGGATTCTTCCTCACAGTTCTTGAGATGTATCTCTTTATGAGCATTCTTGCCTTGCCGGTGGCAAATATCACAGGATTCTATGAATCAATACTATATATACTGGCCATTATCCTGACTCCTGTATTGCTTGGTTTTTTAAGCTATATAAAAACAGGCCATCCTCAAAAAATATTTATCATTGGCGAGGCCATATTATTGGCAGCGTTCCTTTTCCTGACACCATCAGGCACATTTATGATATTTGCCCTGACCACGCTCGCATCAGTACTCATAAGCATCTATGCCGGTGATGATTTCATATGGTATAAGATCATATCAGGTCAGTCATTCAACACCCTGTAATTTAAAATGAAGTCCTTATCTAATGGATAGTAATCGATCAACTCCAACTTTACTGATTCATCCATTGTATTAAATCCATCGCCATCGAAAAATGTCTTTGCATCAGCACCGCCAACTACCATTGGCGCAACACAAATGCTGATTTCATCAATCAATCCCAACCTTATCATGGAAAAGTTCAGTGTCGCCCCACCTTCAAGCATGAGTTTGTCAATGCCTTCCTCATGAAGGTAGTTCATAAGCGCCTTCAAATCAACGCGCCTGTCGCCTGAAAAGAAGAACTTTACCCCACGCTTTTTCAATGTCTTGAAGGTTTCGCTCTTCATGAACTCCTCCTTATATTCATTTGCCCCTGCAATTATGGTTTTGGCATCAGCGTTTGTAATCCTTGCATCGGCGGGAGTCCTGCATCTGCTGTCTACAACCACCCGTACCGGATTGTCTTCAGGCCTTGCATCAATCTTGTGCACGGTGAGCCTGGGGTCATCGGCCATGACAGTTCCGATTCCAACCATTATTGCATCACATTCCTTTCTGATTTCATGCACCCTTTCAAGGTCCTTTTCTCCGGAAATGTTTGAGCTTCCTGAGGCTGTTGCGATTTTACCGTCCAATGTCATTGCAGCATTCAATATTACATAAGGTCTCATGATTTCACCTAAATATGATAGAACATCTCTTTTATATGCAAAAAGTTCATCAGTGTCTGATTTTCAATCACGCCAGGCATTGTCAGGGCAACTGCAATACCCAACAATCCGAACACCAGACCTATGGCCCAAATTATCTTAACCGCATTCTTTTCTGAAATCGGCCTTCTCAAAACAAGTCTTATAAGGGACTTGAAGCCCTGTTCGGGACGTACAAGTTTTCCCTCGTCATTGAGCTGTGTCGGATTCTGCTGCTGTCTGTTCATTACGCCTGCTGAGTAGAATTTCAGGGCGGCGTCAATGATGTTCGGCATCATGATGATAAATGCAATCAGCTTTACACGGCCTATGAATGCAATGCAGACAATTGCCGCTCCGATGATTAATGTTCCTGTATCTCCCGGAAAGATTTTGGCCGGATATCTGTTGAAGTAGAGAAACGCAATCAATGCTCCAAGCATGCTCATTGAAATGATGGTCACGTCATACTTGCCCAGTATTATACATGCAACAGTGAGAGAAGCCATTGAAATGACCCCCAAACCTGATTCGATACCGTTCAAGCCCGCAAGCATGTTTGTCAAATTGGCACCGATTGACAATGCTATAGGGATGGTGATGAGATAGAGCAATCCCACATTAGGCGGTGCGGCCCAAATCAACGGAAGGCCTGCCAAAAACAGAAGGAAGAACTTTTCCTTTGATGATAATGCAAGCAGGTCATCGGCAATACCGATGATTCCCACAAGAAGAATGACAACCAGAACGATTACAAGCGGAAATGTCAAAAGGTCATGCATATATATTCCGGAAAACATTCCGATTATGAATCCGAAAAGTATTCCGAACCCGCCCATTTCAGCAACAACGGGTCTCCATGACTTGTGTATGTCTTTTCCGACAATGTCCGCCGCTTCGAGTTTGGCAATAATCCTCGGCATGGTCAGTCTTGTCACCGCAAATGACAGCAATCCGCAGATTATCGCTATTGCATATAATGGTAGTTGAGGTAAAATCATCATAAGATTATATATCTTATTACTGATTAAAATAATTAATCATACGAATTATTTTTTATTGAGGATATAATAGACACTTCTCAGGGGCATATCCAACTTATCCGCAATTTCCTTGGAAGACCATCCCTCTCTTTTCAATCGTTTTATCTCTGAATGGTCATGTTTTCTTTTGCGATTGTCAAAATTAGCTTTGCCCTTTCTTAGCAGATAATAGACACGGTTGAGTGAAATGTCAAGCTTCTGTGAAATCTGTTTTGCGGTCATTCCTTCATTTGACAGCTTCACCACATAAAACTCTATCCCGTTGCTTTTGGATTCGGCACCCCAATTGTACTTTTTTTTAACATCAATGCCCACATCCTTTAAAGCATCAATATAGGTTTGTGATGTTCTCTTGTATACGCTGGGAGCGCAGGTTATCTCTTCAAGGTCGGGATACTCATCAATCAAATCTATAATCATGGAAGATGACAGCGCCTTTGTAATATGAATAGATGTGACTTTCTTATCCATATTATCACTTCTTGATTAATTCCAGGAACTTTTTGGACCTGTCGGTTTTCGGATTTTTAATCTGGTCTATATTCTTGATTTCCTTTTTGATTCTTGACTCGTTGATGTTGAATGCATAGCTGATGGTTTCAAGGTCTATGTCTGAGTTCTGATTGATTAATGCTGCACCCAATGCAACATGGTTGAATTTTATATTGGAATTGCGCATTTCCTTTTCAAACTTGAATTTCTCATATAAAAGCAGATCCATTTTGGCAATATTTATGATTCTGATGTCGGTGAATTCCTTGAGGATTTCAATGACCTCCTCATAGGTTGTCTGGAATACCCTTCTCTGTTCACGGTCCAGCTCAACGCGTATGTATGGAAACGGTCCCAAGTTTTTTTTACGTGCATTGCTTGAGGTGGTGAAGTAATATCTGAACATGTCCCAGATGATTAATGTGTATGCGATGTTCTTGAATATGTTCCTGTAGATGTTTTCCCTGATCTTGATGTCCCTTTTAAGAGACCTTGCCATGTTGCCGTAGCGGTCCAGATAGTTAAGGCTTCTGAATCTTTTATCGATTTCGGACTTTCTCCATGCCTCAATTGCATCCTTGTCATATTCATCAATGAAATCCGGTTTTTTATTTTCAAATTCCTCAAGGATTTCATCGTACTTGTTAATCCTTTTAAAATCTGTCAGATTGCGCTTCAATATGTC
>Ga0310695_10008836_pt1 | contig 15393 bp, 10 predicted proteins | sample RumenRJG_04DNA_FD_203882 | JGI IMG/M metagenome (GOLD analysis project Ga0310695, IMG submission 203882) | Bovine rumen microbial communities from Lethbridge, Alberta, Canada - RJG_04 (v2) (version 2) | ecosystem: Host-associated > Mammals > Digestive system > Stomach > Rumen | place: Canada...
AGGTCGAGGTTGGTGTTCTTGTAGACGGCCTTGGCCGTGCCCGTGCCGAGGTCGGTAACGGTCATGGCGAGCGACTGCTCGTTGCTCTCGACGAGCTGGGGCTGTGTGGGGTCTTGCTCGCGACGGATGCCCGGCGGCAGGACGTAGTTGACGGGCTGCTTGTCGTTGTTCTCCTCGATACTGACGGCGCTGACGGCCATCTTTCCCGTCTCGGCACCGCCGGAGAGCGACTGCTCGTAGATGCGCCATTCGCCGCGCACGAGGTCGAGCGAACCGAAGCGGAGGACGATGGGCTTCTCGAAGTTGGTGCAGAACATGCGCATGAAGCGAATGCTGGTGAAGCCGCTGATGGAGCCCACCTTCTGCTCGAAGTCCTTGATGGGGATACGGAACTGATACCAGGCCGTCTCCTGCGAGTGGTCGTTGTTGCGCAGGTCGGGATGGGTGATGCGCTTGTCGACGATGTAGTTCTGGCCGACGACGAGGTCTTCGGGACGGATGCTGATGTGATACTGGTAGTACTTCTCGTACTCGTTGAGCGTATAGTCCTGGTTGATGTCCTCCACGTCGGGTGTCGACTTATAGGCCGTACTGTAGCTCTCGGGGGAGTTCTCGTTGTCGGGCGAGTTGCCTTGGGGCATGTTGATGCGCTTGTAGCGCCGCAGGATGGGCGCCTCCATCTGGTCGAAGTCGGAGCCTCGGAAGTAGTGGTAGTCGTCGTTGGCGGGGTCGTTCATGATGCTGTCGAAGGCTGCTTCACTGACCTTTCCCTGTATCTCGGAGAGGAACTGCTGGTAGGCTTCGTACGTACGCTCCTCGTCATTGTTGAGGCCATTGTAGCCCACATCCTGCAGGTTGCGCGAGCCGGAAGTGGTAGCGAAGGCATAGGTCACCGTGCTCTGCGTGGGAATCTTACCCCACTGCGAATAGTTGAAGCTCTGCGAGCCGTCGACGGGCATTCCGCTCTCGTAGAACTTCTTGCCGTCGCGCAGGATATCCTCGCTCACCTCGCCAAGATTGATGTAGAAGTCGCCGCCATACCGGTTGGCATCGGGCTCGTTCTTGCTGTAGAGGAAGGGGTCGAGGAGCCAGAACTCGATATACTCGATGTTGGCCGCCTCGAAATCGCTCGTGTCGAGCTTGCGCATCATGCCGCCCCATCGTGTGAGCGGGTTGGGCAGCGTGGCATCGGCATTGAGGTTGGGGTCGAGGTTGTAGGGTCCGCGCTCGGTGGGATAGTAGGCCAGGTTGAGGATCTGGAGCGTTGCCGTCTGTCCGGTGTAGTTGCTCTGGTCGCGGAAGGGGAAGAGCTCGCGGACGGGCACTTCGCGGACGTAGAAGTTGGAAAGCTGGTTGAGGTCGCTCTTGATGTGGCTGGGGGTGAGCGACGATGAGCGTCGGGTGAAGAGCGGGTCGATGTTATACCATGCGAGCAAGGCGCGGTTGTAGCCACTGGTGACACCCGTCTTGTCGGCATTCTCGGGGAACATGCTCGGGACGCTGGAGATGATCCACGACGTGGGAGTCGACACATCGAGCGTGTTCTTCGTGTTCTCGAAGTCGTCGAGATAGGAAGCGTTGTCCTGCGTTCCGTGAGCCTGTCCGGCGATGAGGTGGGCGAACTCGCCGGTGAAGGAGATCTGCGAGGGAGCCGTGCAATGCAGACCGGGCAGTTTGTCGAGCATGTTGGTGAGCCATTGGCTCTCCTTCTTCCAGTTCATGTTGATGCCCCAGAGCGTGTTGTTGAGCGGTTCGTTGCCCATCGACACCTTCGTGGTGAGGGCCTGCTCGGAGAGATGCTGCAGCGTTCCGCTGAGCTGGAAGTTCTTCGAGAAGTCGTAGCTCCAGTTGACACCCAACATCGTCTTTCGCTCCTGGGCATAGTCGGTAGCACTCTCGAGCGACACGTTGACCGACGTTCCGGCATCGATGATGCTCTGGTTGAGAATGGTCACCTCGCCTGCCGAATAGTCGACGCTATAGTCGGAGCCCTCGGTGAGCGTCACGCCACCTGCCGTGACGACGACACTTCCCTGCGGCACGTTGTAGGCCCCGAGGGAGATGACGTTGGCCGACGAGCCGCGGTACTGTCCGACCATGAGGAACTTATCCTTCTCGGCTATCTGCTGGGCCACCGTCTTGGTGGAGTCGTAAAGCTCGTAGAAGCAGTATTTGTCGGCCACGGCAGAGCTGATGCCCTTGGCGGTGAGCGCCCGGTAGAGATAGTCGCCGAAGGGTTCGGCCTCGGGGAGGAAGACACGCCCGTTGTGAACGGTGTAGCCCTCAACGAAGTCGAAGTAGCCATTGGAATGCGACTTCATGTTGTTGTCCAGGCGGTCGGCTCCGAGGAGCTTGATGAGCATCTGGTCCTTCACCTGCTGCTCGGGGATATAGGAGAGGTAGACACCCGTGGTGTCGCTCTGATACTTGATGTCGAGCCGGAACTTATCCTTCTGGACGTTGGAGGCCAGGTAGTAGACATTCTTCATCATGAGGTCCCAGTTGCCCTGCTGCGGGTTGTTGCTCGTGTTCTTGAGCGACTTGACGAAGAGAGCCTGCGACACGTCGGTGATGTCGCTGGCAAACTCACCCACCTGATAGGTGACACCTCCGTAGGTGTATTCGTAGGCGATGGCCAGCACCTGGTCGGTCTGCAGCGACTTGACGGAGACGTAGCCCAAGGCTTTGTTGAGCGTATATTCCGACGACGAGAGCAGACGTGCACTTTCGAGCTTCTCGTAGTCGGTACCTCCCACGAAACCGGGAATGGCATCGAGCGTGGAAGAAGTCTGGTCGATATCGCGCGCTGCGGCATAGTTGTTGACGAGCGACGCATAGAGCGTGTTGGCCTGATTGCAGGGCACGGGCTGTCCGGTGATGGTCCATTGCGGGTTGCTGGTCTGCGTGTTCTCGCCCAAGTCGGTGAGTGCCACGATGTTGCGCGTATTTGTTGTCGAGCCCGACTTGTTGGTCACCCAGATTTCCACTCGGTTGATGGTAACGCCCGTGGTGAGGTTGGGCAGCGTCTTCATGGCGTTGTCATACTTGTCGCGGAAATGGCGCGCGAGGAAGAAGTGGCGGTTCTCCTCGTAGTTGGCAGCGTCAATCTCGAAGGCTGTCGTCTGCACACCGCCTTTGCTGGAGACACTCGACGACGATGTCTTCTTCTGCGAGACGACGGTCTGCAGCTTGAGCTTGCCAAACTGCCAGTCGCTGCGGATGCCGAAAAGCGCGGAAGCGCCGTGAATGAGCGTCGAGTTGCTCGGGAACGACACATTGCCCGCCTCTACGAGCTTGATGATCTCGTCTTCCTTGCCGTCGTACTTCAGCTTCATGTTCTGCGAGTCGAAGTCGAAGGTGGCGTCGGTGTTGTAGTTCAGGTTCATGTTCACCTTGTCGCCCACCTTGCCGTTGACACTGAGGTTGATCTTCTCGTCGAAGTTCATCTGCGTCGTCTTACGGTTGCGGATGGGGAGTGAGGGGTTGTCGATGTTCTTCATCGTGGCACCGAACTTCAGCTCTGCCGTTCCCTGCGTCTTGATACGCACACCGCCAGGACCGAATATCTTCTCAGCCGGACCGAGGTCGAAGTGCATGTCGGTGAACGAGAATTTCTCCTTGCCCTGCTCTTGCAGTATCTCCGAGTTTTTCGAGCGGTAGAAGTCGCGCTGCAGCTTCTTCTCCGTCCACTTGCCAAACTCTTCGGCCGTCATCATGAAAGGCGTGCCGAGGTAGTAGTCGCCCATCTTCGAGCCTACGATGTACATATCGAGCGTGTCGTTGTAGACCGCCTGCTGCGAGATGTTCTCCGGCATCTTCAGGTCGGTAGAGTTGCGCCAGAGGTCGTCTTGGGTGACAGGTTGTGTGCGCTGTACGGGCCACAGCGGGTTGAGCAGCGAGTCCGGGATGGTCTCGTCTTCCTGTATGATGGGCTGTGCCGCAATGTTGCGGTTCTTCGTGGTGTCGGGAGGAGCGACATTCGAGGGTGCGGGGAGCGAATAGACAACAGGCACCACAGCCCATGCCAGCACGTTGATGCTGAGCAAGGCCATGGCCAATATAGCGATATGTTTCTTAATATTTCTCAATTACCTTATTATTATATACATTTCTCGTACCACGTACCACGTACCACGTACCTCGAAAATCACTTAATCTGCTTCAATGCCATCTTCACCACCTGCTCTACAGTAAGGTCGGGATGATCCTTGAGCAGGGCGTTGACCACCTTCTGCGTAGGAGCCGGGGCAAAGCCAAGCATCGTCAGGGCACTGACAGCCTCGTCGCGTACTTGCTTCTGGGCAGGAGCCATCTGCTGGGCATTGGTCTGAAGTCCTGAAGTCCTGATCTCCAGAGCTCCCACGTCGGGTATCTTGTCCTTCAGGTCGACGATGATGCGCTGTGCCGTCTTCAGCCCGATGCCCTTCACACCCTTCAGGATGCGTTCGTTGCCCGTAGCGATGACGTTGCACAGCTCGGCTGCCGACAGCTCGGAGAGGATGACGCGAGCCGTATTGGCCCCTACCCCACTGACGGTGATGAGCAGCAGGAACATGTCGCGCTCCTCTCTCGTTGCGAAGCCGAAGAGCACGTAGGCATCCTCCCTGATGGCTTCGTAGACCCACAGGCGCGCCTCCGTCTTTCCTTGAATCGCCGAATAGGTGTTCAGCGATATATTCAGTCCATAGCCCACGCCATGAACATCTATCACAGCGTAAGCAGGGGTGACTTCTGCAATTTCACCCTTTACGTATTCTATCATTTTCTCTTCAAATTTCGTGCATACACAACATAATAACGCGATTTTTCGCCTTTTATTGTGTCCGGCCGCCATTTTTTTCAAAAAAAACGACTCCCGCTATCTCACGACGGCGGGAGCCTTTCTTTTCTTCCTCTCCCCTTCAAGTAAAGAAGAAGGAATTACTATGCATTAAGCATTACCTTACGGGAGGACAACTCGCAGGTCATTCTTGCCCGACATGCTTCCATCAGCCGAGCGGACGACATAGACGCCATGCAGACCGCGGAGTGTCGTGGCCTGTCTGCGAACGAGCTTGCCGTCGAGCGTGTAGACATCGAACGGCTGTCCGTCGGTAATGAGCTGGCTGATGCCCGTATCGACGACATCAAGCGTCGTTGTGACGGGAGCCGACTCCTGTCCGTTGGCATAGACTGCCGTTACGGCGAAGGTGTGTTCACCGCTTGAAAGACCCTCAAAGGGCAGGGTGTAAGTAGTCTGGTCGCCCTTGACCGTATCCACAAGGTTGCCCTCGTAGTAGACGTTATACACCGCTGGCTGTCCGCCCATTGTATAGGTGACGTCGTCGATGACGATGACATACTGGTCGGTGACGTTGAAGTGGCGGATGGCCACATAGCCCTTCTGTCCAGCATATTCGCTCAGGTCGACGGTATACTCCACCATATCGCTTGTGGTGACCATCTCGTCAGTGACCTGCGTAAACGAAGCGGGATCAGTAGGATCGCCTGTAGAGACATAGACGGCGAAGTGCTCGTCGCTGTAGTCTTCGTCCTGTCCCATGGCATAGAACGAGAAGGTGCCGTCGAGGATGAGCTGCGGCGAGACGAGCCAGTTGTCGGGTGTCAGGGCACGCTCGGCATCGTTGCTGTAGCTCTCAGAGAAGACGGAGCCCATACCGGTGTTGGTGGCCATCAGTATCTCGTCTTCGGCATTGTTATGATAGATCCAGCCGACAGCTTGGCGAGAGACTTTGCTCCCCCCTTCGCGTTCACGTTTTTGTGCTGCCTGCTCAGGGTCAGCATCTTTTCCTTCACTTCGGCTTTCGCCTTCGTTGTCGACGAGATACCTTTCATCTCTCTCGACATCAGCGCACCTCCCCGCTTTGCCACGGGTTGCGCACCGACAGGCAACGACAGCAGCACCGCTGTTGCCATTACCAGCATCGTCGTAATTTTTTTACACATAAGTTACTTGTTTTAATCAAGGTTTTTAAGTAAAAACTGACGCAAAATTAAAGCTTTTCGCGCAAACTCACAAGTTTTTCGGGTGAATTATTGATAAAAAGTTGTTAGATTCGGCTACTTGTTGTATATTTGCACCCAATATTCCATGTTCAAACGGTTAAGAATAAACATCAAAAACAATCATATGAAAAGATTTCTGATTACACCCATTCTGTTCATGGTGTGCTGCCTGACGATGACAGCACAACCGCGTCCGAAACTTGTCGTAGGCATCGCTGTAGACCAGATGCGCTGGGACTACCTCTATCGCTTCTACGACGAATACACCGAGGGAGGATTTCGACGGATGCTCGGCGAGGGCTTCACCTGCGAGAACTGCCAGATCAACTACATCCCCTCCATCACCGCCATCGGCCACGCTTCGGCCTTCACAGGCTCCGTACCCAGCATCCACGGCATTGCCGGCAACAACTTCATGAAAGATGGCGAATACGTCTACTGTTGCGAGGACGCCGCCGAACAGACGGTAGGCAGCGACACGAAGAACGGACAACGCTCGCCGCGCAACCTCCTCGTGACCACCATCGGCGACGAGCTCAAGACGGCCACCTCGTGGCAGTCGAAGGTGATTGGCATCTCGTTCAAAGACCGCGCTGCCATCTTCCCCTCAGGCCATCAGACAGATGCCGCCTACTGGTTCGACGGCAAGGCGCTCCGCTTCATCACCAGCACCTACTATATGAAGCAGCTCCCCCAATGGGTCGACAGCTACAACAAAGACATCGAGAAACAGCTCTCCACCCTGCGCAAGCAGAACAAGGATGTGCGCGAAGACGGCAAGCCCGTGAGCGACATCAACCTCGTGCAATACACACCGATGGGCAACCATATCACAGCCGACATGGCCCGTCTGGCCATCGAGAACGAGCAGCTGGGACAGCGCGGACAGACCGACATGCTCACCGTGAGCTTCTCGTGCACCGACCTCGTAGGCCACCGCTACGGCACACACCACGAGCGCACCCACGAACAGTATATCGAGCTGGACAAGGAACTCTCCAAGCTCTTCAGCTATCTCGACGGAAAACTCGGCAAGGGACAGTATCTCGTCTTCCTCACCGCCGACCACGGAGCCGCCAATGGCATCCTGCAGAACCAGGAGCACCGCATCCCGTCTGACGGCTTCTACATCCCGAAAGAGGAGAAGCTCCTCAACGAGCATCTGCAGAAGACGTTCGGCACCGAAGAGAAACTCTCGAAGCGCATCATGGACTACAAAGTGGTGCTCGACCACGAGGCCATCGCACGCACAGGCATAGAAGAAAACAAGGTACGCGCCTGCATCGTCGACTTCCTGAAGACACGCCCCACCGTCATGTACTGCTTCGACATGGAGCATATCAGCGAGGCCAGCATTCCAGCCCTCATCAAAGAGAAGGCCCTCAACGGCTACAACCGCGAGCGCAGCGGTGACATTCAGATCATCCTAAAGCCCGCCCACTACGCCGTCTGGGATTATATCGATGCCGGCACCACCCACGGACTGTGGAACCCCTACGACTGCCACATCCCCTTCGTCCTCTTCGGCTGGGGTGTCAAGCACGGTGCCACGCAGGCAGAATGCCACATCTCAGACATCGCCCCCACCGTCTGCGCCCTACTCCACATCCAGGCTCCCAACGGCTGCATCGGCAACCCCGTCCTGCAAGTCACCGACCACTAAACAACAGATAACAAAAAACTCCCACCGGCTTATCCTGTGGGAGTTTTTTCATTGTTGCTTTTCTGTATTCCGCTTTCTTTTTCTGCTTAGCATAGGATTGTCTCCATCGTCGTTTTCTGCACTTTCATGCCCATATTCTGATAGAAGCGGGATGCTGGGATGTTACCTCCCCAAACGTTCAGCGTGATGTTATGGCAGCCTATCGACTTGGCATATTCTCTGACATATTCGAACAGAGCCTTTCCGACGTGACGGCCACGAGCATTCTCGTCGACACATATATCATCAATGTATAATGTCTTGATGTCTTGCAACAGGATGTCGTCCTTGATCTCCGTTATCTGACAGAAAGCGTAACCTGATACACCATTCCCGCTATCGAAGACGAAGACTGGTTTTTCTTCCACGTTGAGCAGATTCTCAAGTTCTTGCCTATCATACTTCGTCGTATGTGGCCTGAACAGGTCGGGGCGTATCTCATGATGCACCATATTCACTTGGTGCAACAGGTCGATGATACGACCGATGTCTTCTTTTCTTGCTTTCCTGATCATAGTTTATATCTTCTTTGTTATTCTTGCCAGATAGTCATGATGACCGCCCTCTGCGACAATCTCGGCGACATATCCGTTTCTCTTCGCCACGAGCTGTAGGGTTTCTTGGTCGATGTACAGCCAGGGGAAAGGATCGCCGATGACATCCTTGTATTGCATCTGGAAGGTCTGCTCGCCAAGGTAGCCCATCTCCGCCATCAGGTCGGGAGCATCCTCAAAGAGAAAGCTGATGTCCGACGAGTCGCACAGCAGCTGACCACCATGAGCCAGCACCTTGTCCATCTGTCGGAAGAAGGCAGGCATTCTCTCCAGCTTACCGACGATACCGATGCCGTTCATCAGCATGAGGATGGTGTCATACCGTCCTTCCAACGTGAAGAAGTCCTGTTCGACAGCCTTCTTGATGCCCCTCAACCTCATTGCCTCCACAGAGAGGGGTGACAGGTCGATGGCCGTCACGTCGATGCCTCGTTCTTGCAGGACAAGGCTGTGACAGCCTGCCCCCGCACCAACGTCAAGAACCTTTCCTCGTGCCATATCAAGGGCCTTCTGCTCTATCTTTGGCATGTCTTGATAACTGCGAAACAGCGTCTTCAGCGGCATCTCGTCATCCTCGAACATCGGTGAGAACACCTGTAGCCTGCCAAGCGCTCCCCCACCCTCACGGCCTTTCGCCTGTCTTTGTTGCTTGGCATAGTCGAGGATGGCCGCTCCCATCGGGTCTGTCTTTCTGTCCATGGCTTATCAGTATCTCTAACTGTATGGGCATCACATGAATATGTCATGCCACTGGTTTGCCGTGCAAAGGTAAGAATTATTTCACGAAAGGAAGAATAAAAAAAGTTAAAGTTCCATTAAATAGTTAATCACAAATACGCTAATTGTAAATAAATGCTTACCTTTGCACCCGCTTTTTCGACGTAACCGATGGAAGGAAGAAGAGTAGCCTGTCTATGTTGCGCGAAACTATTATAAATTCAAACCGTTACAATTAAAAATGGATTTAATCAAAGTTGCTGAAGAAGCATTTGCAACCGGTAAGAAGTACCCCGAGTTCCGTTCGGGCGACACCATCACCGTTGCTTACAAAATCATTGAGGGTTCGAAAGAGCGTATCCAGCTCTATCGTGGCGTTGTCATCAAGATCTGTGGTCATGGCGACAAGAAGCGTTTCACCGTTCGCAAGATGTCTGGCACCGTGGGTGTAGAGCGTATCTTCCCCATCGAGAGCCCGAACATCGAGAGCATCGAGATCAACAAGTACGGTAAGGTGCGTCGCGCCAAGCTCTACTATCTGCGCAAGCTCACGGGTAAGAAGGCCCGCATCAAGGAGCGCCGCGTCAACCTCAAGAAGGAAGAGGCATAACCTTTCTCCTTCTCAATCAGAAAGAACAAAGGACATCAGCCATCAGTGGCCGATGTCCTTCTTTTTTTATTTCAGTGTGAAGCGGGCTGCCTTGACGTCGCGACTGTTGGGACCAATCATCACGTCGAAGTCGCCTGGTTCGAGCACTTCCTCGCCGTTGCCGTCGTAGAAGAAGAGCTGCTGGCGCGTGATGCTGAACGTCACTTCGCGGCTCTCGCCAGCCTTCAGGTGGATGCGGCGGAAGCCTTTCAGCTCTTTCACGGGACGCGAAATGCTGGCCTGCAGGTCGCGGATGTAGAGCTGCACCACCTCGTCGGCATCGCGGTTGCCCGTATTGCTCACCGTGACGGTGGCCTTCAGGCTGCCATTCACCCCCATTTCCGACTGACTCAGACGGACGTCACTATACGCGAAGGTTGTGTACGACAGTCCGTAGCCGAAGGGATAGAGGGCATCGTTGCGCACATCCAGATAGTTGCTAGCGTATTTGAAGAACTTGTCGGCTCCTTCAGCCACAGGGCGACCGGTGTTCAGGTGGTTGTAGTAGAGCGGCACCTGACCTGTCGACTGCGGCATCGTGACGGTGAGTCGGCCGCTGGGCGACTTCTCACCGAAGAGCACGTCGCAGATGGCTTCTGCCGTCTCCGAGCCTCCGAACCATACATTCAGGATGGCATCGACATGCTCCTGCTCCCATGTCAGCACGGTGGCACGTCCAGAGAAGTGGAGCAGCACTATGGGCTTGCCCAGACGAACCAGCTCTTCCATCAGCTCGCGCTGCGCATCGGGCATCTCCAAGCGCGAACGACTGGCAGCCTCGCCACTCATGTCGGCCGTCTCGCCCATTGCGCAAACGATGACATCTGCCTCGCGGGCAATCCGCAGCGCCTCCTGCTTGGCCTGTTCGCCATCGACGCGGGGAATGTTCTTGCCAAACTCTCCAGCCTGCTGGTCGGCCTCGTCGTGACAGATGTTGCATCCTTGTGCATAGAGCAGACGGGGAGCGGCATCACCCATCGACGATTTTGCCAAGCGTCGTTCCATCGCCTCTTTCAACGTCAGGTAGCGGTCGGGCGTATAGGCGACACACCACGTACCGGCCAGGTTGGCGCGGTCGTTGGCCAATGGACCTATCAGGGCAATCTTCCCTGAAGGTGAAAGCGGCAACAGCTTCTCTCCCCTCTCGGGAGAGCTGGTAGGAGACTCATTCTTCAGCAGCACGAAGGTCTCAGCTGCAATGTCGCGGGCCGCCTTCCTGTTCTCTGCCGTAAAGATGTCGCGAGCGCGACGTTTGGCATCGCAGTAGCGGTATGGATCGTGGAACAGTCCCAGCTTGTATTTCGCTTCCAGTACGCGCCGACAGGCATCGTCAATCTCTTCCATCGTAATACGTCCCTCGTTGTACGATTTCTCCAACGTATAGAGGAATCCCTGGGCACACATATCCATGTCGGTGCCGGCCTTCAGAGCCATCGCCGAAGCTCCCTGCAGGTCGCCGCCGACACCGTGGACGAGCATCTCGCCGATCGATCCGTAGTCGGTCACTACCAGTCCGTCGTAGCCCCACTGCCGGCGCAGCACGTTGTTGATGAGCCAGCTGTTGGCCGTTGCGGGAATGCCGTCGACGATGTTGAACGATGTCATGAACGACCCCGCTCCTGCTTCGGCACATGCCTTGTAGGGTGGGAAGTATTGGTTGAACATCCGCAGACGGCTCATGTCCACCGTGTTGTAGTCGCGACCGGCCTCGGCAGCACCATACAGGGCATAGTGCTTCACGCACGACAGCATGTTCTCGCTGCCTCTCACCTCCGTACCGTCAGACCCTCGGCTGATTCCTTCATAGCCACGCACCATTGCAGCACCCATCAGACCTCCGAGGTAAGGGTCTTCGCCGTTGCTCTCTGCAGTGCGTCCCCAGCGGGCATCCACACAGATGTCCACCATCGGCGAGAAGGTCCAGTTGATGCCGTCGGCAGTGGCCTCCTTGGCAGCGATGCGTGCTGCCGTCTCGACGGCCTGTTCGTCCCACGAGCAGGAGAGGGCCAGCGGAATGGGGAAGATCGTCTCGTAGCCGTGGATAACATCCATGCCGATGATGAGCGGTATGCCCAGTCGGCTCTGTTTGACGGCGATGTCCTGCAGCTCGCGAATCTTGTCGGCTCCCTTCAGGTTGAACACACCGCCCATCTGTCCTGCGGCAATCTTCGCCCCCACGTCGGTGTTCATCGCACCGCCCGTGACGATGTCGCCCGCCACCTGCAGGTTCAGCTGCCCTATCTTCTCTTGCAGCGTCATTTGCGACATCAGCGCGTCAACATACTCCTTCATCGGCATGATGGGTTCAGCCTTTTTCTTTCCTTTCTTCTGCGCCCATCCTGCCACCGGCAGCAGGCACAGCAATGTCCAAATCGTTATCTTTTTCATATTCGCTACGCTTTGTTTCAACGTATGTTGGTTTTACGGTAGAATGGTGCAAAGATACAACTATTTTTCGATAATGGAAAAAAACAGACAGAAAATTTTTATTTAGGAAAAGGATATCACCACTTCTTCCGGCTTATCCTTGGCACTTCCACAGATTTGTTGTATATTCGCAGCACATAAATATCTAATCAGTAGCACAAGATGGCAACGACCCAATTGAATGCAGCTCAGCTGAACGTTATCAGTTTGATGTCATCTATTGATACAGAGCAAGAACAACAAAAACTACAGAATATCCTGCTTGAATTCTATCGAAATAAGCTCGATAGCCTACTTTTGCAGTTTCAGCAGGACAACAACATTACGCAGACGATAACCTCTGATCGAGACGACAACAAGTTTGTTGATTGTGCTATTGTGGCAGGTGCGAAGTTTATTGTAAGCAACGACAAGCCCTTTGCAGAATTGAAGAATTATGCTTTCCCACAAGTAGATGTTTGCTCGTTAGCAGATATAGAATGATAATATGTATCTCGACAGATTATAAGGGTGAGAATCGAAATCGTTGTTGGTTTGGGATTTTGCGAAGCAAATACCACGCAGATGTGGTATAGAAGTTTCGTAGATATGGAATATTGGCAAAGAAAGTGCACTGATGTCGAGGATTTATGTGGAACTTCTGCTTGTAGTGTGGGTTGATGAACCATAGAGTGCGTTGGCAGATAGCGTAGCCTGCTCCGGCAGACAGTCGTTCGAAACCTTCGACGGTTATACGCGAGGTTCGTATGCTCATCAGTTCGCCAATGTTGCTTGCCGTGGCTCCGCTTATCTTCAACAGGCCTTTGTAGAGTGGCTTTGGTAGCAAATGAATGAATGGAAGTTTAGAGGCAATACCAACACTAATTTGCTGATGACCGCCGAAAGGGTTCTGCCAAGCAGGGAAACCAAAGAAAGCGATGCCACTCTGTTTGAGAAATGACTTTATGCGAAGAAAGAAATCTCGTTTATGTTTTGGTTCGATGTGCTCTATTACATCGTGAACAAGTACGAGATCATACCGTTCATACTCTGTCGTTGGCTCCTCAGAAAGGAGAAAATCCTGACAGATGAAAGTTCCCTGCTGGTGATATTCTGCAAAGAACATCCTTGCTTCATTGATACGTTCCTTACAGATGTCAATACCCGTTACTTTACAGCCCTGCTCTGCAAAGGGAAGCAGGTTGCCGCCCTCGCCACAGCCTATTTCCAATACGCGGGTGTCAGGCGTTAACTTGATGGATGAATTTAGGTATTCCATATAGAATGTCCGAGCTGTGTTAGCCAATTCACAGAAATACTGTTTACGGTTCAGATGTCGTTGTTGCATAGTCTTTTCTTGTTTTGTTTCTCTATAGGGATAGATACCACAAAGCGAGAAAAGACTGCATGACTTCAGAAGGGAAACTACCATGTTATGCGAATTCCTAATGGCAATGAGAACATAAATGGATGCTCCGTGCGATATGTTTCTATGTCGCTGCCAGCTGGAATGTAGTACTGTAAACTCGGTTCTACATAGAAGCCAACATTGGGCGTAAAATTGTACTGAAGTCCGACTCCTGTACCGACAGACCATTGCAGCGGAGCATGGAGCATTGATTTCTCTTCCAGTTCTTTCATACTATTCACAAAATAGCTTGTGCTGATTGGGGCATAGACAGGTATATCCAACTTAGCACCAAGTCTTCCGTAGAGACTCCACCGTTTTATATTATACATATTATATGTACCCTTCAGCGGTATGCCGAGGTAATGGATGGTCTGCTGCTCACGTATAGCATTCCCGCCTGTGCCCATTTCAGATTCTGATTTCAGACGACTGTAGCTCAAACCTGTTTCCAAGCCAAAGCGGTTGTTTAGTTTGTATTTCAAGGCCAAGGAGAAATTGATTGGCATGTAATGGTGAGTTTTACGCTCAATCATGTCCGTACCAGGCTGTGCTGCATTATTTTGGGCAATTTTCAGTAGGGTTTGATGCGTCTGGTAGTCAATATCCAGCGTCCCGCTCTGCAATGCTTCGGCATAGTCACTCCATTTTTCAAAGGAATGGACACGCGGCCTCCCACTTGTTATGTCTTTCTTTTCAGTCTCAGTGAATGCAAACGGACGGTTAACATTCTGTTCACCCATGCTACCACTGTAAGCCAAATCTATCGACCACTTTTGCCCATTATTCTCAACCTCTATCGGCTTATCTATAAACAAATCGGCAATATGAGTATCTCTGTCAGGACGTAAGTCGGGCAGTGGTTTGTTGTCGCGTATAATAGTTGCCGTGTCAGTGCGTTCTGTTTCTTCGCTGACATGATGGATCGTATCTGCAGAAGCAAGACTGTCTGCTGAAACAATATTGACGGGAACAATAGCTACCTGCTGTGGAGTTATTATAGGAATAGTTGGAGTTACATGTTCTATCACAGGAGTTACTTCATCATCATGCTTTGTTTCTGGTCCAGTATGTGCTTGTCTTGTTACCAATGGCCCAGGTTCTTCGATAGTCTTTCCTGTTTTGTAGAGATAGATGGCCAAAGGCAACAGAAACGGCAATAACCATAACAGCCAATACTGTGCAAGTGACTTCTGCAACATTTTCTTTGCCCTTGACAGTTGCGACGATGAAGAGTGAGCTGCAATTCCAAGGATGTCGGCAATTTCCTTATGCGACATCTCTTGTATGACCGCCAGCTTGAACACCTGCCCGTAACCATTGGGGAGTGCATCTACAGCAGCCACCAGTTCTGCCATTGTTGGCAATGGCTTGTCGTCTGACGGAATTGGTTCCATAGGAAACTCTTCTTCTGACAGAGTTGAAAGAGAAAGCATAGTTGGATCATGGTGACGCTGCATATACCGTCTGGCCACATTAGTTGTGATGCTTGTCAGCCATGCTTCGAAGCGTTGTGGATTGCGCAATTGGTCCATCTTGGCAAAGGCCAGCAAAAAAGCATCATGTGCCAATTCCTCTGCCACTTGTCGATTGCCTACGATGCGTTGGCATATCCCCGTCATCTGCCGGTGATATGCCTTATACAGGCTTCCAAGTGCATCCTCGTCGCCTTGTCGCCCTCTTTCTATGAGTTCTTCTATGTCCATCGAAAACATACTGCCTCTACTGACATAGATACCATTTTTCCAAAAAAGACTGCACGAGAATAGCAACTTTTTTATCTAATGAGAAATAATCTTTAATCAACCAGTATCAGTTCTTGGCGTTTGTATGAGATAAGCAGTTTTTGTTTGGCAAGTACTTCGCAACCGAAGAGACCGTCAATGCCTTTGCTCTCTTTCAGGTGAGGCACATTAGAGAATGCTGTCTGCTGTTTCTTGAATGCCCGCTC
>Ga0310695_10008837_pt1 | contig 15391 bp, 18 predicted proteins | sample RumenRJG_04DNA_FD_203882 | JGI IMG/M metagenome (GOLD analysis project Ga0310695, IMG submission 203882) | Bovine rumen microbial communities from Lethbridge, Alberta, Canada - RJG_04 (v2) (version 2) | ecosystem: Host-associated > Mammals > Digestive system > Stomach > Rumen | place: Canada...
ATGAAGAAAGATCCTTTAAAATACCGATTTTTCCTTCATGACAGCTAATTTGGCCATCTGTGTTGGCAAATTTGACCACATCAGTGGGTTGGCGTAACTATCAAATAAATTTGATGCGTTTGCCTTAATTCTATGTACATTAAGTTGTTATAAAAGTCACATTGTGCTAAAATATTTATTGTTACATTCATGGATATAAGGTTATTTACCTATGCCTCAGAGATTAGAAGTGCTGTTTTAATTGTTCATGGTGAAAAAGCGCATTCATTATATTTCGGACAAGATGCGTTTAAGTTATTAAAAGGTGATAATAAAGAATTCTTATTAGTCAAAGACGCTACACACTGTGACTTATATGATGGTGGCATAAATCACGATAAGATTCCTTTTGACAAGATTGAAGGATTTATTAAAAAGAATATTTAAACTAATATTTATCTGTTCCAAAGGTCCCATATGCTCGGTTATTCAATTGCCGGGTAAGTTCATAAAAGATTAATGCACCAATTAAAGCGTTTGATTTGGTCAAAAATAGTGGTAACGCTACTGCATTAAATAATCCAGTAGATTTTTCAAAATACCTTATAGAAAAGCCATTTAATTTAATTTTTGCAAATAATTAGTCGCTCAAAATATTTATTAAGAGTAATATTATTTAGGATATGAAATACATTGTATTAACGTCAACTTTATTTGTTATCGGTTCATTATTAGGTTGGATTATTGAACTATTCTTTAGAAGATTTGTATCTCAAAAGAAATGGATGAATCCTGGTTTTTTAACTGGACCATATTTACCAATTTATGGTTTTGGCGTTCTTGTTTTGTATGGAGTAAGTAACTTAAATTTTGGAATTACTAACCAAGCAGTAGACATCATTCTTCATGTACTAATTATTGGAGTTGGTATGACTGTTATCGAATTTATTGCGGGCTTAATATTTATAAAAGTTCTAAAGATTAAGTTATGGGATTATAGCAATAGAAAAGGTAATATCATGGGTATTATATGTCCTACTTTTTCTGTTATTTGGTTAGCAGTAGGTTCATTATATTATTTCTTGTTGAATCCAATTTTAGTAAATGGAATAGCATGGATTAGTGATAATCTCATTTATACATATTTTGTAGGAGGAGTAGTTGGGGCAATGATTGTAGACTTTGCTTACTCCGTGCATTTAGCAACAAAACTTTTAGACTATAAAGAATTAGCTTCATTAAGATTTGAAGATTTTAAAAAAGAATTAAAAAAGAGAATTTCTCCTCTTCATAAAAATGATTAATAAATAGATTTACTCTTTTAAGAGTAGTGATAATATTTTTTTATATGATTACATTCTTTATTGCTTTATTCTTACTGATTGGAGGCTATTTAATTTATAGCCGTGTAAGTGAAAAAGTTTTCGCTATTGATAATAGAAAAACTCCTGCGATGGCAAATCCAGATGGTGTCGATATTGTTCCTCTTCCTCGCTGGAAAGCTTTTCTTATTGAACTATTAAATATTGCTGGGACTGGTCCTATATTTGGCGCGATTAGCGGTGCTTTATTTGGTCCAATTGTTTTCTTATGGATTGTATTTGGCTGTATCTTAGGTGGCGCTGTTCATGATTATTTTTCAGGAATGATTTCATCTAGAAATAACGGGGATTCTATAGTTAAGTTATCTGGTAAATATGCAGGTAAAGTAGTTGAAATAATCATGAGACTATTTTCTATTGTTTTATTGATTCTTGTAACTGCTGTGTTTGTGGTGTCCCCATCTACATTACTTTCAAGTTTAACTGGTGGCAACGTTCATGCATGGATTTGGATGATAATTATTTTAGTTTATTATTTTGTTTCAACGATTGTCCCGATAGATAAGATAATTGGTAAAATATATCCTTTGTTTGGAGTGGTTCTTATCGCTATGGCATTAGCGGTAATTATTGGTATTATGTGTCAATCAGGAAAATATCCAATGATTGAATTAATCGGGAATTTGCGTGATTTTTCAAGCAAAAATGGCTCTTTACCTTGGTGGCCATTTATGATGACCACTGTTGCTTGTGGCGCGGTTAGTGGTTTTCACGCTACTCAATCTCCTATGATTGCTAAATGCATCAAAAGCGAAAGAGAAGGCAGACAAGTTTTTTATGGTGCAATGGTTGCGGAAGGAATTATTGCTTTAATATGGGCCGCTGCTGCGATGGCTTTTTTCCGCGTTGATACCGCTGAAGGGTGGAACTTATTAAACATTGCAGGTGGAAATTCAAGTTCCGTTAATGAAATCTCAAAAGGCGTATTGGGTCCTGCTGGATCCGTGCTTGCGATAGTTGGTGTTGTTATTTGTCCAATCACTAGTGGAGATACGGCATTACGAAGTTGTAGACTGATACTGGGCGAAGCTTTAAAAATGAACGCTAAAACAATTAAGAATCGACTAATATTGACACTTCCTTTATTTGTTTTGGTTATTGGCTTAAGTGTTTGGAACTTCATGAATGCTAACAACTTTAATATATTGTGGCGGTGGTTTGCTTGGTCTAATCAAGTTTTAGCGGCTATATCTCTATGGGTTGCTACTGCCTATCTATTACGGTGTGCAAAACACAAGCTTCTTTCGTTGTTTACTGCATTGCCTGCTTTATTCATGAGTGCGGTAGTTATTATTTATATTCTTGCCGAACCTAGATTAGCATTAGGTAGATTCATACCATATCATATTTCTCTTATTGCAGGATTCAGTGCAACATTTGTATTAGCGGCTTTCTATGTTTTCTTGTTAATTCGTAGATGGAAAAAACCTCAAGAAGCTAATTAAATAAACGATTTTTCTTTAAAAATATAAAATTTATGAATGAATTATATTGAATTTATTCAATTTTTGTTTACACCTGTAATTAAAATTCGTAAAAATAAAAGAGAAAGAAGACTAACATGAAAGTACTATTTATCTATAATCCAGTGAGCGGTCATAGAAATATAAAAAGGAAAGTGAAGTATGTAACAAAACACCTTGCTCCTTACTATGATCGATTTGATGTTGTTGCTTCTTTAAGTACCAATCATTTTAGGCAAACTATTTATCAAGCTTCTTCTAGATATGATCTTTTGCTTATTAGTGGTGGAGACGGCACTATTAATATGACTATAAACATCATTGCTAGACTTGAGCACAGACCCGTTTTAGGTTTTATTCCGTTAGGTACGATTAATGACGCTGTTAAGAATTTTGGGAATCCAACTAGATTTAAAAAAGCTGTTAATTTAATCAAAGACAGTTACGTTAAAGATGTTGACATCATCAAGGTAAATAATAGGTACGTGAGCTATGTTTCCTGTTGCGGAGCTTTCTCTGATATCCCTTATTCAACGAGTGTAAGAGCAAAAAAACTCTTTGGAAAACTATCATATTACTTTAAAGCAATACCTCGATTTTTCAAAAAACAAGAGGTACATGGATACATTATCGCTAATGATAAGCGCAAAATGTTTAGATCAAACTTCCTTTTAATTCTTAACGGAAGCATGATGGGTGGGTTCAAAATTAATAAGGGTGCCCCTAATGATGATGGGTATGTAGATATTCTTTTTACTAATCCTGGAATCTTTAATTCGGTTTTTAAATACTTTTTTAGAAAAAAGTCAATTACACGTATTAGAGCAAAAAGTGGCTCAATCATGGTTAATTCTAACGTAACCTGGGATTTTGACGGTGAAGTTGGCTCTAAAGGTAGACTCAACTTTGAAGTTTTGCCTAAACACCTATCAATTTTGACCATAAAAGAGGACTAAAAACTCTTAAAAGATTTAATTTTATAAGGGTTTTGCATAATTATACTTGTAATTTATTAGACATAATATAAAATATTATTATTAACGTAAGGAGACTTTTTATGAAAAAAACTCTTAAAAGACCAATGATTGTATTTTTTGTTCTTTCATTAGTTTTTGCAGTTGGATGGCTTGTCACATTCATATTTTATGGTTTATGTGGCAATAACATTGCGTTCGACTTTAGCAAATTTTTGAATGGTTATTTACAATCACATTTTAGATTTATAGGCGATGTATTTACTGGTCAACTTTATGGATGGGCACCTAATACAGCATGGTGTAGTCAATATTGGTATCTACAATACATTATTCTTGTCTTAATGGTTGCAGGCGTTGCAATGATAATCTTAGGCATTATCTTAGCTATCAAACGTCGTAGAGCTAGATACATTCCATTTGTACTCGTTCATTTAGTTATTTTCTTAGCATGTATTGATTTCCTCGCTAACGTTTGGAATCCATACGGTTATGGTAATCCTGGACCTTATGAACCTATTGGAAGTTATTTAACATTTACGCCTGACGCAGCACACACAGATAACACAATTTTCTCATTTGCTATCTTAGGCTGCGCTGGATTCGGTTTAATCTTTGAAGTATTAGCGTTCTCATTTGGATTAGTCCACGCTAAGAGATTATTAGTTAATAAGAAACTTGCTGAACAAGAAGCTGCTCAACCAGAAGAAGTTCCAGTAGAAGAAGCACAACCAGAACCAGCTGTTGAAGAAATTGCTCCTGCTCAAGATGAAGAAGAAACATTTGCAGTTGCTGCTGAAGATAGCGCAGTTGCAGTTGCTCCTATCGCAGTTGAACAAGAAGAATATAAAACAATGCAAGATTTTGAAGTTGAACCAGAAGAACAATCTGCTCAACCAGAAGAAATCGTTGTCGAAAAACTTCCAGGTGATAGTGAAACTGTCACTAAAGATGATTTAGCATCTATGTTAAAAGATGTCGTTAGAGATATCGTTAGAGATGAAATCGCCAGAGCAAATGCTGCAAAAGAAGAAGAACATCCATGTGCTTCTAGCCAACCAGCACAAAGTGTTGTTGGTGCAACATTTGGTGGACCATTAGTTGTTCAATATTTCAATGGCGCATTCTGTGGCGCTCCAGCACCTGCTCCAGCTCCAGCACCTGCTCCAGTTCCTGAAAAGAAAGAAGAGCCAAAACCTGAGCCAAAACCTGAACCAAAACCAGAGCCAAAACCTGAGCCAAAACCTGAGCCAAAACCAGAGCCAGCTCCAGCACCTGCTCCAGCTCCAGCTCCAGCACCAGTTCCTGCACCTGCTCCAGCTCCTGAAAAGGAAAAAGATCCAATTATCCGTATCCCTTTCACAGAAAGAATGGTTGATGCAGAAAAAGAAATGCAAGATAACTATGTAGAACTTAAGAATGAAATTCTTAGCTACGGTGTCAATTCTCGTGTTTCTAATAGTGGCGATACATTCCGTTTACATCGTAAAACTTATGTTAAGATAACTATTGCCGGTAAGAGCTTGAAGTTATACTTCGCTCTTGATCCAGCTGATTATGCAGAAAGCAAAATGCCTATTGGAGATGCTAGCCATCATGCTGTCTATGCAGAAATTCCATTAATCTTCAAAGTTAAGAGTGGATTATCTCTCCGTAGGGCAAAAGAATTAATCAGAGACGTCATGACTAAAGATGGATTAATCCAAGGTGAAGTCGAAAGCGTTAACTGGATTAAAGAACTTAAAGCAAGTCTCAAAAAGAAATAGTTTATATCACAAAATAAATTAGGTGACATTCGTGTCACCTTTTTTATTGATAAAAAAAGTCCTTACTAGGACTATAAACTATTTCAATTCTTGGAGATATTTTTCGTATATCTCGTCAGCGATTTTCTCTCGATCAGTGTGGCCGTTATCAATGAAATGATTGACCCCTTTTAGATTTTCTTTTGAGAACACTACTTTATCATTGATAAGTCTTTTAGCAATGTCTTCTTTTTTATCGCCTCGAGCAATCATTCTTTCTTCTCTAGTTTTTTCATCGCATATTAGAGCGAAAGTAATAATGGAAGGATTATTTAAAGCAATATAGGATTTAAGTCCACTTGCTTCAATAACTAAGATATGGTCATCAGCGATTTGATCTTTTCTACTGCCATAGTAATTTCCGTTATATATGGTATATTCAACAAGCTTATCTTCTTTGATCATCTTTTTGAATTCATCTTTTGTCACAAAGAAATAATCTACGCCATCTCTTTCACCCAATCTTTTCTCTCTAGTGGTGACAGTGATGACACGAGAAAAACCATGTTTTTTTGCAATGATATTGGCTATTTCAGTTTTTCCACTTGCAGATGCACCGCTTATGACTAACATATTTTTAATTATAATATCTTTTTACTAGATGTTAATAACATTGTAAATCTTAATCAAAAATCATATTTAATTTTCCTTTATATATTAGTAAGGATTTTTGAAAATAAAAGTTACAAATATTAATAAACGTAACATATTTATTTAGAAAAATTAGAAAAATAGCAGTCCTATATAATGAGGCAATATGCAAAAGTTACGTTTATTCTCTCTCATCGCTACAATAATCGGCTCTACAGGAAGTAGTGTTTCTCCTGTCATGTCTTTTGCTATTTATCATTCCGAAGATGAAATGGAATTCATATATAGTGAAGATTTGCTTTTACCTCGAACACCTTATGAAGAATATACTTTCAGCGGTTATATTTATTACCGCGGAAAAGAAACTTTAGAAAACACTACTATACACGCTAGATTTTATAACAAATATTATTTTGGAGATGATGATTGGTATTCTTCTAGTTATGCTTTTAGACCTAAAGAAATAAGTCCTAATACAAGAATAAAATATTCATTTTCGATTCCTAATGTCATAACAATGTCTAATTCTGAAGTACGTGTAGATATTGGTTTATATAATGTTTCTTCTCATTTATATTACATAGATAATACACTTCATATTGGCTGCAAACAGTATGGTGAATATAACACGAAAGATTACCAAGTAAATGATCTTGTTTTTAAAAATATTTATAATCAGGTCGGTAAAAGGATTAAAGAAACATATAAATTAAAAAGCTTAAGGCCTTTTATCAATGTAGATAACTATTATTATTTAGATATTTCTTCTTTAGTTTTATATTATGACGGTATTAATGATATCAGTGCAAGTTCTATTACATTCTCTTTTGAAGATATTAACAATTTATATCCAAATATAAATAAAGATGAATACGGTAACTGTTTACTCACCCTTTCCTTAAAGAAAGAAGATGATTATTCATTTGCATTTGATTCTTTATATGTCAACCCTGACACTCTTGATATGTCTTCAAATTATGTTGAAGGATATAGAAAAACTAAATATCTATTTTTGCCAAGAAACAAAGTAGAAGGGTTTGATAATTATAATTTCGTGTTACGTATCAATGATTTAGGTCCTAATGAAATTGATATTGTTCATGAGTTTGCTGCAGACTTTTCTTCTTTATTAATAGGCCCTTGTTACAAGGCTAAATACTGCATTGTAGGAGGACGCATTTAATGAACTACAATTCTTTGTTTCATATAAATCTTCTTAATAAGGAGGGATGCGTTATAAAAGCTTTTAACGAGTTTAGCTTTATTTTAAAACGCCCTCCTTATTACTCCTTTTGCTTACAAGAAGGTAGAAGTTCCTACCTCACCTATATCCATACATTAAAAAGAATAATTAGGTTTTCTTGTAGCCACTTATTCGATTCCATCGTGGGAAGGAAGTCTATGATGGAAGATTATTTAACTTCCAAAACCTATAATTCTATTTTGCTTACTAAGAAAGAAGAGGTAGAAAGGGTAAAGCAAAACAGAATGGATTTAGTTCTCATACCTAACCTATATTTCACTCTCAAGGAAAGATCTACGAAACTAAATTCGGAACCTAGTAGATCTTTCCAAGATATTACAAAAATTAGGCATTCTTGTTTTATTCCGTCAATAAGCATTAGTGCGAACGCAATCTCTGTATATACTCCTAAATCAACAAGAATGTTAATCAATTTGCATGTAGTGGATTGTTTTTCTAATTTTATCAGTCATAGAAACACTACATGCATCAATTAAGGAAGATAGCATTTATGTACATTAAATGTCGAATAGATAAATCTATCTTAAGGGTTCTAGCAACAGAAGAACCTAAAAAAGAGGAATAGCGTGTTTATTACATTTTTAAGTGTGTTAATGTCGGTTCTTATATTTTCCATATTCTCTTTTGAAATGAAGCTTACCGGTCTTACTCGAACAATCTTAAATTCCCCAAAATCAATTTTCGAGACCGCTATTCCTCTAGTTACTGAAGATGAGGAATTTGATCCTTATCTTCTTAAAGAAGATGTTAAACAAAAATATAACGCTTATTTAGACTCTACAGTTTATAAATATGTGAAAAATTATGATGTTGAATATTACTTCTATAACATCGATAACCAAGGAACTTGTGATATTCGAGACTGTAAAGGAGTGGAGATAAGTTTTAGTTCAAATATCAATATGTTTTACACATATCATTACAAAACCTACTTCGAAATAAAGAGGAACTTTTGATGAATAAAGAAGCGCTAATTAGTTATATAGAAAATTCTTTCCTTAAAGAACTTTTGGGGAAGAAAGACATTACCGATATCTCATATAACGGTAAAGACATTTACTATTTAACAAATCTTGAAGGAAGAAAAAAGTATCCTTGCTCAGTAAAGCAAAATGATATTAAAGATTTTATCCGTCAACTTGCAAACATTACCGAGAAACAATTTTCTTATATATCTCCCGTTTTAGATATTAATGTTGGAAGATATCGTTTTAACGCTTTAAATCATACAGTTGGCCGTGTAGGTCTTGATGAGGCGGTTACGTTTTCTCTCCGTATTGCTTCAAGTGAACAAAAGATCAAAAGAGACCATCAGTTTATGGATGAAAGACTCGAGAATTTCTTTGATGCTTTAATTTATAGTCGAGTTTCCATTGTGATATGTGGTGTTACTGGAGTGGGTAAAACTGAATTCCAAAAGTATTTAGTGTCACGTATGAAAACGGATGAAAGGATTCTTATTATCGATAATACGATTGAACTTGCTCAATTACAAAATGATGGAAGGCTTGATATTACTTTATGGCAAGCAGATGAAAAGAACGAGCAGGCTTCTATTTCTAATTTAATAAAAAACGGATTAAGAAATAACCCAGATTGGATGATTGTTAGTGAAGCTAGGGGCGAAGAAATGAATGATGTTTTAAATTCTGCTATGACTGGTATTCCAATTATAACGACGATCCACTCTTTTGATGCCAAAAGTGGTACTTCAAGAATGGCTCGAATGATCATGGGAAAAGATAATTCTATAAAGTATGAAGATATCATTTCTAATCTTGATTATCACTTTAGAATTTTCGTCCATCTAAATAAATTTATAGATAAAAATAAACAAGTAAAAAGATATATAGATTCGATAGTACAAAAAGATGAAGATGGTTCAGTTCATGAGATCTATTCAAATAATCTTTTGTGCAAAAAATACGCAAAACTAAGCAAAAACTTTGCAAATCTCATAGTTTTTGATAGGCAGCATGAATTATTGAAAGGATTTATTGAATAAGATGAAGAACAGTTTGTTTCTCTTTTTAATCCTATCATTAATGTTTACAGTCACTTGTTATTTAGCAACTGAAAGCATTTTATGTAGCGCGATTGTTTTGATCTTATCACTAGCTTATTTCTTGTTTATTGGTTATCCAAAATTAACAAAATACGCTGTTACTTCTAAACGTTTCCATTCGTGCTATACCTTTATAAACTCTTTCATTGTTTCCCTAAGTATTAAGGGCTCAATTCTAAGTGCTTTTGATTATGTAAAACTTAACATGGATAGAGAGTATTTAGATATTGCAGATGGTTTGACAACTCTCAACGAAGAAGAGAAATTAGAATATCTTAAAAAGTATTTCTACTTTGATATTTATAAATTATTCGTATCGATTGTTCAAATATATCTTACTCAAGGCGGAGACATATTTAACTTATCTCACTATTTAATTAACGAAACAAGAAGAGAAGAAGAATACTTAACTCATTCTGAAGCAATGTGTAAAAGTAGATCGATTGACTTTGCTGTCTTATGGATTTTTACCATTTTAATATTAATGATTCTACGTTTTTCATTAACTCAGTTTTATGGGTATATTTCTAAGCTTCTTTTCTATCAACTTTCTATCGTAGTTATGTACTTATTGATAATTATATCAATCCATCTACTAATTAGAAAAATCACTCAAAATTTTGAAGGAGTTAGAATCAATGTTTAATTCTTTTAAAGATAAATTGACATATTTAGGACTTTCTTTTAAAAGAGAAATATTAATTTTGTTTGCTTTAAATTTGACGTTAGGCGTAGTGATGTTTGTATTAATTTTCTTTAAGGTTAGTCTCATCATAATCATTGTTGTGGGATGTATGCTTCCAGTATTTAATTACCTTTATTTATCAAGATATGGTGATGAAATTAGGAAAATTAATGAAATTCATAACAATGAGTTTATTTCAATGCTTCCTTATTTTGAAATGTTCATCGCAAACCATAACAATGTGTATAAAAGTTTTCAAATGCTATTACCATATGCTTCAGAATGGATGTTTGAAAGAATTGATACTCTTCTAAAAGAGATTGATCAGGATAAAAGTGTAGCCCCATTTATAAAATTTGGTAATCAATTTACTAATCTTATTTTCCAAAACGTAATGATATCTATTTATCAAATGATTGAACAAGGTGAATCAAATATTGCTTTGTTGCAATTCGATTATTTGTTCACCTCATTAAGTGAAGTTTTATATCGAGAAAGAATATCAAATAAACAAAAATCCCTTGATAAGTTGAATATTTTCCCTCTAATAGGGGCGGGATTAATAACTGTTATTTTAACTTTCGCCATTATGTCGATATTAGGAGATTTAGTAAATGTCATCTAAGTTATCTTTAATCATTTCAATGCTATTCTTTGCCTTATTCTTCTTTTTGTGTATCGACATCATGACTATTCAATTTTATTACTCAGATTTAGATTCAAAAAGTATATCGATATCTTATGATATCTCTCGTAAAGGAGATATTGATGAGACTTATATATCTTCATTAGAAGAAAAATATAAATTACAGATTAGTGACGTATCACCTAAACATCCGGAGTTTGGTGACACGGTTGAATATATTGTCGTTAGAGAATATAAACCAATCATTATTTCCCCTAATCCAATAGAGATTAAGGTGAAAAGAACAACTATGATTGGGTACTACTAATAGAAAGGAGAACGTATGTCTGAAATTAAAGGTCAATTATTAGGCATCATTATTGTCTTAATGGTATTTGGTGCTGTTGGAGGCGCAATGGTTGCAATCTTTGGTAACTTTGCCCATTCTGTTGAAGGAAATGTTACTTCAGTTGTTAAAGAAGGTATCTCAGAAGCAGAAGCTTATAATTACACTTCTTATAATAATCTTCCATCTGATGATCCTAATAATGGTTAATTATTAAATTGGGAAACGGTTTCGGCCGTTTTCCTTTTTTTAGTTAGTTAATTATTTTATAATAACTACGGAGGAAATTTTATGGATGCTATTGAAACAGTAAAATCAATATTAGCCAATAGAGTTGACGTCTCTAAACTTTCTGAAAATGATTTATTATCTGATATTGGTTTAGATTCACTTGATTTAGTTGAAGTTATGCTAGAAATTGAAGACAAATTACATATCGAATTTTCTAGTGATGAAATTGCTTCGCTAACCACTATTAAAGATGTTATTGATTTAATTAATAAAAAATAACTTTATAAATTGCTTAATAATATTGTCAACTTAAAAAAGTTGTGGTAATATTCTACTTGCGTTTAAGCAATTTGCCTACCTAGCTCAGTCGGTAGAGCTATCGGCTGTTAACCGATCGGTCGTGGGTTCGAGTCCCTCGGTAGGCGCCAACTGGCCTGTTGGAGAAGTGGCTTAACTCACCACCCTTTCACGGTGGCATTCATGGGTTCGAATCCCATACAGGTCACCAAAATAAAAAATAACCCTCAAATGCTGAGGGTTTTTTGGTGCCTGTAAGGGACGAACCATGAATGGTTAAGCTTCTCAACAGACAGTGCGCCACCTCGAACCCACGACAGATCGATTAACATAAAACCAAATTGCTTACTATTAAACAAAGTTTAATGTCCCTATCATTGTTGATACAAATGATAGGAAAATTTTGTGTGAGTTTTAGGTTTTCCTAAGGCAAGTAGTGGCTCTTAATGTAGGCTATATCGCTTGAAAGATTAGGCCAATAGAATTCTACTCTCTGACGATAACTTTCGTGCTTGATACGCTTCTTATAGTATCTAGCATGAGGTCTAAATAAAATTGGACCGATATGTAGAGATTCGTAAAAATCCCAATCTTTATACTCAAGATGTTTTAAAAATTGAGTGCGAGATACTATTTGACCATAGTTAATATCACCTTCGTATAGAAAGTCTGCTTCTACATTATTAGGGTCACTACCTTTAAAAACAAAACGATTAACTAGTTCAATCATGAGTTTGCGGTTTTTATTTAGTTCACGATTCGCTAAACGAGAATGCTTTTCTAGTTTTAATCTTAATTCTGGGTAACTCATTCTTTCTGGGCCCGTTCCGTCAAATGTTCCATCACCAAATTGAAAATAGCGAATAGTCTTAATCGTATGTTCACCGATTCCGCGATCTTGTAATAATTTACAAAAGTTATCAATGTATTCTTGATGAACAATCGTGTTAATCCCGCTTTTCATAGAAACATAATGAGTTTCATTATTGATGGTAATTGAGAAATCAGGTTTCATTACTCCATCAATTAACTTAGCTTGAACAATATCATCTTGTTTAGCGTTAGGGAAGATAAATTTGACCATTGTTCTTAAGTTCTCTTCTAAGTTTTCAATTTTTTCATTATCAATAGCTTGAACAATGATGGCTTCTTTTTGTTCGCCAGTATTTACTTTCATTTTTAATTCTCCTTTCCGAGACGTAAAAACCGTCCCAATATATAGGACGGTGTTCTTTAATAAAATTATGAAAAAATTATTAAATTTGATCTAATTCTTCTTTTATTCCTTCTTTATCAAGGTTTTGACCAATAAAAACGAGTTTAATTAACTTATCTCCCCATTTGTCATCCCAGTCGTGAGCAAAGAATTCATCGTTTTCTCTAAGAAGCTTAATTTGTTTTTTGGTGAGAACTTCACTGTACCATTTTCCGTTTTCAGTAAGTTTCTTTTGCCTTCCTGCTGATTCGTATACATATGACATTTCTTCTTCACCGGCAAAATAAACAATACCTTTGCTACGAATAATATTACGACCATTTGTCATTGTCCATTCGTTAAATTTTTCTTTATTGAATGGTCTTCTGCGGTAATAAACATATGTATTTACATCATATTCATCCGCAGTGCCTTCATCATCGTTTTCACCAACTCCATGTTCATGATGGTGGTGATGATGGTGGTGATGCTCATGCTCTTCATGATTGTGTTCGTGTTCTTCATGGTGGTGATGCTCATGTTCCTCATCCTCATCTTCTTCATCATGATGGTGTTCATATTCTTCGTCAGCATCAACTTCGTTATCCCATGAGTCAAATTCTTTAATCCAAGCAGCTGAAGAAGAAGCTTTTTGGAAGTTAAATAAATGAGTGTCTACGAGTTCATCAATTGAAACGTCGCAATAATCAGTTTCAATAATTTTAGCGGTAGGTTGTAATGCCTTGATTGCTTTCTTAACTCTAGATAATTCTTCTTTACTTACCTCGCTTACTTTATTCAAAAGAATTATGTCGCAGAATTCGATTTGTTGAATAACTAGATTTTCAAGATTTTCCTCTCCTCTTTCAGTAGAGGCAAAGACATCTCCACATCCAAATTCATCTTTAAGTCTGAGAGCATCGGTTACTGAAATGATTGCGTCTAAAGTATAGAATTTAGGAAGTTTTTGTTTTACAAATTCTTCCTCCATATATTGTATAGTTTGAGCAATTGGGACCGGTTCACAAATACCGCTTGCTTCAATTAAGATATGTGTAAATTTACCGCTATTAACTAAATCAGCAAGTTGGTTAATTAAATCTTTCTTTAATGTGCAGCATATGCATCCATTTTGCAAAGAAACTAGATTATCATCTTGAGAAGAAACAACGCCTCCTTTTTGAATTAATTCAGCATCAATGTTAATTTCTCCAAGGTCATTAACGATAACTGCCATATGTTTTCCATTAGCGTTTTTTAAAATATGATTTATTAAAGTAGTTTTTCCGCTACCTAGGTAGCCGGTAATTAATGTTATTGGAACAGTTTTAAAAGCCATAAGATTTCCTCCGCGAAGATTTTAGCACATTTTATATAAATAAAGTAGTGTAGTGATTAGAATAACATTTTAAAATTTTAATTAAATTTTCAAATGACTTGTATTTTTATCTATCTTTAGATAGTATAAGTTTTATGACTTACGAACTAGCAATGAATATTTGTTTAGATGCATTAAAGGATTCGATTATTATCTTCCTATTTGTTTATCTAGTTCATTTTCTTTTGGCATATGTTGAGGAAGATATATCTTATTTCTTAGTTCGAAAGAAAAGAACCGCTCCAATTTATGGAAGTGCTTTTGGGTTAATTCCTCAATGTGGTACAAGCGTTTTAGGAGCAGATTTATATCTTAAAAAATACATTTCGATAGGCACTCTAGTTGCTATCTTTTTAAGCTGTAGTGATGAAGCTTTTATTGTTCTTTTGACTTCAAATAGTCCTAAAATGCTTGCAGTTCTCCCGTTATTTGGCCTGAAGTTTGCAATTGGCTTTGTTAGTGGAATACTTGTAGATTTACTTTTTAAAGGAAAAGGAAAAACGAAAAATGAGTATGTTGAAGATCATAAATGTCATCAACATCACAACGAAGAAAATGATAGTGTTCATAAATACATTGTTCATCCTCTCATTCACTCTTTACAAATTTTTGCCTATGTTTTAGTCATCAATTTAGCGTTAGGGTTTATCATTGGATTTGTTGGAGAAGATAATTTTAAAAATTTCCTTACTTCAAATAGATATGTTGCTCCTTTATACAGTTCTTTGATTGGTTTAATTCCAAATTGCTCAAGTAGTATCTTTATCAGTGAACTATTTATAAGCGGTAATTTAAGCTTTGGAGCATTATTATCTGGTTTGTTAGTAAACTCAGGTTTAGGCGCTATGATTTTAATCAAAAATAGAAAAACAACGAAAGATGTGATAATCATCTTGTCTATTTGCTTTGTTATTTCTATTGTGAGCGGTTATTTAGCTTGCTTAGTAAGTGGTTTTTAAATATTTATAAATTAATTTTATAAAGAATACCTGACTTTAGGCGATAACCATATTTTGGGGTGTTAAAACTCGGTTTTTAAAAGTAAATCAATATCTCTTTTCTTAAGGAATAAATTACCCAATTTGGCTAAACCAAGTTGGTCTTTTATTTT
>Ga0310695_10008838_pt1 | contig 15391 bp, 18 predicted proteins | sample RumenRJG_04DNA_FD_203882 | JGI IMG/M metagenome (GOLD analysis project Ga0310695, IMG submission 203882) | Bovine rumen microbial communities from Lethbridge, Alberta, Canada - RJG_04 (v2) (version 2) | ecosystem: Host-associated > Mammals > Digestive system > Stomach > Rumen | place: Canada...
TTTTCTTTGCTGGCAAAAAATGGAAAATTACAAGGGGCTCGAAATATAGGAGCTTTGTATTATGATGATCCGGTCAACAAAAAAAATGGAGAGTTCGATGTCGCAATAGAATATTCCGACGGCTATGATATCATCGAGGTCAAGTACTACCGTGAGAAACTTGGACTGGGAGAGATGAAAAAAGAAGCGGCACAGGTTGTGTCCATACCTGATCTTTCTGTAAGAAATATTGGCTTTATCTCGGCCAATGGATTTGAAGATACCGACAACTTCAAGCCTTGCTTGTCGGCAGTAGATTTGTATGATGAGAGCCTTCTCTGCGTGATGAAAAATCAGGTGTCATGAGAATAGCAGTAATGAGCTTCAGGCTTCATGCCCCCTGGGTACACAGCCTGAAGGAAAAGAGAATGATTGTCAAAAGCATCTTAGCCAGACTCCAGAACAGATTCCATGTTTCTGCAGCGGAGATCGATGAGCAGGATACACACCAGATTATCGTAATCGGAGTAGCAGCCATTATCCCGAACAATGCGGTTGCTGACAGCCTGATGGATGAAATCTCCCAGTTCATAGAAGAAAACTGCGAAGCGCAGATTCTGGATGAGGAGAGGGAAATCAGATGACAGTCTATGTGGATGCGGACGGCTGCCCTGTTACCCGTATTGTAGAAGAAATAGCTAAGAAATACGATGTTCCTGTCACACTCCTTTGCGACACCAATCATGTGCTCTTGTCTGACTACAGTACGATTAAGGTGATCGGAGCGGGAGCGGATGCAGTGGATATTGCCCTGATCAATCTCTGCAGCAGGGGAGACATCGTTGTTACCCAGGATTACGGTGTAGCCGCGCTGGCACTCGGTAAAGGAGCACACGCGATTCATCAGAGCGGGAAATGGTTCGCCGATGACAATATCGGAGGCCTCCTCATGGACCGACATCTGGGGAAGAAAGCAATGCGAAGCAGTAAACACCATCTGAAGGGACCTGCAAAGCGGACAAAAGAAGATGATCTGCACTTTGCCGAGAGCTTTGAGAAGATGATCAGAACAGTTTCCGGCAAAGGCTGATTATATATAGGAGAGAAGTATGATAACGGGAAAACAGATTTCGGAAGCGAGGAAAAGAAAAGGACTGACACAGGCGGCCCTTGCTGATCTGATAGATGTCAGCCCGGAGGCGGTAAGCAAGTGGGAAAGAGACGCATACTCTCCATCTCCGGAAAAGGAAGAACGCCTGTATCATGTACTTGGCATTTCATTCCTGGAGGATGATGGGACACTGAACAATGGGCGTTTGTTTGATGAGAACCACATGTCTGCATTCCTCAAAGGGAAGATGAGCAATGGGCCATTTCCGGAAGCGCTGAAAGCATTGACCTATGCAAAGGAAAAACATGAAGGCCAGCTGAGAAAACCGATCTCGCTGGAGATCCCATATATCAACCATCCCCTTACGATGGCCTGCCATGCCTTGGCGATGGGACTTGAAGATGATGTGCTTCTGGCGGCGCTTCTCCTGCACGATGTATCGGAAGACTGCGGTGTTCCGGCAGAGGCACTCCCGTTCTCCCAAGAAGTCCAGGAAATAGTAAAGTTGGTAACGAAGCCCAAACATGGCTTTTCGGAAAGAGCCTATTATGCCGCAATCGCGAAGAATCCTAAAGCCAGCATGGTGAAATGCATCGACCGCTGCAACAATGTCAGCGGCATGGCCATCGGATTTGCTGTGGAAAGGATGCAGGACTATATCGAAGAGACGGAAAAGTACTATCCTGTACTTCTGAAAATCATCAAGGGAGTACCGGAGTATAACAACGCGGCATGGCTTTTGAGCTATCAGATCAGAAGTCTGCTCCTGACGGCAAAGAGAATACCCAGATAGTGTTTCACTTCATACAGACCGAAATCCGCAGAACAACTACTGGCTTTCACCCCGCCAGGATAACACGGAATAGCAAAAAACAACCTGTGAACTGACACACAGGTTGTTTTTTTACTGAGACCGTCGGATCAATATTCGTAGTCATCACCGCCTACAGGGCGGAGATCTTCAGACGTAAATCTGCGTTGCCTTACGTCATATTTTTTCTTTTCTTTCTTAGAGTGATAATGCGAGTAGTGATAATGTGAACTGACTTCATCAGTATCTCTGTACTCGTCATAGTCTCCGGTTGCCATGTTTCTGTAGAATCCTGTCATGAGGCTTCTCCTTTATGCGCATTGCTATCCAACTGCAAATTCCCTTTTCAGCCTTTACACTATTACGCGCTGAAGATCATTTCACCGAAGTCCTGGGGCCTGTGGAAATCCGGTTTCTCTGACGTAACCGGATTCCAGCTGAGATAGTGCTTTGCTGCTGTCATGTCTCCGCATTTGTATATATTCGCTCTAAGGACACCGCTGAATTCATAATCCGGATAGAAGAGGCGAATGAAGTCTAATGGAATGCGGTAAGAGACTTCCCAGCCGTCATCTGTTTTTCCGGCTCTGATGTCAAAGCGGTCGGTCATGTCATCCCGATACTGTATAAACCGGTCTGACCTGCTATGGCCAAGTTCGATATACAGACATCCGTTCGGATTAATCTCGAAGTTGAAGTAACGGTCTCCGCCATCCGGCATAAAGAAAAACTCAAGACAGCTGTCCTGATAGACCGGGGAAAGGGGAGCAGTGTACTCAGCCCGGATGTCCTTTTCAACCGCCCGCAGATGAATATATAGATTGCTGTCATCGTAGCAGAGCTGGCCGAAGGCACGAACTCCGCAGTCTGGTTCCCAGAGAATGTTATCTGCGGACAGTTCGGAAATCGCATTCCAGTCCGGCACCCCGGCTACTTTTACAATGGAATAGGTTCTTACATCAGGCTTGGCCGTGTCGTCCACAGCAGTCGCATGTTCGGACTTCATTGATACCAGACCTGCGGTTAACGCCAAAAAACCTAACGCAACATGGAATAGTTTCATATTGTTCTCCTCCAAATGAATCTCCTCTGTACCGAATGTTCCTTCTACCCGTCTCGTCCAATGAGGAATGGTTTCAATTGATTTCCAGAATGTCCCCGACACACACTTCTTTTACGGGAACAGCGCTATGAATGGCTGCCCGGGCGTGGAAGCAGGTACAGTGACAGGGACAGAGCAGCCTTGGCTGCTGTATTTGCAGATAATCTACTGTTTTTGCCACCTGTGAATTCATCTCGAGAAGATGAAATCCCCCGATGATACCCTCAATTCGGTCATCGCTGCAGACCTCTTTGGCGTATTCCGTGATGTTACAGATACCTGCATGGCTGCAGCCTGTGACAATGGTCAGCCCGTTTTCACCCCGATAAACCAGTGCGGTATCATCCAGGATGAAATCCGGTTCCCAGATCCGGTCCAAAAGCTTCTGACCGATCGGCTCTTTACCCTCAAAATCATTCCGCCTTGGGATTTGGCCGAGGAAAACAAGATGCTCAGACAGTTCAACCGGTTCTGCGGATAACGACAGTTGGAATCTGTTTCTTAACTCATCTTCCGGAAGAACGGACCCGATGGACATCCTGTCATATGCTTTCGGGGCAAACGCGTCGGGATGGGCAAAGAGGGGAATGCCCCGGATATCTTCCGGAAGATATTCCAGACCGCCGGTGTGATCATTATGCCCATGGCTGATCACAATGGCATCCAGTTCCTGCAGATCAATATGGAGTGCCTCCGCATTGCGCAGGTAGATATCTGAATAGCCTGTATCAAACAGAATATGCTTGCCGTCACATTCTATGTAATAACTGACTCCGGGTTCGCCGAGATAATATGCGTCGATTCGGGTTGTGTTGTCTGTAAGTACAGTCAGTTTCATACTGAACACCGCCTTTCGAAACGGTATAACGATATATATTTTACCATATGTCGGGAGGATAGACAATCTTGGATCAATGAAAACAGCATCCCGAAAGAATCTCAGAATTCGTGAAATTGAATTGTGTGTTTTTTATTGTTTTCTTATCCATGTGACGCTTCTGTGATAATCACTGTGCTATACTGCGCTTGTAAACAAAAAAGAGGCCGACAGGTCAACAAAAATATAAACAAAAAAGGAGAAAAAGAAAATGAAAAAAGCAGTTGCAATGGTTATGGTACTTGTTATGATGCTGGCCTTCGGCGTGACGGCCTTCGCGGCAAACGGACCTCTTACAGTGGAGCAGGCGAAGCAGGCGGCCCTGGACTTCGCAGGAGTGAAAGCCTCGGAAGCTACCTTCACGAAGGCCCACAGGGACTGGGACAACGGAAGAGAAGTGTACGAAATCGAGTTCTATGCCAACAACACCGAGTATGACATGGACGTTGATGTGAACACCGGCAGGATCACGGACTTCAGCACGGAGTATCACGGCGGCTACGGCAGATTCAACAACCAGCTGGCAGTCAACACGCAGCCCGGCCCCGGCTCCCACAATCAGCCGGCCAGTCACTACGGTTATTATGATGACGACTGGGACGATAAGTATGACCGTGACTGGGACGATCGTTATGACTATGATTATGACTGGGATGACCGGTATGATTATGACCGCGATTTCGATGACATGTTCGGTTGGGATGACTGAAAAAAGCAATAATCTGACACAGGTCAGTTGATATATAGAACAAAAAGTGACCAAACACATTGAACCGGCCCGCTGTGAGGAGTGAATCCCACGGCGGGCTGATAGCTATTGTATGGTCTTGACACTATCCTGGCGACCATGTTACCATAGTCTGACAAATGTAACAATACCAGACAAAGTGACAGAGATTGGAGTTGAGGCGTTCTCCTATTGTGAAAAAATGGCAAGTATCACGATCCCGGATAGCGTAACGATGATCAGAGAATGTGCATTCGACGGATGCGGGATACTGACAGTAACAGTCGGCAGGAATACCTATGCGGAGAATTATTGTATAAGGCAAGGTCTTCCATACAGATATGACATATCATAGATCGGATGGAAATTTAGAAGCGGAAGGTTATGGGGAGTATTTTTCGTTGTTCGATTGGATAAAGGAGCGAAATCCTGTGAGCAAAACTTTGAAAATCATTCTCATTGTCGCGGCGGTATTGCTTGTTGTTGGATGCGGCATTATGTTGTTTCGATTTCTTCACGCAAAAAATCAGATTATGGATGGTCCTGGAATGATTAGGGAAGATACATTTGATTTTTCACAAAAACACCTCAGCAGAGTCTATTACTATCGAGGCGGAGGAGAACTGGGTGATTCATACTCCGTGGAGCTGACCATGGAAGAAGCGGAAGACGGCACACCAGATGTAAAAGTCGAATACTATAATCAGCCAACGCACAGCGACAAAGCCAGGACAAAAACAGTCCGGTTGGGTTCTTTTGTAATAACCGGAGTTCAAGAGATCATCGACCGGTATCACATGACAGAGTGGACAGATCTTCCAAAGTCAGAGTATGTTCTGCTGGATGCGCCAACCTCAAGACTTACCTATGGTTACAGCGATGGGACAGTTTATCACTTGGACAGCGGCGATGAGTGGCCGGACGGTGCTTATGAAGCGGTGCAGGAAATCCTGAGCTATATTCTGACCTGCGCAGGGATCAGAGAAGATTAGCAGGCATCAAACGCAGCTAAGCAATTGCCGGAATGAATGAAATCATAAGTGCCTGGCTACCGGACGAAAAATCAACCGAATATTTTCGTGTCTGTATTTTCGTCTGGTTTGGTAAAAAACAGAAAAGAACGGAGAACTCTTTTCGTTTAATCCTGCCGGTGGTTCGTGAGGAAGGCGGATTAACCGCGGATGAAAGCACGGTGCGGCTTTTATAGACTTGTAGCTTACGGAGTGTGCCTGGAAGGCACATGACGGTCAGCAACCGGAGGAATGATCATGGTATACTTCGCCAATATAAACGGAATTGATATTAGAGCCGAATTCTGTGACGATACCGTCAGAGACCTGTTTGTTCCGCTTTTAAAAGAGCTGTCTCGTATGCATTCTGAAAAGAAAAGCCGAATTCTTGTGATGCTGGCAGCACCGCCAGGAGCGGGAAAAAGTACCCTCGTAAGCTTTCTTGAATATCTTGCCAAAGGAATCATCCCAGACAAGACGCTGCAGTCTATTGGGATGGATGGTTTTCATCGACGGCAGGAGGATCTGCTGTCAAATACAGCGATTGTAAATGGTGAAGAGATACCGCTTGTGAGGATTAAGGGAGCTCCAATTACATTTGATTTGGCAGGTCTCAGAATCAAGATTAAAGAACTAACGGAGAAGAGTGTTTGTAAATGGCCACGCTATGACAGATTGCTTCACAATCCGATAGAAGATGCCATTACAGTCGATGCTGATATTGTGCTTCTCGAAGGCAACTATCTGCTTTTGAATGAAGAAGGCTGGCGAGCTCTCTCGTCCTTTGCGGACTATACGATCTCTATTTCGGCAGATGAGGAATTGCTCCGTGAAAGACTGATTGCAAGAAGGATGGCAACCGGAGTGAATAAGGAAGATGCAGAAGCATTTGTTGACTTCAGTGACATGGCGAATGTGAGGCTATGCTTGGAAAGGTCAAAGGAGGCAGATCTGGAGCTTGAAATAGCGGGAAATACGGCCATCACCCGGAAGAGCAGAACCTGATGCCTGAAAATGACCAGAATGTGAGGCGATGTTTATGGGCCAGGAAGTGCATTACGTTTTGAAAAGAGGAAGCGAGCTCTCTCAGGATGAGATTGCGATGCTCGAAGCTGCTGCGAGTATGCCGGTAGAATACGATGAGGATAATCCGGAAATTGATCCGATTCATACTCCGGAGCTTTATTCCGCGCTCCTTCGGGCAGCAGGAGAGAGAAACAGAAGAATAGCCCGTAGAAGGGCATAAATATCCCTCTTTCTTCGGAAGGGGCTGTAAAACAGGGTGACGGCCTGAGCAGTGCCTATGCTGCCAGACTGCCACTCTTTGTATATGACGCAAAGGTTTTGTTGCATGCAAACAGGTAGACAAATTCAGAGGAAAAAATATGAAATGGCTAATGAAGCGTTGAATTCCATACTTTATAAAGGCGTCCGATTCTTCTATTGCGGTAATCAGTGCGTTGTGATATAATAATAAAAGTTACAAATTGACATTTCTTTCCGATATCTATCTAACATCATTGCTCCTTCAGGAGGATTTCCATATTATGAAGAATCGGATCTTCAAATTTGCTGTGGTATTCGTGTTCCTGATATCCTCGCTCGTTTTCCCGCTGGAGACTGCCTTTGCTGATGATACCGATACGCAGATTACGGTGAGTTTTTACCTGGACAGAAATTCTGCGAAATGGTATGCATGGGTAGGGAGTCCCGGTGCTGTTCTGGGATCCTTAAGGGAGGATCTTGAAGCCTACTTAGCCGAGTTGACGAATGCGGACGGAAAACGATTCCATAACTGGACTACGGCTGATGGTGCGGCATTCTCCCTTTCCAATGAGATCAACGAGAGTATAGATTTATACGCAAATTATGATCATGTCTGGAGCAGCACAACAGGCAAATGCATTTATTGTAACATAGATCATGATCATTCCTGGGGAGATTGGCAGGTAATTGAAGGAGCAACTTGTCAGAAGCAAGGAATCCGTAGGCATACATGTTCCGGGTGCAATTTCTCCGTCCAGGACAAGTATGACGGTACCCATGATCTGCAGTTGGTTTCAGAGGTTGAAGCGAACTGTACGACAGCTGGGAATATAGCGCATTATAAGTGCTCCACCTGCAATCAACTGTTCGATAAAGACGATACTACTTTAGTACTTACGGCAGAACAGGTGAATCGCCCTGCTTTGGGGCATGATTGGGTAGAATCTATCTCCGGCAGTTATCTTGTCCACCTCGCGACTTGTACAGAGCCGGAAGAATATTACAAGAGCTGCTCCAGGTGCCAGGAAAGCGCCAATAGCGTTGCAGAGGAACTAAGACCGGATCCGGCCACTTTTACCAGCGGTACACCCAACGGTCATGATTTGGACCATGTTGAAGGCGTTGCAGCGACGTGTACGGCAGCAGGGAATGTCTCCTATTACAAGTGCACCGTGTGCGATAAGCTGTTTAAGAACGAAGACGGAACCAATGAACTGACTGCCGAACAGGTCGTAATTCCGGCTAAAAGCAAGGATGGAACGCATGTATGGGATGAATCCGGCCAGTGCACACGGTGCCCGGCCAAAGCTTTCAGGCTTACAGCAACCTTTAATAATCTGGGAACTGTAAAAGTAAATGGAACAGATGTGACTTCCGGTACTCCTGTTTTCCTGATGCCGGGTGAAGCCGCTGCAGTAACGTTCACTCCGAATGAGAATATGTTCCTGAATGAAGTTACTGTGGGCGGAGCAGCTGTTACCGTCACAGATAACTCATTTACGATCCCGGCAGCCGAAGCGCTTGGAGACACAGCGAAAACCATCGCCGTGTCCTTCTCAAATCACATTACAGGCGCTGCTGTAACAGTGAAGTTTGCGAATGCTTCTGAAGCAAAGAATACGCAGGCGAGTTCTCATCGCAGCACGCTGGCGACCGGAACAGTAACTGCGGATGATATCAAAGTAATCGCAAAAGAGGTTATTCCCGTATGGGCTGATGCAGAAGGAAATCCGACAAATGCGGAGCTGACGCCGGAAGAGATTGAGGACGCTGTTCCCATTTCCTTCAAGATGCCATATCCGGATGGAATTAATGATACCAACAGAGGCAATTACAGATACTATGTTTTCCATCTGGGAGAGACCCCGGCGTCCTGCTCAATCAGCGATATCAGGGCCGACGGACTGGCTACGAGTTCTACTGCTTTCTCCGCATTTGCGAGTTTTGCGGTCCCGAAGGCTGCGCAGTCAGCTCCCGCTATAAATGTAAGACACCGCCTGAACAATGGTACATTGAGAACAGGTGCGCTGCTGAATGTGTCGAACCTGATGGAGTACCGTGTAGGAGACAGCACAACCTATGTGCCCATTACAGGGAGCGGAAGCACCTGGGTGGGAGACGCGTCAACCGGTTTGGTGGCAGGCACATACCATGTGCGCTATAAAGGTACCGGGGAGAAGCTGCCAAGCCCTGAAACAAATATTCAGATAGATGATTATTATACTGTTTATGTACAGATAGAAAGCGGTACGGGTGAGTGGCTGGCTGTCAGCGGAACTGTCGAAGAATATAATGGCGCCTGTGTGGTAAAGAAGGGGAACACACTGGGGCTGACGTTCACTGCCGGAGACGGATATGTTGTTGACCATATTACCGAAGGAACTAAGATTACCACCCCGAGAACAAAAACCACGAATTATCTGGTTACCGATGTAACGTCTAGCAGGACAGTGAAGGTATCCTTCAGGACGCCCTCCAGCATCCCGATCATTGATTACACAGTGAGTCCCGAGCCAATCGAAGTGCTGCCGGTCGTCGATGGCGGTACAACCCAGAAAGGCCATATTTACTTCCGGACAGACGGCAGACAGATTGAATATATCAAGTCCACAACAGCACCGACAAACAGCTCCAAGTGGATCAAGCTTGATGGCACAAAGCTGAGCAATCTGGCAGCCGGAGGAAATTACTGGTATAAATATGTCGGTCAGGATGCCAGCCGGGCACTGGTGACTCCTCTTCTGGATTTGTATACGGTTACGATCGAGAAGAAGGGATCCGGAAAGGGTACCTACGAAGTAGCTGGCTACGAGAAAGACCCTGATAATATCTATCTGGTGGAAAAAGGCGAAGATATCACGGTTACGTTCAAACCTTCTACCGGTTATTGGCTCTATGAGGTAGATGTAAACGGTGTCTATGTGGGTCAATCGAAAGTCAAAGAGACCATGACATTTAAGGATATCGAGAAGAAGACAAAAATAGAGTACGCCTTCTCAGATTCCTCCAGAAGTCCGAAGACCGGAGACAGGAGTGAAGTGAACCTCTGGATCGCGGAAGAGATCCTGTCCTTCCTGGGGATGACGACGATCACCTGGTACCTGTTCCGCCGGAAGGAAACGTACTGAACCTATATGAATTGAAACCAGCGCCTCGGCCTTTTCACCGGGGCGCTGTCAGAAATCATTGGAGCGTAATATGATCAAGAACATAATTTTCGATATGGGCAACGTCCTGATCCTCTGGAACCCGAAGAAGATCGTGGCCCGGCAGGGGTTGGACGAGGCGGATTCCGCGCTGCTGGAGCGGGAAGTCTTCCAGGAGTATGAGTGGGTCAGCATGGACCACGGCACAATGAGCCAGGAAGAGGGCTATGCGAGCATCTGCCGCCGGCTGCCGGAGCGGCTGCATGCGGCGGCACATGCCTGCGTTTTTGACTGGTGGAAGGATCCTCTGGATCCCGTGCCCGGCATGGCGGAGCTGGTACGTGAGGTCAAGGCTTTGGGCTATCACGTGTATCTCTGTTCCAATGCGACTTCCCCGCTGCGGGAGTATTTCGACCGGATTCCCGGTTCAGAGTGTTTCGAGGGCAGGATCGTCTCGGCGGATGTGAAGCTGCTGAAGCCGCAGCATGAGATTTATGAAACGCTGTTTGAGACCTTCGGGCTGAAGCCGGAAGAGTGCTTCTTTATTGACGACAGCCCGCTGAACATCGACGGCGCCTATGCCGTGGGAATGCCGGGCGCGGTCTGGCTGAACGACATGGCGCGCCTGCGCGCCCGTTTGCGCGAGGCCGGAGTCCCTGTGAAGGAGTAAGCATATGATCCGGCTCTATTCCCGACAGCGTGCTGAACAAGCGATTGAGCGGGAAACGCCCTTTATCCTGGAAACAGCGAAAAAATACGGCGTTCCCGTCTCCTGGATCAAGGGAATTCTCCTGCAGGAGATGACCGAACTGAACATGATAGATCCGCTGGCGGACCTGGCAGTGCGGTTCTACTATTTCCGGTATCATTTGTTCGGTCGTGTGCCGAAGTCGAAAGGCGCATTTCTCGGAAAGAACGACAGCTCCACCGGCTGGGGACAGGTTTATGCCTTCTGCGCGATTGACTCGCTGAACTTCGCCGCAGACCGGGGGATTGCGCGTTATGAGGACTTTGGCCTGCCTTCAAATCGCCATCTGGACAAAGCCAGACCGGATGACCGCTGGCTGATCTGGAAACGCCTGCACGGGGACCGGCATTTCAACATCGAGATGTGTGCCCTGACCCTGCGCTCCTGTGCCGAAGAACGCACGGGAAAACAGGCGTCGCCGGATTTCTCCCCGGAGGAGATCAAGCAGACCTTTACCCGTTACAACGGGAACGTACCCCACATTAGCAGCTATGCCGAACAGGCATATCGATTCTATCAGAACTATCAGGAGCATACCGTACAGCAGCTATGACAGACCGACATCTTCTGACGCCCGAGGAGGGAATCTCCGCAGACGGATATATCACCGACCAGGACTGCTTTTCCTCTGTCCGCTACCGCGGCATGCGGGCGGACATCAACGGCTGCGGCTGGATCGCCGCTTACAATCTCCGCCATGCCCTCGGCCAGGAGGCCGATTGGGATGATGTGAGGCAGGAATTGGACGCCATGCACACACTGCGCTTTCCCGGGCCGACCCTGATGCGGATTATGCGGAGCTATCTGGCAAAATATGTCCCCGATTACCGGGAGACCGCAGGCAGGGAAGAAGCGGCGCAGGCGGCGAAGGAAAGCTTTGCCGGGATCTTTCGCTACCAGGAAGGCCACGAACCGCACTTTATCAGCTTTGTGCGCCAGCCGGATGGGCGGTTCCGCTTCTTTAACGTGACGGACGGCCTGGAGGACAGCGTGATGAGCATGGAAGACTTTGCCGCCGGGCACCTGCTGCGCGGCACCGTGATCGCACTTACCGCAGATGAAAATACAAGGGAAAGGAAAGATGTACCATGAAATTCAAGATGGTCCATGAAAACTACAACGTAGCGGACCTGGACAAGGCGATGCGCTTCTATGAGGAGGCGCTGGGACTCAAAGAGCTGAGGCGGAAAACCAGTGACGAACATATCATCGTCTACATGGGCAATGACGAGTCGGACTTTGAGCTGGAGCTGACCTGGCTGAAGGATCACCCGCAGAAGTACGACATCGGGGAAGAGGAATTCCACCTGGCCTTCCGCACCGACGACTTTGAGGCGGCCCACAAGAAGCATGAGGAGATGGGATGCATCTGCATGGAGAATCCCAGGATGGGCATCTACTTCATCATGGACCCGGACGGCTACTGGCTTGAGATCGTCCCGACGAGAGATTAAATGTGTTGATGTAATATAGAAACTCCTTCCAAGGTCAGTTCCCTGGAAGGAGTTTCTTTATAAGCTTACTTCTTTAGCCTTTTCATCATTGAAAGAAGTCCGTTTGGAACAGGTGTCCTTCCGGTCTCATAATGTGAAACAGCATGGTGTGTGATACCTAGAACAGCTCCAAGCTGCTCCTGTGTCAATCCGAGAGATTGGCGGAGCTTTTTTAGTTCTTTACCTGGATTGCTTTGAGCCGATTCACAAGGAAAGATTGTTTCGATTTTTTCGATCAGGCCATCCGGAATCTTTTTTTTCCCGGTTTCATAGTAATGGATCATTACATGCGATAAATGAAGTGCTTTAGCGAGATCGGTCTTGCTGAGACCCCGGGAAATCCTGAGACGCTTCAGTTGTTCTCCGGGTGTGAGATTATGAGATTCAGCTTCAATATCTTCTTCAGATGGCAGGTCAGGCAGCTCGGATAATAGTTTCTTAACCCTTTTAAACTGCTTACGTGGTTTCCTTTCAGCTACTTGATCAGGCAACTCAGTAAAAGATTCCTGAACCTTCTTAGTTTGCATACTTGGTACGCTTTCAGTATCCTGGCCAGGAAGCTCGGGGAAAAGATTCTGAATTCGCTCAAACAGTCCGCGCGGTACGCTTGTACGTCCGGTCTCATAAGAGACAAGAGTTGATTGAGGAATATTTAACGCACTGGCAAGATCTTTTATGATAAGCCCGCGGGAGATCCTAAGAGCTCTCAGTTCATCTCCGGTTGCGGCAGTACCAAGTTCTTCCGGAATCATTTCTTTAATTTTATAGATCAACCCATCTGGAATACTCCGGGCACCGCATTCATAAGCCGATAGAGTAGTCTGAGCAATACCAAGTTCAGCAGCAAGCTCTTTTTGAGTCAAGCCTCTGGCAAGACGTGCTTCCCGAAGCTCATCATGGGGTGAACTCATATCAGATTTTGTCATTTAGTTCTTTTCCTTATTATAGAAGAAATATAACCTATACCATGCATATTACAAAAATCAGCACTTCGCAGTATGAGCATCACTAATCGCAAATGCAGAAGACCGCATACAGCGGAACGGACTTGATGTTGTTTTCAAGGCCGAAATTCTTCTCGGAGATTCGGATGGAATAGGCCGGCTTAAACCGTCCGATATACTCATTCAGGCTGACCGCAGTGACGTGCTCACCGCTTTTCACTTCCACCGGGATGAGCTTGCCTTCCAGAGAGATCACAAAGTCAACTTCTTTGGTTCCTTTGTCATTTCTCCAGAAATATGGCTTAAACCCAGCTCTGACTAGCTGCGTATTCACATAATTTTCTGTCATGCCGCCTTTGAAATCGGCAAGCTCTTCCTCCATGAAGAAGATATCTTCCGCACGAATATCTTTCTGGGCGGCAAGCAGTCCCATATCAGAGAGGTAGATCTTGAAATCGTCGATGTCCTTGTAGTTTTCCAGTGGTTTTTTGATCTGCTCCACACGGAAAATACGGGACAGAAGGCCTGCAGAAACCAGCCATTCGATAGCATTTTCATATTCGGCAGCTCTGGCGCCGGTCTTGATGATTTTGTACTGGAAGCGGGTGTTCTTTTTGGAAAGCTGCACAGCGATTGTCCCATAGGTCAGCCGGGTCTTTTTGATCTCGTTTGCGCTTTCCTGATACTTGCTCATGTCATCCAGATAATCCATCTGGATCGTATCCAGCACGTGCCTGACCTGGGTATAGTCCTGTGTATCGATGAACCGGATTACAACTTCGGGCATGCCGCCCACAGCAAGATACTGGCGGTAGCGCTTAAGGGCCGCTTCATGAAGCGCCTGAGGCATCGGGCTGTTATTGTCAAAAGAGCTGTGGATCCTTTCCACAAGATCCTTTTCTCCCAGGGCAAGCAGGAATTCCTCCATGTCCATGGGATACATCGTATAGCGGTCTACTTTTCCCACAGGGAAAGCATATTTCTCACGATTGACAGCCACCCCGAGCAGACTTCCAGCAGCAATTACATGATACTCAGGAGCCTCCTCACAAAAGTACTTCAGAGAAGTGACAGCTCGTTCACAGAGCTGGATCTCATCGAAAACGATGAGTGTATTGCCTCTGGTAATGGTTTGACCGCTGATATGGGCCAGGATGGGAAGAAGGTATGAGGGGCTGATGTTTTCTTTGAAAGTCGCAGCAAGGGATTCGCTGGTCTGAAAATTAAAATAGGCTACATTATCATAGTACCGCCGTCCAAACTCCAGTATGGCGTAGGTTTTTCCGACCTGACGGGCGCCTTGGATGATAAGAGGTTTTCTGTATTTACTGTCTTTCCATTGCTTCAGATACTCAGAGACTTTCCGGTACATGTACATGGCGCTTCCTCCCTGTATGGAAATCTATGTAAATTTATCATACCACAGGAGAGAAAATAATGCAAGAAAATGATGTAAAACGACATCAAAATCTGATAAAGTAAAATCGTTTTCAACAACTAATTCCAAAATTCCGCTCGTTTTCAATTGAACTTTTCATCTCTGGATTATAATCCGTGGTTTTCCCGCTCAATCATATAAAAAAGCATCCCGGATTGTTTCTCCGGGATGCAAAAGGTTATTATGAAAACTGGGAAGAAACAGCGCTGAGACTGACCCGGATTGCCGGACGCACTCCGGTCAGAAAGTCTACCACAACATTTGCCCTGTAACCCTCTATAGTGACGATTTCAAATTGATCGCTGTCACCTTCAATGGGCACCGGTGCCGGTGAACCCCAGCCGTTTGGTGTGTGGACTGAAGGAGGGGACCTTGTCCACCATCCCATGGTTGTGACTTCCTGCTTCTTACGGGCAGCAAGAATGGCACAGCTTGTTGCGCTGGCATCGCACGGACGGCTGGCATCGTCTGGAAAGAACTGCCCGACCTCATCATAGCTTAGAAGAAAGACTTTATCTAATGTGTGATTGTATCCGTTATCCAGATCTGTTTCCTGAATCTGCGCCTGCTCATCCTCTGAGAAGGCAGCGGACAGGAAATCCTTATTCAGCCATGTCCGCAGTTCACATTTTTCCCAGGATATCTTTGTTTGCCAGTGCATGAGCTTCTGAACATCAAGGATATCTTTTGAGAGCAGAAGACAGGAATCACCGTCAATGTTCAGTACCAGCCATTCAAT
>Ga0310695_10008839_pt1 | contig 15389 bp, 10 predicted proteins | sample RumenRJG_04DNA_FD_203882 | JGI IMG/M metagenome (GOLD analysis project Ga0310695, IMG submission 203882) | Bovine rumen microbial communities from Lethbridge, Alberta, Canada - RJG_04 (v2) (version 2) | ecosystem: Host-associated > Mammals > Digestive system > Stomach > Rumen | place: Canada...
GCGTTATATGACATTGCAAAGCTTTTAAAAAGTTCTTTTTGCCAATCAACGTTAGGATAACGTTCTTGGTCTTCAAGAGTACTTTGGTTACGGTAATGATCTATAAACTCTTGAGAGTTAATAGCAGACCAACCCTCCGGAGCAATATTAAGTTCGTTCTCAATAGCAGCATTTCTTGCCATAAGAGCATCGTATGAATCAAGTTTGCCAGGTAATTTAGAAACAACTTTCATCGTAGAAGATACTGAAGCATTAATTTGAGCACGACCTTCACTACCACGTTTTGTTGTAATAATAATTACACCGTTAGCACCTTTTACACCGTAGATAGCCGTTGCAGAAGCGTCTTTCAATACGGAAATACTTGCTACAGAAGCAACATCTACACTGTTCATAGGACGTTCGATACCATCCACAAGAACGAGCGGGTCGCTACCGTTCCAAGAACTTGAACCACGAATCACCATAGACGGATTTTCTTCTCCCGGCATACCGGTTGATTGCATAGTAACAAGACCGGGAAGATTACCAGTAAGAGCCTGTCCCAAGTCAGAAACACCGGCAGAACGCTGTAATGTTTCTCCTGAAGTCTGTGCAATAGCACCAACAACGGATGCTTTTTTCTGTTGACCGTAACCCACGATGACAACCTCTTCAATTTCTGAGGTCTCTTCCTGAAGGATTACTTTAAGATTGTTAGAAGCGGGCATCGTAACCGTTTCATAACCAATAAATGAAAATACAAGTTTCGCATCCTCTGATGCGTTCAACTGATATTTACCGTCCAAGTCAGTAATTGTACCGTTAGTAGTACCCTGCACCATGACGGTAACACCGGGTAAGGGATCTCCGTTAGAATCGGTAACCGTACCCGTAAACTGTTTTGTCTGTGCCTGAGCCGATAAAAGTCCGAATGCCAACACAAAAAATAATGTCAGCATCATTGACCTCAAAGACAATAAACAGGTGTTTTTTTTAATGTCGTCTTTCATAAAGTTTAACTTAGATTTTTTATAACTATTTTCTTATTACTAATCTTTCGACAGAATCTCTTGTTCCGTCTTTTTTTCCTTTTATATATAAAGTGTAACAAAAAGTTTTTCTCCACTTTATATTATTGGTTTAATTGTTTTTTGCATTTTTTTACGTTCTCATCATCTTTTTGTTTACCTCCATATTTTTAATAATTAAACATTAATTTTTCGTTTCTTTTCACAGCGTAAAAATAACACTTAAAACAGCAAACCACTTTTTTTTTGGTTTCAATGATTTGATTTTTTGTAAACAAAGGCGCTGTTTTTTTACATTTTTGTAACAAAACAGCGTCTTTGTTAAGAAAATATAAACTTCAAGACGTTCTTTTAAACTTTTTTACGATGATTTTCGCATCTCATTTTAACCAAAAATCAAAATACAGCATTATCAATCCCATACACCAAAATATTCTATTACAACAAGTCTTAAAAGAAAAATTTCCGAATGTATTTCTCACACTATTTTTTTCGTATTTGAAACAAATAACATAAAAAATGTAACATGAATACAAAAAGAACACTATCTAACACAGATAACGAAAAAACTGAAACAAAAAAAAAAATCAAAACGCTAAAAAATATGTTACTTTGCATAGTCAGTTAAAAATAAATAACATAATAACTTGACTGGCGCTGTGAAGCGTTTTTTGAATAAACATTTTTTTTAGTAATTAAGTAAGTACGCCGCCGCTTATGGTGTTTTGCGGCGGCTTTTTACAAGAAAAAATATTTTCTTTAACAAATTAGTGTAATAAAAACTCAATAATTAGTAGTTATATTTTTTTCAAATAGTGATAGTTGATAATTTTAATTAGGTGATTGTTAATTAAGGCCTCCCGAATTCAAAAGAAAAATACGGGAGGTTTTTTTATGCCTTCTTTTTTCTAAAAATTTTTTTTTATATCAATAAAAATGATTTACTTTGTCAAAAATTTTTATTCTATTAACAAAATCTAAACTTATATGTAACATGAAAAGAGTTATATTAATAATGTGTATGTTAATCAGCGGTTTGGGATTTTCATACGCACAGTCAGCAGAATTTATGGAAACCGCCAAAAAAACAATGGAGCTCCAAAATACCAGAGGTACAATGGTTGAAACCATGAGACTTCAATATCAAAACATGGTTGATGCAGGTCAATTTCAAGTCGATGATGTTAAGGCTATGTCTGAAGAAATCGTTGATGTCCTCATGGATAAAATTACCGAACTTCAAATAAAACTTTTCTATGAAAACTATACGTTGGACGAATTGAAGGAACTCAACAAGTTTTTGGCATCACCGATAGGACAAAAAAACATAAAACTCGCACCTAAATTTGCTGCAGCCGGTATGCAATCTGTTCAAGAGCCGGAAATGTTGCAAAAAATTCAGCAAATTGCTATAAAACATATCAAACAATAAAATATTATGTCATTAATTTGGGTAGCGGTCGCCGTTATTTGCCTTATTTTGGAATTAACGGCAGGAAATCTTTTTATAATATGTTTCAGCATAGGAGCTGCCTCTGCCTCTATTACGGCATTTATGGGAACCGGAATTTATTTTCAGGTGATAACATTTGCCGCAGTATCGGTCGCAAGTATTTTTTTCTTACGCCCGATAGTCTTGAAATATTTTCATAAAAATACTCAAGAACGCAAAAGCAATGCCGATGCGTTAATAGGCAGAATCGGTAAAGTAACCGAAAAAATCGAAAAAAACGGTTACGGACGAGTTGCCATTGACGGTGATGTTTGGAAGGCTAAATCCTCTGATTCAGAAGAAATTCCCGAAAACACGTCCGTAAAAATCACGGACAGAAACAGCATAATAGTAACAGTAGAAAAAAATAATTAATTAAAAAAAACGACAAAAATATGGACCCAACAACATTACTAATTGTAGCGGCAATTGTAGTTTTTGCCATACTCTTCGTTAAAAAGACTTTAGTAATAATTCCACAGTCTGAAACGAAAATCATTGAGCGTCTCGGAAAATATCATTCAACACTCTCTCCGGGTATTAATATTATTATCCCGTTTATTGACACGGCAAAAAATATCGTCATACTCAAAAACGGACGGTATTACAATTCCACGACAATAGATTTAAGAGAGCAGGTTTATGATTTTGACAAACAAAACGTTATCACAAAAGACAACGTTCAGACGGAAATCAACGCATTGCTTTATTTCCAAATCATGGACCCTTTCAAGGCAGCTTACGAAATCGACAATCTTCCTAACGCTATTGAAAAACTTACACAAACCACTCTTAGAAACATCATCGGCGAGTTGGAACTTGATGAAACATTAACATCAAGAGATACTATCAACACAAAACTCCGTGCCGTTTTGGACGATGCAACCGACAAATGGGGCGTAAAAGTAAACCGTGTAGAACTTCAAGATATTACTCCTCCGCAAAGCGTTTTGACAGCGATGGAAAAACAAATGCAGGCAGAGCGTAACAAACGTGCGGCAATTTTAACTTCTGAAGGTGAAAAAGCCTCTCGCATTCTTGCCTCAGAAGGTGCTAAAACAGCAATGATTAATCAAGCTGAAGCTGCAAAACAACAAGCTATTCTTCAGGCAGAAGGCGAGGCTCAGGCAAGACTCAAAAAAGCAGAAGCCGAGGCGTTTGCAATTCAGAAAATTGCTGAAGCAGAAGCAGCTGCGGTTCAAACTGTTTCGCAAACAATCGGTTCGTCGGCAAACCCCGCAAATTACATTCTCGCTCAAAAATATATCGAAATGATGAAAGAAATCAATTCGGGCGACAAAACAAAAACCGTTTACTTACCTTACGAGGCCTCCAACCTCCTTGGCAGCATAGGCGGTATTAAAGATATGTTCAAAGAGAAATAATTTTTTATTTTAGAAATCCCCGTTTTTTAGCGGGGATTTTTTTTCATACACTTTAATTTTTTTTAATTACTATAACAAGATGAAAACAATTTTATCGTTAATTACATTAATGCTGTTTTGCCTTAATATTAATGCCCAAAATGCTAAAGAAATTTACTCAGAAGGCAAAACACTTTACGAGGCAAAAAAATACAATGAGGCGTTCGTAAAATTTCAAACGGCAGCAAATGCTGGCAACAAAAAAGCTCAATATTATTTGGGCAGATGTTACGACAAAGGACGCGGCGTAACAGAAGACGATTCAAAAGCGTTCCTTTGGTATCAAAAATCAGCTGACCAAGATTACGCAAAAGCTCAGTATCAACTCGGAAAATGCTACAAAAAAGGCGAAGGAACTGACAAAAACGTTTCAAAAGCAGCTGAATATTTTCTCAAAGCAGCAACTCAAGGCAATGCCGATGCACAATTTGAACTCGGCAAATGTTACTTGAAAGGAAAAGGTGTTGAACAAGATTCTTTAAAAGCAAAAGAACTTTTCACTCAAGCAGTCAGCAATCCAAAAGGCGGTGAGCAAATTTTAAAAGACCTCAAAAAAGAATCGTCAGAGGGCGATACAGATGCTGAAAAAATTTTGAAAATGATTAAAAAATAACCCACATAAAAACATCAGAGCCAAAAAAAAGACTCTGATGTTTTTTTTATCATAAAAACAAAAAAAAATTGCTCAAATCTGCAACCCACTTTAAATAAGGAAAATACGTAGACAGAATAAGTAAAAAAACAACAAAAGGACTTTTTTTGTTTTGGTTTTATATATTTTTTTCTAATTTTGCAGTCCATAATTATTTAACAATGAAATAATTGAAACTTAAACTAATATAAGAAAAAAAGATGAATAATTTATCAAATCAAGAACAGAAAGGCTTTTATAAACTTTCATGGCTTCAAAGAATAGGTTTTGGTTCGGGCGACTTAGCACAGAACTTGATTTTCCAAACCGTTGCCACATACTTAATGCTTTATCTCACAACAGTATTGAAAATTAATCCCGCATTTGTCGGCGGACTTATTCTTACCGTAAGACTTATTGACTGTTTTTGGAGTCCTGTTGTAGGAAAGTATATCGACAACCGCAATCCTAAGTTAGGAAAATACCGCACTTATCTCCTTTACGGTGGTATTCCTTTGACAATCGCGGCGTGCTTATTAATGCTTCCTCAAGCAGCAGAATGGTCAACAGGTGCAAAAATGGTTTATGCTACAATAAGTTACACTGTACTTAGTATGATTTATTCGGTAGTGAATATTCCCTACGGCTCTATTATGGCAAGTATGACCCGCGACAACGACGAAGTTCTTATCCTTACCTCTACCCGTATGGTTTGTGCAAATATTGGTCAGATTGTAGTTCAAGCAGGTTTTCCTATTGGTCTTGCAATGTTTCTACATCAAGCAATAAACTGGGATCAGGCTGTGTTTATGGCTATCGGAACAATTCCCGCATTCATAATTTTACCATCTCTCCCCGTTTTGAAAAAATTGCTCGGCAAAAAAGGTCTTTACTACACACTTCTTTCTATAGGTTTTGTAGGATTTGCAATATTATTCTGCGTCGGTAAGTTTGGCGACGTTCAAGAGAGTGCTCTTATTGTTAAGATTGCAAAGATTATGACAGGTGTAGGACTTTTAGTAGGTTCGCTTATGTGGGCATTAGTTCCTGAAGTAATCACCGATTCTGAATACCGTACCGGCAACCGTCCCGCTGCTACTGTAAATGCTTTGGCTGGTGTTGCATTCAAAGCAGGATTTTCGATAGCAGGATGGATTACACCTTTGGTAATGGGTTTAATCGGTTTTGACCTCGCAAGCGAAGAAGCAGCATTACCAACCGATCCAATGGCTTGGTTTACAGTTATCTGTGTATTTGCAATCGTAGGTTTTATACTCTTGACCCTTTGTTTCTTGGGCAGCAAAGAAAACATTGCTACAACTCCTGAAAAACCTGTTTCGTTTAGCGATATGTTCAAAGAGTTTAAAGCTAACAAATGTCTTCAACTTGTGCTTGGCGTATTCGTAGTAGTATTCTTGGCATCATTTATCAGCGCACCTGTTAACGCTTACTACACCGAATTAGCAAAATATTCCGACACTGTTCAGAATGTGATTTTGTGGTTTACAACTATCATTCCTGCATTACTTCTTATTGTTGTGGCATATTTAATTAAACAATATCCGCTTACAGATGAGAGACTTAACGAAATGAACCGCGAAATCGAAGCAAGACATAAATAAATTTAACTTGATTAATAACAAAAAAAAAACGGCGGAATTTTCGATTCCACCGTTTTTTTTGTTATGTTTATTTCATCCAAACAGTTGCAGAGTTGCCTTCGGTGATGCCTTGCAATGCAAAGAGGTTGTAGATTTCGAGTTTTGCACGATTGATAATTGTGCCGGTGCCTTTCGTGCCACGAGATGCCGGACAATAATTTACGTCCCATACAAATGGTATCATGCCGTTGGCTGGTCCCCACTTACTTACTGCTTTGTAGAATGCCTTAATGCTTGCGTTGTGTTTTTCTTGATTGCTTACAACACGCCAATTTGCAGCATATTCGCCGATAATTACGGGAATGTTATTATCCGAAAATTTCGCTTTCATTTTTGCAAATGTATTTTTTAGCGAATTTTCTGAGTTCCAAACCGCTGTGTAGCCGGTTTCTTCGTTAAGACAGAAATTATATGGGTCGTAATAATGAACTTCCACCATAAGTTTGTTTTGAGTAGCATCGGTAGGCATACTGAAATAATTGACAGTGTAGTCAATATTAGTAGCCGGACCTTGAACCGCCAACACACGCTCTGCATTGTTGCCACCAGTTGCACGTACAGCATCCACAAATGCTTGATTGTATCTCAACAGAATTGGCGTAAGTGCTTGAGCACGACCATTGAAAAGTTTGTAGTTTTGGAATGGTTCGTTGAGTCCTGCAAATATCAAATGATAGTCGAAATCTTTCATCTTGGTAGCAATCTGTTTCCAAAGATTTTTCAAGATGTCAATTTTGCCTTCGATATAATTCCCATCGCCGCTGATGTCGCTAAATTCTGTAGAAGACGACGAAAAACCAAGTTCTTCAAGCCAACCTCCGTCCCAATGGTCGTTTAGTTCCACGAAAAGTCCGGCATTGATGCAGTACGTTACAATTTCTTTTACGCGCGACATCCATGTTTCACTGATTTTGTAGTTGTTGCTTTTGTCGCAATGGATATACCACGAACAAGGAATACGGACAGAACGGAATCCCAACGATTTAACATAGTTGATGATTTCTTGAGTGGTTTTAGTTGATTGCCAAAAAGTTTCAGCACCAAGACCAGAACCATTGGCTTCCATAGTGTTGCCAAGATTCCAAGCGGGATACATCTGTGATGCCAAATCCATTGCAGAACTTGCAAACGACAAAGTTGGCAATTCGGTGGATTTTTGTGTTACAAAAATGGTATCTTGTGTATCGCCAAAATCAAAAATTACCAATCCGGTGCGTTCGTTACCAGAATTGTTGACATCGGCAGAAAATACGTTTTCATTTTGGGTGATCCACAATGCGTCACATACAACATTAATTGTAGTTGGAATTTTACCAATTTCAAAATTAGAAGCGGCAGCATCTATCGAAATTGTTTGATTCATTGTGCCGTTTTGAGTTACTTGTACTTTTGCGGATTCGTTACCGGCAAGCAATGTAATTTCGCCAACTCGGTCGGTGTTGCCGTCGTAATGAGCGGCTATCACTTCGCAAGTATATGAATTATTTTCGGAACTTTTTATAGTAGGTTTTATCCACGTAGCATTAGATAATACTGTTACCTCAGAAGCAGAGGTAATGGTAATAAATTGAGTGCCACCAAGTTTAGAGAAAACCAATTCTGAAGGGTCTGATTTAAGACTTATGGTTTGTTCTTCTTGTGTGGGTTCGTTTTTATCGTCGTCATTTTTGTTGCAACTGCTAAGAAAACAAGTTGCCAAAACAGCCGCACACAGCGGCAAGATTAAATTTTTTATTTTCATGTTTTTTTATTTTTTAATATGATCCAATGACCATTTTTACTTGAACCTTCATATTTAACAATGTTTTTCATTTCTGTAAGTAGACGCTCAATTGTTTTTTTGCTCACACCCAAATTTTCAGCCATTTGTTTTCGTGTAATACAATCATTCTCTGTAATCATTTCGACAATAGCTTGGTGCCTATTAATATTTTGGGCGACATTTTGGGCGACATTTTGGGCGACACTTTGGGCGACATTTACGTTGTATACAGTTGTCATAAAAGTTTGACCTGCTGATTCAAACATAGGCATTTTATCCAAAGTAAAATTAGGCAGTTTTGCTGTTTCATCGCAAATTTTTCGCAGACCAGAACCTCGCTTTTCCATCAAATTCAAATGTGCAAACACATTTTATATAGGTAAAAAAAACAATGCAAATATAAAAAAAATATCCAAACAAATTATAAAAAATCCCCCTCACCTAATTGAATAATTCGATAAGGGGGATTAATTTTATAGAGGTGTTTAACCTTGAATATTATTAAATTTAATTATTATTGAAGTGAATAGCTGCTGTTTCAGTCTTTACTCCATTGGTTTGACCGATCCAGAGTCCGCCTGTTACAGCCTCATTGTCGGCTTCACCATCTTTGCCTGCCGAAGCGTTGCCTTCAGGTGCAACTACATAGAATTCTTTACCAGAAAGTACTACCGATGCACATGTTAATGTTACATCAGCGCTAAATGTGATATATCCACCGCTATATGTGTATGTGCCAGTGTACAATTTTCCAACATATTGACCTTTATCATATCCGTTCATGGCATCGTAAATTTCGTATGAACCGTTAGGATTAAGATTTACATAAGTTCCTGTATATGCTTCAATTGTAGCATTTTTCTTAGCTACAGTAGCATCTTCGTCAGTTTTACCAAATGCCTCCCAATTAAATACAGTATTTGCAGCGGTTTCAAAGTCTACCCAAGCATCGAAAACCATATTATTTGCCCAATTAACCCAGCCAAATGGAGAACCATCCTCAATAATGGTCCATTCGCCATGAATAGCAGCTTCTTCTACGCTTGAAGCAAGAACATTTTCAACGGTGTAAGATGGAACTTCGTAGTTATATTTACCAGCCTCATCTAATTCGTCGGCTACATAAGTATAGAACAATAGACAATCGTCTCCTTCTACATCAGTAGGTTTTGCACCACCATTAACAGATCTACCAATTACAGCGTGGAGAACATTACCTGTTTCTTCTGTCATAAGTTTTATGTTGAGGAACTGATTCTCGAAAACAGAAGTCCAACCAGCATAAATTTTATTGAGAGGCATACGAACAAAACCATTGTCACCAATTGCAGTCTTTTCGAATTTAATTTCGAGATAGCTATCAGAAAGTGCTGATTTTGCGTTATTAAGAATTTGCTCAGCAGCACCATCAGAACCATATTGTTCATCAACTTTGGTGTAAGAGAATTTTGTATAATAAGTTCCTTCTGCGAGTTTACCACCTTTGTATTCACCTGCATTAGTCTTCATACCATTGACGTATGTTGTATCGTATGCAGTTTTCACTGTAAACTTAACAACATTGTTGACAGGGTCGAAAGCGATTGTTGCATCTTCTGCCTCGTCTATGATACCATTGTCAGCATCATTTTGCCAAGATGCTTTATAAGAACCTGCACATGCCCACCAAGTACTACCAAAGAAGCCTACACCATCAGCATAACCACTCTTAGTGTACTCAACGCCAATTTCCGAAAGGAAGGCATCAAGTCTCCATGAACGTGTAAACTTATATCCATTAGCATCAGCCGTTGCAGCCTCGTATACAGCTTTACCGCCTGTAAGTGCTTTGAACACGCCTTCGTCCAAGAAGGTAAGATCTGAAGCCTCGATTGTAACAGTAAACTCATCAGACGAAATTGTTTTTCCATTGTCATAATAAGAAAAAACAGCTTTATAAGTTCCGGCTACAGGTTGTGTAAATTCAACCTTTCCGTCCTTCAAATTGTATTGAACACCCTCAAATGTAACCCACTGATTACCATAATTGAGATTTGATGTTACCGTAACTGTGTTTCCGCTTACAGAAACTTTGAAATCCGTGTCTTTCACAGGTTTTGTGCCAGTTACCGTTTGGTCTGTTGAACTGTTGTTGTTGTCGTTGTCGTCATCTTTATTACAAGATGAAAGTGTACCGACGAATGTTGCCGAGCACAAAAGGCTCATTGCAAGATAATAATTGAACTTTTTCATAATTAGTAAATTAAATGTAATTAAACTGAAATATTATTTTTATTTATAACCTTCGTTCTGCGTTATCGCACCTCCAGAAATTGTAATCTGATTGAGCGGAATATGAAATAATCCTTTCGTCTTTGAAAGTCTGTTGTAATCTACCGTTACATCATCTTCAACACCCGCATTAATAAGTTTGTAAACTCCGTTGCCCTGAGGTCCAGCAAGACATTTTTTAGCGTATGCAAAATCACCTTGTCTGCCGTCATATCTAAGCATATCCCAATAGCGGATGCCTTCAAAACATAACTCCCATTGACGTTCTTGGAATAGTTTTTCCTTATCGTATGCAGTATAATAATCAGCAACTCCAGTTGCACGTTCATGAACTTTATTCATTCCTTCAACATCTTCTTTCAACTCCGAAAGCATCAAAAGCACATCGGCATATCTCAAAACAATAAAATCCTGAGTTTGAGATAAATTCATGTGTCCGCTTGAATTGTTGATAAGACATGAATAATTATAATCACCATTATCGTCAAAATCGCCTGTGGTACAATACTTTTTGATTGAATACCTTGTGTATTGCGATGAGCCATCAGCAGTTTTGGTATCAAAAGAAGCACTTATTTCATTTTTAATATCAATTATTGACGCCTCTTTTCTCATGTCGCCAGCCTCAAAAGAATCAAAAATCTCTTTTGAAGCGCAAGCAATGCCCCAACCGCCTGCCCAACCGTTCTTTTGGAGATCTTTGTCGGAATGAGCTTCTGTTCCGCCGCCTTTTCCGCCTCGTGGTGATACATAAAGCGAAAACAAATTACCATCATTTTCACTTCCACCGTAAGCACCAGTATAGGTGTAACGAATTGAAAATAAGACTTCTTTGTTGAGTTCTCCTGCATAACCGTAATCAGAAGCAGGAGAAGAATAACATTCGTGAAAATCTCCGTTTTCTTTTTTGGCTTTTTGCTGAGCAGCTGCCGGCCATAATTTGTACGGATTCGACATCAACTCACCTTTAACATCTTCCAAAAATGAAATCACCTCCGACTTGGTTACTATAGGAGCCTCTTCACCGTAATATCCCGTATAATAAAGATATGCTCTTGCCAACAAACCCGCAGCAGAATATTTTGTTGCGTGCCCGTCGTAATCACCTTCAAGACCGTTTTGAGCAGCAAATTTGAAATCTTCAAAAATCTGCGTATAAATCTCCTTGTACTGAGAACAAGGTATGATTTCGTTAGAAGGTTCTACGAGTAAAGGACAATGCCCGAATGAACGCACAAGGTCAAAATAAGCATACGCACGGATAAAACGTGCTTGTGCCAAAATCGAAAGTTTTTCACCTTCATCTGACCAACCTGATATTTGTTCAATTTTTTTAATAAGAGTGTTGCATCTATTTAGTAATTTGTAATACGCCGCCCATGCCTCGTTAAAGAAATCAGGATATTGAATTGACATATCCGTTAATGTATTGATTTGATTGTAGTCATCTTTATCACCCGAACCCTCGCTACCGCTGCAATCATCGCTCGCAACTTCAGGAGCCAAGAAAATCAAAACACCGCTCAATCCCTGCAAACCGTCGTAACAACCTACAAGAGCCTCTTGCGCTTCTTCTGGCGTGCTGTAATAATTTTGATCAGTTTTTTGAACAACAGGCTTGACTTCAAGAAAATCTTCGGCACAGCCCGTCAAAAGTGCCCCTGACAAAAGAGCGCTCACTAAAAATATATAACGTTTCATTTGAATAGTCCTCCTTAAAGATTAAAGTTTTAAACTTATGCCAAATAAGAATGTTCTCGGTCTTGGATAATAGCCGAGATCCATGCCGCTTGAAAAACTATAGGTAGCATCCGATACACCGAAACCGATTTCAGGATCCATACCGTCGTATTTTGAGAATGTGAATGCGTTTTGACACGTTACGTAAAAACGCATTTGTGAAAAGCCTTTTACTTTTATCTGCTTGCAAAGGTCATAACCGAGTGTTATATTGCTGATTCTAAGAAAATCTCCGTCTTGAAGCATCAAATCAGAAAATACTTTGTAATTAATATTGTTTTCTGTAACACGAGGTATTTTGTTTGAAGTTCCTTCGCCGTGCCAACGATCAAGAATAGCAGTTGAATAATTAGCGTATGCAGAACCATTGTCGCGATAAAGCTGAGCAATTTTGTTGCCCGCAACACCGTTTGCACTTACCATAAAGTCAAATGCTTTGTAATCGAGGTTGATTGTAAAACCAAATGTGTAATCAGGATACGGAGAGCCTAAATCGTATTTGTCATCTTCGTCAATTTTGCCGTTTCCTTCCCTATCTACAAATTTTACATCACCGGGTTGAACCTTTTCTTGCAAAATTCCGTTTCCGGCTGCTCTCCATGCGTCTATATCAGCCTGACTTTGGAAAACTCCTGCGGTTTTGTATCCGTAGAAAAAGCCCACTGAATGTCCCGATTGACAACGTGAAATTTCAGGACTATTAGCCCAAACATTGCCAGTAGGACCTGTGATTAAACCGTTTTCATTAGGAATTTCAGTAATTTCGTTCTTATTGTAAGAGCCGTTGAGAGAAACTTGATAATTGAATTTTCCTACATGGTTTTGATATGTAATTGCCAATTCAAAGCCTTTGTTGTCTACATTTCCACCGTTCATAAAAGGAGCGTCAGCACCTGCTGTTGCTACTACGGGAGCTACAATCAACCAATCTTTTGTGGATTTTTTGTACCAGTCGAAATTAACGGTTAATGTATTTTTTAAGAATCTTGCATCAAAACCAAAGTCAAGTTGCTCAGAGGTTTCCCATTTGAGGTTTTCGTTAGCAAGACGTTTCGGATAAGAACCATTTTTGTTTTCACCGCTATCACCGTTGTATCCCGATTCGTTACCTCCAAAAGGATAAAGTGCATTAGTAAAAGCAATTGTTGCAAGATATTGGAAATCAGTAATTGATTGATTACCAACTTGTCCCCAGCTGCCGCGTATTTTCAAGAAGTCAAAAATATGCTGATTTTCCATAAAAGATTCGTTACTTACAACCCAACCAGCACTTACAGATGGAAAATATCCCCAACGGTTTTTACTCGTAAATCTTGAAGAACCGTCAGCACGGATTGTTGCATTCAACATATAAGTTTCCTTGAAATTGTATTGCAACCTGCCAAAATATGAAAGCATTTTCACCTCAGAAGGATTTCCCGCAAGTTGTGAGGCAAGAATATCATTTGCAATGGCATTAGAAATATAAGCGTTTTCAAAATCGCTTACCGACAAATCGCTGTTGTTGGCAGAAAGATAATCAGATTTAGATGTCTGAACCCACATACCAACCATAGGTTCTATTTTGTGCTGTCCTATTGCTAAAGAATAACTCAAAGTATTATCAGCGGAAACGGTTGTTCCTTTGGTCATATTTTGAGTAACTTTTGAGGTAGGATTGTTGCTGTTAGAAGATAATTCGTAAACAGGATTGAACGAACGGTAGTCGCTTCCGTAAAAATCAACACCTAAACTTGAACGCAATCTTAAATTTTTAATAGGCTCAATAATCATGTATATATCGCCCACAACATTAGAAGTTTTGGTAAGATTTTGATTGTTCATAACCATTGAAGCATACGGATTGGCCTCAGAGGTAAAATATCCGCCTTTTGCAGTGTTATAAAAATCTCCGTTTTCGTCGTACATTGGCAAAATAGGACTCACGCTAAATGCACCTCTAAGCGAATTACTCCAAACATCACCAACTTGTACACCATTTTTCTTAACGTTGGAATAAGAAAGATGTTCTCCGACTTTCAAAATACCGCCGTAGAGTTTGTGTTCTGAATTTATACGGGCATTATATCTTTCGTAATTAGAAAGATCTTTGCCGCCTACAATACCCTCCTGACTCATATAACCAAGAGAAATCGCGTATGTAGAAACATCATTTCCGCCGGTTGCGCCAACAGTGTAGTTCTGAACTTTTGCATTTTCAACAAACATCTCGTCCAACCAATCATTATCAGCAACTTGAGAGTTAACGTATGCGTATTTGTTCATATCTCCAAAAGGAAGATTCGATACTGAACGTCCGGTGTTTAATGCGGCCTCGTTCATAATCATAGCATATTGTTCTGTGTTAAGAAGGTCGAAATCTTTCGGACGATTTTGAATACCGTAATAACCGTCAAAATATACTTGAGATTTTCCCGCCTTTCCTGACTTTGTTGTTATCAATACAACACCGTTAGAGGCTTGCGAACCATAGATAGCAGCAGAGGCCGCATCTTTGAGAATATCAATGCTTTCGATATCAGAATTGTTAAGATAAGAAATATCTCCGGTTTGAACACCGTCTACAATATAAAGAGGTGATGTGCCGGTAAGCGAACCAACGCCGCGGACAGATACTTTCATACTCTCGCCCGGCTGACCAGAGGTAGAAGTAATGTTAACGCCGGCGGTTTGACCTTGCAATGCTTGTAATGCGTTTGTGGATTTCATTTTATCCAAATCCTCACCGCTCACTTGTGCATTAGCACCCGTTACAAGTTTTTTCTTCTGCACACCATAACCGATAACAACGACTTCTTCAAGTTGCTCGTTGTCTTCTTTCAAAGAAAAGTCTTGTGTAATAGTGGAGCCAGAAACGAATAAATAATCATTATCAATTGTCCGATAACCCATAAAGGAAACGGAAATCGTATGATTACCCTCCGGAATATTCGACAATGTAAAATTACCGTCAAAATCCGTAATAGTACCAAGAGTTGTACCCTTAAGGACAATATTAGCCCCAGGCAAAGGCTCTCCTGTCGTCTCGTCCGATACTTTACCCTTGATTGTGCATTGCGCCAAAGAATCAACGGTAAAGATAAACAACATTGCCGCCAGTAATATCAAACTCCTAAAAAGCCGATTGTCTGATGACAACGCCGTTGTTAGTGTAATTGTTCTCATAAAATAATTAATTAGTAATTAATAAAATCCAAATAAAATTATAATATCAAAAAAAATATGCAAATCAAATCTTAACGTTAAAATACTAATTGCAAAATCTTCTTCTAATAATCTTAACTAAAAATAACCGTTCTGTTCTATTCTGTTTTTATATTTTCGCTGCAAATTAAGTAAATATTAACTACATTAACAAATTTTTAACAGTTTTTTTTACCTTTATTTTTATTTTTTTA